>Ga0181520_10007683_pt1 | contig 15737 bp, 7 predicted proteins | sample PEATcosm2014_Bin_29_FD_132451 | JGI IMG/M metagenome (GOLD analysis project Ga0181520, IMG submission 132451) | Peatland microbial communities from MTU Mesocosm Facility, Houghton, MI, USA - PEATcosm2014_Bin02_30_metaG | ecosystem: Environmental > Terrestrial > Soil > Wetlands > Peat | place...
CCGGTCGTGAGAGCACGTCCAAATCATCCGGCAAGTCCGGCGTCATGAATGTCAGCGTGAGTTGCACGCCCTCGCCTTCGAAGTGGTAGATGGTCCGCGTCGGCAAAACTTCCAGGCTCGTCTGTGGCAACGCGGGAATCTCCGCTGGTTCGGTGCCCATGACCCGAAATGACTTGCCGTCTATTCGTATGAGGCTGACCAGCCGCCGCGCCTTGCCGGTCCAGTGGGTGGTTTTCGAATCGGTCAGTTTGTCCGCCGGCGACCAGATGCTGAAATACGGATCACAGGCCACCAGCGGCACCGCCGGCGGTCGAAAGGCATCGGCGTGGACATTCAGCAGTCCGAAAAATGAAAGCAGGAGGACGAATTTACCAAAAAAGCTGGATGGATGGTTGTTCATAATCAAGGTTGAGCGGGAAAGTAAACCGGACGGATGGTTAACCGTCAATCGGGATATTTTCAGAATTATTTTGAATTTTCCAGGTTCGCGAGCTCAGGGTTTCTTTTTTTGGCCCGCCGCTGAGGGCCATTAAAATGTCACTTGTCATCAGATTAAAATTCATTAGTCTGTTCGCGCTCAATATGAAAAAGATATCCGGCCCGACTTTGTCTTCCTTTTTACGGCGCACATTTGTTTGCGGAATCCTGCTGCCAGTCACCGTGTCGTGTTTTGGCAAATCTCCTGTGGATTATGTGAACCCCATGATCGGCACCGCGGAGCATGGGCACGTGTATCCCGGCGCCGCGGTGCCCTTTGGCATGGTGCAGCTTTCGCCGGACACGCGCGACAACACCTGGGATGGCTCCTCCGGCTATCATTACTCCGACGGCAGCATCTTGGGCTTTTCACATAATCACCTGACCGGCACGGGCTGTCCGGATCTGGGCAATGTTCTGCTGATACCCACCGTGGGCCCGTTGAAACTGACGCCCGGCGGGCACCCGGGCGACGGCTATCAGGCGCGGTTTTCACACGCCGATGAAGTTTCCCGCCCCGGTTACTACTCCGTCCTCTTGCCGGATTATCAGGTCAAGGTGGAACTGACCGCCACGGCGCACGTGGGTTTGCATCGCTACACTTTTCCGGCCACGGCCGACGGCCACGTGGTGGTGGACTTGCAACATGGCATCGGCAACAAGGTTAGAGAAGCGCAGCTCACGATTGAAGATGACCATACCGCCAGCGGTTATCGCCGGAGCGAGGGCTGGGGCGGCGAAAAAGTCTATTATTTTGTAATGGAATTTTCGCGGCCATTTGATTCCGCCGGAGTGGCGCAGGGCGACAAGGACGTGGCTGGCAAACAAACCAAAGGCCGGGAAACCAAAGGCCACTTTGATTTCAAGACCAAGGCAGGCGAACAAATCCTGGTCCGCGTCGGCTTGTCCACCGTCAGCGTCGAGGGCGCCCGCAACAATCTGCACACGGAGATGTCCGACTGGGATTTTAACGCCGTGGCCAAAGCCGCCAGCAAACAATGGAATAAAGCTTTGAGCGTCTTCACGATTGAAACGCCGGACAACAACCTCAGGCAGACCTTTTACACCTCGCTTTACCACACCATGGTCGCCCCGACACTTTTAAGTGACGTGGACGGACAATTTCGCGGACCGGATGGGAAAGTCCATGTGGCGAGCGGCTATGACTACTATACCGAGATATCAATCTGGGACATCTTTCGCGCGGAAAGTCCTCTGATGACGTTGATCCAACCCGCACGAGTGAACGACTTTGTGGACACCATGCTGGCGCACTACACTATTTTCGGCGAGCACACGCTGCCCGTCTGGCCTGAAGGCGGCAAGGAAACCTGGTGCATGATTGGCAACCATGCCATTCCCATCATCACCGACGCCTACCTGAAAGGATTTCGCAACTGGGATGCCAACGAAGCCCTCAACGACATGATTGCTTCGACCGACAAGAATCGTGAGCAGCTCGGCGCTTACCGCGACAAGGGTTTTATACCCACCGGCGACGGGGTGCAAAGCGTTTCCAAAGTTTTGGAATATGCCTACGACGATTCCTGCATTGCGCGCTTTGCCAAGGCGCTGGGCAAGAATGACATAGCTGAAAAATATGCCAAGCGGTCACATAATTGGCAAAACGTCTTTGACCCCTCCACGGGATTCATGCGCGGCAAAAATGCGGATGGCAGTTGGGTGACGCCGTTCGGTGAGAAGGAAATTAACAGCATCAATTTCAACGAGTATACCGAAGCCAATGCCTGGCAATACAACTTCTTTGTGCTGCAAGATGTTCCGGGTCTGATCGCCAAGCTCGGCGGCGACGATAAATTTACCGCCCGGCTCGACGAGATGTTTGACACCAAGGAAATAATTCCCAACCTGACCATGATTCCGGATGTCACCGGGGTTATCGGCATGTATTCGCATGGCAACGAACCCGACCACCACGTCGCGTACCTCTACAATTACGCCGGGCAGCCGTGGAAAACGCAGGCGCGGATCCGCCAGATCGCCAGTGAGCTGTACACCAACACCCCCGGCGGCATCTGCGGCAACGACGATTGCGGGCAGATATCCGCCTGGTATGTTTTCACGGCGATGGGCTTTTACCCGGTTGATCCCGTCAGCGGTATTTATGTCATGGGCAGCCCGCTGTTGAACAAAGTTACCTTGCATCTGGATCCGAAATTTGCCACGGGCCGTTCATTCACGGTCGTGGCCAAAAATAATTCGCCGGCGAATCAATACATCCAGTCCGCCACGCTCAATGGCAAGCCCATCACCCGGAGCTGGATTTCAAATGAGGAAATCACCGCCGGTGGTGAATTGGTGCTGAAGATGGGCCCGACACCCAACAAGGATTTTGGCTCCGCCATGGCCGACCGGCCGCCGGGAATTTAAACGATTGAGCAATGGAACCGCCGGCTGTCGGCAGGCACGCAGGTTCCGCAATTTGACAGGCACACATATGAAAATAAAAATTATTGCATCAAATGAATTGCTCATTCTCGCTCTGGCCGCACTGCCGCTGATGGGAACGGTTTCGCAAACCAACGCCGCCGGCCTGTCAGATTACATCCGCCCCTTTGTCGGCGCGCAAGGCGAGGGCAATACCTATCCGGGCCCGTCGGCGCCCTTTGGCATGGTCCAAATCAGTCCCGACACCGACACCACGAACTGGGACACGGATTCCGGCTACGAATACACCGATCCCACCATTCAGGGATTCAGCCTCACCCATTTGAGCGGCACGGGCTGTCCCGATTTGGGTGACTTTTTGTTCGTGCCGCAAGTCGGCAACCCGGCCTTCAACGCCGGTAGAAAAGACCAGCCGGAAACCGGCTACCAGTCCACTTTCTCCCATGCCGATGAATCCGCCGCCGCCGCTTATTACCGGGTGAAACTCCAGAAGTCCGGTGTCACCACCGAGCTGACCGCCGGCGAACGCGCCGGAATTTTGCGCTTTACCTTCCCCGCCAGCGATCAGGCCTCCCTGTTGACCGACTTGAACCATGTGATTGATGGCAGCCGCTGGCATGTGGCGGAATCGCGCGTGCGCATCGAGGACGGTTCCACCATCACCGGTTTTCATCTGGTGAACGGGTGGGCCAGGGAGCGTTATCTGTATTTCGCGGCCCGCTATTCCCGTCCCTTTGACGAGGGGCAAATCATCAGCAATGGGAAGCTGCTGTCCTACCTCAGCTACACCAACTATCGTTTTCGCAGCCGGAATGAAGGGGTGGGAACGAACCTGCAATTTCTGGCCAAATACAAAACGCACGCGGATGAAGTCATCCAGGTGAAGGTCGCCGTCTCGGCCGTCAGCGCTGCAAACGCCCTGCAAAACCTGGATGCGGAGATTCCAGATTGGGACTTTGACAAGTTGCGGGCGTCAACCTGCGCCAAATGGGATCGCGAATTGAGCCGGATTCAAATTGAAGGCACGGAAGACCAAAAGGCGACCTTCTATACCTCGCTTTATCACGCCTCATTGGTGCCCAATCTTTATCAGGACGTAAATGGCGAATACCGTGGCTTCGACGAGAACATCCATCACTCCGGGAAATTCACCGAATACACCGTGTTCTCGTTGTGGGACACCTTCCGTGCCGAACATCCGCTGCTGACACTCATTCAGGCGCAGCGCGATTCGGATATGATCAACTCCATCCTCGATCATTATGACCGCAGCGTGGACCATCTGCTGCCCATGTGGGAGCTGCAAGGCAACGAAACTTGGTGCATGATCGGTTACCATGCCGTGCCGGTGATTGTGGACGGTTATTTTAAGGGCATAAAAGGTTTCGACGTGCAACACGCTTACGAGGCCATCAAGACCACGGCCATGAATCCCGACTACGATGGCCTGGCCGCCTATCGCCAGTTGGGCTGGGTGCCCTGTGATCAGGAAGATGAATCAATGTCCAAAACGCTCGAATATGCCTATGACGACTGGTGCATTGCCCAAATGGCCCAGGCGCTTGGCAAATCGGCTGACTACGATTACTTCATGAAACGTTCGGCCAGTTTCAAGAATATCTATGATCCAGCCCTCGGCTGGATGCGTCCCAAAGACGCCCACGGCAACTGGCGCACCAATTTCGATGCCCATCTCTTTGGCGGCGGCGGCGATCTCGCGGACGTCACCGAGGCCACCAGTTCACAGTATTCCTGGTTTGTGCCGCAGGATGTGCCCGGTTTGATTGCGTTAATGGGTGGGAATGAAAAATTTGTCAGCAAACTGGATTCCCTTTTCAATGCCCAGCAGTCGGAGGCGTTCAAGAAGGACATGTCTGCGGATGACCTGCGCGGCTGCATCGGCGAATACTGGCACGGGAACGAGCCAAGCCATCATGTCATCTACCTCTATTGCTACGCTGGCGCGCCCTGGAAGGCGGCGGAACGGCTGCATCAGGTGGTCTCCACCCAATATGGCAGCGGCCCCAATTCATTGTGCGGCAATGACGACTGCGGGCAGATGTCGGCGTGGTATTTGTTCACGTGCCTGGGCTTTTATCCCGTGTGCCCGGCGAGCGATTATTATGTGATCGGTGCGCCGCAGATTCCGAAGGCCGCCATGCATCTTTCCAACGGGAAAACCTTTACTATGACGGCGGAGAATCTTTCCGACCAAAATATCTATGTTCAATCCGTGCGGGTGAACGGCAAGACGTGGGACAGCCCGTTTCTGCCCTGCTCGGTTGTGAGCCAGGGCGGAAAACTGGACTTCACAATGGGTCCGCAGCCAAGCCAATGGGGAACCAATCCGGGGACGCCGAAATAATCCGGGCGGCGGCCAGGCAGACATTTTAAACACCAAATTCCTTATGAAAAAACCTTCCTGCATCATCGCTGCCGCAATGTCGTTGCTGGTGGCACTGGCGGCTCACGCCGAAGTCAAGGTGGCCGTCGGCCACAATGACAACGACGAGGCCAGCCCCGATTTCAAATTCAAAAACATTCCTCCCGTCTCCGACAATGATGCCGCCACCACGGCCAAGTTTTCCATTGTGTGCGGCTCGGTGGATGAAAACGGCGGCGGCCTGGCAAAACTTCACGACGGCAAACTGCCGGATAATGAAGATGATCCAGGGGCAAACTTTTTCTTTCTGGAAGGAACCGACGGCGGCCGGTTGCAGGTGGACTTGGGCAGCAGCATCAAAATCAAAGAGGTCAACACCTACTCCTGGCATCCCTCTTCGCGCGGGCCGCAGGTATACAAGCTGTATGCCAGTGACGGAACCGCGACAAATTTCGACGCCGCTCCGACCAACGGCATCAACCCCGAAGGTTGCGGCTGGAAGCTGATTGCTGACGTAAACACGAAATCAGCCAATAAGACCGACGAAGACAGCAACGGCGGTCAATACGGTGTGAGCATTTCCGATTCGGATGGCGCCATTGGCCAATATCGTTATTTGTTGTTTGACATCGTCCCCACTGAAAAAGACGATGGTTTTGGCAACACCTTCTACAGCGAAATTGATGTGGTGGATGCGAATGCGCCGGTGGCGGCGCAAAATCAAAAGCCGGATGAACTGTCTTCCTCGCCAGATTCTTTTATCTTCAAGACCTCGGATGGAAAATGTGAAATCACCATTCAAACCAAGGATGCGCCCGAATTGAGAGGCTGGGCGGAGACCAACCTGGCGCCGGTGCTGGCCGAATGGTATCCCCAAATTGTGGCCATGCTGCCGAGCGAAGGTTACCACGCACCAGGGCATTTCAGCATTACGCTCAAGCCGATGGAGGGGGTGGCTTATACCGCCGGCAGCAGGGTGGTGGCCAACTCGGCCTGGTTGGAGGGGGAGATTGGCAAACAAGCCGTTGGTTCGCTCGTGCATGAGGCGGTGCATGTCGTCCAGCACTTTGGCGACGGCGCGCGTAATCCTGGCTGGCTCGTGGAGGGCACGGCCGATTACATCCGCTGGTTCAAGTATGAACCGCAAAGCCACGGCGCGGATATTGTCTGGATGCGCCATCTGCGCCACTTTACCCCGCGTTATAACGACAGCTACCGCGTCACGGCAAATTTCCTGAACTGGGTTTCGGAAAAATACGACGCCAAAATCGTCGGCCAGATGAACGCCGCCATGCGCGACGGAAAATACAACGACGGTTTGTGGCAATATTACACCGGCAAAACCGTGCCGGCGCTGGGTGAGGAGTGGAAAAAAGATGTGCTGGCGCAACTCGCCAAAGCCGATGATTCAAACAACAAAAACTGAAAACGGTCAAGTGCTCGTTGGAATTCGGACCATAATGAAATTTTTATCTTTAAGCCTGGCGACGGCAAGTCTGATGGCATTTTCCTGTGTCGGACAATCATTTCGTCCGCCGGCAGTGCCGCTGGTGACCTTCGATCCCTATTTGAGCATCTGGTCCTGTGCCGACCATTTGACGGACAGCAACACCCAGCACTGGACCAAACACGAGCAGTCGCTCTTGAGTTTGATTCGTGTGGATGGCAAGGCGTTCCGGCTCATGGGCAATGATCCCACCAACGTCCCGCCGCTGCCCCAGGTGAATTTGACGGTCACGCCCACGCGCAGCATTTACGAGTTTGAAGGCGCCAATGTTCACGTCACCCTGACCTTCATGACCCCGGCGCTGCCCCAGGATCTGGATGCGCTGTCATTGCCGTTGAGCTTCATTACCTGGGACGTGCGGTCGGTGGACGGAGGCAAACACGCCGTTGAGCTTTACGACAGCACCAGTTCCGAACTGGCCGTCAACTCCGTCAATGAAACGGTGAATTGGGCGCGCGAAAAAGCCGGTCGCCTCACCGCTCTCCGGGTGGGCACCGTGGCCCAGCCGGTCGTGGGTTCATCCGGCGACGATCATCGCATTGACTGGGGTTACGCCTACGCCGCCGCCGTCACGGCGCAAAGCAGTGCCGCCCTCGGCGCCGATCAGACCTTGCTTGATGCTTTTGTGAGCCGCGGTGAATTGCCGGCGCAGGACGACACCCAGATGCCGCGGGCCGTCAATGACCGCCAGCCGGTGATGGCCTTCGTCTTCAATCTGGGCGATGTCGCCGCCACGCCGGTGACCCGCCAGGTGATTGTGGCCTACGACGAAATTGCCGCCGTCAAGTATTTTGGCAAAAAACTCCTGCCTTACTGGAAACGCAATGGGGCGACGGCGCCGAAGATGTTGCAGCGGGCCGCCCATGATTATCCCAGGCTGGCGACGCGTTGCGCCAAGTTTGATGCGGAACTGACCGCCGACGCGACCAAAGTGGGTGGCGAAAAATACGCCCAGTTGGTGGCGCTGGCCTACCGTCAATGCATCGCCGGCTGCGGGCTTGCCGCCGACGCCAACAAGCAGCCGCTGTTCTTCACCAAGGAGAACAGCAGCGACGGCGACATCGCCACGGTGGATGTCTTTTTTCCGATGGACCCACAGTGGGTGTTGTTGAGTCCCACGCTGGCCAAAGCGACCTTGGTTCCCCTCCTGAGCTATGCCGCCTCCTGGCACTGGAAATTTCCCTATGCGCCGCACGATCTGGGTATTTATCCCGACGCGCAAGGCACCGACGATGGCGGCGAAGGCATGCCCGTCGAGGAGAGCGGCAACATGTTGATTTTGTGCGACGCCATTTGCCAGATCCAGGGCGATTCCAAGTGGCTTGATCCGTGGTGGCCGAAGCTGACGGAGTGGGCGAAATATCTGGAGCAATACGGCCTCGATCCCGAGGAACAACTTTGCACCGATGATTTCATGGGCCACTTGGCGCATAATGCCAACCTCTCGGTGAAGGCCATTCTGGGGCTCGCCGCCTACGGCGATCTTTGCCGGATGCGTGGTGACAACCAGAACGCGGCGAAGTATGCGGGGCTGGCTAAAACAGATGCCGCCCATTGGGTGCAGGTGGCGGCCGACGGCGATCATTTTCGTCTGGCGTTCGACAAGCCGGGCACGTGGAGCCAAAAATACAATCTGGTTTGGGACCGTATTCTCGGGTTGAATGTTTTTCCGCCGTCCGTTGCCCAAATGGAGGTGGCGCACTATAAAAAAGTCATGCAGCGCTACGGTGTGCCGCTGGATTCGCGCACTCATTTGACCAAGAGCGACTGGTCGTGCTGGAGCGCCTCGCTGGCGGACAGCCAGGCTGACTTCGAGGCGATCATTTCGCCGATATATGACTACCTCAATACCACCACCACCCGTTTGCCGTTCGTTGATTCCTATGTGACCGACGACATCCACAGCGAGGGCATGCGCGCCCGCCCGGTTATCGGCGGCGTGTTCATCAAATTGCTGACGGACCGCGCGATTTGGCAGAAGTGGGCCGACGCGGACAAAACCAAGGTCGGCAACTGGGCGCCTTTGCCGGAACCGCCGAAGATCACCGAAGTTGTTCCCACCGCCAAAACCGCCCCCGCCACCTGGCGCTACACGACCAATAAACCGCCGGTCAACTGGACCGCTCCTGACTTCGATGCCAGCGCCTGGTCGGAAGGATTGTCCAGTTTCGCCACGGCCGGCACCCCGGGCGCTGTCAGAAATACCGAGTGGCACACGGACGACATCTGGCTCCGGCGTGAAATTACCCTGCCGGAAAAAAGTTATCCCAATCTCAAGTTCTATTCGGCCCACGACGAGGACGTGGAAATTTACGTGAACGGGATTTTGGCCTCGACCGAAGGCGGCTTCACCACCAGCTACGTGCCGCTGGATATCCGGCCCGACGCGCTCGCCCAGCTCACGCCCGGCGCCAAGGTGCTGGTCGCGGTGCATTGTCACCAAACTACGGGTGGACAAAATATTGACGTGGGCCTTGTGAGTGTGGAAAAGGCCAAGGATAATTAGGCTCCCGCCTGTCCGCCGCCGTGTTTTCTTGTATGTGGTGCCTGGCATCAGCGCGGGGAATCATGTTTGCTGGTCCGTCTTTCTCGATAGCGACGAAACAGCCAGAACGAGGAGGCAGGAAAACGCGTTGTTTTCTGAGGCTCTAAACTGGGCGTCCGCCGGGGCTTGTATTCTCCTTGCCGAACCAGCCGCTTTAATTCTATTGATAACACCAGATGAAGATATTTCTGTCCGTCATTTCAGTCGTCATTGCGGCCACCGCCCGGTTGGTTGCCGCTGACACTGCGGCCACGTTCGCCTCCGATCCCCGCCAGCTCCTGGAGCGCACCTGTTTTCAAACGGGGGCGCCGTGGGGCGAAAAATACAACCTGCGTTCCGATGTCGCCATCGTTTACGGCATTGACCCGAAACTGCCCGACCGCATTGCCACCTGGCGCGACCACGGCTATCGCATCCATGTGATGACCGGCGTCTCGTGGGGCAATTACCAGGACTATCTTTATGGCCGGTTCGATGGCCTCAACCATGAGGACGAGGCGCAGACGCAGCGCGACGGCAGCAAGCGCAGCCACGGCGGCGATGTTTACTACATGTGCCCCGGCGCCAATTACGGAAAATTCCTGTGCGTGGGCGTTCAGCGCGCCCTCGATGCGGGCGCGGAGGCCATTCATCTCGAAGAGCCGGAATTCTGGGTGAGCTCCGGTTACTCGGAAGGTTTCAAGCGCGAATGGCGCGCCTATTATGGCGACGACTGGCAGCCGCCGCACAGTTCGCCCGCCGCGCAATGGCGGGCGTCCAAGTTGAAGTATTTTCTTTATCGCCGCGCGCTGCAGCAGGTGTTTGATTATGTGCAGGCCTACAATCAGCGCACCGGCCGGCAGGTGCATTGCTATGTGCCCACCCACAGCCTGCTCAATTACGCGCACTGGCAGATCGTCAGCCCCGAGTCGAGCCTTGCGCGTCTCAACGGCTGCGATGGTTATATTGCCCAGGTCTGGACCGGCACGGCGCGCACGCCGAACATGTATCGCGGCGAATTGAAAGAGCGCACGTTTGAAACCGCGTTTCTCGAATATGGCGCCATGCAAAATCTCGTCCGCGCCACCGGCCGCAACGTCTGGTATTTGAACGACCCCATCGAGGACAATCCCAATCACGACTGGAACGATTACCAGCGCAATTGGGAATCCACGCTGACCGCCTCCCTGTTGCAGCCGCAGGTCTGGAATTTTGAAGTCGCCCCATGGCCGGAGCGCATCTTCAACGGACACTATCCCAAATCCGCGCCCGGGGGCGGCATCACCATCCCGCCCGGCTACGCCACGGAATTGCAGACCGTCATGAATGCGCTCAACGATTTGAAGCAGGACGATGTCCGGTGGGATTGTGGCACCACCGGCATCGGCGTCGTGGTTGGCGATTCGCTCATGTTTGAACGCGGCGATCCCGCGCCGAGCGACGGCCACCTGAGCCACATTTACGGCCTGGCCATGCCGCTGTTGATGCACGGCATTCCCGTCGCCCCCGTGCAATTGGAAAACGTGACCGCCTCCCATTATCTGGACGGCTTCAAAGTTTTATTGATGACCTACCAGGGCATGAAACCACAGACGCCCGAAGTTCACGCGCCGCTGGCCGACTGGGTGAAACGCGGTGGCGTGCTTGTTTTCTGCGATGATGATTCGGATGTGTTCAATTCCGTGCCTGAATGGTGGAACACCGGGGCAAATCATTTTCACACGCCGCGTGAAGCCCTGTTTGCGCTGCTCGGCTTCCAGTCGGCAGCGGCCGGGGGAAAATCCGCCGAAGGCGCGGCGGAAACCTCGTGGAAATTTGGCGCCGGCCGGGTCATCTGGCAGCGCGAAAATCCCGTGCAATTTGCCGCCAGCGCCGCCGGGGCGGAGCAAGTGGTGGCGCTGGCGCACCAGGCGGCGAAGTTCGCCGGGCTGAAATGGCGCGAGACCGGCTCACTGGTATTGCGGCGCGGTCCCTATATTGTCGCCGCCGGGCTGGATGAATCCATCCCGGGCAAACCCAAAACGCTGCATGGCCATTTCATCAACTTGTTCGATCCCGAATTGCGCGTGCAGGAAAAAATGGAGATTGTCCCCGGCAGCCGCTTTTTCCTGCGCGACCTCGATTACGGGCGCACCGCCGCCCCGCAACTGCTCGCCTCCGCCGGTCGGGCCTTGCCCGAAAAGTCACCGGTTAAATCGCCCGCCTTTTTGGTGGAAGGCGCCGCGCAAACGCCGGCCGTAATGCTGCTGCACTGCGCCCAGGCGCCGCTGGCGGTCACGCTCGACGGTCAGCCCGTCACCGACGTCAAATTTTCCAAACCCGGCCACTTGCTGTGGATCCGTTTCACGAATGCAGCCAGCCCGCGTCAACTGGTCGTGAATCTGCCATGAAGTTCGGATTTCGGCCTTCGACCTTCGGATTTTGGATTAATGCAGCCGGCAAGCGTACTGGACAATCCAAAGGCTTGGTTTAGGTTTCCCGGCATTGTATGAAATCCGTCGTAATCATTGGCGCTGGAATCACGGGATTGACCGCCGCGTTTTATTTGAAACGCGCGGGCGTGCCGGTCACGGTCTATGAAGCCGGCGGCCGTGCGGGCGGGGTGATCCAGTCGCTGCGGCGGGAGGGTTTTCTGGCGGAGTTCGGGCCGAATACCATTCTCGAGACTTCGCCCAAGATCGCGCAACTGGTCCGCGATGCCGGTCTGGAATCGCGCAAGCTCGTCTCCGATCCGCAGGCCGAGGCGCGCTACGTGGTGCGTTACCGGCGGCCGATTGAAATGCCCGGCTCGCCGCTGGGATTTTTCGCCACCAAACTGTTCACCGCCCGGGCCAAGCTGGCGGTGTTGCGCGAGCCGTTCATTCCCCCGCGGCGCGATGGCGTGGAAGAAAGCATCGGCCAGTTTGTCGTGCGGCGGTTTAACCAGGAATTTCTTGATCACGCCATTGACGCGCTCGTGGCGGGCATTTATGCCGGTGATCCGCACAAACTGTCGCTGCCGCACGCATTTCCCAAGCTCAAGGCGCTGGAGGACAATTACGGCTCCATGATCAAGGGCCAGATTTTCGGGGCGCGCGACCGGAAAAAATCCGGTGACGTGGCCAAGGACCGCGCCGCAAAATTTTCCTTCGACGCTGGCCTGCAGGTGTTGCCCGACACGCTGGCCGCGCAACTTGGCGGGGCGTTGAAATTGAACACCGCGGTAAACAAGCTGACGCAAACCGGCAACGGCTGGCGCGTGACCGCGGCCGGCGGCGAAATCGAATACAGCGCGGTCATTTACTGTGGCACGGCGTATCGGCTGGCGGAATTGGAGATTGATGGGCCGTCGGGCCGGCGACCGGCGCTCCAGGCGCTCGCCGAAATCAGCTATCCGCCCGTGGGGAGCGTGGTGCTGGGTTTTCGGCGCGAAGACGTGGCGCATTCCTGCCAGGGTTTTGGCATGTTGATTCCCAAAATCGAGGGCTTCAAAATTCTCGGCACGATTTTTTCCTCCGCGTTGTTTCCGAACCGCGCCCCGGCCGGGCATCTGACACTGAGCAGTTATATTGGCGGCGCGCGCTATCCGGAACTGGCGCTGCTGCCGCCCGAACAATTGATTGAAGCAGTGCTCGCCGACTTGCGCGTGCTGCTGGGCGTGCGGGGAAAACCGGTGTTCGCGCAAACGGCGGCATATCCACGGGCGATTCCGCAATATAACGTCGGCTACGGCAAATACCGCCAGTTGCTGAACGACTTCGAAGCCGCCGCTCCGGGGCTGTTTTTCGCCGGGCATTACCGCGACGGCGTCTCGCTGGGCGATTCGATTGTGTCCGGCGTGAACATTGCCGGGCGGGTCGGCAACGCTCTTTGATAAATGGAACGCGGTGCGTCACTGCCCGGGGAGCGCACCCGCCCTCGGGTGCAGTTTTCCGCGCCTCGCGGAAAACCTCGTGCGCGCCGCAACGGTTCAAGCGTTCGTGTCCGCCCCGCACGCCCCCCAGCGGGATGCGGGGGATCTCCCGCGACGATCGGGGCGTGCGTGCTCGCGATCCATTTTTATCTGTGTTCTTCTGTGGTTGTTCGTGCGCTTTACCTAGACGCGGTGCATCACTGCTCGGGGAGCGCACCCGCCCCGGGTGCAGTTTTTCGCGCCTCGCGGAAAACCGCGTGCGCGCCGCAACGGTTCAAGCGTCCGTGTCCGCCCCGCCCGCACCCCAGCGGGATGCAGGAGCCTCCCACCCCACCCGAGGACGCGCGTGCTCGCAGATCCATTTTTATCCGTGTCAATCTGTCTGCATTCGTGCTTAAATAATCGTTGAAATGAGCAAAGCTATTCTCCTGGTAAATCTCGGCTCGCCGGACTCGCCGTCAGTGCCCGATGTGCGGCGCTATTTGAACGAATTTCTGATGGACGCGCGCGTGATTGATACGCCGTGGCTGGTGCGCCGGTTGATCGTGGGCCTGATTTTGATCAAACGCCCGGCGGAATCGGGTCACGCCTACGAAAAAGTCTGGACGAAGGAGGGTTCGCCGCTGGTGGTCACCAGCCGCCACGTTCAGGAACTGCTGCAAAAGCGCGTTTCCGTGCCGGTGGCACTGGCCATGCGTTACCAAAATCCGTCCATCGAATCCGCCGTAAAGAATCTCGTGGCCAGGGGGGTGGGGGAAATATTGCTCATCCCGCTGTTTCCACATTACGCAATGTCGAGCTATGAAACGGCGGTGGTCCGGGTGCAGGAAGTTGTCGGCCGGCTCGCCCCGCAGATGAAAATCACCGTGCAACCGCCGTATTACGACCAGCCGGAGTACCTCGCGGCGCTGGTGGCGAGCGCGGCGGATTATCTGAAAAAGGATTACGATCATTTGCTGTTCAGCTTTCACGGCATCCCGGAACGACACATCAAAAAGTCGGACCCCACGGGCGGTCATTGCCTGGCCACGCCCAACTGCTGCGAGACGCCCAGCCTGGCGCACGCGCGCTGTTACCGCGCGCAATGTTTCCGGACCGCGGCGTTGTTCATCGAGAAGGCCGGCGTGCCCGCGGGCAAATGGTCCGTGTCGTTTCAATCCCGTCTGGGGCGGGATCCCTGGCTGAAACCGTACACCGATTACGAACTGCCGCGCCTGGCGACGGAAGGAAAAAAACGGATGCTGGTGATTTGTCCGGCCTTCGTTTCCGACTGCCTGGAGACCATCGAGGAAATCGGCATTCGCGGCTGCGAACAATTCATGGCCGGAAACGGCAAGGAGTTCACGCGGATTCCGTGCATGAACGAGCATCCGGCCTGGATTGCCGCCCTGGAAAACATGGCGCAGAAATTTCTGGCGGCGTAGCCGCCCGCGCGCCCGCATTTAACTGGCCGGGGAGCGTCACTGTCCGGGGAGCGCACCCGCCCCGGGTGCCGTTTTCCGCGCCTCGCGGAAAACTCGGGCGCGCCGCAACGGTTCAAGCGTTCGTGTCCGCCCCGCGCGCACCCAGCGGGATGCGGGGGGCCTCCCGCCCCACCCGAGGCCGCGCGTGCTCCCGATCATTTTTTCTGTGTTCATCTGCGAATATCCGTGCGATTTAGCTAAACGCTGTGCGGTGCTGTCCGGGGAGCGCACCCGCCCCGGGTGCCGTTTTCCGCGCCTCGCGGAAAACTCGGGCGCAAGCGGCGCTTCCAAGCATTCCAACCGCATGGCTCGTACTCAGCGCCCGCTTGTCTGGGGCTACACTAAGACTTGAAACGCCGCACTCCGCACTCAAAAGATTCTGTTAGCCGCTAACAAGCGCGTTTCTTCAAACCATGTATAATGGTCCTAAAAAACTATGGACCAAATCAAAACTCATACCGGCAAAATCGCCCGCCTGCCCCGGAACCTCCGGGACGAATTGAACCAGCGCCTGGAAAATGGCGAACCCGCACGGATAATTCTTCCGTGGCTAAATACCTTGCCGCCGGTGCTGGCTGTATTGGCTGCCCAATTCAGAGCCTGCCCCATAAACCAGCAGAACTTGTCCAACTGGCGTCGCGGCGGGTATCAAGCCTGGCTCAAACAACAGGAACACCGACACCTGGTCCGCGAAGTGGCCCAAGACGCACAGGAACTGGCCTCCGACCCCGCCGGACGGACCGTGGCCAACAATTTGTCCACCGTCATGGTCGCCGAACTGGCCCTCTCCACCCGCAAGGCCAGGGCCGAACTGACCCGTCCGGCGGAACAGATCGCCCATCTCCGGCAATGCCTCCAAACTCTCTCCCACGTGCGCCGGGAGGACCATCGGGCCGGACGCCTTGCGATTGAACAGGAGCGTCAGGAGTTGGTGCGTTCCAAGCGAAATGACGGCAACGACTTGCACAACAAGACCGAACCTGCAAACCGTCAGCTTTTGCGGTCAATTTTGGCCGATTTCTATGCCTCCCCTGGCGTCAAGGCGGCTCAAGCTGAATCAACCCAAATCAAGGTGAATCAAG
>Ga0181520_10007684_pt1 | contig 15736 bp, 14 predicted proteins | sample PEATcosm2014_Bin_29_FD_132451 | JGI IMG/M metagenome (GOLD analysis project Ga0181520, IMG submission 132451) | Peatland microbial communities from MTU Mesocosm Facility, Houghton, MI, USA - PEATcosm2014_Bin02_30_metaG | ecosystem: Environmental > Terrestrial > Soil > Wetlands > Peat | place...
CGCGGGCAGATGGGGAAATAAATTTCGAGCTAAACAATCTTGTCCACGGATTTGCCGGACAACATTTTAATTTTTTTAGCCAGTTGTTCCGCCTGCTTTTCCAACTCCGCATTTTCAACTTCAAACTGCTTCGCCCGCAACCTGAATGACGGCGAGCGAACGGTGCTGGCAATCAAGGGCGCGACGGGAAAACGGCTCACCTACAAAGGGTCTCTGAATTAAATCCAAACACGCTTCTTGCCCTTTTTGTCGAGCTGGAAGTGGGGAAGCACGTCAAGCCCGCGATAATCAAACATGGCGTAGTTTGGCTGCCGGTGATGTTTCGAGAGGCGATAGCTTGGCATGTGCGAACGCGGCACAAACGGGAAGAAAAGGATTTCTGGATCGCCGCTTGATGGCTTGAAATTGACAATTAAGGGCGGCGACAGGAATCCCGCCTTCAAAACCTTGTGGAGAATGTCCCAGCCCGCGCCGCGAACGGTGGATTTGGTTTTGCTGGTCTTGACCTGCGCGCGGAAGAAGCAGGCTTCACATTGCACATCGTAAAGCGGATTGTTGGTCGGCATTGGTTGCAATCGCTTGCAGCAATTGGGACACGGGGCAAGCCTTATGATTTCCTTCTCACCACTGTCGCCAGTCTGCTGTTTTGATGTTCTCATGGCTTGGGTAATTTGGCAGTTGCAATTTTGTGGGGATGAGCGAATCAGACGGATATGATTATTGATGGCGATTTGAGAATTCTACCTGCGCCGACACCCCTCACGGGAAAAGAGGTGGTCGCCGTGATTTTAACCAAAGACGATTTTAATGAAAATCTGAACGATGTTTTAACGTATGACATTTCTGTCAGGATGGCGGATGGCATAGCCCCATCGTTAATTTGCTCTTTATGCCAAGAAGCCTTACAAAAATATCAGCCCCGTCGCCTTCGGATGAATGAGCCACCGCGACCACTACATACGTTTTATCTTCGTGTTCAATCCATTCTCCAACGCGCGGCAAGGATTTGAATCTTTGTTTCCCCAATCTTTGTGGCACTGATTTTGATACATCTATTACAATTGGCTCGTGCATTACGCAATTAACCCACGGTCGGTCTGGCTTTGCAAATAAAATTCACTCAATGCTGTTCCTTCGCGGCCAATTCTTTGATTGCGGTGTCGAGGTTGCATGAAAATATCCGCACTGTTCTAAAAACTTCGTTGGCCGAAGCGTTGGTGTATATGCCAACCGGATATGCCATAATGTCAACGGAACCTGCATTTATCATATTTGTGTCTGGATAATCCTGAAGCGGCACGAGGCTTAAAGCCAGTGCGCCGGGCGACTTGCCTTCGGTTAGCGTCGCGGGGCCTGACCAACTCTCGTTCCCTTGAGGGCTTATCCCATAGTGCGTTTTTTCATTGTATGCAATGTCCGCCGTGCCACTGTCCACGATCAAGCCTTCTGGAATTCTCTCCAAAACCTGTCCCTGTATCATGCGACTGCCTTGTTCAAGCTGATTTGCCAAACGATTGTGTATTTCCAGTGCGGCATCGGCATCGGCTTGCTGTTTTTCCATAGCGGCGGCGGTGGCGGCAACTTTTTGATAATAGGCAGCTCGTTCCCGCTTTTCTTTTTCATCGGTGGCAGCGGCTTTTTGTGCGTCATATCTGAATCGCACCTGAAGTTCGGGAGGCAAATCGGCAAGTTTGACCACCCCGGCAACCTCGGCAACGGTGCCGGGATTCTGTTCCCAAATCAGCTTGTTCGGAAAAATTTGCACCACCTCGGCATTGCTCACGACATTCCCCTCCCGGTTCGTGAACGTTATGAATGCGTTGGTTTGGGCAAGCGACGCCGAACAAACGGACGCCCAAACAATAAGCAACACGGTTTTCATTGCTGATGAATCAGAATTTTAAACCCGGCCATCCCCGGCAAGCCCAAAACGAACTTGAATTTCCGTTCGCTTTTTGATATGCTGCCGTTGTTGAAAACGAAGCAGACAAAATCAAACTTTGACGACCTGATGCGTACCGCCGTCAAGGTGAAGCCGGAAAAGAAAAGGCCGTCCGCCAAGCGCTAAAAGTGAATTGTCGGAGCGGCGGCCAAAACCGATGATTTACCTCAAACCTTTGTGAAGTGCATAATCCCGATTTTTTATGAAGTTCAAAACAGCGAAAAACTTCGCGCGAAAGCCCACCGTTTTTCATCATTGGCATTTCTTGGGAAACGGCCTTTGAGAATCCTGCGCCAAGTATGAAAACGTCATTCATATTTGCTTTTTTTGACTTCACACTGTTTTCTTGCACCTAGCCTTCGAGTTCCGCAGATGTTTCACGCGTAAAAATATCCGAGTTCGCGCAGCGAGACGTAATCCTTCTGCCGTTCCGGTGTGGCGCGGCCGATGATGACGTGATCCAACACGTCAATCTTCAAAAGTTGTCCGGCGCGGATGAGATCGCGCGTCACCTTGATGTCGGCCTCGCTCGGCGTCGGGTCGCCGCTGGGATGATTGTGCGCCAGCACGACGGCGGCGGCGTTGGCGGCAATCGCCGACTTGAAGACTTCGCGTGGATGCACCAGCAGCGTGTCAATCGTGCCGTCAATGACTTCGTCCACGCGGATGAGCCGGCGGCGCGTGTTCAGGCACAGCACCTGCAACGTCTCCACGTTCTTCACCAGATTTTTCGCGCGCAGCAGGGCGGCGACGTTTTCGGGATTGTCGAGCAAGGGCGATTCATCCTGCAATTCCCTCGCCATCTGGTGCGCGAGCGCGAACGCCGCCATCAGCGTCACCGCCTTGTCGCGCCCGATGCCCCTGACCTTCCGCAAATCCGTGACCGACGCCTTCGCGAGCGACTGGAGCGAGCCGAATTTATTCAGCAATTGCTGGCCGACCTGCACGGCGTTCGCGCCCTTCAACCCGGTGCGCAGCAGAATCGCGATTAATTCCGCGTGGCTCAAGGCGTCCGCGCCCAGCGCCGCAAGCCGTTCGCGCGGCCGCTGGCTGACGGGCTGGTCTTTGAGCCGCAAACTTTCTGCCATGAATGATTTGTAAGCAAACCCGCCGCCAAACACACGCGGAAAATGGAGTGTCCAGATTTGCAGGAGACGAGGTGACGAGTCGTTTGAGCCGGCACTTCTTACGTCGTGCCCTACAGTCAAATTGGGACTCTGCGCGGAAAATAACACGGTTCATTTAGCGCGATGACCTGGATATCCGGCAAGGGTGCAAGCATCGTCGCTGGTGGATTTTCAATTTCCAATGGCACGATCAGCACAGCCGCGAGAAACGCCCGCCCGGCAATCAAGGCTTTGGCGGTTTCAGTGACGCGAGCCAGCGCTCATGATACGGGCGGCGCAGCCAGCGCCGGATGGGCACCCGCGCCGGTTTCCAGCCGTTGCGAATCGTGGCTTTGTATTTGTGCCGGTGACACAGCAGCGCGGCATAACCATACGTCACTCCCAGTTCCCGCGCCACGGCGGAGACGGTGAGCAGCGGGGGCAGGCTTTTCATCCGTTTCTGCCAGTGGAAATGTCTCGCGGCGGGCACGCCGACGAACTGATAACCCGCCATCTTCCCGTATATTTTCGCCCTTTCCACCGAAAGCCCCAATTGCAAGGCGGCGGCTTTGGCCGAAAGTCCCGGTTTCAGCCTCCGTATTTGTTCGTCCCTGCGTTGCTTGCGTTGGATGGTGGCATGGACCTTGGCGATTTTATACTTTTTCCGGAGGGAATGCACGGCCGACCGTCCGATTCCCAGCATCCGCCCGATCCCGGCGTCGGCTTTGTCCAGATTCCGGCGGATGATTTCGAGCCGCTGACGGGTCAGGGCGCGTTGCCACTTGGGGTGCGGGTTGTTTTGCATAGGCCGGCAGTCATCTACCGCAATTTTTGCGGGAAAATCAAGCATTATTCCATCGCGTATTTCGCGTGGTTTGCGGTCAAGGCAAAACGCGAAATTGGCTTCCCAAGCCCGCCACCAGATGGATGCCCTAAATTTACGTTTCGTTTCCGCGAACTGTGGTCGCCAGCCACGCAAAAAATCACGGCAGACGCCAGAGGCCGCTGCCAGCATGAATTAACAATTTAGCGTCGCGGAGAACTTGAAGTTGCTGGCGAATCTCATCTTTCACATGGCGATTGTCGGGATGCAATTGCTCCAGCTCGCGGGTGAAGGCGTAAACGTCCTCGTTCGTGAATTCATTCGCAGCCGCCGACGCGAGCCGACTCTCACTTTTAGAATGAGCGAACTGACGTTCGCTGCTACGGTCGCAAATGCGCCGCGCGCGCGGCAAAATCCGTGTTTCGTCCCGCTTTCATTTCATTTCGGCGTGGCAAGCCGTGTCCTCTGTGGCTAAAATTTCAGCAAGCATGGAACCGTCCGCCGGAAAAAATGATTCGCGCCTGACGCCGTCGCAGCAGCGCGCGGTCGAAGCGCGCGGCAACGTGCTGGTCATGGCCGGCGCGGGCACCGGCAAGACGCGCACGCTCGTCGAACGCTGCCTGGATTGCATCGGCAACGAACGCGCGGCGCTTGACGAAATCCTCGTTGTCACCTTCACCGAGGCCGCCGCCGCCGAAATGAGGCAGCGCCTCCGCCGCGCGCTGGTGGAAAAATCGCGGGAAAACCCCGGCGATTCCTTTTTTGCCGAGCAGCTTGCGCTCTTTGACGTTGCGCACATCGGCACGCTCCACGGTTTTTGTTTCAAACTCGTGCGCGAACATTTTTACGAGCTGGGCATCGACCCGCAACCCGCCGTGCTCGACGAGGGCGAGGCGCGCCTGCTGGCCGACGAGACGATCGAGGAGGCATTGCAGGAGCAATATGAAGGCCGGGACGAATTTGCCGCGTCGGTTCAAAAACTCATTCAAACCTACGGCGGCGCGCGCGATGAAAAAATCCGCGCGCTGGTTTTGCGCCTCCACCATTACGCGCAGACGCGGCCCGATGCCGAAGGCTGGCTCGCGCAGCAAATCGGGAAATTTTCCGCCAACGAACCCGCCGAGTGGCAGGCATGGCTGAACGCCGCAATTGAAGATTGGCGCGATGAATGGCGGCCGGTTCTGGAAAACCTCAAAGCCAGCAACGAGAAAGCCGCCGAATTGCTGGGGATTGTTCAGCGTTTGGGGGGCGCGCCCGCCCCGGGCGCAGCCGGTGACGCCCCCGTCGCCGACATTCGACGCGAGTGCGCGTCGAACCGCACGCGAGGCGCGTGCGCTCCCCAATTTTCCCGCGAACTGGCGGCGGAAGTTTTGGAGCAAATCGTTTCCGCCGATGGCAACTGGCCGCCAAAACGAAAAGGGGTTCTGCGAAAACCGCTTGAGGATTTGTTCGACGACGCAAAATTTCTCGCCTCGGTCGCACGGGTCAAAAATGGCGGCGACCCGCTGGCCGAGGATTGGAACTGGGTTCGAGGCCAGATGACGGCGTTGTTGCGGCTGGCGCAAACCTTTGCCGCGCGCTTTGCCGCGCGCAAGCGCGACGATGGCGTTCTGGATTTTCATGATTTGGAACAATTCGCCCTGAAACTTCTTTGGAATTATGCGGCGGACAAACCAACGCAGACGGCGGAACGCTGGCGCGAGAAACTTCGCTTTGTTTTCGTGGACGAGTATCAGGACATCAACGCCGCGCAGGACAAAATCATCCAGGCGTTGAGCCGCGATGAAAGATGGGGCGAGACTCCCGGCGAGCCGCCGAAAATGGCTGGACTTGAATCCACAGACGGCCCGCGAGGATGCTCGCCCCACCACGCAAACCGCTTCCTCGTCGGCGACGTGAAGCAAAGCATCTACCGTTTCCGGCTGGCGGACCCGAAAATCTTCCGGGATTACGCCAAAAGCTGGCGCGGCAAGAACGGGCAAACGATTTCGCTTGCCGAAAATTTCCGCAGCCGCGAATTGCTCTTGAATTTCGTCAATTCACTTTTTGAGCCGCTGATGCATGAAGAAATCGGCGGCATGGATTACGACGGCGAGGCAAAACTAAAATTCGGCTCGCCGGATGCACGCGCGGAATTGGGCGCGGCAAAGGATTCGTCGCCGCGAACTCAACTGATTTTGCGCCTGAAAAAGAAGCCCGGCGATATTTCCGATGATGAAAACAACGATTGGGCGGATTTGGAAGAATCGGCCAGGGAAGCGCGGCTGATCACGCTGCGTTTGATCGAATTAAAAGATTCAGGCCATGAAATCTGGGATGACGACGAGAAGATTTTCCGCGCCGTCGAATGGCGCGACATGGCGGTGCTGCTGCGCTCTCCTTTGGGCAGGGCGGAAATTTACGCAAAGGAGTTCGAACGCGCGGGCGTGAAGCTGTCCGTGGCGCGTGGCGGATTTTACGACAGCAGCGAGATTCTGGATTTGTTGAGCCTGCTGCAACTGCTCGACAATCCGTTGCAGGATGTTCCATGCATCGCGGTGTTGCGCTCGCCGTTTGTAGGCTGCACGCTCGATGAATTGGCGGAAATCCGACTGGCGGCGAAGGATGTTCATTTCTGGACGGCGCTTAATCGGGCGCGGAATGCGGAGTGCGGAGTGCGGAACGAACTCCGCCGGAAGATTGAAGGATTTCTCGAACGGTTTTCGCGCTGGCGGAAACTGGCGCGGCGGGTTTCACTCTCGCAGTGCCTCGAAGAGGTGCTGGCGGAAACACACTATGCCGACTGGCTGCAATCACGGCCGCGCGGCGCGCAACGGCGGGCGAATGTTGAACAGTTTCTCAATTTGACAGAGCGTTTCGACCAGTTTCAGCGGCAGAAGCTGTTCCATTTTTTAAAATTCATCGAGGCGCAGCGCGAAGCCGGGGCCGAACCGGAGGTCGCGCCGGTCGCGGACGAAAACGCCGTGCGGCTGATGAGCATTCACCAGAGCAAAGGGCTGGAATTTCCTGTCGTGGCCGTTGCCGATCTGGCAAAAGCCTTCAACGAGCAGGACCTCCGCGGCGAAATCATTTTGGACGGGCATCTCGGTCTGTGTCCGCGCGTTCAACCGCCGCAAACCGGGGGGCGTTATCCGAGCCTGCCGCACTGGCTTGCGCAGCGACGTCAGCGCCGCGAGCTGCGCGGCGAGGAGTTGCGGCTGCTTTACGTCGCCATGACCCGCGCCCGCGACACGCTGATTTTGAGCGGTGGCATCACGGAAAAAAAATGGCGCGAAACATGGAACGAACCGGCGGCCATCACGCTGCAAAAAATCGCCGGCGCGAAAAGTTTTGCAGACTGGATCGGGCTTTGGTTCAGCGTTCAAGGTTCAGCGTTCAAAGTTCCAGATGCGACGCAAGGTGAGCTTCCCTATTTGCGCTGGCGGATTGCGGATGACGCGGAACCGGCCAAAAAAGCAGAAGGCGGAACGCAGAAGGCGAAAATTGAACCGCCTGCGCTCGACGGGAAAGCAAAGCGGAAACTTCGGAAAATGCTGGAATGGCAATATGAATTCGAGGCGGCGACGAAGCGCAAGGCCAAGTCATCAGTGACGGAATTGCGGCGCGCCGCGGAAGAAGTGGATGAGGAAGCGGAACAGGTATTTAGTTTTCAGTTATCAGGAAAACGGCTCGCGAGGACGCTCGCCCCACCGGGAGCAAATTTGAAATCCGAAATCCAAAATCCGAAATTAAGCGCGGCGGAAACGGGAACGGCGCATCATAAGTTTCTCCAGCACATCGTGCTGGACAAAACCGGCGGACGGGCGGCGCTAGAAACGGAGGCGCGGCGGCTGGAGCGGGAGAAAATTTTATCGGCGGACGAATGCGCGGTTTTGGATTTGGACGCGCTCGCGGAGTTTTGGAATTCGCCGCCGGGCGGACAAATCCGCGCGCAACCGCCGGATTCAGTGAAGCGGGAATTGCCGTTCACGGCCAGATTCAGCCCGGCGGAACTGGCCGAAATCACCGGCGCGAAGGCGGATGCCGGGCTGGAAAATGAATTCGTCGTCGTGCAGGGCGTGGCGGATTTGGTTGTGCTGTTGCCGAAGGAGATCTGGCTGGCGGATTTCAAGACGGACCAGGTTCGCGCGGACGAATTGCCGGCAAAGACCAAACTTTACGCGCCGCAATTGAAGCTTTACGCGCGCGCGCTGGGAAAAATTTATTCACGCCCGGTCACCAACGGCTGGCTGCATTTTCTTGATGCCCGGAAAACCGTGGATGTGAAAATTTAAGCAGGAATGGAGCGAAGACAACTCATCCGCGCTCCAATCAACCCGCCGTGCCGAGCGAAAGCTGGTCCGGCTCCGGTGATTCAGCCGGAGCGGTTTCCCCGGCTGGCGCGCCGATTTCGCGCAAGCGGACGAGCGCCGGACGCAGAAGCCGGCCTTGAAACGTGAAGCCCGCGCCAACGGTTTCGGCGACCACGGCGTTGGCCGGAGGTTTTTCTTCTCCGCCGACAGTTTGGTGACGCTCGGTGTTGAACGGTTTATCCGGTTCGGCGCTGAACGGCGCGAGGCCGATGCGTCGCGCGGCGTCGTGGCAGGCGTTTTGAAATTGCGTGATTTGCTCCGCCAATTTGGGCTGGCCGGAGCGCGCGGCGGCGGCGTGCAATGCGAAAACATGGTCGAGGATGCGCACCAGCACCTGCAACCATTCGGCTTCGCCGCGCCGGAGCTTCTCGATTTCCAGCCGGAGCGCGGCTTTTTCGCTGTCGTTCATTTTCCGCATGAACTCTGAAAATTCCCGGACTTCCCCGGCCATGTGGTCGGCAATTTCCTTCGCGCCGGCGGCGGTTTTTTCGGCCTGCGTCTGCGCGTTCGTCCATTCGTTCGTGGCGGCGGTGATTTGCGCGGCAAGCCTTTCGAGGTTCTGGATTTTTTCGGCAATTGAGCCGAGTGCGCTGGCTTCAATGACTTTGACTATGGCGCGGTAATCCAGAATGAACGGCATCGCGCCGAGCACCGCGCCAAGCGCGACACACGCGGCGGCGGTGACGATTTCCCAGCGGCCGACCGGGTGCGGCGCCTGCTGGATGAGAAAACATGCCGCCCCGAGCAGCAGCGCGTCACCGAGCAGAAACGGCCACTTGGGAACCGTCCAGTGTTTCGAGTCATTCACACTGCCAGTTTCGGAAAAATGTCCCACGGGCGCAAGCAAAGGCGTCGGTTTCTGCTCGACTAATGGCGCGCAACGAAAATCATGCGTCTGTGCCAACTTGTGTCATCTTCAATCCGGCGGCCCGCGGCAACAAGGCCCGGCATTTCCGCCGCCAGATTGATGCCATCGGCTCGCAATGCGCGTTGAAGGCCACCGCCGCGCCCGGCGACGCGCGGCGGCTCGCGGCGGAGGCGGTCGGCGAAGGATACGATTTGATTGCGGCCGCCGGCGGCGATGGGACGGTGAACGAGGTGCTGAACGGCCTTGGCAACGCGCCGGACGGGTTTGCGCGAGCGCGGCTTGGTGTGCTGCCGTTGGGAACGGTGAATGTTTTTGCGCGCGAACTCCACATTCCGCTCCGGCTTGAAGGCGCCTGGGAGGTTTTGCGGCGCGGAAACGAAAAAAAAATTGACCTGCCGCGCGTGGAATATTCCGACAACGGCAAGACCGGGCGGCGTTATTTTGTCCAGCTCGCCGGCGCCGGCCTGGACGCGCGGGCGATTGAACTGGTGGACTGGCAGCACAAGAAAAAAGTCGGGCCGCTGGCCTATGTCGTCGCCGGGCTGAAGGCGCTGCGCGAGGCGAAACCCAAAATCACCGCGCAGGCAGGCGGGCAGAAATTCGCCGGCGAACTGGTTTTGGTCGGCAACGGAAAATTTTACGGCGGACCGTTTGAAATTTTTCCACGGGCGGATTTGCGCGACGGGATGCTGGAGGTTTGTGTTTTGCCGCGCATTAACTGGCTGGCGCTGCTGGGCTGCGCGCCGGGTTTTGTCGCGCGGCGTAAATTGCCGGAGAAACTGGCACGGCGTTTTAGCGCGGCGGCTTTTGAATTGTCGGGTGACGCAACGGCTGCTTTCGAACTGGATGGCGAGTGGGCGGGGAAATTGCCCGTGAAATTTTCAGTGGAGCGTGAAAAATTACGGGTCGTCTGTTGAATCGCCCGGCCGCCGCTTCGGCGCGGCAACCTTCGCTCTCCACAAGTTTATCCAGCCGTCATCTGGCTGGAGTGGTGGGTTGGCAGGGACTCGAACCCTGGACCAATGCCTTAAAAGGGCACTGCTCTACCAACTGAGCTACCAACCCATCCTATTATTTATTAACGACTTCTGAAGAAATAGCCATGCCTTTAACCACTGACTTGTAACCCATACTTGTCACCATGCGGTTTTGTGCTATGTTTTTGCATGAAAATGACGGGCAAAAACACGCCGAAGCCGGTTGAAAAACCGGCTTTTCATAAAGTCGCAGAGAACCTGTATCGGCTCGAATCATCGAACGGATATTATGCCTTGTTGAAGCGGGGAGGCAAGCAGTTTCGCCGTTCGCTCAAAACCAAGGATCGAAAGCTGGCCGACCGCCGGTTGAATGACTTGCGGGCAAAAATCGGCTGCTTGAAAATTTCCCAGGACGCAAAATTGAACTTCGCGCAGGCCGCGAAATTATGGCTGGAAACGAACCGGCACGCGGCAAGCTCCGGCACGGTTAAACGCCGGGAAATGTATATCAAGGGTCTGGCCCCATATTTCAAGAATCTGCCGGTCCGCAACATCACCGAGCAGAACTGCGACCGCTGGGTCAAGGAACGGGGGGCGGTTCTGGCTTCCGAAACTTTCGTTCACGAGTTGGACGTTTTGAATGCGGTGTTTGATTTTGCCCTTAATCGCGGACTGATTCTTTCCAATCCCGCCAAGCATATCAAACGCCGGAAAATCATTTCCAAACAGATTGTGGTTCCCAGCCTCGATCAGTTTAAGCAGCTAATCGGCGCCATACGGCAGTCCGACGGCAAAAAAGACAATCAGGAAAAGAGCCAGGACGGTGCAAATCTGGTTGAATTTTTGGCGTATTCCGGCGCGCGCATCGGTGAAGTGGTTGGCGGCGGGGAGGCCAGCGAAAAGAGGCCGATGCTCTGGGGCGATGTTAACTTTGAACGCGGCACCATTTTTTTGACTGGCACCAAGACTGAGGCCGCCCCTCGCACCATCCCGATGTCAGAAAGGCTGCGCGAGTTTTTGACACGATTGAAGGCGCAGAAAAAACCGCAGCCGAAAGACCGAATTGTTCCGATCAAAAGTGCGCGCAAATGTCTGCAAACTGCCTGCAAGAAACTCGCCTTGCCACAATTTACCCATCACGATTTCCGGCATTTCTTTGCGACAACCTGCATTGAATCGGGCGTGGACATCCCGACGGTGAGCCGCTGGCTTGGGCATAAAGACGGCGGCGCGCTGGCGATGAAACGCTACGGGCATCTCCGGCAGGAACACAGTTTTGCCATGATTAAACGGGTGAGTTTCGATCAGCCGCCCAACAGTGTTCCGCTGCAAAAACCATCGGAGGTGGAGGCCGGAAAATCTCCATTTCCTGCCGACGACCGCCGCGCCATAGCCAAGGCCAAAGCGAAATACAACTATCCGTGGTGGGTGTCAGAAAATCCGCTGGAAGTTTTTTGGGGACAACTCCATGAAGCAGTCTGGATTATTCTAGTTGAGAAATTTCTGGAAACGGCCAAGCAGGCAATGGGACGCCAGGTGTTCAAACAGGAATTTGCCGACCGTCCGGCGCTGGCGGATGAATTTTCGGCCAGAACGCCCGAAGCCACACTAAACGAAATCCGCGCCAAAATACCGGCGCAGCGGCCAGACGCCAACAGCAACGCACAGCCAGCAACCAATTGATTTGACTTCTTACGCGATTGGCTCGGAGGTTTCCCGCAAAAAACGGTCGAGATCGTCTCTGGAATATATTGGATGCCGCAAAGCCCGCGAGGGGTGCAGCAGACCGCGCTGGGTCAAACGGTCAATGGCGACTTCGGCGACACCCAAATAAATGGCGGCTTCCGCTCGTTTGTATCCCATTTTCTCAATATGTGTTTTCGTTGCCGCACCGGTTGAATCACCGTTGCGGCCTGTCTTTGAAAATTGGCGGTTATCTTTAAGCATGGGAATTCTCCTGGTTTTCTTGGATTTCAATGGTCTTGACTGAACCTTCCTTTATGGCCAATGACGAATACCGGTCAAACACCGGCATGGGTTATCACGCGCTTTTCCATCCCATGCGAAGACACCTCTTCCGTGGTTTCCGTTGGTTTGACATCGCTATCTTTCATCCTGACATTGCGGGCGATAATCTCAACCGTCCAATCCGTTCCAAAATCGTCTGGAACAACTCTCTCGGCACTGCTACTTCCGCCATCTGAAAGACGATCTTCCGGGAATGGCGCACCACCTTGGCCCCGATTTTGATCAATTTCTCCCGCAACGTCGTCAGCGTCCAGTGTCGCACCGACCGGGGCAATACTGCCTGCCGCAGAAAGTTGCCCAGGTTGTAGGCTAGCACGAACAGGTGCAGCCGCACCTGATTATCCACAAAGTCGTGACACGACAAGCAAGGGCAACCGCATTATGGCTACAAGGTGCACGCCGCAGTGGACCAGACGCACACGATGATTCGCCACGTCACACTGACCAGCGCCAACGTGCATGACAGCCAGGAATTTGAAACGGTGGTTCAAGGCGACGAGGAAATGGTGATGGCCGACAAGGCCTATTGGAGACGGGAACGAAGCGAATGGTGTGGCCGGCACGGTGTGGCCAACGGAATTTTGCGCAAGGCGGCGCGCGGAGAAAAGCTGCCGGCCAGTGCGGTGCGGGCCAACCGGCTGTTCAGTTCGATCCGGTGCCAGATTGAAAAAGTGTTTGGCTGGTGGAAACGCAGCGCGGGCTACCGCCGGGTGAGATATGTGGGACGCGAACCCAACCGGCTGGAGTTGGAGTTCAAAAGCATCTGTTGGAACCTGAAACGGCTGGTCAATCTGCAAGTCGCATGAAACGAACGGTTCAGAACGCTCGGAAGAACGGCAACAGGATCGAAAGCGGAACGAAAAAGTTCCGCCGCTGTGCTGACGCCAAGTCGAATTTCCATTAAACCGTGTCACAAACATCAAATCAAACACTCAAACCCACCTTTCGCAGAGGTCTCAATGTATGTGAATATGCGGAATTCACATATTGACTTTTACTTGGAAACCGGCCTTAAATTATGTGGACTTCACATATCTCAATTAACGGCAAATGAAACAATGGGGCATCCAACTCGTTTCCGCTTTAGCTCGACAGGATTGCGCAAAACTCTTTTGCTTTTTCTTTGTCAGCGTTCAGTGGTTTGTTCATCATTTGTGAGATCAAAATTCGGATTATGGAATTTCGCTTTTTATGTCCGTCGTGCGGTCGAAAACTGAAGGCGGATGAAGACGCCGCCGGAATGAAAGTTGATTGCCCGGACTGCGGCACGGAGTTTCTCGTTCCACAAGCCGAAGTTTCCCTCCCTCCAACCCAGCCAGAACCATCCGCTGAACCGATCAGAGACCCTGCTTTTGCAAATCCAAATGTTGGCGGGGATTTGACCTGTCCCGTTTGCTGGTTGCGATTTGACGCAGGCGACATTATGCACATTGCGGTGCATGATTCGTTGCGTGGCGATCCGCTTCTTGGCGAGGATGCGCAACAACGATTTCTCGCAACCCGTTTTAACAATGCAGGTCAGGCACTCGACGCCATGAGCTTGCCGTCCTCAGAAATCGCCTGCCCGCACTGCCGCAGAAAACTACCGCCAAGTTTTCTTGGGATGCCGCACCACATCATTTCACTGGTGGGCGACCAAAGCGCAGGGAAATCCTATTTTTTAAGCGTCCTGACGAAAGTTTTGCCAGCAACTTTGTATCGCGAATTCGGAATCGTTTTTCAGGATAGCGACCCGACAGGTAATGCGCCGATCAATGATATGCGCAAAGCGCTCTTCGGGGCGCAGTCCCCCGCGCAGGCCAAGCTGGCAAAAACTGTTTTTGAAGGCGCGATGTATGAACGCCTGCCACGCCAAGGGCGTATGGTAGCGCTTCCGCGTCCGTTTGTCTATACGCTGGCAGCCGAGGAAAAAACGCGCGAGCGATGCGCCCTGATTTTTTACGACAATGCAGGCGAACATTTCCAGCCGGGCGTCAACATCGTGGAACAGCCCGGGGCGCAACACGTCGCGAGTGCCGCTGGCATTATGTATTTGTTCGACCCGTTCAACAGCCCGGAATTCCGCCGAATCCTGCGCGACACAAAAGACCCGCAGCTTGAAAAGCCCGTGGTGGATCAGCAGGACATCATTCTTGCCGAGATGCGTGCGCGTATCCAAATGATTCGCAATTTGCGTTCCGGAGAAAATATCCAAACGCCCGTCGCTTTCGTGGTCGGCAAGTGCGATGTATGGCTGCATTTGTTGAACGGCAAACCACTTCGCGACACCGTGCTAGACGGCAAACTCGACATCGCTGCCGTCGAAGAAAATTCCAGCATTGTTCGCGCGATCATGTATCAACTTTGTCCAGCGGTTGTTGCTAATGCCGAAGCCTTGAGCAGCAACGTCATGTTTTTTGCGGCAAGTTCGTTCGGACACACGCCGATTAAAATTGGTCCTGGTGAATATGTTCCCGACCCGGCCAAACTTCAGCCGTCTTTCGTTGAAATTCCTCTGCTTTGGATTCTGTCGCAAGTTTGTCCTGCGTTGTTCGCCGATAGCAAAATGAGCGCCTCAAAAACAACCCCCTGAATTTTGGACAAGTCACAGAAGCTCGACCATGCCACAGCAACTCATCTATACCAGCGCACCGCGCGGAATTGTTGCCGGAAGGTCGGGCCACTGCACCGTTGCGCGAAGTGCCTTGATGCGGGAAGCACTCATGCTTCAACTGGAGAAATTTTGTTACTACCAGCATCTTTCGTTGAGTGGCGGGCAGGAACGTCCGATATTTTCCTGTCGCATTGTGGACATTCGCGGGACTCGCTTCCATGTGTTAAGCCGGATTCAGGACGCGGGCTTGGATTTCACAGGACGGACAAATTTCATCGCTCATCATCTGGTTTTTACGCCGGAAGAAATCCGGCAGTTTCCCACGCCGCCCGTAATTTTGCACGACTGGCCGGGCTGGGTAAAGTCATGGACGAAAGAACCGCAGTTGCTGGAAAATGAAGATTGGGCTGACCTCACCGCTCTCGCAGGCAAGACGAATGTCCCAGCGCAAACATGGCAACGGGTCACTGGCGACGCCGTGAATGGTTATGGGTTGGTGGAAGCTCGCGCGGGAGCTTCGTTCCGGGTGGACGACCAGGCCGATGAAACAGTTTTAGAACTCATCGCGGAAAGTTTGGAACTTTTGGAAATTCGAGACACACGCAGGGACTTCCGCACTGCCGCGTGGAATTTCACATTTACAACCTCGATGCAGGAGCAGGACAATCCGGCGGACTTTCGCTGGCGTTGCATTCACTCCGACAATCCGGCGGCAAATCGGTTTGCCACGCCTGATGTTCGCGCGCTTTCTGCCGTTCGCGCAACAAAGTTGACTATTGAGGAGACGGCTTTTGCGAGAACTGGCAGGCAAGCCCCGCAATTTGCCGCCGAGCCGCAAGATTCTCGAATCACCGAAGGTGAATCAGCGCATTTCACAGCCAAAGCGGAAGGCGTTCCCAACCCAAATTACCAATGGTTTTCGGTTGACCACGCCAACAACGGACAGGTTTTGCCGGGCGAGAGAAAACCGGAACTCATAGTTCCAAATCCTGCGCTCGGCATCTCATGCTACGTTGTGAATGTCACCAACACCGCAGGCAATGCTCA
>Ga0181520_10007686_pt1 | contig 15733 bp, 15 predicted proteins | sample PEATcosm2014_Bin_29_FD_132451 | JGI IMG/M metagenome (GOLD analysis project Ga0181520, IMG submission 132451) | Peatland microbial communities from MTU Mesocosm Facility, Houghton, MI, USA - PEATcosm2014_Bin02_30_metaG | ecosystem: Environmental > Terrestrial > Soil > Wetlands > Peat | place...
ACCGCGCGCCGACGCCGCTCATTCAATGCCGCTTCCGGCAACTTCCGCGAATCGATCTTCTCCATACTCTTTGAGACGCAGAATGACTTAGAAATGTTGCATACTATTTGGGCCGGATCAGTAGTTGCACGGAAAAGAATAGTTATGAGCAAGAGGCCCTTGTAGAACCATCTGCTCCTTACTATGCGCTCTATGCATATAAAGTCATGAGCAGCGACCGCTTTGATCTGCTTGGCAATAGTCTGGCGATTCTCACAGGAATTGCTCCACTTGACCGGTCGGTAAAAATGCTGACTTGGATCGAGGCCGAGTGCGAGGCGATGCGAGGCCGTGGAGACCTTGCTGTGGATCTGCCGCCCTGTTTGTTTCCCTACATTCTGCCCCATCATGCGGATTGGCTACCTCGCTACGAGCGCTATAACCGGCCAGGAGATTACCACAATGGAGGCGTGTGGCCCTTTATCTGTGGTTTCTATATTGCGGCGTGCGTAGCAGCAGGGCAGATGGATCTGGCAGAGCGCAAATTATTAGCACTCACTGAACTGGTCAAGCCCTGGCATGAAGACGCGGCGGAGTGGGGATTCAACGAATGGATTCACGCACAAACTGGTAAGCCAAGCGGCCGGGATTGGCAGACATGGTCGGCAGCCATGTACCTATACGCCGCTGAATGTGTGCAGCAAAAGAGAACCCCATTCTTCGACCTTATGCGCACAGGCAATCCAGATTCAGCAGGATAGCTTTTATGCCACACCGATCAACACTTGACTCGGTGTGGCGTTTCATGCGATTTTGTTGCCGCAAAACCGGCATCAGCTTTCCGCTAGAACAAGGCTGCTACTGCGATTGGACCGCATACAAGCTGGTTCTTACCGCTTGCCCTTGCCTACGTGACCACGACCATCGCGGACTTCATTTCCTTTGAAGTGATCGACTTTATCGAGGCGTCTGGTAGGTTCGGCTTTTTCACCACGTTGCGGCCTTGGCCCGTTATAGCCATGTTCGGGGTGAAAGCGATTGTTGACGTGTCCGCGAAAGTTATCGCCACCATGAAACCAAGGGCCAGCTCCAAGGAAGATGCCGCCGTTAAACCATTCCGGTCCATAGTAGCCATAGGGGGCACAGTCATATGGTGCAGCATCATAGTATCCGTAAGGGCATGCTGGAGCGACGCCAATCTCAATACCGATCTGAGCCGCTGCTTTCGGAGCGGTTGCCATTATGGCGCATCCTGCAATAGCTGTCAGTGCAAAAAGCTTAAATCCTGTCATGTGCATTCCTTTCGTTTTGGACCTTCGAAGGCCCATGAACTTCTCACGATAGCGAGCAGAATTGCAAACGTCTGAGCAGAAGCGATCACATGAACCTTGTGAGAATCGGCGACAGCGGTCCATTGTGACCATACGTTCATGGGGAACTTTTCGGATGATAAACATGGCAAAACGACGAGTTACTCGTCTTCCGAAACCATGGTTCACGACGATATGAGGAGAATTCCATGACCAAACTGAGCACAAATGATATGGCAACAGGCAAGCTTCACGAAGTCAAAGGCGCAATCAGACAGCAGGTTGGCAAGATTACAGAGAATCCAGATCTGGAAACTGATGGTCAGGCGGAAAAAATCGTGGGCAAAGTGCAGACCCTTGCAGGCAAAATCGAAAAGAAACTCAGCGCATAGGCAACGCATCATCCAATCAATGAACGAGAGAGGTACCGACAAAATGGCACACACAGTACTGGAGCAAATGAGCGATCAAATTGACGAAACAGCACACATGGCATCACGGGCAGCATCTGCCGTTGGGGATGCACTCGAAGATGGTGTGATCGCGGCTCGGCGAGCTGCAAAACATGGCGGTGATGTTGCCGTCGAGTTTTATGATGACACCAAGAAACGAATCCAGCGGAATCCGATTGAAACCGTTGTTGCGGCAACGGCAATAGGCATCGCAACTGGGGCAGTTATCAGTTGGATGTTAAGGCGAAAACCCTGTTGCCAATAGATTCGGTGAACAAAAACGGGTTCAGCTTGCTGGACCTGTTTTTGTCTTTCACTCAGCCAGTCATCCAGTCCACAACAATTGTTCTGGTTTTGATCGGGCTCGAATGAATCCCTGACCGGGAATATGGCACAAGCAGGAAAGGGATATTCATAGATGTTAACGCCTGAATCGAGTCATGAAGTCAAGACAAATTCCGCAGTGTTGAACTCCGGCGCTTCCAGCGCCACCGGCGATATTTCAGCGCCAGACAACTCGCAAATCCCCGCGAAGGCAAAAGAACATAACATTCGCGTCTCTCCTGCCGTCCTAGATGCGGCGAGCAAAGACGGCGATGCGCTGCTTCTGACGTTGCGCACGGTTCTCAAGGGCCTGACTCAAGTCGAAGCTGAAGAGCGGGCACGAACATCCGGCCCGAACGAGGTTGCACAAGAGCGTCAGCGCGGGTGGTTTCTCAGCCTCTTGATTATTCTCCGAAATCCGCTGGTCATTCTGCTGGCAATTTTATCGTCCATCTCTTTTGCCACAGGCGATGCCCGAGCTGGCAGTGTCATGGCGGGCATGATCGTGCTGAGTGTGACACTGCGATTTTTGCAGGAAGCCCGTGCGGGTGCGGCGGCAGCAAAGCTGAAGGCCATGATTCATGTGACCGCCACGGTGGTTCGCGATGGTCAAGCTCGGGAACTTCCACTTCGCGATCTTGTTCCGGGCGACATCATCAATCTCTCCGCCGGAGACATGATCCCGGGCGATGTGCGCGTCATCTCTGCAAAAGATCTGTTCGTCAGCCAAGGAACACTGACGGGCGAGTCGCTTCCCGTGGAGAAGTTCCATGATGCAGACCCAAAACCTCTGAACTCGCCGACAGAATTTAAGAACATATGCTTCATGGGCACTAGCGTCCAAAGCGGCACGGCAACCGCGGTCGTCGTGGTTACAGGCGTCCACACTTACCTTGGATCGATGGCATCTTCTATTACACAGGAAGGTACGCCAACCAGTTTCGACCAGGGTCTCAGTCGCTTCACCTGGCTCATGATTCAGTTAATGGCCGTCATGGTTCCCCTGGTCTTCTTCATCAACGGTTTCACCAAACATGATTGGAAGGGCGCATTCTTCTTCGCAATGGCCGTGGCTGTGGGGCTGACCCCGGAGATGCTGCCAATGATTGTTTCTGTCTGCCTCTCCAAGGGCGCGCTCGCCATGAGCCGCAAAAAGGTGATCGTCAAGCGACTCAATGCCATTCAAAACTTCGGCGGCATGGACGTTCTCTGCACCGACAAGACAGGTACGCTTACCGAAGATCGCGTAGTTCTCCAGCGGCATTGCAATGTCGCTGGGCGCGAAACAGATGAAGTACTCCGCGACGGATACCTCATCAGTCATTTTCAGACTGGCCTGAAAAACCTGCTTGATACGGCAATTCTGAACAGTTCCGATTTTCACGAGCAAGCACTGATTGAGAAGTTCAAGAAACTCGACGAGATTCCTTTCGACTTCACGCGACGCATGATGTCTGTGCTCGTCGAGAGTCCAGAAGGAAAAGCCATTCTTCTGACCAAAGGCGCGCCAGAAGAAATCTTCCATCAATGCTCGCAATTCGAGTTGGACGGAAAGCTTTCTCCCATGGACCCCGAGCTGATGAAAGGGTTAAAGGACCAGTATGCAAGCCTGAGCAACGATGGCTTTCGAGTTCTGGCTGTTGCTGTCAAGGAATTGCCCGGTAAAAAGCTTTGCACAAAAGAGGATGAACACGATCTCGTGCTGAAAGGATATGTCGCATTCCTTGATCCGCCCAAGCGAACTGCTGCAGCTGCGATTGGAGCGCTGCACAAACACGGTGTTGTTGTGAAGATTCTTACTGGTGACAACGACCTGATCAGTCGCAAGGTGTGTAGGGATGTGGGATTGGCCGCCGACCCGATGCTTCTTGGCGACGATGTTGAAAAGATGTCCGACGCTGAACTGGCCGATGCAGCCGAAAAGACTACGCTTTTCGCGCGCCTCTCTCCCGCACACAAACAGCGCATCGTGCGCGTACTGCGCGGCAAAGGCCATGTAGTTGGATTCATGGGAGACGGTATCAATGACTCTCCCGCGCTGCGTGCTGCTGACATCGGCATCTCTGTGGATACGGCAGCCGATATTGCCAAGGAATCGGCCGATCTGATCCTGCTCGAAAAAGACCTCATGGTGCTGAAGGGCGGCGTCATCGAGGGCCGTAAAGTATTTGCCAACATCCTCAAATACATTCGCATGGGAGCCAGTTCCAACTTCGGAAACATGTTCAGTGTGCTGGGCGCGAGTGCCTTTCTCCCATTCCTTCCCATGGCGCCAATCCAGATTCTGACCAACAACATGCTGTACGACTTTTCGCAGGTGCCAATTCCCAACGACGCCGTAGATGATGAACAAGTGGCACGGCCGCGGCCTTGGAATATCGGAGAGATCCGGCGATTCATCCTTTGCGTCGGACCTATCAGCTCGATCTTTGATTACTCCACTTTCTTTGTCATGTTATGGATATTCAAGTGCTGGGATCCGTCGCGCACCTCCCTTTTTCAGACAGGCTGGTTTGTTGAGTCGCTGATGACGCAAACACTCATCATCCATGTCATTCGCACCAACAAGATCCCCTTCCTTCAAAGCCGTGCCAGCTGGGCGTTGACCCTCACAACTCTGGTCATCATGCTCTTCGGAGCGTGGCTACCGTATTCTCCCCTGGCCTCTTCGCTGGGCCTGACACACTTGCCTGGGATGTATTGGCCAATTCTACTGGTGACACTCCTTGCTTATACAGGCCTTACGCAAGGGGTCAAGGTTTGGCTGTTGAGGATGAAATGGATTTAGAACCGAACAAGCCGCACACGCCTCCTCATAGTTTTATTGCATCCAAAGTGCGTCCTGTGGACAAGCTCTCATTTCAACGCTTTCAAAAGTTATTTGTTCGAAAGCGCTTCATGAAGCCTGTACCGGGAAGGCAACTTCATCGCACCGGGGGCATAGGGCTTCTCCGGGCTGCGGTGCTGGGCGCAAACGACGGCATTCTGTCCACTTCAAGCCTGGTGCTCGGGGTGGCAGCGGCACACGGAACTCACCACAGCATCCTGGTTGCAGGAATCGCCGGCCTGGTTTCTGGAGCTATGTCCATGGCTGCGAGCGAATATGTTTCCGTACACTCGCAAGCCGACACTGAAGAAGCTGAACTGGCGCTCGAACGTACAAAGCTCAAGAAAGATAACAAAGGTGAGCGTCAAGCACTCACGGCAATTTATATGGCTCGCGGGCTTGATCCGCAACTTGCAAATCAGGTTGCACAGCAACTGATTGCCTATGACGAATTGGGCGCGTATGCACGGGACGAACTCGGCATCTCCGAAAAAATTCGTGCTCGCCCGATTCAAGCTTCTCTGGCCGCCGCTTGCAGCTTTGCTCTAGGTGCCATGATGCCGCTTCTGGTTACAGCGATCGCGCCTGGAGCGCGATTGATCCCGTTCGTGTCGCTATCGTCACTAGCTGTTCTCGCGCTGATGGGCGGACTTGCTGCACACGCCGGAGGCGCAAAAGTGATCATGGGCGCAGTTCGAGTAACATTCTGGGGCGGTTTGGCGATGGCAATGACCTCCGGTATCGGGTGGCTGGTGGGGGCAGTTGCGTAAAGGCATTGAACGCCGCTGACTCCAATTGCTGGATTTATCTGTCTTCGCTTGTTTCTGTAGAAATCTTTCGCGAAATTATTTTTGTTGTGTACAAGAATGCGCACGCGCCATTACACGCCTTGAATATCGTCCTGACCAATGACCAAAATAGACCAGATTATTCTGGAGACGAGTCGTACCTTTCAAGAAGGTACTTTCTTTCCCATGCGAATCGATTCAGCGCTCGCCAATCATTTGGTAAAGATGTTGCATCTTTTTGAGCAGTTCGAAAGGGCAGGGTGCCGAGTTGGTAGCCACGAAGTAACATTCGTTGTTTTGTGTTGCTACCTTCAATCGATTCAAGTTGTTTCTGGGAACCGGAGAGGTTAAACCTGTCCTTTTTTTCACGAAACGCAGGATGAATAGGTTCGCCTGCACAGCGGGGCGTCTTACGATTATTCAATCGTTGAAGAGTCGAGACAGCCCGAATGGTATCTACGCTTGCAAGCAGCCCTTTGTTTTTCAATGAACATGATTACGTATGGAGGAGTTAGACATGAAGTCCAGTTATTTGAAATCAGTGAAACACATCCTTGCATTAGCAATTATCGGGATGGCACCCATTGCCTTGACAGCTCAGGATGCGACCAAGCCGGATGTAAAAACATACGCGAGCAGAACTGCATCTGACAATGCCGCCTCCAAGTGGGACATCTTTGCCGGATTCAGTTATCTGTCGCCACGTGTGGCATCTGACGGGTTTGACAACTTTGACGGTACTGGTATCCGATACGGTGCCATTGGCAGCGTATCGCGCTACTTCAATAGGTACGTGGGCGTGCAGTTTGAGGGAGATTATCACAACGACAATAACGAAGACCGCCCGAATTATGATTTCTCTGGAGGGTCGGGTGGCTTGATCCTGCGGTACCCTACTGCGCATTTCACGCCATTTGTTCATGCTCTGATTGGTGGCGAGAGTGCGGGCAGTAACTATTTTCAAAATCAATGGGGCGTGGTGGTTACCGGAGGTGGCGGCTTGGACTACAACACTCCGCTATTCAACCACCATTTGGGCATTCGTTTGTTCCAGGCAGATTACCAATTCAACCACCAGGACGTTGACGATTTCAATATGCTTCGCTTGAGTGCTGGTGTCGTGTTTCACATCGGCTCCTTTGCGCCACCTGTGCCAGTGTCTCTGACCTGTTCCGTGAATCCTGAGGCAATCTATCCCGGCGACCCAATCACAGTTACAGCAAACGCAGGCAACTTGAATCCGAAGTTGCATGCTGTTTACTCCTGGTCGGGAGATGGCGTGACGGGGGACGGTGCAACAGTAACAGTAGCGACTGCAACGCTAGCTCCCGGCACCCACACGGTAAGCGGCAAGGTGAGTGAAGGCAAGGGCGAAAGGGTCGGTCTAAAGCCCGGCGAAATTGCGAATTGCTCAGCCAGTTACACCGTAAAGGCGTTTGAGCCGCCAACGATCTCTTGCTCGGCTAGCCCCAGCACCATTCAACCAAATGAGAGCAGCACGGTAACGGCCAGCGGAGTAAGTCCGCAGAGCCGGCCGCTTACTTATAGCTACTCGGCCCAGTCTGGCTCCATCAACGGTACTGGTGCAACAGCAACATTTTCCTCGGCGGGCGCTTCGGCAGGGCCTGTGGGGATCACTTGCAATGTGACCGATGACAAGGGCAACGTTGCGACTGCTGTCGCCACTTTAACAATCGCTAGCCCGCCGGTGGTTGCGGCACCCTCGCCCGAGCAGGTAAGGCTTGAAGCTCGTTTGGCATTGCACAGCGTGTTCTTCCCAACCGCGCAGCCGAGATCAACGCACCCTGAGGGCGGCTTGGTCGAGAGCCAGAAACTGATTCTGACAACTCTTGCTGAGGATTTCAAGAGCTATCTCGCAATCAAACCAGAAGCCCATCTTATTCTCACTGGCCATGCGGATGCGCGTGGAACGCAAGAATACAACCAGGCACTTACCGAACGTCGCGTAAATCAAGCAAAGCAATTCCTGGTGGAAAAGGGCGTTGCTGAAAACGACATTGAGACGCGAGCGGTCGGCGAAGAACAGCAACTCAGTCAAGATCAGGTCAAGGATCTTGTTCAGAACAATCCTGAGCTTACAGAGACTGAACGGCAAAAGGTTTTGGATAATCTGACGAAGATCGTTCTAGCTCAGAATCGTCGCGTTGATATTACGCTGACAACGACGGGACAACAATCTGTGAAGCTGTATCCATTCAATGCCCAGGATTCAATAACCCTTCTGGACGAGAAGGCCACGGCATCCAAGCGCACACATAACAGCACGAAGCACGTTCACTCCAGGTAATGCGCAATTCACCGGCGAAGCAGGTATTTCGGCCTGCTTCGTCAGTGAAGGTGCTGACTTTGAGGCATGATCCCGTGGTTGGAATCGTGTGAAGCGCGGCCAATCAGGTGAAACATCAGTCTTTTTCCAATTCCAGACAGCGCCGTTATTCACAGCGGAACAGGGTTTGAGAGCAACTACAAGATACGCCTAATTGACCGTGAGACTATCCGCAAGATCGTCAACAGGCTCTCAGTGACATTGCACCGAACCAATTTGTGTCCTCAGGCGTACTTCGTTCAAATCCAAGTGGAGAACGGCCAAGAGAGCCTTCGTGTGATCGATGAATCAGGCAAGAGCAAGAGAGTATCATCGCAAGACGAGCCTCTCTGTCATGACAAGGCTTGGTATTCTGAGAAAGAGTGGAATCGATGGTTCCTCCGCACAAGATGCGCGACATGGCCCGTAGCCTCGTTGCTTTTGAAGCAGATGCAAGCGCAACCGCCCTGCAAACCAAACCTTCAACTGCGCGCGTTTATGAGAGGCTGCGCCGGCAACTGAGCGCACCTGTGGGCGTAGACGGCTTTCAATTGCTTGCATCTCGCGCCTTGATTCTTGCCAAGTCACAATCTCCCAGGCTCAGAGCAGTACAGGTCACGGCGAGCGGTGAGATGCGTGGTCTAATTGAAGTTGAATCGCAAACAGGCACCAGCGCGGAAGAAGACGACGAGGCTGGAGTAATTTTGATTGCACAGTTGCTTGGGTTGTTTCTTACCTTCCTTGGCGAAGCAACAACTCTGCGTTTGATCGAAGATTTGCGCCTCCAGGTTGACGTCGGAACTGGATTGGTCGCGACCACAATAGTAGACGCGACAGCCTCATCCGTCGATGAACAGGCAACGTCCGCCGCATTTGAAGACCTTCTGCTGGAAATCAACCGCTTGAGAAGTGTGAGCGACCACATTGAAGCTCTGGCTTTCAAACATTCCGACATGGAGCAGGGGCTTGCAAGTGCAGTGGGCAGTATACGCAATATCGCCGCTGTCTTGGACATATTTACCCTTATTCGAAGCAAGGCTGGAGGCCCGCAAGATGAGATTCCCAGTCTGCAAACCAATCGCTACATGAATTGATGTCCAGTATTGCTTTTGAGCTGCGTTGCAGACATGGAGTAAGATAGTTCAATCGCGCGGTGTCTTGCGATCGGATGGAACCTCTCCATGGCACTCTGAATCTCAACCCTGGAATGATGCTGAATTGAAAATGACGATTTCCCCAGAAACGCGAGATTTGGCCCAACGACTTCTCACCTACGAAGCCGCCGCGGGCAAGAGTTCCATGCCCTTGGAGTCTGCAACCCTTCGCACCTATGAGAGATTGCGCCAGTGCATTGTCTCTTTTGCCGGGGTTGCAAGCTTTCAGTCGATCGCGGTGCGTGCTTTAATGCTCGCCCAAGTTGAAGTACCAAGTCTATGTGCGGTACAAGTTTCTGCAAATGGATCCCTACAGGGATTCAGCGACTCTGAGCATCGGATCACTATAGACATAGATCAGGCTGGTAACCAGCAGTCAGGCGAAGATCCCCCTGGTGAGGCAGGGAGCATCTTCATCGCCTGGATTCTTAATCTTCTTCTTACATTTCTTGGAGAAGCTTTGACGCTAAGCCTGTTGCGCGATGCGTGGCCGGACGCAACCTTCGATGATCGCAATTCGGGAAACGGGAGAAAAGCATGACCGCAGAAGATAAGGTGAAAATTAACAAACTGCCGACAGGTGTTCCAGGCCTCGATGAAATTGTCGGCGGCGGGCTTCCCGAGTTCTCGTTCAACATTATTGCCGGCGCTCCCGGCAGCGGAAAAACAACGCTTGCGCATCAGTTCGTCTTTGCCAATGCGACTCCGGAGAGACCTGCACTCTACTTCACCGTTCTCGGCGAGTCAGCAATCAAGATGCTGCGCTACCAGCAACAGTACACATTTTTTGATCCGTCCTTGTTGCCCGGCTCAATTCGCTTTATCAATCTAAGCCAGGTTGTTCTAGAGAAGGATTTAGGCGCGGTTCTGGAGGAGATTACCAAGGAAGTTACAAAGTCCACTCCAGCTGTCGTGGTCGTGGACTCATTCCGAACTATGGTTCGCGGGCCACAAGATGGCATGGACCTGCAAGCTTTCATTCAGCGATTAGCACTGTTTCTTGCCAGTTGGCAGGCAACGACCTTTCTGATCGGCGAATATGCCGAGGAGGAGTTGCGCGACAACCCCATTTTCACCGTTGCTGATGGGCTATTCTGGCTGCGTCAAACGACAGAACGCAATTCAATTGTACGCAAGTTGCAGATCGTCAAACTGCGCGGTCAGGCGTCGGTCCCCGGGCTGCATACATTCCGTATAACCGACGCCGGAGTGCAAGCCTTCTCGCGTACCTTTGGACTGACTGCTAGCAGGAGAAGCGCACTTGGACTGAAACGTCTTTCCTTTGGCATTCCAGAGATGGACAAGATGCTGGACGGTGGCGTGCGCGAAGGAGATAGCGTTTTAGTGGCTGGTTCTTCAGGAACTGGAAAATCTGTTCTGGCAACTCAGTTTATCGCCGAGGGTATCCGCCTTGGAGAGTCCGGGATAGTAGCTGTTTTTGAAGAACGTCCGCAAGCCTATGCAGAGCGGGCTGCTACTTTAGGTTTAGATTTAGAAAAGCCGCAGAACGAGGGCAAACTCGAAATTCTCTATCTTCGCCCTCTTGATCTTTCTGTAGATGAAACCATGCATTCGATTCTTTCTGCCGTACAGAAGATCGGTGCCAAGCGCCTGGTGATAGATTCTCTTGCTGGCTTTGAAATGGCTCTTTCACCCGGTTTCCGCGCTGATTTTCGCGAGTCACTCTACCGGATGATCTTTGCTCTGACCGGCATCGGAGTAACGATCCTGAGCACAGTAGAAGTCGATGAGTCTTTCATCGAATTTCCATTCAGCACTTACTCAATATCCTTCCTCACCGATGACATCATCCGGCTTCGGTATGTTTCGATCGATGGACAACTACGCAAGATTATGACCGTGATTAAGATGCGCGGCGGCAACCATGCCAAGGATATTCGCGAGTATGAAATCACCTCTCAGGGAGTAGTAATCCTCGGCACACGACTCACAAACTATCAGGGACTTATCGGTGGACTTCCAGTGCATACCGGACGATCTGCCGCGCAGGAAGATGCCTTACACGACTCAGAGATCGAGAGGAACAGTTAAGGCGTCCGGCGGGCGCCTATCTGAATGCATCGGATATTCCAAGTCAAGCTCAATCAACGCGCCCAATTCAGGCCCTTGCAGCGCGGATCTTCCATTTCAGTCACAGCGATCCTGCACCTGGGATCTTCCATCTCTGCTACCAGACCGAGCCACAGCCCTTTATATCGAGGATCCATCTCGACAACTACTCCAGCGATCAGTTTGTTACAACGCGAGTCTTCCGTTCTCATAGCGGCAACTCTGCACCTGGATTCTTCCATATCAATCACCACCCTCTATGACTTGCACTGATTCAGATTGCTCTTCCTGGCACAGAGTTGAAATCAAGTAGATAGGATGAGCCGAGTGTGGGCTATTCAATATTGCACACTTTGTCGAGGCATGGCTCAACTGCCTCTATGTTTCCTGGTCCCTTCGCATTGTGTGCAAGAGTGAACAGACTCTGGCTGGCAATCATAGGATGGTAGCTATACACAGGGGCGTATCATTATTTCGCCCGCGGGACAAGCATACATGAGATCATGTCGCTCTTTGTAACAATGCTGCGCATTGATCGAACCACCACTCCAGTTATTATGAATGGCATTGCAGTTTTATGGAGGGTCCAGAATGTTTGACGATATGTTCAACTCTTCAATGAGACTCCTTGTCGTAGACGATGCTCCTGCGATTCGATCGTCAATATCCGCACTGCTTTCAGAGATAGGCTATCTAGTACGAACCGCTGCTGATGGATTCGAAGCATTGGCCGCGATTCGAATGAACATTCCCAATATTCTGCTCTCTGATCTCAATATGCCTGGAATGTCTGGATTCGAGTTGCTCTCTGTGGTTCGCCGACGATATCCTTCAATTCAAGTAGTCGCCATGAGTGGCTCGTTTTCCGGGGAAGAAGTTCCTTCCGGGGTGATCGCGGACGCCTTTTTCCAAAAGGGATGCAGCACTCGCTCTTTATTGAGAATCATTGAAAGCTTGGGCCACCATAAGTTGCGGCCTATGATTCACACTGTCGCCACTGCCCCTTTTCTGATCCAGCGAAATGGACACGACTCATCCGGCAACCCATACGTCACTATTGACTGCCCAGAGTGTTTGCGGAGTTTTAACGAAACAATAGGCGGCTCTCTCACCCCAGTTCGAGAAGCGTGTTGCAGTCACTGCCGGCAATCTATTTATTACGCTATCGCCGATCCTGTCGAGTGGGAGCCTGCAATATCTTCAATGATGCCTTCGAGTATGCTGGGGGCGTAGAGAAATACATGAACAATGACCCAATCGAGGTAAAGGATCGAACGGTTTACGGCCACTTTGGCAGATTCGCAACAATGGCCTGCGCATGGTTGGGATCGACCTGGACATTTGCGGGTGTGGGTCTGGTGGTCGTTGTCTGGGGGCAACTGGCCCTGTTTTCCATTTCTCGCAAACGTGGGCACAGTGGCGGGTTTCAAAGAATACGAAATCGCCATCGAGAAGATTCTTCCGGCTCGCATAGATAAGCTTCATCGTTTTGATTTCTCATGCCTTCCCGATGAAAAAGACACGGACTGGGTTGACTAAAGCGGAAGTCCTGGGCGGATCACATGTTCAGCTTTTACATTATCGCCTGTCCCTGTCTTCACTATGGAAGGTTCAGCCTTTGCAGTATCATGTCGTTCGGATCGCTTCAGGTCTTCCCGAGAAAGTTCATGATCCAGATTGCTGAGTTCGTGTGCGTTTAGATGATCTGCTTTGCCATGGGCCACTGCTGCGACGGCGTGTGCGTGGGATGCACAATTGTGATGTTCTGCGGCCGGATCGTGCGAACTCTGAGGCATGATGTACTCCTTGTTAGTTCGATGCAAACTGTGGGGTAAAGATCGACATTTAATTGCGAAAGATGTGAATGTCCATAAGTGTGGATTTGCAATTGGGAGTAGCGTTTCGGGCAGTGTCTATGTTTTCCAGTGGCATTGCCTCCCATTGAACATACGTTCTTAGCTGGTGCCATCATTTATGGAACCTCTGCACAGGTTCCTGATTTGGTACTGGCCAAGAATATGCAGGAAGATTTCTTTGTTTTCGCGCTGACTCAAGGCAAAAATCGGTCGGATTTTGCTATTTTATGTGGTTTATCTGCTCTCTGGGAGGCCATTTTCCGGCTTCCAGAGACACTACGCCCTTTTGCGGGGCCAGCCGGTCGCGGTGTTGGTACAGATTGACCAGCGCGAAGGCCGCGCACAGCCACTGGTGATTCTTCCAGATGCCGCGATAGCGCACCTTGGTAAATCCGAATATGCGCTTCAAGATGCGAAAAGGCCACTCCACTTTCGATCTAACTCGGGCCTTGGTCGTATTCTTGCGCTTGCCTTCTTCGTCTACATAATTTTTGAACTTGGTGCGGCGTGAAGTCATGTCCTGTGCCTGGGGCGCGGCCTCATGAATCGCCTCGGTCTGCCCTTGATAGCCAGCATCTCCCCACACCTTCTTCTCGCCGCCGTGCAATAAGTCGGGCAGCATATACGCGTCCGCCACGCTGGCGGCCGTGGTGGCCACCGAATGCACCACCGTCTCTTTGCTATCCACGCCGATATGCGCCTTGGCTCCGAAGTACCACTGGTTGCCCTTCTTGGTCTGATGCATCGCGGGGTCGCGTTCCTTCTTGCTGTTCTTGGTCGAGCTGGGCGCGGCGATGATCGTGGCATCCACGATGGTGCCGGTCGAAATGCGAATGCCTTTGCTCTCCAGATAGCGGTTTACCGTCATCAGCATCTCGCCGCCGAGATCGTGCTGCTCAAGCAAGTGGCGGAAGCGAAGGATCGTCGTCTCGTCCGGTGCCGCGGCCACACCGAGATCGACTCCGGCAAAGCGGCGCAGCACGGGCGACTCATAGAAGGCTTCTTCCATGCCCGGATCAGACAGGCTGAACCACTGCTGCAGAAAGTATGTGCGAAGCATGATACCGAGACCAACTGGCTGCCGGCCATTGCCAGCCTTGGGATAAAAAGGCTCCACCAGCGCCAGTAACTCGGGCCACGGAACCACCTGGTTCATCTGGTCAAGAAACAACTCCCGTTTGCTCTTGCGACCGTGCTTCTCAAAACTCGCCTGTGATGCCAGTGTCTGCTGAAAACGCGCCATTTGCTTCATACTTATAGTTTATTCAAAGACGACGCAGGTTGCAGACTTGTGCAGAGGTTCCTTATTGCTTGCCGCTCTTCCACTCTTCATATGAGATGCGTGGAATCGTCATGAACGCGTCCCGCGTGCGTACATAGTTTCCCAGCCCGTTCATACGGCCGATAGCGTGTAACTCATCGGCTTTGATGTAAGACCCCGCTGAATCTACGTACCGGTCCTCAACATAAACGGAGACAACGCGTCCAAGAATGATCCGTGAGTGGCCGATCTCTAACGTCGTATACTCGCGGCATTCCAGCGCGGCGTGAGCCTCGGCCAGTCGCGGCGGCTTCACTACCTGCGAAGGGGTTGTAGTGAAACCGGCAACTTCCACCTCGCTTATCTCGTGCGGGAAGTCGACAGCACAGAGGTTCATCTTTTCGGCGATGTCCTCAGTGACCACATTGACCACAAACTCGCCGGTACGCCGAATATTGCGGGCTGTGTCCTTTGGCACAAACGGTTGATTTGGCCGGTTAGTAACACCCACGCCAATGATGGGTGGGTCAGTGCACAGATAGTTGTATGCGCTGAACGGTGCTGCATTCAACTGTCCACTCTCATCCAGGCTGGTGATCAGTGCGATCGGTCGTGGCGCCACCAGGCCAACGAGCAGTTTGTAGGCAAGGTGGCTGGGATCAACTTCGAGATCGAAATTCATCGGTTAAATCTCCCCTGACGATTTGATGGTATCCGAACAGATGCAGCAGCAACCGGTCGAAATAGCTCTCAATATCGTTTCTTCGATCGGAGGTCTAACGCTATCACCCATCAATTGGCCAGCATTGCCCGATTTGTGTTCTGATTCGAGATCAGCCGCAACCTGCGCGATGATCTGCGATCATCCGAGACAGCAAGCATTTCAGATAAGTAAGCGAAACCGCCCTATTCAGCCAATCTGGCTTTTTCTTTATACACGCCGACTACCCCGATAGAACACAGTACACTCGTTTTGCGGCTTCGCCACGTGGCTGATTATTTTAGGAGAGGATCTCCTGATGGAGATCCTTCCTGTCCACCGAGCAACTCTGAAATGAACCGCAGGGTGCATTAATTGTCGATACCTTCATCGGATTCCACATCGCCACCAAAACTGACGCGGTATCCTCCTTCGTTATCATCTTCCTCATTATCAATTTCGCCGCCTTCCAGTGTTTCCGCGAATGCTTCCCGCTCTCGTTTGTCCCTACGAACGGTCAACAGTTGCGTACCGATGGTGTGCTTGGGCACGAAGCAGTAGTCGTAGAACGCCTCGAACAGCGCGATGTTCGGAACCCTCTTTTGCTCCAACAGATCGCGCAGATGATGCGTGTAAAGGGCGCGGAATGCCTCTGGCGTGATGATGTGCGACAACCGCTTGCCGGT
>Ga0181520_10007687_pt1 | contig 15732 bp, 16 predicted proteins | sample PEATcosm2014_Bin_29_FD_132451 | JGI IMG/M metagenome (GOLD analysis project Ga0181520, IMG submission 132451) | Peatland microbial communities from MTU Mesocosm Facility, Houghton, MI, USA - PEATcosm2014_Bin02_30_metaG | ecosystem: Environmental > Terrestrial > Soil > Wetlands > Peat | place...
AAACAGGATTAGCAACAGCTTCCATACTCTCCTCTTTGGGAACACGGCTTCGGGCCGCGCCACAAGAGAAGAATGCCGCTTGGATCAGCCAACGTCTACACGGCCATCACGCCACGCTTACGTATTTCCGTCACGTCGACTGCTCGATATTCCCCAGATGACCTGTGGCTGGTAACACAAAAAAAGCGCAAGCCCAGAGAGTGGGCTCGCGCTGAATAAAGCCTGCTGCGCCTCAAGGCACCCCAGACAGGCCGCTACAGCACGACGCTGAGTGCAATGTTTACCCCGGGATACATTGGGTTACACAGGTAATAGACGCCGTTAATCTCGACCACATACACGTTTTGCGTGTAGAGCCAATTGCTGGGCCACCCGCCAACGAATCCGAACGAATAGCCGCCATATTGGAAGCGGCGGTTACCATAATCGCCTTTGCTGACACGAAACGTGTGCTGCCGTCCAAAATTGGCCTTAAAGCGGTCGTCGGGAATGCGGCCGCCGCGGGCTTGTTGTACCTGCTTGGGCTGAGTTCGCACCGCGTGTTGTTGTGTGTTTTTCCCTGCGGGCTTAGTGTTCTTCCCTTGCTGCGCCGCAGGTTTTTGTCCCTGCTTTGCTGACTTCTCGGGTTGCACTTTCTTCTCTTCCTGCTGGGCAGGCTTGTCTTTCTGTTCCTGCTCGTGTCCCTGCGCCCAGGCAGGGGCGGCGACTGCGAGAAGCAGTGCCAGCAAAGCTGTACTCGTGATTCCAAGTGCTTTCATTTGTGTTACCTCGTTACCGCTTATTTGCAAACCTTCTTTAGCGAAGGCTACCGGTTGTTACGTTGGCCGTGGCACCGATGGCTTCTCCAGACACAACCAGTTCCACTCTCCGGTTCTGCTGACGTCCGGCTGAGTTTTCATTGGAGGCTACCGGCAATGTGTTGCCGAAACCTTCCGCACTGACTGAGCCATTTGCTACGCCCTGCTGAACAAGATAGTCACGCACCGCTCCGGCGCGATGGTCGGAGAGTTTCTGATTCATCTCATCGCCGCCAACATTGTCCGTGTAGCCACCAACGGCAATATTGAGGCCCGGATATGCCAACAAGATTCCTGCGACTTTCGCCAGCTTCTCCCTTGCACCCGACTTCAATGAGTATTTTCCGGTGTCAAACAAGACATCCGACATACTCACGATGAGCCCGCGAGCGCTGTCGCGTGTCTCAAGGATCAGATTCAGTTGGTTGGATATTTTCGCACGCAACGCAGCCTTATCGGCGTCCGCCTGTTGCAGTGCGGCTAATCGAGACGTCTCTGCGTCCGCCTGTGCCGCGGCAAGGGCAGACGCGGATGCAGCTTGGTTCGCCGCCATGTCTGCTTTCGCTTGTGCCGTGGCGGATTGCGCATCCGAAGCTTCGTTTCGCGCCGTCGCGGCGTCCGACTGTGCCTGAGTCTTGGCGGTCTGCGCGGCCATCGCATCAGAGTCAGCTTTCATCTTTGCCGCCTGTGCGCTTGCCGCGTCAGACAGGGCCTGATCTCTCAGCCGGACCGCGTCATTCGCCTGCCCCTGCGATGTTGCCAGAGCATTGGCTGAAGCTTGCTGCTCTTCCGCGAGGCGCAGGTCGACAATCTTCTTTACCGCAATCTCGCGCGCATCTTCGGCAGTTTGTACTTCGTCGCGGGCGACGGCGATTAACTGCTTTCGCTCGATGTGCTTCATGGTCGCATACCCATCCACGGTGTTCATCAACTGAACGGCGCGCTGGTAGCTGTTGCTGGCGTACGTCTCGGCGCCCTCGGATTGTGCGATGCGCAAAGCGTTACGCGCTTCAAAGAATTCCAACGGCAATCTGGCGTTTAGAATCACCGGATCGAAGTTGTAGCCGGTGGGAATATATCCCCCGCGCTCCATCAGTTCATATTTTGCATTCACCGATTGTGTGGTTCCCTTGGTGTCATCGCGAACGACGTTTTCGAGCACGACAACGTTGCTGGGCTGGCGAACTGCATAGTATGGCTCCGCGGTAACGATCAGAGCGAACGACTGAAGGTCAGTAGTGACCTCAAGTTTGCTGCGGTCATTACCGCCTACGAGTACTTCGCCCAGATTCACTGCACGCCCCTCGGGCGAAATTGCCCAGAGAACATACGTCAAGTATTCATTGCCGAAGGACTTCGGACTCTGCAGGTTGCCAAACTCCGCCCGGATCTTAATCGATCCACGCTCACTTTCAACTTTGGCCTCACCATTTGCTGATGGCATCAGGTCGGTTCCCGCAAAATCTACATGCGTCGATCCGCTGCGATGCTCGTAGTTAACCGCGAGCACGCTCCGGCTGATTACGTTGACCCTGAATGTAGGTGTGTGACTCATGTGTTCAACGACGATGGTTTGAGAGTTGGTCTGAGCAAACGCGCTCAGACTGATGACAATTCCAGCTGCCAGCAAGTACTTGGTATTCAAGGTGTGCCCTTCAAGCAGAGGTCTGCTGTGTTGTGTTGTATCGATGTTGGTTGCTGCGTTTAGCCTTGTTGACCTGTTCTCATGACTTCACAGTTCACGGTCCAACGCGGATCCGCGAGAAAGAATGAAGGAGTCCAGAAACATTCAGGATCCACAAGACAACAGAAATGACTACCACTGCGTTGAGGATTGATTTGATGGTGGCCTGCATTGGAATGAAACGATTCACCAGCCACAGAACGACACCGACCACGATCAAGACTTCCACAAGTTGGATTAACGGCATGACTTCGACCTTTCGCACTTTGGGCCCAACGCCTCTCATCCGTGAGGTGTTGGCATGATCTGTTAGGGTCGAATCGTGTCCGCCCGATGTTTCTGCGACACAAACGGATGATGGATACCCAGTGTGACTGGATGTGCCCGCTCTGGTGTGAAATGTTAATTTCCCACCGTACGACGCGAGAATGGAAGCTCTGGACTAGCGGCTGCCAGACCCTCGACACACTCAGGAGGTTAAAAGATGACAGAGATGAGCGACCGTGGCTGTGCAAGATAGCTCACCTGTCGAACTTCTTGATGGCTGCGCTTGGCAGCCCCATTTGTGGTCTCAAAGCAACGCAAGTGCTCAGCACGACTGGAGGACTAGCCACGCTTGATGCGCTGCTGGTTGAACGAAATGCCAGTGCGGCGGCATTCCTTGTTTTGGCCGTGAACCGCCTTGTGCTGCCCACTGCGATAGATAACGATGGCGAAGCCGTTACATCTGCTGATTTGGCGGGTGTATTGAAATTGACCTAGCACTACCGTCGGCACCGATGCCGCCGAGGCTATCGATGCTGCCGCCGTTACCGCCAAGGTTGCAACCGTTTGAGCCGAGGCTGCTATCAATGCCGCCAGGACTGCCAAGCTTGCCGCTGCCGCAAGCCGACAGTGACAGAAGGAGTGCGGAAACAAAAACCACGAAAAGAACTCTTCTCGTCAACTTATACCTCCAGCATAGCGCGGGCCGACCTGCACGCCATTCACGCTGCGCGATTACGCAATAGTCCCATCATCCGTGCAGCTATGCCGCCAGGGTTTCGACGGCATGTACCGTGCACTCGGCAGGATTCGTGGCTTCGATAATGTCTTTTGCCCTGGCCACTTCTGCAGCCGTCCCGTGGGCGATCACCAGAAATTGATCCGTGCGGAGCGCAGTTTCATACTTCACAATACTGTCCTTGGGAATTCCGATGCTGTATAGGCCGGCACCGAGCGCGCTAACCCCTCCCACAACCACCGCGCCTTCCAACGCCGCTACGATCCACGCAACCACTGGTCCCGCGGCTAAGACCGGGCCGATGCCCGGAATCATGAAAAGAGCAGAACCGAATAGAAGTCCCCAAAATCCGCCCCAGAAGGCACCCGTTTTGCCCCAATACTTCATGCGGTCACCGGTGTTGTAGTAGCCCACCACCTGCTCATCTGTGTGGTAACCCTTGCCGACGATCGACAGTTTATGCATGTCGACTCCACCACGCTGAAGCTCTTTCACCGCTTCATCCGCACCTGTATGCGTGTGATATATTGCAACAACTGAATTTTCTTTAGACATGCCTACTCTCCTTAGGCGCTTGCCGCCATTCTCAAATCAACAAGCCGCGCCTCAGTCCCAATATTGACAGCGGGCAACCGGAAAAACTGGTCACTATTGCACAGTGGCGATGGGAAACCACAGGGGAGAGTGCACCCGCTAACGTCACTGTCTGTATCAGGGAGTGTGCCGCCGCCTCGTATCCCGTTACGGTCTCGCCCAACCGTTCGAGTTCGTCGAGTGCTACGTGAGATTTCAAGGCCGCCGTCTTGCACTCATTGCTTTCTAAATGCCCGTCCGATACGTGCAAGATTCTATTTCGCAGATATATGTCCAAGTTGAGCAATATTGGGCAGACCGCAAGTCTTCAGAAATGCGACGGTTCAGAGTGACTGGCGACTGAGGGAGGCAAAAAGTGCTCTGGACTGCTTTCGTAGTGATTCTGGTAATAGGATTTAGCATTGAAGTCGGTTGGGCCATCATCTACTTGCTCCTCGCCGGCTTGTTTGGTAGAACTGGCCATCAACCTACTAAGCAGCTGCCGAAAGCTGATTTAAATGAAGTAGCACGTATCTCGTCCTGACGCGCCGGAGCTAATGCGAAACTCCGGGTGTCCTTGCACTTTGTGAAGAACACAATTTATCAGCCGCTTATATATACCAACGCGTTTGTTTTGCCGTCCGTGCAACATTGATCAGTAGAGTCAAGTCCGAACAGAAAACACATCGTCACGTCGCTAATCCGGGCGCAACATCAACCCGAAGCTCGGCTGGCGCACATCTCCGCATTATTGCCATCTCTACGGTCAACTGGCAGCTGCAGGAATAAACATGCATAGTGTCTAAAAGTGATCAGATATCCAGCTGCCATTTTCCTACCATGGAAACTGTGACGAAGGACTGTCAGGCTCGTCCAGAGGACAAACACGATCACGCGCGCTGTGCTGAGCCGGTATCCACAACGGTGCCAATGTGGAGCAGGCCGTGAACGATGTGTAAGTCGAAAACCAGAGAGCCAGCTCGTCGCGGTAGAGTTGCGGGGTTTATTCCCAAGGAGAAGTTATGTCATTCGGACTTTACTCGATTGGATTCGCGATCGTAATCGGTGGTCTGATATATGCGGCGCACCTGCTGCACTTGCCTGCGCACTGGATTGCAGTAGGCGCAATCGTAATGATCGGAGTTGGGATTCTGAAGGGCGTGAAAGCAACCCGTCAGAAGGATCCCATGGGGCAGTAGCTTAGGGCTCATAGTCGCTGTATTGCTCGGAGTGTCGAAAAGTCGCCGAACTACTTTCTATTTCAATCCGCTGGGGGTGCGGCTATTCGCTTATTTATTACAGCCCCAATGGTGGCTACACCGGCAATGAACGCGACGACGAGCAACAGCCAGACCCAATACTGCGCTGGGTGCCGGAGCACATGGATGAACTGATTTCCATAATGGTCGGCGAGGATTGCAAGAAATGAATAGCGCAAAGCCCGGCAGAGCACGACTACGGTGAAATATTTCCGCATGCGGTAGTTGGAAGCACCTGCGGCTGCGAAGAACACGCTGGCGGGGAAGAATGGGATGGCCGTGGCAACAACGAGAGCCCCGGTTTCCCACCTGGCGAACAATTTGAGGATGATTGGCACACGACCGCTACCGAATTTACTGTGCAGATATGCAAGACCTGCTCGACGTGCCAGCTTGAACGTGACATACGCCCCAATCAGGGAACCTGCTGTCGCGACGGCTGCGTACTCATACCATGAATTGCGGTGACTCGCTGCGAGGATGGCGATCAGGATGTCAGAGCCGGCAAAGATGGGCAGGGGCAAACTGTCCAGAATGCCAAAGAAGAACAAACCGAACGCGCCCAAAGGGAGCAGCATGGCAGTGATGCTCCCGCGGTGTTTCTTCGTTGCGGATTGAATCAAATTGATGAACATCAGCACCGTACTGGCTAGTGAGCAGGAACGGCGATGGCTTCTTGATGATTACACTGGCTCAGGTATCGCTTGCCACAGTCCACAGTCTCAGGAGCCGGGTCGGCCTGCACACGAAGCTTCTTGACCCGCTGCAAGGCGGTTTCAAACGAAATGTCTTCGGTTAAGGCCAAATGCAAGGCGACAACAACGACACTGCGGCTGGCCCCCATGGCACAGTGCACCAATACCGGGCCACTACGCAGGTTTTCGGCAATGGCATTGAGGGCAGCATCGAAAGCCTCCGCAGGGACGGTCCCATCATCCATCATGGGGACGTGAACATTGTTAATTCCGTCCACTGGTTCGTCTGGATCGTTTTCCACGTTCACCACTGCTTTAATGTTCAGCGGATTCTCGGACTGGAGCAGCTTAGCGTCAAGCCCGTCTCCGAGGAATAGCCGTTCGTCTATCTGTGTGACCATCGCTTTGAGCCTTAACCTGCAACCGCATTCGTCGGCTATACCTTGTGATCGAGTACCTTGCCAATGTTCAACTTGCGCAGTTCGCTGGTAAAAGTCTCCAGCGCGGATTGTGCGCGGCCAGCGTCACTGTCGGGATTAGGCAGCGTGCCACCATTGCGCTCCTTGAATCCCTTCAGCGTGTCGCAGAGCCGTTCCAGTTCATCGAGGGCTGCTTGAAGTTTCAAGTGCGTCATCTCAGTCTCCTTATTCTTTAGAAGCACACGGCTTTCTGCCACTCGCTATTTCGCAGAGTGCTGATTCTTTCTCAGTATTCTACTGCACCCCCGGCCTGAGTCTCTTCTTCTGCGATGGAGCCTGTGCGCCAAGTCTGACGGACAATTCCTGTATGCCATCTGTCCGGCAGATGATGCGGCAACGCGCCAGATCGTCAGACGAAGGCAATGATGGCGCTGATCCGGAAGGCAATCAAGGATCGGATGTCCACCTGCGCCATCTCCTGTATCCTGGCCTTCGGGACTACTGAGGAGCATCGGCTTTCTCGGTGGCATCGGTGGATTTGTGCTCTTCCTTCATCGCCTTAGCGTCGGCCTTCATGGCTTTGGCATGGTCTTTCTCGGCCGCGGCATCCGCTTTGGCAGACTTTTCCTGCTCCTTCTGTTGCTTCCTTTGGTCTTTCATTTCCCCCTTGGTCATGGGAGTGTTGGTGTCGGGAGCGGTGGTGTCCTGCGCAGTTGCGACAGGGGCAGCCGAGTCCTGCGGGATGGCGGCAGGGGCTGGGGTGCCCTGTGTCGTGGTGGTTGTTGTGGTGGTCTGAGAGACGGCTTGCTGTGAATCTTGGGGCATTGTGGTGTTGGATTGCGTGCTCTGCGCCATTGTGGGCAAGGAGATGGCTAGAACAACGAGCAAGCCTAGAACGGCGGCAGATAGCTTCTTGGATTTCATTCGACTCTCCTTAGTACCTCGATCAGAGAGTATGGTAGAGCCCCCGCAAAACTTAATCTGTGCAAAATAGCTCACCGCCAAGCGGCGCTGCTTCTTAGCCTTGATGTGAGCTTGATTGCTCAGACGTATTCATCACGTCTTGCTACCCTGAAGTCCGATATGGATCATCCAATGAGAACTTTACTTTACGAACTATTTGCGGCCCCGCCCTTGAGGCTGCTGCAGCGGGCGCTCGAACTGGGCCTCAGCACCGCCGGTTTCTTCTCTGCCTATGTTCTTAGGCACAGGAGTCAGCAAAAGCGACCGGTTCCGATTGCTCCGAAGTGAACGAGAAAGCACCAGGCGTTGTCCCGGGAGCCGTGGCGTTCCTGAGCCTATCGACAAATTGGTCAGTTCGGGCTCGATTACTCGCGAAACCGCCGGTGCGTTGAACCTTGCTGCAAGCACCATCCACGACTGTATCCCACCCAGTGGGCAGTCGGTTCTCCAGGTATCGCCTACGAAACAAGCGGCGAGTTCCCGTACCGATAACGCCGGCCGTAACCCCTATCTCTCCGGCTGAGCAATAGAGCTCAGCCGTGTGGATCTGAACCTGTCATTGTTACTCTGCTGACTGAAGACGGGCCTTAGTACGTGCTTCGTAGTGACTCTATCGGAACTTGGCGGCAACAGAGGAACTGCATGTGGAATCTGCAAACGCCAAACAAGGAGTGTGACATGCTCGGAACTGTATTGATAGTGATTCTGGTTTTAGCCTTACTTGGTGTGCTACCAAGATGGTCACACAGTAAGAATTGGGGTTACTACCCAACCGGAGGCTTGGGATTGGTCCTCCTCATCGTGGTCATTCTATTGCTTCTTGGGCGTATTTGAACATGGGCCGCTCTGTTAGTGCCGACATTTGGCGCCTGCTCGCTCTCCGTGGCGGGATGCTTCTGCTCGTCATCCTCATGCTCAATGTCAGTTCGCCTGCGTACTCCGTCCTAACGCATGAAGAAATCGTGGACCTGCTCTGGGCCGGTGAGATCAAGCCACTCCTGCTCCAGCGGTACCCAGGGTTGTCGGACGAGCAAATCAAAGAAGCACATGCCTACGCCTATGGGGGTGCCGTCATCCAGGACCTCGGCTACTATCCCTTCGGCAGCACAGAATTCAGCGACCTTGTGCATTACGTCCGCAGCGGAGACTTGGTTCGCGAAATGCTGATCCAGAGCCGCGATGTCAATGAATACGCATTTGCGATCGGTGCATTGTCACATTATGCCGCGGACATTGCCGGTCACCCCGCAGTCAACCAATCCGTCGCGATCGAGTATCCAAAACTGGAGGCGAAGTTCGGCCGATCGGTCCGTTATGCCCAGGACAGGACGGCACATCTAAAAACGGAGTTTGGTTTCGACACCGTGCAGGTCGCCAAGAATCGCTATGCTTCGCAGCAATACCACGATTTCATTGGATTTAAGGTATCCAAACCTTTACTGGAACGCGTCTTTCCCGTCGTCTACGGGATGGAGTTGAAAGACGTACTTACCCACGAAGATCTCGCGGTGGGTTCCTACCGTTTCGCCATCAGCCGCATGATTCCAGAAATGACCAACGTAGCGCTGCAAACGCATAAAAAGGATTTAATGCACGAAACGCCGAACTTCGCGCGCCGGAAATTCCTTTTTCGTCTTTCGCGTACAGGCTACGAAAAGGAATGGGGAAAAGACTATGTGAAGCCAGGCTTTGGCACGCGCATGGCAGCAATCTTTCTTCGATACATTCCTAAAATCGGTCCGCTGAAAGGGATGGCGTTTAATAATCCAACCGCTAAAACAGAAGATCTGTATATCAAGAGCATCGATGCCACCGTCGATCAATACCGGGGCTTTCTGGAAGCTGTCCGTGCGGACAGCCTCGTGCTGCCGAATCGTGACCTTGATAGTGGCAACCTAACCAAGGCAGCAGAATATTCGCTGACTGACGAGACTTATGCGAAGCTACTTACGCAGCTTTCAGAACGGCAGTTCGATCAAACGTCTCCCGCGCTTCGCGCAAACATTCTCGACTTTTACTCTGACCTCTCGTTGCCAATCGAGACCAAGAAAGATCAAGGTCACTGGCGCGGTGTGCTGATGTCGCTGGACCAATTAAGAATGATCACACCGGCTCCCGTGGTGGCCGACAGCAGCGAACCCAGCCCACCGAACGTGCCCACAAACATCGTCTTCCCCGCCACGCCGCACATTCTCGTCATCGGCTTTGTCGGAGGCTTCATCAAGCATGACAACCTAGTGCACAGCGAGGTACAACTGGCGGCCCGCCTGCGCAAGGCCTATCCCTTGGGCGTGGATGTGGAAACGTTTGAGAGCTACCACGGGGAGAAGGCACGGGAGAAGGTGCTGAGTTTCCTGAATACGAACCATGATCAGACGCTGACTCTCGAGGAGAAAAGCAAGGCCCGCATTATTATCTACGGGCATAGCTGGGGCGGCTCGGAGGCGATCACTCTGGCGCGCAAATTGGAAAGTGATGGGATTCCTGTGCTACTTACCGTTCAGGTGGATAGCGTCTCTAAGATTCACGAAAATGACGCGATCATCCCCGCCAATGTGGCCCAGGCAGTGAATTTCTACCAAACCAATGGACGCCTGCACGGCCAGACCGCAATTCGCGCAGCTGACCCGACGCGCACTGATATTCTTGGAAACTTCCGCTTCGACTACCAAGGAAGCGCCTACAACTGCGGCGCGTATCCCTGGTACGACCGTGTGTTTTCGAAGGCACATACCCAGATCGAGTGTGACCCCAGCGTGTGGAACCAAGTGGAGTCTATGATCCGCACGAAGATGCCCTCCAAGTAGAGTCGCTGGGCAGCCCGCCTCTCGAACGCAACCGTTCATCGGAGGGGAACGAGCTGGCGCAATTCCGAAATGGTCAATTCAGCTCAGACTTAGGAACGCTAGGGGATTGAAAGAGATGGAAATGCGAGCTAGAACACACCTTGCTACACTCACTATTCTGCTTCTGCTTCCGTGGCTGCTTGCGGTTGAGTGCAGTTCACAAGTGGCACCCAGAACCGCCCTGGCAAATAAGACTCCGGAACCGATCGCCGAGCGACTGCAGGCGATAACCGCCAGTGGGACACTTGAGGACCTGCGATGGCCAAACTTCACTGATTATCGGCAAAGTACTCAGAAGCTGTATAAGGCAACGAACTATAAGGCAGTGTGGATTCGCGACGGGCAAGCATCTCCGCAAGCACTGGCAGTCATTGGTGAGTTCGCCGGTAGCCAGAAAAGAGGGCTGATTCCGGAGGACTACGATGCGTCGCGTTGGAAGCAGCGTCTGAGTGGGCTAAAGGTCTCATCCGGAAACCCGGACACGCAGGCGCGTTTCGATGCGGCGCTTACGGTTTGCGCCATGCGGTATATCTCTGACCTGCATAGTGGGCGTGTCAACCCAGAGCACTCCGAGTTCAGCATCACGATTGATCAGCGGAAATACGATCTGCCAGAGTTTGTTACAGAAAAGGTTCTGGCGGCAAGCAATGTCTCTGAGTTATTCGACGCGGTTGAGCCCCAGTACGCTGGCTACAAACGCACCGAAGCTGTACTACAAACCTATCTGACGCTTGCATCGCAAGACCACGGCGCGCCATTGCCTGGCATAAAGAAAAGCGTGGCAATCGGCGGTGCCTATCCCGGAATCGAGCAGCTAAGTCAGCATCTGCGATTGCGCGGCGATCTGCCGCAAAGCACGGTTGTGAATACAAAAGCAGGCATCTACGACGGGAGACTAGTGGAGGCGGTCAAGCGCTTCCAAGCCCGACACGGATTGCAAGCGGACGGCGTATTGGGCCAGGAAACATTGCGCCACCTGAACACTCCGTTGAGCGATCGCGTGCTGCAACTGGAGGATGCTTTGGAGCGGTGGAGATGGCTGCCGGCGGGCTATCCGCATTTGCCGGTTGTAGTAAACATTCCCGAATACATCTTGCGGACCTTCGTGAGCGATCACAAAATTGCCCTGCGTATGAATGTCGTGGTCGGAAAGGAGTTGGATCAGACTCCCGTCTTTGCAAAAGAGATGAAGTACATCGTCTTCCGCCCGTATTGGAATGTTCCTGAGGACATTACCAGCGCTGAAATCGTTCCCGCCCTGCGAAAGAATAAAAGGTATCTGGCGAGGCAGAATTTCGAGGTCACCGATCAGAACGGCCGAGTTGTGACTCGCGGGGCGGTAACCCGCAGCATTCTGGCGCAATTGCTGTCAGGCAAGCTCTTGGTGCGTCAGCGACCAGGGCCTGAAAATTCGCTCGGGCTGGTGAAATTCATCTTCCCCAACGACGAGAATGTGTATCTGCACAGCACGCCCTCGCAGCAACTGTTTTCCGAGGCGCACCGCGATTTCAGCCATGGATGCATACGGGTGGAAAAACCAGTGGAACTTGCAACGTGGTTGCTGCATGATCAGCCCAAGTGGACGCAAGCGACCATAACCGCAGCCATGAATTCCGGTCCCGATAATCAGCAGGTGAACCTGACCAGCCCGGTGCCGGTGGTGATTGTGTATGTGACGGCAGTCGTTGAGGAAAATGGCGAGGTCTATTTCTTCGACGACGTCTACGGGCACGACCGTTCGATGAATGCAGCCCTCGCAAAGGGGCAACCATATCGCTAACTCTGGATCGGCACTACCAGCGTCGTATGGGGCCTACGTCTACATGAACAAAATCGGACTTCGCGTAATAGCCAACGCCTCCTCGTTGCAGCGACACGGCCGCATCGCGAACCTCCGCGGTAGGGACTCCCGGGATTCGAATATCAATGGCTTTTGCTTCCATATGTTGGCTGTGCAGCGCAACCCCTGGTCCGTGTTTGCGGAGATAGCCATTGCTCTCCGGGGTACGATAACCACATACGATGTCAATCTCGCCGTCGGGGCGTCCTAGCTTAACCAGCAGGTCATGCAGGAGATCAAATTCCCTGATGTCGTAATCTTTCACATCCCCGCTGCGGTGATCGCGGAGAAAATGGTCCAACTCCGCTATGGGCGCGGCGAGGTATTGATTACCTATCCGGTAGACCAGATCGAGATGCTCGCCGGTATGTAGGTGATAAAGCCGCAGTCTGTATGGCGCTGAATCTGCGGGCGTACTCGTATCGGCCGCTCGTACTGCAGGGGCGGTCAACAACGCCAAGGAACCAATCAGGACGGCAATCGAGAAACCCTTGAACCACATGTATTTTCACCAAAATATCCCAAACGACTCTCTTAACTATATGCGAAATGTTGAAATGACACCGAAAGCGCTAAATTCCAGGTGACCCGTATTGACCACCCGCGACCACAGAGGAGCGTCTATTGTCCAAGCTCCCGGCTCGGTTTCGCGTGATGAAGTCCAGGGATGGCTGCGAGTGGTGACCCACACCGGTCATGCCGACATGAGTCCAGAGTCCCTGGCCGATGCTTGTGCATCGCGCACTCATGAGCATGCTGCTCGGACGATAGCGTATGCTGAAGAAGGAACCCGAGGCTATCGAGTATCGCAAGCTGCCGGGTGCCAGAACCGCAAAGCAAGCCCTGTGCTTCAAAACGGAGTACGGGCTTCTCGGGTTCGAGGAGTGATCGGTTTCGATGGAATACTCGAAATTCAAGTCGTTGCTCCGCCGAGTGATTGTGATTCCCATGGTGCTCACGGCAGTTCTTGCCGGATTGCTCCTCTGGGAATCCTTCGACTTGAACAGAGCCTTGCAGTGGGTTGACCACACCGATCAGGTTCTCGACCAGTCCGCGCGGCTACTCAGGTTGCTGGTAGAGGTAGAAACCGCCCTGCGCGGATATCTCGTAACTGGCGACGAGACCCTTCTCCAACCCTATCTGGAGGACACAAAGAGATTCGATTCCGAATATCGGGAATTGTATAAGTTGGTGGATGACAGCTCTCCGCAGAAGCAGCGACTGGAGGACCTCCGTGCCGGCTATGTCGAATGGCTGGGCTACACCAACAAAGTTATAGCCCTTCGCCGATCGGGAAAAGCTGACGGTTCTCTCTACGAGAGTTTGCAAGGGAAACGACGGATGGATGCTCTTCGAGAGCAGATCGCGGAATTTCAAGATGTGGAGGCTGGACTGCGCCTCCAGCGCATTCGAACCGCCCACCTACGATGGATCTGGATGGTCACAAGCTGCGTGGGGCTTGGCTTGGGGTTTGCGGTTTTCCTCACGCTGTTTACTCGATACCACATCGAACGATTGGGCACCAAGCTGTTGCAGAGTGAAGAACGATGGACGGCTACCCTGGGCGGTATTGGCGACGCGGTGATTGCCACTGACAGCGAAGCTCGTGTCACCTTCCTCAACTCGGTTGCCTCCAATCTGACTGGGTGGCTATTGGAGGAGGCTCTAAATCAGCCGCTCCACGATGTGTTCAAGATCATTAACGAGAAAACCGGGGCGGGCGCCGACGATGAAGTGCTCCGAGTGCTCGAAGAGAGACAAATTCTAACCGTTACCAATAATGTGGCGCTGATCGCTAGAGACGGCCGCGAAATTCCGGTCGAACACAGTGCGGCGCCGATTCTTGCCGCCGGAGGAAAAGTGATCGGCGTGGTACTGATTTTCCGTGACGTTGCGGAGAGGCGCCGGGAGCAGGAATCGACTGCAGAGCAGGCTGCACTACTCGAACTCACTCAAGACTCCGTCTTCGTGATCGACATGGATGGGACGATCCGTTTTTGGAGCCGCGGCGCAGAGGCGATGCTGGGATACTCCAAGGACCAAGCCGCCGGGAGAATCTCGCACGACCTGCTTCGCACCGAATTTCCCCAGCCGCTGGATGAGATCAAAGCAGAGCTCATGCGCGTCGGACACTGGGAGGGAGATCTCATCAAGACGGCTCAGGACGGCACGCGTATTGTGGTGGCCAGTCGCTGGGCACTGCAGTGGGGCAAGCGCGATCAACTTCCTCGTGTGCTGGTGATCAATAGTAATATCACGGAACGGAAGCGGGGAGAAGAGTCGCTCGTCTTGCAAAAAGAACAACTACGGGCGCTGGCTGAACGGTTGCAATGGGTGCGTGAAGAGGACCGCAAGAGAGTCGCTCGCGACCTGCATGATCAGATCGGGCAGATCCTGACCGCGATCAAAATGGATTTGACCTGGGTGACTCGTCATCTGCCAGAGTCGGAAGGTGCGGTGCTCGCTCGGCTGACGGAGTCGATTCAGTCGATCAATGATGGCGTTAAGTCGGTACGTGCGATATGTAGCGGATTGCGTCCAGGAGTTTTGGACGACCTTGGCTTGGCGGCCGCCATTGAATGGCAGGCCAGCGAGTTTGCTGCTCGCAATGGTGTTCGCTGCGAGGTTTCTGTTCCCCCTGTCGATTTGCACATGGATGGCGATCGAGCCACCGCAGCTTTCCGAATCTTTCAGGAGTGTCTGACTAATGTGATCCGGCATGCGCAAGCCAAGTCGGTGCGCGTATTCTTGTGCCAGGAAGATGAGAACATCCTCTTGGTTGTGGAAGACGACGGAATAGGGTTCTGTGAGTCCGACTTGTCAAATTCTCTTGGATCTCTGGGACTCCTGGGCATGAAAGAACGAGCGCAGTTCTGCGGCGGCGACGTACAAATTTCCAGTTCACCCGGCAACGGTACAACGGTCACAGTTCGCGTTCCGGTGGACACTCCAGGCGCCGAGAGGGAGCAAATATGCACATCCTGATCGCGGATGACCATGCCGTCGTACGCCGTGGCCTCAGAGAGATTCTGGCCGATGCTCTTCCCGATGCGGACTTTACTGAGGCCGGAAACGGAGATGAGGTACTTGGCAATCTGGGTAAATCCCAAACCGCCATGCTGGTGCTGGATATCAACATGCCGGGACGCAGCGGGATGGACGTACTACGGGATGTAAAGCACACCTACCCACGGCTGCCGGTGATCATCCTGAGCTGCCAACCGGAGGACCAGTATGCGGTGCGCTGTTTGCGGGCTGGTGCTGCCGCCTACATCAACAAAGAGAGCGCATCGGAAGAACTCGCGATAGCGGCGAAGAAGATTCTCGCCGGTGGCCGCTACGTCAGCGCGAGTCTCGCCGAGAAACTGGCTGCCAATTTGGACGTGTCCGTCGACAAGCCCTTGCATGAGCTGCTCTCGGATCGAGAACACGAAGTAATGAGGATGATCGCCTCCGGAACTCCCTTGACGGACATTGGCGAGAGGCTTCATGTCAGTGTAAAAACCATAAGCAGCTATCGAGCGCGCATCATGGAAAAAATGCAGATGCAAAGCAACGCCGAACTTACCCGCTACGCCCTGACGCACAAACTGATCGATTAGCGCTTCGCTTCGGTGTAGGAAAAGCCTTACAGAGCCAACCCGAAAAACCCT
>Ga0181520_10007689_pt1 | contig 15730 bp, 12 predicted proteins | sample PEATcosm2014_Bin_29_FD_132451 | JGI IMG/M metagenome (GOLD analysis project Ga0181520, IMG submission 132451) | Peatland microbial communities from MTU Mesocosm Facility, Houghton, MI, USA - PEATcosm2014_Bin02_30_metaG | ecosystem: Environmental > Terrestrial > Soil > Wetlands > Peat | place...
TCTGCTTTTAGTATTCACCATGTTGTGGGCGTACCTTTCCTTCTCACAATTCCTGATTATCTGGGGTGCAAACCTGCGGGAAGAAATCCCCTGGTACATGACCCGGGCGCGCGGAGGATGGGCCGGGGTGGCGCTACTCCTGATCATCTTCCACTTTGCGGTGCCATTTCTATTGCTCCTCACCCGGTTTGTAAAGCGCCGAGCGGAAACATTGCGCCTGGTAGCGGCGGGACTCCTGGTGATGAGCCTGGTGGATATCTTCTGGCTCCTGACTCCCGCTTTCAATCACGCCGGGCCGGAATTCCACGTGACCGATTGGCTGGCGATTATCGGAATCGGCGGACTGTGGCTGTGGCGATTCACCTCACAACTGCAACCGAAGGAGCGGCCAATGTTACCGCTTAACGATCCGCGCCTGAAGGAATTGATGCAACATGCATGAACCGGGTAAGGCAGTGGTTAGTGGATAGTCAGTTGGGAGAACCCCCGGCACTGCCAGGGAGGCGGCAGAAGTTCGACGGCTCTAGGAGTAGGCTTCTTGAGGGATGCTGAGCGTTGGGAAAAGACCCCTCACCCGTCCCGCGCCCGCTGATGAAAGCGCGCGGCGCGGTCCACCCTCTCCCCTGGGAGAGGGAAAGCCCGATTTTCAGCGCGCACGGGCGCGCGATGATTTTTTCCCTCTCCCAGGGGAGAGGGTGGCCGAGGGACGAGGTCGGGTGAGGGGTCTCTGCTTGTCCCGGCCCCTGTGAGGGGCCAGCATTGTAAAGCCCCCGGCTTTACCGTGGGATAGCTACTGGTTAGTGGTGAGCAACCAAGGAACACGTGCTTCATGTCTGAACCTTTTAAAGGACCGGAAAACCCGCAGCGCGGTTACGAGGACGCCAAAGTCCCCGTAGGGAAGTTGTTTGCCTTTGCGGCGGGAGTCGTGGGGTTGGTGGTGCTGGGCGTTCTGGGCAGCGCGGCGGTGTTTCACTTTTTTGTCAGGCACCAACCGCTGGGACCACCGGCCTCACCCTTTGAGGATGTCCGCACGATTCCCTCCGCGCCGCGCCTACAGGTCGAGGCGCCAGTTGACTTAAAGCGCTACCATGCCGACCAGGATAGGATTCTCGAAAGTTATGGTTGGGTGGATGCCCCGGCCGGCATTGTAAGAATTCCTGTTGATCGCGCCATGGATATACTTTTGCAAAAAGGGTACCCCGTCCGTGGCGGTTCCCCAGTTGCGAGCGGCCAGGCGAAATTGTCCCAGCCTGCATTGCCCCCGGTGAAACATCAGGTTGCGCCTGTGGGTACGGAGGGGAAGCGATGAACATGCAACGCGTCGCCAAGTACGAACCCCCATGCGTCAGTGTTTTAACGATCCCAAGGCGCATCGGTAATCGTGTGGGGGTGGCGGGTCAACTTAGCGTCTTGCTCTTCAGCCTGGCGGTGGGGGCGGCAGCGCAGGATAACGCCTCGGTTACGCCTCCGCAGTTGCGCGGGGTGGGGATTGACCAACGCTTGAACAATCAGGTCCCCCTGGATTTGAAATTTCGCGATGAAACCGGCCAAACCGTAACCCTGGGTTCCTATTTCGGTAAGAAGCCGGTGATCCTTTCGCTCGTTTATTACAGTTGCCCGATGCTATGCACGATGGCGGAAAATGGCCTTTTGAATGCGCTGCGGGATGTGAAATTCAACATCGGCGAACAATACGAAGTGGTCACCGTGAGTATCGATCCCACGGAAAAGCCGGACATGGCCATGGGCAAGAAAGCTGTGTATGCAGGCCTTTACGGGCGGCCCGGGGCCAAGCAAGGATGGCATTTTCTGGTGGGCGACGCGCCTTCCATCAGCGCCCTGGCCATGGCGGTGGGATTTCACTACAACTACATCCCGGAAACAAAACAGTACGCGCACGCCACTGGAATCGTCGTGCTGACGCCGCAAGGAAAGGTTTCACGCTATTTTTACGGGATTCTCTATCCGGCGCGCGATATCCGCCTGGCGCTGGTGGAGGCAGCGAGCGAGAAGATCGGCAACCCCGTTGATGCCGTTCTGCTCTACTGCTGCGAGTACGATCCGGTGGCGGGAAGGTACAACATGATTGTTGCCCATGTGCTGAAGATTTCCGCAGCGATTACGCTGCTCTGCATGGGGACGTTGATTTTTGCCCTTTCGCGGGGAGGGCGGCAGAAGGCGATTCAAGATTCAAAATTCAAGATTCAAGATTAAGTGCCCACGATGAATTTGGGTTTTGTAGTGGGGCTTTGCCATTGTGGATTTTGAATCTTGAATCCCGGGTTGGCGATTTTGAACCTTGAGTTCTAAAGCTTGAATTGACGATCTTGAGTCTTGAATTTTGAATCTTGGATTGACGATTTCCGATTTTGACTCTTGAGTCTTGAATTTTGAATCTTGGATTTACGATTTCTGATTTTGACTCTTGAGTCTTGAATTTTGAATCTTGGATTTACGATTTCTGATTTTGACTCTTGAGTCTTGAATTTTGAATTTTGAATCTCGATTTCTGGGCGGGAGCATGTGGCAAGGGTTTTCCATCAGGCCTGATCAAGCGTCCACCATCGCGCAGGGAGTGGATTATCTCTACTACTTCCTTACCGCGATTGACCTTTTTTTCACGGCGGTCATCTTTCTCACCATTTTCTACTTCGCCCTGCGTTACCGGCGCCGCTCGCAGCACGAAAAGGCGGAACAGATCGAAGGCAACCTGGTGTTGGAACTTGCCTGGACGTTGATTCCGCTGGGGATTTGTGTGGTGGTGTTTTTGTGGGGCACCAGCCTGTTCATCCGGAACTCACGCCCGCCCGCCGCATCCACGGAAATCTTTGTAGTGGGCAAGCAGTGGATGTGGAAATTACAGCATCCCGAAGGCGTTGAGGAAATCAACGAGCTGCACGTCCCCATAAACCAGCCCATCAAGCTGACAATGACGTCCGAGGACGTCATCCACGACTTTTCCGTCCCGGCGTTCCGAGTCAAGAAAGATGTGGTGCCGGGAATGTACACGTCGCTGTGGTTTCAGGCGACCAAAACCGGCAGGTTCGATCTGTACTGCGACCAGTATTGTGGCACCAATCATTCGCTGATGAAGGGCGAAGTAATCGTGATGGAGCCCACGGAATACGAGCAGTGGCTGAGTGGGGGCGTTCGCGGCGGGACCATGGCGGAGTCGGGCGCCAAGCTTTACGACCAAATGGCCTGCATCACCTGCCACGGAACCGGCAAGGGGCCCTCCTTGACAGGCATTTATGGCAAACCGGTAAAGCTGAGCGACGGCACCACGGTGGTGGCGGACGATGCTTATCTGCGGGAATCGGTCCTTTATCCCTCCGCGAAAATTGTGGAGGGATACCGGCCCATCATGCCCACTTTCAAGGGGCAGGTTACAGAAGAACAGTTGTTGCAATTAATCGCGTACATCAAGTCTCTGAGCCCGCAAGAGGGGAAGACATCGAAGTAATGGCAATGTAGCGTCGGCTTCCAGCCGGGCATCCTTCGGGGCCGGCAAGATGGCAGCGCTAGGGGTCGCAAGATAAGGTCGCAAGAAGGGAAGGCATCGAAATAATGGCAACGGCAGGTGAGAATCTTGATACTCGCGTGCACTATTTGAATGCCAATTACGGCATCAAATCATGGCTGCTGACGACGGACCACAAGCGCATTGCGATTCTCTACTTGGTGTCGATCACGTTGTTCTTCCTGGTGGGAGGCATCGCGGCGGTCCTGATTCGGATCCACCTGCTGGAGCCCAATGGCGCCGTATTCGAACCGGGCGCTTACAACAAGCTCTTCAGCATGCACGGCATTCTCATGGTGTTCTTCTTCATGATTCCCTCCATCCCCGCCGTGTTGGGAAATTTCCTGGTGCCCATGATGATCGGCGCCCGCGACCTGGCTTTTCCCAAGCTGAACCTGCTGAGTTGGTACGTTTTCATCGTGGGTGGCGCCTTCACCATGTACGCCGTCATCTGGGGTGGGGTGGACACCGGTTGGACGTTCTATACGCCCTTGAGTACGAGCTACGTCAACACCAACGTGATTTCCGCTGCCTTGGGAGTTTTCATCGCCGGGTTCTCCTCAATTCTCACCGGCCTGAATTTCGTGGTCACAATCCATAAGATGCGCGCCCCCGGCATGACCTGGTTCCGCATGCCGCTGTTTCTCTGGGCAATGTACGCCACCAGCATCATCCAGATTCTGGGGACCCCGGTGGTTGCCGTCACCCTGGTGCTGGTCGCGGTGGAGCGGCTCTTTCACGTTGGCATCTTCGATCCCGCCGTGGGTGGCGACCCCATTCTCTTCCAGCACCTGTTCTGGTTCTACTCGCATCCGGCCGTGTACATCATGATTCTGCCTTCCATGGGCGTCGTCAGCGAATTGATCGCGTGCTTCTCCAAGAAGCGCATCTTCGGATACAGTTTTGTGGCGTTTTCCAGTGTGGCCATAGCGGTGGTTTCCTTTGTCGTTTGGGGCCACCACATGTTCCTAAGCGGACAATCTGTCTACGCCGGCGTCATCTTCTCCGCACTCAGCTTCGCCGTGGCGATTCCTTCCGCCATCAAGGTGTTCAACTGGACAGCCACGCTCTACAAGGGTTCCATTTCCTACCAGGCGCCGATGCTTTACGCCCTGGGCTTTATTGGCCTGTTCACCATGGGCGGGTTGACGGGCCTTTTCCTGGCGACGCTTGCGGTTGATACCCACGTCCATGACACCTACTTCGTTGTCGGCCATTTCCACTACATCATGGTGGGTGGCGCCGTCATGGGGTACTTGGGAGGCCTTCATTTCTGGTGGCCAAAAATTACCGGGCGGCTTTATCCCGACGGCTGGGCGCGCCTGGCGGCGGCGATCATCTTCATCGGTTTCAACCTGACATTTTTCCCGCAATACATGTTGGGGTATCTTGGCATGCCGCGGCGATATGCCATCTATCCACCAAAGTTCCAGGTGCTGAACGTCATGTCTTCTGCAGGAGCGTCGGTACTGGCGGTGGGATATGCCATCCCCCTGGTTTATTTGATTTGGTCGATGCGATACGGACCGGTGGCAGGACCAAACCCTTGGGGTGCCAAGGGCCTGGAGTGGGAAACGCCTTCGCCACCTCCGACCGAGAACTTTGAGGAGATCCCTGTGGTGACGGAAGAAGCTTACGCGTACGAAGCGAAGGAGGTTTAAGTTGTCTGACAGTCATGCCTCGAGCGCGTTGGCGCATCAATTCGAGGATCTGGAGCAGCAGCACGAAGCCGCCAGCCTTGGTATGTGGATCTTCCTCGCCACCGAGGTGATGTTCTTCGGCGGGATCTTTGCCGGTTACGCCATCTATCGCAATCTCTACCTGCCCGGTTTTGAGGCAGGAAGCCACATGCTGAACGTAACCATCGGCGCCGTCAATACCGCCGTGCTGATTTGCAGCAGCTTGACCATGGCGCTGGCGGTGCGTGCCGCGCAAATGGGAAAAAGGAATGCCCTCGTCACTTTCCTGATCCTGACTATCGCGCTGGGCCTGGCATTCGTCATCATCAAATTGACCCTCGAGTGGCGGCACGATTACCTGGAAGGTTTTGCTCCCGGCCTGAATTTCACCTTTGCCGGGGCCAACGCCAAATCCGTGGAATTGTTTTTCTGTTTCTATTTCATCATGACGGGCGTACACGCGCTGCACATGGTAATAGGCGTGGGAGTTCTTGGCGTGTTGTTGATCCAGGCGTGGAAAGGCCACTTCGGACCGGACCATTTTAATGCGGTGGAGGGAGCCGGCCTCTACTGGCATTTCGTGGACATTGTCTGGATTTTTCTCTTCCCGCTCTTGTATTTGATCGGAGGGCGATACTAAATGCAGGGTCACGTTGTTCCGAAGAAAACCTACTTCGCCATTTTCGGCGTGCTCCTGGCGCTGACCATCCTGACCACGGGAATGGCATATGTGAATTTGGGCCAGTGGAACACCATTGTGGCGCTCATCATCGCCTGCTGCAAGGCAACGCTGGTGGTGCTTTTCTTCATGCACCTCCGCTGGAGTCCGAGCGTGATGCGTGTGGTGCTTCTGTCGGCGCTCCTCTGGCTCGCTATCCTCATCAGTCTGACTACCACCGACTTCTTCTCGCGCGATTGGATCCCGATTCCGGAAGGCTGGGAATCCTCCATGCTGCGCCCACCCACCCCGCCCGGGAATCTGCTCCAACGCGCGTCCTGTCAAGCAATCTAAGAATGTTACTTTCAGGTGATCGTCTTGCAATTTAAGAATGTTACCCGGGCTGGGGATTAGAGGGGATGCGAGCGTCGTCGCCGTGGCTGTGGAAATGTGGGAATCCGGCGTACTGTGCCGGATTTCCAAGCGCGGAGGGAAGAGCGGGAAACTCGTTTTGGGAGTTTTCCGCGCTTTCCTCGGTGCGGCATTTCCACAGCCTTGCGGGCGGCGTTTTTTCCGTGTCGGCGAGGCCGGGCGGTCGGTGGGCTTTTCGTGCCGGCGGGAGAGGCCGACACCCGCCGGCGCTCCGCGCTTCGTCCGGTTGGCAACCTGCCGAGGCTCGGGACGTCGGGCACTCCGCCCCAGGACGGCTTCCGGAGCGGGCATCGCCACCGGCGTGCGGCGGTCCGAACTCAGCCCGTAGATTTTCTCCAACCGGGCCTGGACCTGCGCCGAGAGCTGAAACGGGTCGAGTTGCGCCCGCTCCTGCCGCAGTTCCGCCACCCGCTCCGGATCGACCGCCGCCGAGGCTGCCACCCGCTGCCAGGGTGTCTGCGGAGCCTCATAATGCCGCCGCAGTTGCGACCCCACCCGCTCCTTCTTCGCCAGCTTCACCGAGGGCAGAAACAGGTTGGCAAACTCCCGCAGTTCCTGCCGGTACAGGTCGTTGATAGCCTCCCGCGCCGCCTCCGTGTCGTACCGCAGGTAGCCCAGAAGCCGCCGCACGTGCGTCCAGTTCTTCTGCTCGATGTGGGCGTTGTCGTCCTTCTTGTAGGGCCGTCCGCGCGTGAACTGAATATCGTGCACCCGGCAGTAGCGCACGAGATGCGCGTTGATAAACTCCGAGCCATTGTCGGAATCGATCCCCCGCAGGGGAAACGGCAAGGCCTGGCGAATCTCTTCCAGGGCCGCGCACACCGCCTGCTGGCTGCGGCCCAGCACCGCCCGCGTCTCCGTCCAGTCGGTGTCAATGTCGGTGACGTTGAGCGAGTAACAGAACTCGCCCGTGGCGCAGTTCCCCGAGTGCGAAACCAGGTCGATCTCCGTATAGCCCGGCACCTGCACGTCCCAGTGGTCGGTCTTGAGCGGAATGTGCTGCTTGAGCAAGGTCCCCGGCTTGGTGCGGCCGTAAAGCCGCCGCCGCAACTGCTGCTTGTACGGCCGCAAGCGATCGTCCAGCGTGCGGGCGCTGATCGCCAGCAACTGCCGTTCCTGCTCGGGAGTCAGATGGAAGCGCCGGCGAATCCACGGCAGCCAGTCCGGCAGCAACGCCTTCAGCCGCGCCGACCAGGGATAATCCGCCGCTTCCCACGCTGCCCTGATTATCCCCAGCAACGCCCCCCCGTAGGTCTGCCCCCGTCGCCGTTGCCGCCGCGGCCCGCTGGGCCGTGGACCATGCAACAACCGGATCGCGTGTTTGCGGTGATAATGACAGTTCGCACAGAACTCGTCCAAAATCCGCCGCTTCTCCCGCCACTCGGCTTGTTCGTACCGAGCGTAGATTCTCTGTAAATACTCTCTTCTCGAAGCCAAACTCATGTGATAACCCGTGTCCATAACGGGTAACATTCTATGATTGCGCGACGATACACTCTCGGTAACATTTTAGGCTGCGCGATACGCGCGTTTGCAAACGCCAAGCCAGCTACGCTATAATCCGCCCGCGTTCCTCGCATGAGTGGGTGTGCAATGCCTTTCAAATTGAGTTCCCGCTATACTTTCCTGTTACTGGCCATCTTTCTTCTTTTTCCATCTATGACAGTTGAGGCCATCCAAAGTGTATGGGGCGCGGCCAAACCCCAAAGGCGCCCTGTGGCTCAAGCCGCTCCTCCGCAAACCGGTGAGGCGCCCAAGCCCCAATTGTTGAATGCTGACTCCAACCCAACTTTGCGGTACCCGGTCTCGGTGTGGGAATCCTCAGCATCTTGTGGGTGGCTCGATGTGACCAGGGCTGGCATCAAGTACACGGTGGTGGAGTCGGGAAGGAAAGGCAAGGCGGCGTCTCCCCGAATGAAGAAGTTTATGGTGCCGGGAGAAGTTAGTCATTGGGCCGCCCCGTCGGATGCAGTTGCAGGCAGCGAGGAATTTGAAGTCAGCATGAACGAAATCAGCGATAGCCGGCTCGTCAAAGGGAGTCTTCTGCAAATCCAATTTGCCAGAAGATTGGTATTGCTTAGCTACTTACCTCAGCACCAGTGGGGGACTGTGGAAAAGCTGCGCCAGTTCGAGGCGGCAGCGCAACAGAACCTGGCAGGGACGATGGCCGTCCAACGCGCCATGCAGAATTTTGACATCGTGCTGGCGGAGGTGAAACCGCCGGCTCCTCCCGCCCTGGACGTTAGTCTGCACGCGGAGCCTCCCACCGTGGAAAAAGGCCGCCCCGTCACGCTGGTCTGGACTTCCAGCAATGCCGCCAGCCTCGACCTTGAGCCCGGGGTCGGACGAGTGGCAGCAGCAGGAGGAACGTCGCTGCTCCCGCAGGACTCCACCAAATACACCCTAACCGCTACGGGCCCCGCAGGGACGAAATCTGCCAGCGTTTTCGTGACCGTGACCGCTGCAGCACCAGCTTCCCTGCCCACAATTGTTTTGATTGAGCCTTCCGCAACAGGCGAAGGCCAAACTGTGGAGTTTTCAAGTTCTCCCCTCATCATCCGTGGCGTGGTGATGGACGCAACGGGCATTCCCGTCGTCACCGTCAACGGAAGATCCGTGACGATGCGCCCCACCAGCGCGCAGGCAGCCCAATTCAAGTCCGATCCCATGGATCTACTGCCTGGTGAAAACAGGTTTGAAGTGAGCGCTATCAACAACGCTCGCGGCCAGTCCAAAGTGACCTTTATTGCTCGCCTCACACCTTCCCGATCCAAAGTTCAGCCCGCCGAACCCAGTAATGCCAGGGCGTTAGGTAAGGCTGAAATCCTTAGCTTGTTGCAAGGTGACGTGCCCAGTGAACGAGTGGCGGAACTGGTGAAGCAACGCGGAATTAGATTTGCGCCAACACCGGGCGACTTAAAGGATATTCGCAGCGCAGGCGGCAGCGATGACCTGATCGACGCCGTCAGCCAGGCATCTGCACCCGCGAGGAACTAATCAAAATTTCTCACGACGGCTCTGGTAGCGTAAATCGCGAACGCCTCACGCCGCGCGCAGAGACTTCAAGCAATTAGGGCAACTGTCTGCACCAGCTATGACCGGCCTGCCGCAGGCTGGGCATCGAACGGTTGCAGGCTCTTCCCGCGCCAGGTCTGCGAAAGGCAGCACGGTGGCCGTTGTTCCCCGCACTTGGGCGGGTGCAATCGCGGCACTCTGCGAATAGGCTTTCACCAACGAATCGACTCCCCGTGCGGAAAGCGCCACTCCGCTGATCAGCAGCAGGAATGAAAACGCCAGGGTCCCAAATCTGATGATGCCAAATTCAATCTCGCGCGGGTTGCGCGGATTGTAGCGAATGGGGTGATGCGTGCCCGGCGCATACATGTGGATCAGATTCGCCGCTGCCTTTTGAAAAGTGTCGGCGGTGTAAACTGAGGGAGCCTCACTGGTGTATCCTTTGCCATCCACCGAGTAGCGAAACTCAATTTGTGGTGTGTAACGGCGAATCGGCATTCCGCCCTTGGAATTGGGAACGGGCAGGGTCTCTTGGACGCTGCCCCGCACCACCACGCCATCCGTGCTGGGCCAAGTGTTCCAGACGATGTGAAGCTGGCTCCCCGCGAGGATTCCCGCCACCGTGAGCGAAACTCCCACGATAAGTCCCATCACACCGCTGCTTACCATCTCTCGCTTGCTGTCATGGTTGTTCATCGTATTGTTGTGCCCGGAAGGACTTTGGTCCAACAAGCACACCTCCATTACGAATGCACGCAGGAATACACAATCGGCGGGGGACGAGATCCTGAGGTAATTGTACCACTCCCAGAACCAAGTGCAATCTCAAGTAGAAGATCGAACTTCCCTCCCCTTCGATGGGGGGCCACACATCGCATTACTCCTCCCGACAATCAGGAGTATGATGGCCCGGCACCGGGAGCCGCGTGGGAGCTTTCGGACAATTTTATTGATGCCGCGGGAGAGATTATGCGCAAGACGATTCCTTTGTTGGGCCTTCTACTCGTGCTTCTTCTAATGGGAACCCTCCCCTTGGGAGGATCTCAATCCGGCCCCCTGCAGTTGGCCTCGCCGGACGGCGCGGTTCAAATCACTTTCCGCCTGGCGGCCGGCCAAGCCCCTGTCTACAGCGTGACATTCCATGGCAAGTCCGTGGTGGAAGATTCCCCTCTGTCTATCGAGTTCCGACAGGATGGCGTGTGGGGAGCCGGCCAGGAAATCACTGCCGTGCATCGCGCGGCGCACGACGAAACCTATCCCATTGTTGCCGGCAAGTCGAACCAGGCGCGTGACCACTACAATCAGATGATTGTGGTGCTTCGTGAGACTGCTACGCCCCACCGGAAGATCGAACTGCACTTCCGCGCCTATGATGATGGGGCCGCCTTTCGATATTTCATCCCGGACCAGGACCTACTCCGCCAGTTTGAAATCCTTTCTGAGAGTTCCCAGTTCCGGTTTCCCGCCAACTACACGTGTTGGGCGGCGCAGTATGGAAGCTTTACTACTTCGCAGGAAAAAGAATTCGACCGAATCTCCCTTGACCGCATTCAAGCCGGGGCGATTGTGGGCTTGCCACTCACCATTGACCTGGGCCAGGGCACAACCGCGGCCGTGACGGAAGCCAATCTGCGGGATTACGCCGGCATGTACGTGGAAGGCGTTGCGGGGCAAGCGCACACAATCGTCACCCGTCTTTCACCGCTACCGGACGGAAGCGGCGTGGCCGTAAAGGCCAAATCGCCCCACTACTCTCCCTGGCGTGTCTTGATGCTGGGACGTCGGCCGGGTGACCTGATTGAATCCAATATTGTGTTGAACCTTGCTGACCCGTGCGCGCTCAGTGATACCAGTTGGATTATTCCCGGCAAATGCGTATTCCCCTGGTGGGCAGGCTTCAAGGCAAAGCCTCCCGTGCCCAGCTCCATGACCACCGAAAACCAGAAGTACTACATCGACTTTGCGCAGGAGATTCACGCCCGCTACATGGAGTTCGAGCCGCCCTGGTACGGGCCGGAGGTGCAAGCCGTCCGGAATCCGGAATCGCTGGACATCACCAAGGCCATCCCCGAACTTGATATGCCAGAAATCAACGCTTACGCCCGCCAGCATGGCGTGGGGCTGATCATCTGGATGATGTGGCAAAATCTGCGCCGGCAGATGGACGAGGCGTTGCCTCTTTATGAAAAGTGGGGGGCCAAGGGGATCAAGTGCGACTACATGGACAGCGACGATCAAACCATGGTGAACTTTTATGAGGAAGTCGCCCAAAAGTGCGCGCAGCACCACCTGATCATTGACTTTCACGGGGCATACAAACCCACCGGCCTGCGCCGGACTTACCCCAACCTCATCACTCGCGAAGGGGTGATGGGGGCTGAATACAACCGCTCTTCCCGCCGTGCCACGCCTTTGCACAACGTCACACTTCCCTTTACGCGGATGCTGGCGGGTCCCATGGATTACACCCCGGGGGGATTCCGCAACGTTACCGCGGAGCAATTCAAACCCGGCCGCATCGATACCATGGTGATGGGCACGCGGTGCCACCAGCTTGCCATGTACGTGGTTTACGAGAGCCCGCTGATGATGGTTTCCGACAGCCCGGAAGCGTACCGCGGCGCAATGGGCACGGATTTTATCCGCGATGTGCCGACCAGTTGGGATGAGACTCGCGTGCTGGCCGGCGAAGTTGCTGAGTACGTGGTTATCGCGCGCCGGCTGGGTAAAGATTGGTATATCGGCGCCATGACCAATTGGACGCCGCGGCACCTGAGCATTCCCTTGAAAGCGCTGGGAAATGGCACTTGGGAAGCTGATGTCTACCACGATGGCCCTGACGCGGCACACACTCCTACGGACATCGCTCACGCGCAGGTGATCGTGCAATCAAGCCGTCCCTTGAAGATTGACCTGGCACCCGGCGGCGGCTGGGCGGCTCATCTGAAGGCGGTGGCAAAGTAGGATTTGGTCTTATCTCTCGACCTCGAATCCTTAATCCCTATCCCCGTGTCCCTAACCCTGAGTCCCGAGTCGCCACCCACGCGCGCAAAACCTCGGCCACGGTCCACGCTTGCGCAAAACATCCTTGTGGAGCAAAGGGCGGATTGCCGGCGAAAATTTCGCTCGCTGTGCCCAGTCCGTGAATCTTCAGGTGGTTCTCAAATGGTGCGAGGAATGAAGCAGCTCGTTCGGCATCACGCGTGACGCGCAGGAAGGCGTGAATGAAGGGGCCGATCAGCCAACCCCAAACCGTCCCCTGATGATAAGCGCTGTCACGCTGGCGGGCATCGCCGCCGTAGTGGCCGCGATATTGGGGATCCCCAGGCGCAAGGCTGCGCAGTCCGAAAGACGTCAGGAGTTCACGGGCACAAATATCCACGACCGCGCGCTGCTGCTCGGCTGTTAGCGGGCTCTCCTCCAATGACACAGCGAATACCTGATTGGGCCGCAATGCAGCATCGTTTCCTCCCGGCCCGTCGATCACATCAAAGCAACAGTTTGCATCACGGTTCCAAAAGCGCTGGAAACCCTGTCGGGCTTGCGCGGCGAGTTCCAAATACTGGGTAGCCGGGCTCCCCAACGCTTTCGCCAATTTCGCCTGGGTCGCGAGCGCATTCAACCAGAGCGCGTTGATCTCCACAGGCTTGCCCACCCGGGGCGTCACCACCCAATCGCCAATCTTGGAGTCCATCCAGGTAAGTTGCACACCAGGTTCGCCCGCGTAAATCAGGCCATCGGCGGGGTCCATGTGGATGTTGTACCGCGTTCCCTGCGTGTACCCATCGATGATCTGAGACATGGCAGGGAAGATTTCGCGTACCAGGGAAAGATCGTGGGTGGCGGCATAATATTGACGCACCGCTTCGAAGAACCAGAGCGCCGCATCCGCCGTGTTGTACTCAGGCGTCTCCCCGGATTCGGGAAACCGATTGGGCAACATGCCGCGGTCGACAAGCCGCGCATACGTGCGGAGAACGCTAGCGGCTACCTCTGGTCGGCCGGTGGCCAGCAACAGCCCTGGCAGCGCGATCATGGTGTCGCGGCCCCAATCGCCAAACCATGGGTATCCGGCAATGACGGAGGAGCCTTCGGAAGCATTGGCGAAAGGCCACGCGATAACAAACTGGTCAGCAGCGAGGATCAACTGCTTGATCCACGCGGGCCATTCCGTCATATCGGGATGCGCCCTCTCGCATGATTGCAGCAGCGCGCGATCGAGAGAGAATCGTGCTTCGAGCGCCGAGGCCCCGTCCAGACTTGCGGCAGGTTCTGTGCTGGCGACGAGCGTCATGGACTGGCCAATTCCAAGTTCAGCGCGCAGTGTTGCAGCGTGCAGATGGTCTTCCTCGTGGTCGAGCCCACGCGCCGTTTCCGCCGCGAGTTCGTAATTCCGGTACCACGTGTGAGCCGGTTCAATCCGCGCTTCCGCGCTGCGAATGTAGAATGGCGCCGCTTCGGCAAAGGCTTGCACGCGCACACCGCTACTTACAGGTTGTACGTCCATGCCTCCTTCCCAAGCGTGCGTCAGGCTGTGGTAATCCCGGAAATTCACCAGAACTTTGGCGGAAACTTTCAGCGGTTGGGAGGCGCGCACCACGGTGTATTGCACATAAGTTGTATTGGCGCCGTGCTCCATCCACATGCGCTTTTCCAGCAAAGCGTCCCCGCAGGCGAACGTCCACACCGGAGTGGTGCCTTCCAGGCGAAATCGTTCGATATGCAGGTGCCCACAGGGATCAATGGCGCCGCCAGCCCAACGGTTGGCGCCGAAGGCGTAAGTCTTGCCGCCGTAGTCCACGGCCTCATCAATTTTGGAAACCAGCAGAGTGCGATGCCATGGCGAAGGGAACGCGGCCACCAACAAACCGTGGTACCGGCGCGTGAGCGTGCCGGCCAGGGTGCCGCAGGCAAATCCTCCGATGCCGTTCGTCACCAGCCACTCGCGCGCTTCCGCGGCAGCAAGCTCACCGCAGATGTCGCGCCCAAAGTCGATGACGGGTGGGAGAGCTGGAGAAGCGCACATGCAATCAACCCAAGGAAATAGTTGTCTACAGTTTAGGGGCGTCGGGAGGTGTGCCCGCTGTGTGCGCGGCGCCACTTGCTTTCAATCGCGCCATCATGGTGCGCAGATCGTGGCTGCCGCGCACCATAACTATCACGGTAATTATGGCGAAGGCCGACCCCGCTACGATGAAGTTTACCGTCCAGAAGTAATACCAAAAGCCCATGTGGCAACCTCGCTCCCTTGTGCTGGCTCTGTGCGCGCGCGGATCGCACGCCGGGCGGACCATCCCGGTAGCTTCATTCTCTCCATTTCGCGGGTGGAAGGCCAGCGATAAGAAGTGGGAACCTGGAGATTTGTCGCCGGGCCGCTCGCTGCGGGACGATAGCTGGCGGCTTGCGTACAATCCGGAAGTTGGCCGACTCCGCCCCAACCTACGACATCAACCTCGCGATGCTACCGACAACAGATTCCACTGCCGCAATCCTGAGGGGGTTTAGTGCGCCTCCACTGGTAGGCCGTTACCCGGGGATGTGAGTGGGTGTTATGGCCTGAGAGCTTCAGGGCGGAGCTTACCGATGCGGCCGTGGGGACCGACCACAAATGGAAGCGAGATGGCGTTCCAGTCGCGGTCGGCGCCCGGCGGTTCGTTGAGAGCGGGGCTGGGGCGCAGGGGACGCCAGTTGCGGCCGTCGTCTGTGGAGATGTCGGTGCCGTTGGGGCCTACGGTGATCCAGGTTCTTGTGGGAGCGTCATAGGCAACAGAGCTGCGGTAACCATAAGGTGGGGTTTGGGCGGCAGACCAGTGCAGGCCGCCATCGGTGGTAAAGGCCGCAGTGCCGCGCGAATTTTCAGGCTTCAGGTAGACACCCCCGACGGCTATCCCCTGTTCTACGCTTCGAAAGTTGAGGGAAAAGATGCCGGCCGAGGGGGTGGAGTGGTTAATGGGCACTTGCGCATTGCGGAAATCCATCCATGCCTGACCGCACTCCCCCGAGACCGGATCCATGGCCCCAGCACAAACCGCGCTCCGAAAAAGGGAATCTGGAGGCGCCGCAGTTCTATAAATGCGGCGGGAGGCAACACGCGCTGAACTGGTGCCAAACCAAAACCAGCCTCCGCGAGAGGCGATTATGGAGTTGCTCGCGGCGAAGGCGGATTCGTCACCGGCTGCGTGGAGACCGTTTCCCGGGTGTCGCGGGACAACGTCGGGAGCGCTTACCGGTCCCCAGGTAATGCCACCGTCTGCCGTCAAGCGCAGGCGAAAGTCATATGGGTACTCAACGGGAGTCTTCATGCTCAGCGGCGTGGGGTCGCCAAAGAGCAATCCGTTTTGTGAGTCGAGAAACAAGATTGCGTCGAAGAATCCGTCAGGTGCGTAAGGGTTTGACAGAACCAGCTTCCAGGTGTGGCAGCCGTCA
>Ga0181520_10007690_pt1 | contig 15728 bp, 10 predicted proteins | sample PEATcosm2014_Bin_29_FD_132451 | JGI IMG/M metagenome (GOLD analysis project Ga0181520, IMG submission 132451) | Peatland microbial communities from MTU Mesocosm Facility, Houghton, MI, USA - PEATcosm2014_Bin02_30_metaG | ecosystem: Environmental > Terrestrial > Soil > Wetlands > Peat | place...
CTTCAGGCTCACGGTATCGCCCGCGCCCGCGATGCGGCGCCATGCGGCAAAGCTGTTTTCGTGCGAAGCCGGAAGACTGAAATAAGACTGCATCGCGTGGTCGAGGAGCATCTCAAGTCGGCCCACGTCGATGCGGCCAGATTCGATTGTCGAACCCGAGCCGCGCAGCAACGGATCACGCGCCACCACCACGCGGGACTTCGCAGCTGCCGCTTGCGCTTCGCCCGTCGCGCGCAAACCAGCCGCTCCCAGGGCCACGGCGCCCGTAATGCACCGCGCGAGAAAGTTCCGCCGGCTGCGGTTGCGCAGGTCGGTCATCGGCAAGCTCCGGTGCGTGCTTTTTGGCCGCTGGGACAGGGCCGGGGAGGAAAGACACTTGGGCGGCTTGCAGTGAAGCGGCTCAAACGATTGCAGTTAGCTCCGAGGCGGATCCGCGGCGGCCGTGGACACACCACCATCTCTCATGGCTATCCCAACCACGCGGCACTTGCAGTGATGCAAAACACCTGAGCCGGCCACGCCGGACGAAGGATGTCGAATCGGAAAGCCTCGATAAAGAGTGGAAAAGCCAGAGCAAGCGAAAACCGAGCAGCTACTCCATGCAATGGCTTGGAGAGCCCGCCACCGCCAAGGCTCCGGCGCGACAGCCTTCGCCTCGTCTTAACCAATCTAGCCTGCAATGCGGAATGGGCTGGCACGCCCGCCTGCGCTAAGGCTCCTGCGCGGCATGCCGAGCCGGAGCCCACTGAAAGTGGGCGAAGGCTGGTGGACGCGGAAGGAATCGAACCTTCAACCTGTCGGTTAAGAGCCGAATGCTCTGCCAGTTGAGCTACGCGTCCTTGAGGATTGGAGCGCCGCGCGAGAGACGATCTTGCGCGGCCCGTGCAGGAAGAAAAACCTCCCCCGCACTTGAAAAATATACCACAGAAGCGAGTCCAAACCCAAGGCGCGGCGACATCCCTCAGCCGGCGCTTCATCGCGGAAATCGCCGCTCTCAAGAACTACTTTCTGCCATTGAAATCGTGCACCGCATCCAGCATGGCCACGATATTCTCAACCGGCGTGCCGGCCTGCACGTTGTGAATGGTGTTGAAGACGAAGCCGCCGCCCGGCGCGAAGATCTCGCAGCGGCGCAGCACCTGTTCCCGCACCTCCGCAGGCGTTCCGAAGGGCAAAGTCTTCTGCGTATCCACGCCCCCGCCCCAGAACACGATGCGCTCGCCGAATTCGGCCTTCAGTTTTTCGGGCTCCATGCCCGTGGCCGAGCATTGCACAGGATTGAGAATGTCGAATCCCGCCGCAATCAGCGAAGGAATGAATTTTGAGACCGCGCCGCAACTGTGCTTGAACGTTCTCCACGGCGTGTGCGCGTGAATCCAGTCGTTTACCAGCTTGTAGTAGGGCGCGTAAAGCTCCTCGAGTGTTTTCACCGAGCAGAATGCGGAAGTTTGCGTGCCGAAATCGGTGCCGCAAATAAAAACTGCGTCGACCAGGTCGCCCACCGCGGCATAAATCTTCTCAAGATTCTCAATCGCGATCTCGCACTGCCGCGCGAAAATTTTGTGGATGTAATCCTGCCGGCTGCGCGTCGAAACGTACCACTCCGTCACGTCGCGAATGCCTTTGGGATGTTTCAGGAACGGTCCCGGTACCAGCGCAATGTCGCCGAACGCCGTGCCGCCAAATCCCGCCAGCACTCCCGCGCCCGTAGCCGCCGCTTCTCGCGCCGCGCGCGCCAGGTGATCGAGATCCACCTGCGAAATCGGCTGGAACTCCTCGAGATTATCCTCCGGGTTCAGCTTCTCGTCGTCGATCGGCTCCTGGCGGATGATGGAGTCAAAGAAGTAGCCGCCCTGCGGCATACGCCCGCTCGGCGGCACTGACCGGTCGCCTTCGGGATAAATCAGCGTGTCACCCTTTTCATCAATGATGGTGTTGAATTCTCCCGGCACCAGCACTTCGAGCCCGTTGAAGCTCCAGTTCTTCCAGCGCTCGATGGGAAATCCGAACATGGTCGAGCGCGAAAACACTCCGGTCACGTCCACGCCCATCGCCGCGCGCAAATCCTCGTCGATCAGCGCCAGCATCTGGAACGGCTCGTGTACGCGCACCGGACGTTTTTCCAGACCGTAGTAGTCGCGCAGCGCCGCTACGCAGCTGGTATGCACGCCGGTCACGGCCGAGCCGCCGAAATCAATGGGAATGCGATCCGGTTGTTCGTGGCGGAGAGTCTTCCGCAGCCGCTCGCGGCTGGAACCTGAGACCTGTATCGCCGCCTGCACCTGTGCGTCGTTGCTCATTGCTCTCCGCTCCTTCCGCCGTCTCAGCCGCGGGCGAAAACGCGGCAACGTGCCGCCATTTTCCGTCCACACAATGCGGATCGCTTTCGCTGGATGTTAGCAATGAGTATAAATTGCAACGCGTTGCGCCGCGCGATTGCGGTAGTGGGTCAGTTTGAGTCTGTCGTGAAAGGGCACGACTTCAGTCGTGCCGTAAAAGCTCCAAAAATGAGCGCGGGCTTTAGCCCCTGTGGGACCAATCCCGAATCCGCGCCGCGTCAATTCTTACGCCTCGGCCCCTACGCTTCCGCGGCTTTCTCTTCGGTTTGGCTTTTGACAACCGGCGGCGCCACCTCAACGCCCTCGTTAAACCGGTAGCCGATGTGCGAATCCGTGATCAGATACTGCGGATTGGCAGGATCGTCTTCGATCTTCATGCGAATCTGGCGGATAAACGTGCGCAGGTACTCCAGCTCGTTGCCGTACTCCGGACCCCACACCGAGCGCAGCAGCTTGGCGTGCGGAATCGGCCTGCCCGCGTGCATCATCAGGTAGTGGAGCAGCTCGAACTGCTTGGGCGTCAGGTGCACCGGCCGGCCCTTCTTCTCCACCAGGTGGCGGCCGGGATCGACTAGCACGTTGCCAATCTGGATGGCTGCCTCTTCGTCGTCGAGCGTCTTCGAGCGGCGAACGGCGGCCCGCAGCCGCGCCGTCAGCTCGCGTAACTGGAAGGGTTTGGTAATGTAGTCGTCGGCGCCGGCATCCAGCGCTTCCACTTTGCGCTCCTCGCCGCCCTGCACCGTCAACATCAGAATGGGCAGTCGCGGCGCGGCCTTGCGCATCAGCCGGCACACCTCGATCCCGTCCATGCCCGGCATGTTGATATCGAGCAGCACGGCGTCGAAGGGTTCGGTGCGCACCAGCGCCAGCGCCTCTTCGCCGCGGGCCGCTTCCACAATCTCAAATCCAAAGTTGCCCAGAATGGTTCGCAGCGAGAGCCGGATGGAGCGCTCGTCATCCACAATAAGCAGGTTGCCGGAAGTGTCCTGATTCACTGGCTGTTCCCTCCATTTAAAGGAAGCGAAAAACAAAAGGTGGTGCCTTCCTCTGCGTTGCTGATCACCCATACGTGGCCGCGGTGGGCCTCGGCCGCCATCATTACCGTGGACAAACCAATGCCCGTTCCCGGCGTCAAGTGCCGCGTCCCCTCGCTGCGGTAAAAGCGCTGAAAGATCCGCTCCCGGTCCGAGAGCGGAATGGCTGGACCGAAGTTATGCACTGTCAGCATTACTTCGGCGTGGCTTTCCCACGCCGACACTTTCACCGTGGTGCCATCAAACGAGTACTTCGCGGCATTGTCGAGAAACTGTGTCAGAGCCATCGAGAGTAGATCGCGATCGCCGCGCACCGTCAAGACCGAATCAGGAACCGCAACCTCTACCGGATGGCCCGACATGCGCCCCCGCTGATCCTCGAGCACCGTTTCCACCAGGTCGCGCACCACAATTTCGTCCCGGGCCACGCTCATCTCATCCGCTTCAAGCTTGGCAGTTTGCAGCAGCCGCGTACTCAGAAGGCTCAGCCTGCTTGCCTCGTCTTCAACCAGCGCCAGCAGCTCTTCCTGCGCGTGATTGAGCTTGCCTACCTCGCTCAGCCCGGCAGTCGCAGCCTGAATCGCGGTCAGCGGCGTCTTCACCGCGTGGGCCAGCGAGTCCAGCACCGCGGCGCGCAACCGTTCGCCCTGGTGCGCCGCTTCCACCTCGCTTTCCTTCGCGAACACCACGCAGCGATCCAGCGTAACCGCCGTCAGTGAAGCCAAAGCATCCAGCACCAGCCGTCCCAAATCCCCACGGATTGCAATCGCGCCGATGGAATCGTTCCCCACGCGTAGCAGTCTGCGATAGGTATGCGTCGCGTGATTCTGGTCGTCGGCCTGCGCCAGGTAGCACTCCTTGGCCAGATCCTCTTCACCTTCGGCCCAGATCCCCGCAACGTCGCACCGGCCGGAGCTGACATCGAAGATGGCTACGCCCTCGGCGGCAAAGATGCGTTGAATCAGGTGTGTCAGCTGCGGGCCCGGCGACTGATGCAGGTTGATGAGCAGCGTGCTGCGGCTCAACTCGTAAAGCTGTTCCATCGACGTCCGCTGCAGCTGGGCTTCCCGCGAGGTGCTCTGCTCGCGCGAGGAAAGCCGGCTCACCAGCAACGCGCTGATCTCGAAGGAGCCCAGCGCCACCCAGTCCTGCGGATCGGCGACAGAAAAATGAAAAAGCGGCGGATAGAAAAAGTAATCCAGACTCAGGCACGCCAGAACCGATACCACCGAGGCCTGCCAGAACCCGCACAGAATCGCTTCGCAAACCACGACCAGAAGAAAAAGAAACCCCACCGGCGCCGCGTTGAAGTGCAGCACGTACCCCGTAAAGGTGAGTAGTGCCACCACCCAGCAGCCGGCCAGCGTTTCTCCAATCAATTGTCCCCGGGTGGTATGATCCCGCGCTCCGAGAATATTCGCGATGTTCATGACTCCCAAGGCTTTCCGTCCTCGCTTACCCGTAGATCGAGGTTAGCCAGCAGGGCATCAGCGAAACATAAATATGTTGCAAAGAATCTATAGGAATCAAGAACTTGCCGGCGTGCGTTTTTATGGGCTTACGCACGCCGGCGCTCTCCAGTGGCGGTGCGGTTTACTTCGCCTTGGCGGCAAGGCCTTCGTAGTACGCCGCCTTCTGGCTCATCTGGTTTGTCTCGTACATGAAATAGTCGTAGCGGTTCCGTGACGAGGCATAGGGCTGTGGATACTTGGCATAGAGGCTGAAGGTGAACTGGCCGCGCCACGCCATCAGCGGAACCTCTTCACGCGCCTGCTCCCTGAAATCCTGCTGGCGAGACCGGAAATACGATGCCAGCGCCGCGTATTGTTCGGGTGTCTGCGCGCTCCGCTCCATCTGTTTCAACTCGCCATTGCTCAACTTCACCGGGGTAGAGGTCTCAGCACGCGCCGCGACGGAACCCGCAGCCAGCGCAATCGCCATGCACGCAACATAAATCTTGGAATTCATGTGATCCTCCTTCTTCATGAAGAAGCTTGGAACGTTTCGCGTGAAGGAGGCATGAACAAGGAATAAGGGAACAGTTGTTTCGTGCGATTGCTTATGGGATCTTTACGACTTTCGACCCGCGGACCCCGGGCGCGACCCAATCTTCACGCGGCCGCGCGCGTGCGCCTTCGCGTTTGAGTTGTTCGGAAGACGACACTGATTTGGGAAAACGAGTTCGCGCTCAGCTCTTCAGCGCCACGCGAATGTGCAGCTCTTTCAACTGCTGCTCGCTCACCGGCGTCGGCGCCTCGGCCATCAGGTCGATAGCCTTTGCCGTCTTCGGGAACGCAATCACTTCGCGCAGATTACCTGCGCCCGCCAGCAACATCACAATGCGGTCGAGGCCCAGCGCAATGCCGCCATGCGGCGGTGTGCCGTACTCCAGCGCGTCAAGAAAGAATCCAAATCGTGCCCGCGCTTCTTCCTCGCTGATGCCCAGCGCCCGGAAGATCGCCTGCTGCACATCCTTGCGGTGAATTCGAATAGACCCCGATCCCAGCTCGAGGCCGTTCAGCGCCAGGTCGTAGCAATTGGCGCGCACGGAAGCCGGATCGGTCTCAAGATTTTTCATATCGGCTTCAATCGGCGCGGTGAAGGGATGGTGCGCGGGAACCCATTTGCCCGCCGCCAAATCGTACTCAAACATCGGGAAATCGGTCAGCCACATGGATCGAAAAGCGTCGCTGCCGTCGATCAACTCCTGGGACGCGCTGCGCGCAGCAGCCTCTTGCACAACCTTATCGGTGATCTGAAACGCTCCGTGCTTGTCGGCATATTTCTTCGCCAGCTCCGCGCGGAAGTTGCCGGCCGCCGCGTACACGTTGATCTCGCGCTCAGACAAACGCCCCGGGAACTTGGTGTCGCTGGCCTTGATGTGATGCGCCGGATCGCCGGCAACGACGATGACGAAGTCCTCCTCCGCCGCGCCCGCCAATTCGCGCACCTTGGCAGCAGACTCGGGAAAGCTCTTCGCCAGCCGCTTGAAATCGTCAATGAACTTCGCGCCCTTCTTCTGGTCGAAGAGCGGGTGATTGTCCTCGCGTTCTTTGCGGCTCAGCTCGCCTACCTTGGGAATGCGCAGCGCCACAATCGGCAGCGCCGGATCAATCTGCAGCGTGGCCAGCGCGGCATCTGCAAACGCCGACCGCACGTCGGTCAACCCCGGCAACCGCAGGTCGGGCTTGTCGGTGCCAAATTGCCGCATCGACTCGTCGTAGCTGATCCGCGGAAAGGGAATCGGCAGATCCACGCCGGCCGCTGCAAAAGCCGCCTTCATGAACTGTTCCACCACGCCGAACACCGTCTCCTGGCGCGGAAAACTCATTTCGAGATCCACCTGCGTGAATTCCAGTTGCCGATCCGCGCGCAAATCCTCGTCGCGGAAGCAGCGGGCGATCTGGAAATACCGGTCGAAGCCCGAAATCATCAGAATCTGCTTGAAAATCTGCGGGCTCTGCGGCAGCGCGTAGAACTCGCCGGGATGCACGCGGCTGGGAACCAGAAAATCGCGCGCGCCTTCCGGCGTTGACTTGGTCAGAATCGGCGTCTCGATCTCGAGAAAGCCCTGTTGGCTCAGGCTCTCGCGAACCGCCAGCGTAATCTCGTGACGCAGCAGGAAGTTGCGCTGCATCTCCGGCCGCCGCAGGTCCACGTAGCGGTATTTCAGGCGCACTTCTTCATTCTGAATGGCCTCTTCAGAAGGCGAAAACGGCGCCAGTTTTGCATCGTTCAAGACTTGCAGCTCAGTCGCCTCAATCTCGATCTCGCCGGTGGGCATTTTAGGATTGATGGCGTCTTTGTCCCGCAGCCTGACCCTGCCCACCGCAGCCACCACGTACTCTGGGCGCACGTGTTCGCCCTTGGCGTGGCCTTCAGGCGTAAGTTCTTTATCCAGAACGATCTGGCTGATGCCGGAGCGGTCGCGCAAGTCCAGAAATATCAAATTCCCGTGGTCCCGCCGCCGGTTCACCCAGCCCATCAAGACCACTTGCTTGCCCGCGTCAGCCGCGCGCAGCGTGCCGCAAAGTTGCGTCCGTTCCAGATTGCCTAAAAAGTCGAGCACTACACTTTGTCCTTAATATTGGTTGGCTTGGCGAATGAAGCTGCCAGGTCTCCCGCTCATTGAGCGAGAAACGAAGCCAGCTCCGCGCGTGGAACTTTGCTCTGCGTCCCTGTCGCAAAGTCCTTCACAGTCAGGATACCGGATCGGAGTTCGTCTTCGCCCAGGATCACGATGCGCCGGGCCACCTTGTCGGCGGTCTCAAAAGATTTCTTTAACCGGAAACTGCCGTCGCCCAATTCGATGCTGAGTCCGGCGCGGCGCAGTTCGCGAGCCAGAACCAGTGCCGCCGCGTTCAACTGTTCCCCAAGCGGCGCTATATAAGCGTGCACCTTCGGTGCGGCAGCCTTTTGATCTGCCTCTGCCGCCTGCAACGTCAGCACCAACCGGTCCAGCCCCATCGCAAAGCCGATGCCCGGCGCCTTGGGTCCGCCAATCGCCTCGCTCAGCCCGTCGTAGCGCCCGCCGCCCAGCAACGCATTCTGCGCACCCAAACCTCCGTGTGTGAACTCGAAGGTCGTGCGCGTGTAGTAATCCAGCCCGCGCACCAACCGCGGATTCAGCTTGTACGGCACGCCCGCCGCATTCAAGGCCGCGGTCACTGCGGCAAAATGGTCTTTCGATTCCTGATCGAGCGAATCGGTAATCTTGGGCAGCGCATCAATGATCGGCTGATCCTCGGGTACCTTGCAGTCCAGCACGCGCAGCGGATTCGTCACGGCCCGCCTCTGGCAATCCCCGCACATCTTCGGCGCAACTTCAGCCAGAGCCGCGCGCAGCACATCGTTGTAGCGTTCTCGATCAGCAGCAGACCCCACCGAATTCAATTCCAGCGTCCAGCCCGTGATGCCCATCTCATCGAGCAGCGTGGCCAGCATTTCCAGAACCTCGGCATCGCGCAGCGGGCTTTCGCTGCCCGCGAACGGCGGTCCGATCACCTCCGCGCCAATCTGCCAGAACTGCCGGTAGCGCCCTTTCTGCGGCCGCTCGCGCCGGAACTGCGGCCCGATGTAATAGAGCTTCTGCAACTGGCCGCTCTCGCCCAGCTTGTGCTCAATGTAGGCGCGCACCACCCCAGCCGTGTTCTCCGGCCGCAACGTCAGCGACTGCGCCTTTTCACTCTGCGCCCGCGCGCGATCCTCCCACGTGTACATCTCCTTCGACACAATATCGGTCTCTTCGCCCACGCTGCGCGCAAACAGTCCCGTGTCCTCGAAGATCGGGGTACGAATCTCGCCGAAGTGGTAACGGGCAAACACCTGGCGCGCAGTCGCTTCAATGCGGTTCCACAACTCCGTCTCCGGAGGCAGCAAATCCCGCGTCCCGCGCACAGCTTTCACAGTGGCCATAACCTGTCTAGTTTAAATGGGCAAACCCGGGCACGGTCCCACCGAAGCCGGGTGCGAAACACCGCGCCGAGTCTCGTCAAAGCCGCACCTGAATCGATCGGTCATTGTCCTTAAGTCATCGATCCCTGAACTAGTGATTACCTTTACACCTTTCGCGCTATTACCCGGGGTTTTCCAGTTTCGCACCTTGGTAATTATGGGACCATAAGACGCCACTCTCGAATTGGGCCCTGGGGGTGCTCCTCCATTCGCAATCCCAGTGCGCCACGAGACGGCAGCGCCCCACTGCCGGTCCTGTACGATCCGACTGCTTGGGTGCACCGGGGCGATGAGCTTGCCCGGGAAGAAGTGAACGGAGTTGTACATGAACCTTCTGGCTGATCGCCATCTCCGCCTTCAGGACCGCATGGTCCACTTCTTGATCTGTAATCCTCAATCAGAACGCACCGCGCGGAGCCGCGGCCTTCAGGGTATCGCGTGCGCAATGGCGCTCCTCCTCGCGGCAACCTGTGCCCATGCGCAGTTCGGCGCGCAGCCGGTAGGCGGCGCTGCCCCGAGCACTCAGGGCATCACGGTCACGGCCACGGTCGCGGGCACGGTCAGCAGCGTGGAAGTGCTCACGCTCGGCTCGGCAAGCGGCGATTTCACCGCCGGTGCGGGCTCGTCCAACTGCGCCTCGGCGAGCCTGGCCGTCGGCGGCAAGTGCACCCAGTCAGTCACCTTCACGCCCGCTACGCCCGGCTTGCGCCTGGGAGCCGTGGTGCTGGTGGGCACGGTCAGCGGCGTGAATACCGTTCTGGGCACGGCATACCTTTCCGGGACAGGGCTGGGCGGTTTAGGTGTTCTGGTCGCCGGCAACGTGCTGCCCGTGGCCGGACAACTGGAACTTTTTACTGCCGTGGACGACGGGCAACTGGCCACGAACGCCGAGCTTAACCTGCCCGGCGGCGCAGTGGTTGATGGCGCCGGCAATCTCTACATCGCCGACACCGGCCACAACCGCATCCGTATGGTGTGTGCCAGCCAGACCAGCGCCACGATTGTTGGAACCGGGTCCAACTGCACGGGCGCGGGCGTCATCGTCACCATCGCCGGCAACGGCGATCCCACGTTCAGCGGCGACGGCGGTCCTGCGGCGAACTCGACCGTAAGCAGTCCCGAATCTGTGGCCCTTGATGGCGCGGGCAACCTCTACATCGCCGACAGTGGCAGCAACGTCGTCCGTATGATCGGCGTCGCCACCGGCAACATCTCCACCGTGGTCGGCAACTTCAACAACATCGCCTGCAGCTCCAGGACCGATGCCATGGGAGACGGTTGCCCGGCCACCCAGGCCATGCTCAGCCAACCCCGGGGCATTGCGTTCGATGCCGGTGGAAACATCTACGTTGCCGATAGTGGCGACAATGTTGTCCGCATGGTCAGCGCGGCTACCGGCGTCATCACCACCGTTGCCGGCAACTCCAGCGGCACGGTCTGCTCCGCCAGGACCGACTCCGTTGGCGACGGTTGCCCGGCCACGCAGGCCTCGCTCAGCCAGCCCCAGGGCGTCGCGCTCGACGGCAGTGGCAACCTCTACATCGCCGACACCAACAATCAGCGCGTGCGCGAGGTCGAGGCCGTGGGCGGCGCCATCACCGCCACCAGCACCATCGTCACCGCCGCCGGCAACGGAAACACCGGCGCCACCGCATGCAAGGCGACCCCGGTCGCGGCCACCAGTGCCATCGTCTGGGCGCCTTCCGGCGTGGCCGTCGACGCTGCCGGCAACCTCTACATCGCGGAAACGCAGAACGCCGCCATCCGCAAGGTGAGCGCGGCCACCGGACTCATCTCCACCCTCGTCCAGACCGGCTGCGGAAGCTATTACGTCGGCGGTCAGTTCATGTCCCAGGTGCTCTACGGGCCTACAGGGCTCTATCTGGACGGAAAGGGCGACCTCTACATCACCGACACGCTCGACATGCTGATCCGCGAGGTGCAGGGCAACTTTGTCGCCGTCGATCTTCCCACGCCGGTCTTCCAAGGCCAAACCGCGCCCACCCAGCCGCAAACCGTGGAGAACGACGGTAACGCCCCGCTCGATCTCGCATCGATCGCCGTCGAAATCCCTCCTGCTCCTCCCGATGCAGAGGTGGACACTACGGTCACCAACTCCTGCGCCAACGGCCAAACCCTCACCGGGAACGCCGACTGCGAGGTGGGCGCGGTTTTCGCGCCTTCGGCTTCGCCCGTTCTCACTGTCAACACCCAGGAGTCGCCGATCATCGCTGTGAGCGAGCAATCCCAGTCCGGTACCGCGCTCTCCAATTCGCCTCTCCAGATCCAGCTGGTGGGCACAGCCGAGCCGTTGTATGCCACCAACACTACCCTCACATCCAGCCCCAACCCCTCCGGATTCGGGCAGAGCGTCACCTTCAACGTGACCGTTGCCACCGGCAGCGGCAGTCTCACCGGGACTGTGAGCATCTCCGACACATTCAACGGCGTCACCACCACGCTCGCTTCCGCACTGCCGGTGACCGCCTCGGGGAGTACGTCGGCCACAGCTACCTTCTCCTATTCCACGTTGGCCGTGGGGCTGCACTCAATTACGGCGGCCTACGACGTTACCAGCGATCCGAAACACATCGGCAGCACCTCGCCGGCCGTGACGCAGAGTGTTCTTGAAGGCACCACCGTCACCCTGTCCTCAAGCCTCAATCCCTCCACCGTCGGCCAGAGCGTCGCCTTCACGGCCACCGTCACTGCCTCCGCTGGCGGCGTGAACCCCACCGGCACGGTCTACTTCTACGACGGCTCCAGGATGCTCGGCTCCCAGCCCATCAATGCCGGCGGCGTGGCAACTTACACCACCTCGACGCTCGCCAACGGCCCGCACTCCATCACGGCGCAATTCGACCCCAGCGCAGACGCGCAGTTGCAGGGCAGCACCTCGAATGTCGTCAACCAGAATGTGCAGGCGGCATCGACGATTGCCATCGCTTCCAGTCAGAATCCATCCACCTACGGAACCCAGGTCACCTTCACGGCAACGGTCACTTCCGCCGCCACGTCCCCCGCCACAGGCACGGTGATCTTCCTCGATAACGGCGTTTCCATCGGAGGCGGAACGCTCATCGGCAGTCCCGGCGCGGCCACCTTCACCATCTCCACGCTGGCCGTCGGCACGCATCCCATCACGGTCACTTATGCGGGCGACTCCTACAACTCGAGCGCTTCCAGCGCGGCTCTCAGCCAGGTGGTCGACGAGGGGCAGACCATGACCACGATCACCATGGCCACCCCCAATCCCGGTATCGCCGGAACCGCGGAAACGATCTCGGCGACCGTTGCATTGACCTCGGGCAGTGCGCCCCTCACCGGCAGCGTCACCTTCACCTCGGGAGCCCAAACGCTGGGTAGCGCCGCGCTCACTGCGGGAGCTGCCAGCATTACGCCTACGCTTGCGCCCGGATCCTACCAGGTTGTCGCCGCCTACCAGCCCAGCAACTCGAACGCCGGAGCGAGCACCTCGGCGCCGTTCCCCTACACCGTCGCACTGGCGACCACGCAAACCACTCTCGTCGTCGGGCCCAACCCGGGGCTGGTGCTCAGTCCCATCACGTTGACTGCCCTCGTCACGGGCAATGGCGCCACGCCCACGGGCAGCGTCAACTTCCTGGTCAATAGCGCCCTGGTCGGCACCTCGGCTCTCAGCAACGGCAAGGCGACGTTCACCGATTCGGCGCTTATGGTTGGCGCCTACTCCGTCACCGCGCAGTATCTGGGCGACACCAATGACTCCACCAGCGTCTCGACCACTGCAAGCGAGACCGTGACCACCATTCCCACCACCACCGTGATCACCAGCGGCAGCACCACTGGAACCAATGCGCAGCTGGTTCTGGTGGCGGCCGTTCTCAACAATGGCGCCGGGCCCGTGCCCACTGGTACAGTCACTTTCTACAACGGCAACACGACCCTGGGCTCGGCTACGGTTGACTCCACCGGCGCCGCTACCATCACGCCCAGTCTCGCCCTCAACACCAGTTACAGCGTCGATGCCGTCTATGGTGGCGACCTTGAACACGGCTCCTCCACTTCGTCGGCGCTCACCATCTCCGGCACGCCGCTCGACTTCGGCGTCACCGTCACGCCGGGCACCGTGACCATGCCCAGCTCGCAGAACACCACAGTCGCAGTCACCCTCATTTCAAACGCCGACTTCAGTGGCGCCATCGGCCTGGGTTGCTCTTCGCTTCCGGCCGCGGTCAACTGCCACTTCGCCTCCATCAGCCTTAATCTGCCCGCCGGCGGCACGGTCAGCACCCAGCTCACCATTGACACCAACAATCCGCTGAGCGGCGGAAACAGCGCCATGAATCGCCGGCCCGGAGACGGCAGATTCTCGCTGGCCGGGTTGTTCCTGCCCTTGAGCCTTGGCTTCGGGTTTGTCTTCTGGCAGTGGCGCCGGCGTCACGCCCAGGTTCTCACCATGGCCCTGGTCCTCGTCCTCACCGCGGCGGCGTTTGTGGCCACCGGTTGCAACGGTTTCAGCCAGGTTACCGCGGCGCCGGGCACCTATGTCATTCAGGTCACAGGCACCAGTACCAGCAGCAATGTGGTGCACTATCAGAACGTCACCCTCAACATTACAAACTAGACAGGGAAGCTCAAGATGATGCGCGGTTCGAGGAGAGCGATGAAGTTTTTTCCTAATTTCCGGTTCTGGCAAACCCAAAGAACGGGAATCGAACTTCGCGCGAGCGCATTTCTTGCGCTGCTCGCGCCTGCGCTTCTCCTCGCATCGGCCGGCATAGTCCGCGCGCAGGTGGTTTTCGAGGGCCACCGAGGGGTGTTGCAGTTGTCGGCGGGCGCCACCGGCTCCTTCGACACCATTCAATACGGCGCGCGCCAGATGATTGGCGCCGGCGCCTTTGTCGACGCCGAAACCACAGGTCACTTCGGCCTTGAAGCCGAAGGGCGCTGGATCGAGTTCCCCTCCCAGATTGACAACGTGCACGCCGAAACCTATTCCATCGGCGGACGCTATCACTGGGTTCTCACCCGTCACTTGCAGCCGTACGCCAAGGCGCTGATCGGCTTCGGTAGTTTCAACTACGCCTATAACCTGGGCCAGGACCACGATCTGATCGTGACCGCGGGCGGTGGCGTGGACTTCCGTTGCACGCACCGCATCTACTTTCGCGTCGCCGACTTTGAATATCAGGACTGGCCCGAAGCTGAATTCGGCAATTTGACCCCGTTCAATGTCAGCGCGGGCCTGAAGGTGCGCATCTTCTAGCTCTTGAAGTAGCGCCGGTCTCCAGACCGGGGCGCCCGGCAAGCCCGCTTCTGGCTTGATGGGGTGGGAGACCGGCTGTAGTGCGGGCGTCCACGCCCGCACCGGTCAACGGCGGCGTCAGTGCCGGGTCACAAAGGGACTTAGATTGTTTTCCGTACCGTAATGGGCAAGATTCCACCTCTTCCGTCAGGCCATCGTGACTGTGATCACGGTAAGGCGCCGGACCCTGCGGTTAGCCTCAACCTGAGCGCACCCTCAAGAGTGTGTCCGAAACGAGGAGAAGATTTTCCATGGCTTATGTCGTGACCGATGCCTGCACTAAGGATTTTGTTTGTGTCGTGGAGTGTTCCACTGCCGCCATCGCGCCTGCGGAGAGCGATCCTGCTGCCGCTACCGTGTCCCAGGTCTACATCAATCCCGATGAGTGCATCGACTGCGGCAACTGCGCTTCAATCTGTGCGCAAAACGCGATCTTCGCGTTGGAAGAGCTGCCCGCAGACAAAGCAGGCTTCGCCGAAAGAAACCAGGCGTACTTCAACTAAGAAGCGGCGTCAGCGGAGCCGACCTCATGACGGCGCAATACTACGGCTGTCAGAATTTGTCCGTGCCCAAATGTAGCGCCGGTCTCCTGATCGGCTGTCGTACGGGCGTCCACGCCCGCACCTGCTTACTGCGCGAAACTCCGCTTCAACGGAGCACCGGCCGTCTAATGCGAGTTCGGCGCCGGCGGCACTGCCTGTGCGCCCGGGGCGCTCTGCTCCCCAGATGAAGCCGCTGGTGCTGCAGCCGGGACTGTCACCGGCACGGCAGGCAACGTTACCGTCTGCATTGGCGTCACGGGCAGCGCGACCGTCTGCACCGTCGCGGGATCGTCGCGCAACTTCACATAGAGAACGCCGTTCACCGGATGCGGAACGGTGAGCTCGGTCCCGGTGAACTGCGGGGTCACGTCGTCCGGGTTGTCGAAGTCCGGCGTCGCGGCAAACGAAGTAGCCAGGAACAAATTGGTCCCGCTCAGCACGCAGGGCTTGGCCGGCGAACGCGGGCAGCGCAAGGCCGTAAATCCAGGAAGACGAACCAGCGTGCCCAGCGGCTGCCAGTCGCCTGCCGTGCCGTCCGCGGAGATGGCGCGCACTCGCACCGGCCCGAAGGCCGACGCACCGAACCGGGCCAGCGGATCCAGGCTGCCCACCGCGGTGTGTGCGTCTTCCAGCATCAGACTGCCGTCGCTCAGCGTCAGCATGGTGTGGAAGCTCGAGTCGGCCGCGGCCACTTCCACCTTTTCGTCGCGCGGAAAGTCCTGCGGCACCACCGACTTGAGGAAGAACACCAGCCTTCCCGCCACGGGCAGATCGTCCGCGCTGCCCAGTTGCACCGGCGGCAACGGTTTGGCGACGTCGTTCTGCACGCCTTTGCTCAGCAGCGTTACCTGCGGCCGCGGCGGATCCACAGTCACCGGCGTGGTGAGCACGCGTCTGTCCTTCAAATCCACATGCGCCACATAGCGTTTGCCGGAAATCAGGCTGGCCGTCGATCCGCCTGCGGTCATCAGCAACGCATCCAGATCCCCCACGCGGTTCATCACCCCGGGCGTAAGCGCGATGCCGTCGATCTGCGCCTTTGCGACCTGGTCGAGCCGCGTACCTTTCAGCA
>Ga0181520_10007691_pt1 | contig 15727 bp, 9 predicted proteins | sample PEATcosm2014_Bin_29_FD_132451 | JGI IMG/M metagenome (GOLD analysis project Ga0181520, IMG submission 132451) | Peatland microbial communities from MTU Mesocosm Facility, Houghton, MI, USA - PEATcosm2014_Bin02_30_metaG | ecosystem: Environmental > Terrestrial > Soil > Wetlands > Peat | place...
ACTAATACAGATCTGATTTTTTTTCCTCTTGCATACTCAGCGATGTCTAATAAATATTCTGTAAAGACTGTTGGTTCATTATAAGTAAAAGCTATAACGGGAGTATTTTGTAAAACGGAAGATCCAACAATCGATTCCGGCGATGTGTATTCTACCGAAAAATCTTCCGGTTTAGATTGTGAGATTTGCCAATTTTGGCAGAACTTACATGACAGCGGGCAGCCCGCTGTTGCAAGCGAGTAAGCCTGTGAGCCGGGCAGGAAATGATAAAAAGGTTTTTTTTCGATAGGATCAATATGGATCGCTGCAGGATGCCCGTAAACAAGGCTTCTTAGCTCTCCATTTATGTTCATCCTTGCCCTGCATTTTCCGCGCTCACCGCTTTTTATAAAACATCTTTGCGCGCAGAGTAAACATCTTATGGTTTCTTCATTGTGGTCATGCTTCGTTGAAAATTTTACTTCTTGCTGAGTATGGCAGTCAGCGCAGCCGGCATTTTTAGTGGAGGTAGATACCCAATACCGGGCAAGCGGCGCATTTTGAAGAATAGCTTCTTCAACTATTGAATCTAAAATTGATTTTGTCTTTAATGAAGCGAAGGGTTTAGCCAGCTCGGGATTTGAAAGGGCAAAACTTGTGCCTCCTAAAACCAAACCGTATTGAGCAGTCTTCTTAAAAAAATCACGCCGTGAAATACTTTTATCACTCATCATTCTTCACCCGCTAAAATATAACGTAACGCAGTCGATGTAATTTAATACATATAAAAACTATCTCCAATAGACTTTTATTAGTATGACTTTTTCTTTTTAAATCCTTTTGATAAAATCCCGAGTATAACAAGAGATCCGGCAAAAATGCCTTCACTAAGAATGAAACCAATAGTATTAGTTAAAAGAAGAACTGCTAATAGTATAGTTATTACAAGAAAGATATATCCTGCTGCTTTACCGCTCATAAAGTTTTCTATTTTATTTAGTAAATATTAAATTCAGGTAATATAAAATATGTATTATTTTTACAAACAAACAATATATATTCCGGATTTCCACGGCTAAGCAATCGGCTGCAAAAGAGAAGCGAATAAATGAATCTATAGCGCTTTTAGAAAAAGGACAAAAGTTAGGCTTAAGATAAAGAATTAAAAGATGCCGTTCCGGCAAAAGCCCCCGCTTACTGCGGGGGCAGGCGGGTAATTTAATTATTTGAATAGATAAGAAAACTCCCCGTATCCTTCTTTTTCCAAATCTTCTTTTGGAATAAATTTAAGCGCTGCCGAATTTAAGCAATATCTTAAGTTAGACGGCGCGGGACCATCATCAAAAACATGACCCAGATGAGAATCGGCAATCTTACTGCGGGCTTCTACCCTGATCATACCGTAAGAATTATCTACCTTTTTTGTGATATATCTTGTATCAAGAGGCTTTGTAAAGCTTGGCCAGCCTGTTCCCGAATCAAATTTATCTTTTGAACTGAATAAAGGCTCGCCGGAAACTATATCAACATAAATTCCTTCCCGGTGATTATCCCAATACTCATTTTGGAATGCTTTCTCTGTTCCGTTTTTCTGCGTTACTTCATATTGCAGCGGCGTTAATTGATTTTTCATTTTATCTTCTGATTGTTTTATATACTTATTTACGCCCTCATCTCCCCAGATACTCATAATAAAATTATCCCTGCCGGAGCCTTCCCTATAACTGTAATATCTTGTCGGATTCTTCTTGTAAAAATGCTGATGGTAATCTTCAGCGGGAAAGAATGAAGTGAATTTTTTAATTTCGGTTAATATGGGTTTTTTAAATATCCCTGATCTATCAAGCATTGCCTTTGAAGCGCCGGCAATTTCTTTTTGAGTATCGTTTCTATAGAAAATAAAAGATTTATATTCCGCACCCCGGTCATAGAAAGATCCGCCGGCGTCGGTCGGATCAAATTGTTTCCAGTAAACGTCAAGTAGTTCAGAATAGCTTATTATACGCGGATCGTAAATAACCTGTATGGATTCTACATGACCTGTGCTGCCTGAAGATACCTGTTCATAAGTCGGGTTATTAATAAAACCGCCTGCATAACCTGCAACGACATCTTTTATACCGCTTAATTTTTCAAAAGGCGCATCCATACACCAGAAACAGCCCCCGGCAAAAGTTGCAGTATCATAATCTATATTGCTTAAATTAACAGGCATTTCCGTTTTCTCCTTTGAACTTGATTTTGCGCATCCGAATATCAAAAGCGCAGCTGCAAATAAAATTAATATGTTCGCATTCATTGTTAGTTCCTTTCAAAATCTTCCGGATTGTTTATCCGAAGAAATCCGCTTAATCTGATAGTGCCTTTCAAAGATAGGAAAGATTTCATCTTTTTCAATCCCAAAACCGGTATCGGCAGTCACGGCTGTGATCTGTAGTTCATTTTCCCTTATAAGGACTATATTTACTTCTCCTCTTTAGGGCGTATTTCAAAAATCTGATGACGAAAGACCGGGCTTTATCCCACGACATTGAAATAGTCTTTTGGGCTTGGTCTCCTCCAATAGATGATTAAAAAATTTATTAAACTCAGCTTATAAACGAAGACAAAGAAAGAATTATCAATAACGATTTAATGAAAGTTTAAGTCCTCTTGAATGAATGGATTACTAATCAGTTCGACCGAAAGCAAGGTGCCGGTGACACCCGGGAAAAAACCGGGGGTGGGATTGAATTATTGGAGATTATATATTTCATAAACCGGTGGTAAAATCTGAGTTAATTAAAAATTATTGTTAATATATGATTTAGATAAGTTATCACAAAGTATTAAGGCAAATGATTTGGGACTATGTTTTTCAATGAATGCGAGCTACAAATATTGCAAGTACATTTTTTTTCAGTAAAATGCCTAACCCCAACTACAGTAGTATCTTTTCTATCAGCTCTTTTAAAGATATAATTAAATATTTTATCTTCGTTATTCTCGACGTACCGTCTAAGTCCATAAACACAAACATCAACTATTTGTATCATACTTGTTAATTCGGAATTCACGAACAATGGAGTTTCAATTATATGGTCTATTTGCGTCCAAAATGTGCCTTTTTGATGATAAGTTTTCATCAAATTTGTATGTCTTTTGGCTATAGTTTCGTTATTATCATGGATCAACATCCCATAAAATTTTGTTTTTGCATCTTGCGAGGTTATACTTAGAAATTGTTCAAACCTTGAAACAATTTGTTCAAATGCTTGTTCATCAATATTTTGATTTCTTTTATTTTTAGAAGGATTGAAATATATTTTATCTATACATTCAGCGAAAAGTCGGGCAAACCTCCAATTACCTATAGTAGTTGCAATTTCTTCAACAAATGCTATCCTTTGGTTAAATGTTAAATGGATGTAAGATTGGGTCTGTCGATAATTTTTTTTAGTTTGCTTGTATGCTTTGGAATTTTTTCTTTGAAGTGTAAGTAACTCAATGTTTCTTAGTTTAGCAACTTCAGTTATCCTTTGTGTATAAGATAATTTTTCGAAATTGCCTATCTTGTTCTGTTCGATATATTTTCTTAATAACCAACCTGTATGAATCTCTGCATTTTCGAGTTCATATTTCTGTTTAATAGTATTTATATCCGTTTCGCATGTCTTCCAATGCCAAATTGGAATTGCTACACCAGCGAGAACAAAATGAGATGAATTTCCTGGTATTTCCGGAGTCCCTGATTCATCGACATAACATAAATACATAAATATTTTCCCACAAAAAAAAAGCGACTGGTGATAAGGACTTGTCCTTTCATTGAGGCGCTTAGCGACTCGTTCCAGACGCAATTCAAATATAGAAATAAATTATATACTTGTCAAGATATTTACGAAAACACTTTATTTATTTACTTTTTATTAGACACATATGTTATCGAAAAAGTTTCGAATAACTTTAGAATCAACAAAATTTGTACGTACATGATAGTTTTAATCACCAATTTTTTTTAGTCAAAATGAATGTTTTAGCCACCAAGGAATAATTAAAAATTACTTAACTTTATTAATGCTATAGGTAGTTAAGGGTGGGGGAAAGCTTTCCCCATCTTTAATAAGTTCATTTTGCAGGTCTATGCGAACTCCGTAAAGTAATTCGAATTCATAACTCCCTTTTCCCATCCGTTATTCTTCGCTGTTTCTATAATTCCGGCAATGAGATTGTCGTCATGGGTACCGAATACCGCATAAATTTTTTAACGCCGTCGCTCAAGGCAAGTGAGATCATAATTCTTTGCCAAATTCTCATATTTTTTTATACCCGTTAAGCTTTGCTTGCTTCATCAAACCGGCAATGCGGTCTGCATGTAAAGCAAAAGTTTCAAGCCGCGCTTCTATAACCTGCGGATAAACATTACCGTCGGTTTCAATGGTTAAAAACGGTATATTCATTTTGCCGTTAAAAATTTCAGGCAGTTTATAATTTTTATTCACTATTCTTTCGGCAATTAATTTGTTTTCAACTTTCATTTCAGTAGCGGCAAGTGATTCGGTAAATCTTGTAGGCATACAGCCAAAAGGACCCAAATTTATTACCCCGCAATATTTATCAATTGTTTCATGCAAAGCTGTTCCAAGTGTAAGTCCGGGCTCTCCTTTATACTCCAAAGGAATAATGTGCTTGCTCCTGTTCAGGAGAGATGCAACTTTTGTTAAAGAAAATTTGTAGTAACCGGTTCCGGCTAAAATTTTTTTAATCCGGTATTCAGCTATCCTCATATAAAAAACTCTTATCATTCTTTCCAGCTTTTTCCGGTAGGATGTTTCAGGTTCCAATAATTTTTGTTTTAATAGATAATCTATATAGTAAACCCATTCGGTTATATAAGAATCTTTAAGAATAAATCCTTTTTGTGCAAAATGCTTATTCAGCCATTTATGGGCAAAGTGATCACGCCTTACATAAATCTCACCGCATAATGCAATATATTTAGCATGATTTATAGAATCTCTTGCCGGTACTTTAGTTTTTATTGTGTGCGCAAATATTTTTAAAGCTTTATAAATTTTATCAGGCTCATTTTCAACTGCATGATTTAATTTATCGAATTCGTTATAAAATAATTTTAATCCCTCATCATGATTGACTGCGTGAGCCATAATCCCGGAACGGATATCGTCAAGGACATCGCTTACAATTAAGGTTTGTATTCCTCTTGTTGCGAAATTCGGGCCCATCCCGGCAAAGCCGTCATCATTCATCAGGATTAAAGTTGCAACATTGCTGAGTCTTTTTCTTTTAATAATTTCACGTATGAAAACAGGATACTGCCCGAGCCTGCAGTTACCGGCTCCCTGGACAATAAAAAAAGCAATATATTGTTTCCCATCCCATTTATTTTCCAAATAATCGAGTAATGAACCAATACATAGAAGCAGCGGCAGACATTCTTTCCCGCTTGCAACAGACCTGCCGTATTTTAATATTTCAGGGTTCCCTTCCGGCATAGCAATAGCATTGAATCCCTGGCTTCTTAAACCAGCCGCAAACATAGAAGCTGTGAGATCACCCATCGAAGGTATTAAAATATCAATCCGGGGGTCGGATAAAGGCATTTTTTCCCCGCTTGATGTAATAAAATATCCCTGCTGTGAATCAAATTCAGTTCTTGCAGGGATAAAGTCGCTAAAATCCGGGTCGCTGATTTTATACTGAACTCTCCTGTAATTTTTAATAATATCGAGAGCGGCATCTATCCTTGTATTTACACCGGCATCGGCTGTATGCCCGTCAAGCTCGAGAGTCAATGACGGTTTTGTTCCCATTAATGAACGGAATGTCGTTAAAAGCATCGAATCCGGACCGCAGGAAAAATTTGAAATATATGTTGCATATAACTGCGGATTATTTTTTATGAGGCGCGCTGCTTTTAATATTTTTTTCCCGCCTTCCCAATATTGATTATCATCTACAACCTGCCCTCTGTAATCAAACATATCGTATGGAATTACATAAACGCCTCTTGATGCAAATTTTTTAGGTATCCCTTTGTTTGCAAGTTCCGTAAAAGAATTATAAGGTCTGCCTACAAGTACAATTGCCGTTTCTTCAGGATGCTGTTTTAAAAATTCCGTGAATTCCCTGCCCATAGCATAAAGCTCGTTCTGGTAATCTTCCTGCATTTTCAGGGCTTGTTGAAAAGATTCTTTTACTTTTGCTTCATCTTCAATTCCTAATCGTCCGGCAACTTCAATAAATTTCTTCTCTTCCTTATCAAAGCCGTTTGCAAAATTAAAAAATGGAGTAATTAGTTTGTCTTCGTCCACTAAATCTTTGAAAGCCTGTTTCAGATAAAACGGTTCACCGCTGACGAAAACACAGGTACAATTGAAATCGATCCTATGATGTTCGGCATCTTCTACATACATTTCAAATATTTCAGGAATAAAATAATAGTCGGGATTTTTTTCAATCAAATCTGCAAATAAACCTAATGCCACCTGCACAGGATAACAAAAGGAAGTATGCTCTCTTTCCAATCCTTTTTCATCAATTTTATCTGAAAGAATGACTTTGAAACCAAGATTAGTAAAGAAATTATAATATAAAGGATAAATTGTATGTGTATGGAATGATTGATTTATACCTATAGTTTTTGCGTTCTCAGGAAGTTTAACTGCAGGCGCATACTTTTCAAACATAAGGCGCTGCCGTCTTTTTACATAATCATATTTATCGGCGTTTACTTTTGTCTTATTAATTATATTATAATACTTGTTGCATGCGCCGCCGAAAGGATAAGTTTTACCTTCAACTTCAATAAGATTTATCGGGCAAGCCAGATCGCATTTTTCTTTACTCCCAATGCAAATGAAAGGCTTTTTATAACTTACATCCCGTTCAGCAAGGTTTTTAAGAAAAAATTCAGCAGGTTTCATTAACCCAAGATCAATTCTTTCCTTTATCTCTAAGGCAACACCAAAAGCGCCCATTAAACCGGGTTCGGGAGGGACAATAATCTCCTTGCCGGTTAAAGCAGCCATAGCAATAGGTATTGCTTTATTATAACATACACCGCCTTGCATGAAAATTTTTTTCCCGGCAGGTCTATTCCCTTTAACGCGGTTTACATAGTTCATGCAGATCGAATAAACAAGTCCGGCAACGATATTTTCCTTTTTTATATTTTCCTGCTGCGCAGTTTTAATATCCGAGCTGATAAAAGCGGCGCACTGATCGCTGAAATTCGGCGGCATATCTCCGTTCAAAGCGATCGGCTCAATATTCGTCACTTTTATTCCGAGAGATTCATAAGCAGATTCTTCAATAAAAGAGCCTGTGCCTGCCGAACAGGCTTCATTCATCGCATAGTCGGCGGGAACTTTATTAACTATATATGTATACTTGGCATCCTGTCCGCCGATTTCAAAAATTGTATCAACTTCAGGATCAAAATAAACTGCCGCAGTTGCATGAGCTATAATTTCATTTATAACTCCTTCAGTCAATGCGTGAAGCCCGGCAATCTGCCTGCCGGAGCCTGTAGTTCCCATACCGGTAATTTTTATTTTTTCCGGTATCTGTCTCAATAGTTCGGCATAGCATTTTTTAGAGGCTTCAACCGGATTACCGAGCGTATATAGATAAACAGAGCCAAGAATCTTATTGTCGGATTTTCTAATAACTACCGCTTTAGTAGTTGTGGAACCTACATCAAGCCCAAGTATACATTCGTCGCCGTCTTTTGCTTTACTTTTTTCCAAAGTTTTGAAACAAACTTTATCCCTGAAATTATTTAGCGGCTGGTGGAAAACAAAAGAGCTTTTCCTATCAATAAAAATATCATTCAAGTCGTCTATTATATTCACTTCATGTTCAAGTCCATAAAGCGCAGCGCCTAAAGCTTCAAAATAAGCTGCTTCAGAGGGTATTATGATTCCGGGAATCTGCTTTCTAAGGAAGTCTATAACAACCGTATTTTTAGTTACGCCGCCTATAACCATAACTTTACCCGGCTTGACTTTTTTAAGAAGGTTTTCCACTTTTTCAGCCATCATGCAAGATAACCCTGCGACGACCTCAGACTTCCTTATCCCCTTGTTTAATGCATGAGTGCAATCCGATTTGCAGAAGACAGAACATCTTCCGGAGACTTTAAACGGCTCGGCATCTTTTGCAATTTCTACCACTTCATCAATTCCTAAGTTCATTCTTTTAATCTGCTGGAGAAAAAATTCCCCGGTTCCGGAGGCGCATTGATTTCCGGTTATTACATTCGAGATTTTTTCTTCATCGTCAATTGTATAAACCATGAAGGTTTCGCCGCCCAAAGAAGCAATAGCGGAATAAGGCTCATTATTTTTGTTGATGTATGTAAAGGCGTATTCTATTGCTTCAGGCTCGGGAATATTCGTAAACTTAACAAGTTTTCTGAACTTCCTGCCTGTTACTACTACCGGGATATTTATGTGATTAGATTTATCAGCCGCAGCAAATTGATTTAATTTTTCTCTGAAAATTTGTTTAGGGTTTCCGTTATGCAGTACCGTAAGCGCATCTTTTATACTTATAAGCCCGTTTTCGTCCTTTATTCTTACAAAAGAAATGGAAGAAGCGCCGAGGCAAGACCCGATTATTTCCGTCATCTGTTTTCTATCAAGTTGTAAAAAATCAAGGTGTAAATATAAAGAAGTAGCCTTCTATATGGTAGGCAATTTATGGGTTTCAGATATTAAGTCGATGATAATTATTATAAGACTGATGTAAAAGCCGGGCTTTATAAAATAATACGAGTTATCCATGTCTACCGGTTTGCCGGGCTGAAAAATAAAAGCCAGGATTCAGATATGCAATCTCATAATACCGGTTGTATTTACTTTAGAATTTGGAGGGATTAATAGTCTTATTTATTTAACCGGCAATAGACTATCCCGTATTTTGCAAAATATTCTGATAAATAACTTTGTGCTTGGATATTGAATAGCGTGTATTCATCTTAACACCGAGCGCAAATTTTCCTTATATTTAATAATTAAAAATCAGAAATTTTTGAGAAATTTAATGATCGGAAAAAGCTTTTTACAAATCCCGAAAGCCTACGATCCTTCTGTTGTTGAGGATAAATGGTACAAATACTGGTTGGATAATGACTATTTTCACTCGGAAATAGATAAAAACAGAAAACCCTACACAATAGTGATTCCTCCGCCTAATGTAACGGGAATGTTGACAATGGGGCATATTCTGAATAATACAATTCAGGATATCATGATACGGACTAAAAGGATGCAGAATTACAATACATGCTGGGTGCCGGGCACTGACCATGCGTCTATTGCTACGGAAACTAAAGTGGTTAATTATCTTAAAGAAAAGGGGATTGAAAAATTTGAGATCGGTCGTGAAGAATTTTTAATACATTGCCGTGAATGGAAAGATAAATACGGCGGAATAATAATTCAGCAATTAAAAAAGCTAGGGGTAAGCTGCGACTGGCAGCGCGAACGCTTCACAATGGATGATGATTATTATAAAAAAGTAATTGAGACATTTGTCAATCTTTATAGGGAAGGAAAAATTTACCGCGGTTACAGGATGGTAAATTGGTGTCCCGCTTCAAAGTCTGCTATATCCGATGAGGAAGTAATTTATAAAACTATAAACGGGAAATTATGGTATTTGAAATATCCTGTCCTTGATACCGCTAAATTTATTACGGTTGCAACAACCCGCCCTGAAACAATGCTTGGCGATACGGGAATAGCAGTTAATTCTAACGATGAAAGATATAAAGACCTGATAAGCAAAACGGTATTGCTTCCCATAACTCAGAGAGAAATACCTGTATTTGCCGATGATTATGTAGATATGGCATTTGGTACCGGCGCTGTAAAAGTTACCCCTGCCCATGATCTGAATGATTATGAAATGGGCAAACGTCATAACCTGGAGTTTATTAATATTTTTAATGATAATGCTTCTACCAACCATAATGTTCCTGAAGAATTCAGGGGGCTTGACAGGTATGCGGCACGCAGGAAAGTTGTAGAAAGATTTGAGGAACTCAATCTGCTGGAGAAAGTCGAAGATTACCAAACTAAAATTGGTTACTCGGAACGCGGCGGTGTACCGATAGAGCCTTACCTTTCCGAGCAATGGTTTATGAAAATGGATGAACTTGCTGCGCCTGCCGTGGAAGCTGTGAAAAGCGGAAAGATAAAGTTTTATCCCGATCATTGGATCAAAACTTACGAGCATTGGATGGGCAATATAAAGGACTGGTGTATCTCACGGCAGCTCTGGTGGGGGCATCGTATCCCGGTATGGTATAATAAATTAACAAAAGAAATTTACTGCGATATTATTCCTCCGGGTGATTCGGAAAATTGGGTACAGGATGAAGACGTTTTAGATACATGGGCTTCAAGCTGGCTTTGGGCTTATGAAGTCTTTAGAAAAGATGAAGAGCAGGATTACTATTATCCGACAGATACTCTTGTTACCGCGCCCGATATTATTTTCTTCTGGGTCGCCAGAATGATTATGGCAGGCATTCATTTCAAAAAAGATATTCCATTCAGACATGTATATTTTACAAGCATCATAAGAGACATGCAGGGAAGAAAAATGAGCAAGTCTCTCGGCAATTCTCCCGATCCGCTTGATGTTATCACAGGGTACGGCGCCGACGCTCTTAGGTTCACCGTTATTTATTTAGCTCCTTTAGGACAGGATGTTCTTTTCACCGCCGAAAAATGCGAAATAGGCAGAAACTTTGCAAATAAAATTTGGAATGCCGGACGTTTTCTTCTTATGAATGTAGAAAATATTCCCGTTACCAGCGAACTAAAAGAGTGTTATATAGATTTTTCCGACAAATGGATATACTCCCGCTTGCATCATACTCTATCCGGGCTGAAAACCGCTATGGAAAAATTCGACATTAATAATGCTGTAAAAATTATTTATTCTTTTGTATGGAACGATTTCTGCGACTGGTATATTGAAATGGCTAAGAACAGGTTATATACCGGTTGTGATGAAGTTAAATCTGCTGTTCTTACAAGAGCGCTTGGAATATTTGAAGACTTATTAAAAATTGTCCATCCCTTTATGCCTTTCATAACGGAAGAACTCTGGCAGTTAATTGATGAAAGAAAAGACGGTGAGAGTATTTCCATTTCCCGTTACCCGGATGTAAATAATCAATTGATAAATGCTGAAGCAGAAAAGGAAATGGAATTTGTTCAGGAAATAATAACCGCTATAAGAAATATACGCGGAGAAATGAATATACCTCCGTCAAAGTTTGTAACGGCGCATATAAAATCATCGCAGACAAAAGAATATCAAATCGAATATATAAAAAAACTTGCACGGGTGAGTAATATTATAGCCGGTAAAAATATTGAGAAACCGAAAGCAAGCGCTTCAACCGTGCTGAAAAATTGTGAAATTTATATTCCTTTGACCGGTTTGATTAATCTTGATGTTGAAAGGAACCGTCTTCAAAAAGAAATAACCCGTATGGAGGGCGCTCTTAAAGGAATTGATAAAAAACTTTCCAACGAAAAATTCGTTGGTAATGCTGCCCCTGATGTAGTTGAACATGAGAGAACTAAACAAGCGGATTGGAGAACAAACCTGAAAAAGCTGAAAGAAATTCTTTCAGGCTTAAGTTGAAAATAGTAAAATTAATAAATATATGTGAGGCTGTATATGTTTTATAAAATATCTGATTTTCAAAAAGATTGGGATATTGAATCTAAAGCAACTTTAAAACTTTTTAGAGTTCTTACGGATGAATCCCTTCAATATAAAGTTAACGAAGAAGGAAGAACGCTTGGCAGGCTTGCCTGGCATTTAGTATGCTCTCTTGATAAAACCTTAACCCAAGCCGGCTTTTCTTTAAAAACAATTACGGATGAAACTGAATTACCGGCAAGTGCAAAAACAATTACGGATGAGTATGAAAATTCTGCAAAAAATGTTATTGATAATGTAACAAAAATTTGGACGGATGAATCTCTGCAGGAAGAGATACCGATGTTTCGTGATATGTGGAGAAAAGGGCAGGTACTTACCGTATTAATAAGGCACCAAATTCATCACCGCGCTCAAATGACCGTACTTATGAGGCAGGCAGGTTTGAAAGTACCGGGTATTTACGGACCCAGCCGTGAAGAATGGGAACAAATGAAAATGCCGCCGAGAGAGTGAATCATTAACGGAAGGATCGGAACATCCATCCTTAGGGAATAAGAATATTAGAAACGGCTTTTCAATCAGCGCTTCTGATGTCTTAATCTCTTTTTGTTTCTTGAGAGGATTTTCAAAAGAATAAAAGATATTCCTGCTTAAAGAGATGTTAATTCTTTTTTCCTTATAAACATTGTATATACACCTGTTTGATTTATTATTCCGATCAACATTATAACCCATCAAATTTTTACGATACTTAAGAATTTTTATTGATTTTGAGCTGTATTATTTATAGGTTTATTTATATTTATCATAATTAAATTTTCCATAAACAAATAAACGCCTTGCTTAATAATACGTACAATATACGTATATGCTAAGTATATAGTTTCTATATAACTATTATATTCTTTATTGTAATGACAAAAACTGATAAAATACGTTACTCTTCAAATATACAGGCGGGTAAAAAAATTCCGAGAAAATTGCTTTTAAGAGTAATAAGGCAGAAATATGATACGCTTGAAGAACTCGGAGATGCTCTGGGAATATCAAAACAGAGTATTTCAGATGCTATAAACAGGCAGACGGATAAATTTATGCAAAGGCTTACCGATAAAGCCGGCATTGATTTGAGTACAATAAACAGCCAGATAATTTCAGATAATAAAATCAGCGGTATTAAGGGAGATGTAAAAATTAATTCACTCAGCAGCAACATTGCACAGGAAGAAATAGAAGAATTAAAAACAGATTTAAAGCAGAAAAGAAATTATATAGCCAGGTTAGAAAAAGAGAACAAAGAATTGAGGGAGCTGCTTTCTAAATATAAAGGGTTTAAATAAAAAGGGAATTCCAAACATTAACAGGGAGACTAATGCACAGGCAGGTGGTCAAAAAAAACAATTTTAGCAATATTACCGGAGATATTAATATTAATAATTTCAATATTTCCGGATCTTCCAAATGGAAAAAATATGAAAAAATTATATTCATTTTATTAGATAATATTACTTTTCTGAAAAAAGAATTATTCGTGTGTAATAAAAGAAAATCAAAATTAAGCAGTAGGGCGCATGATCAGAAAAACTACATACTTGAAAAGGATGCTGAAATAAAGTATTTAAGAAATGAATTAGGGAAATATTAATTTTGTTCCGTCATTACAAAATCTTTCGGATTGTAGCCCTGATTTTTAAGTATTCCGAATATTTCGTTTAAGTCATTTTGAGATAGTTTTGGCGTTCGGCTTAATATCCAGCCGTATTTTCGGTTAGGACTGCCGACAACGGCATATTTATAATCTTTATCAAGACCGATTATCCAATAGTCCCCCCAGAATAATGAAATTCCAAATATATTTACAAAACTAACTTTTAATTTAGAATATGAATTTGTATCCTCAACCTTTGCAATTCCTTTGGCTTCGTCAACACTGCCGTCTTTTTCGGTGCACCGGTTAATTACATCAATTCGCCCGTCATCTCTAAATTTATAAGTTGCGGTAGTGTTACATGCACAACTGCGTTGAAAGCTATTAGGTATTTTTGCAATCTCATACCAAAGCCCTGTATATTTTAATAAATTAACCGAACCAACCGTTACAGGTTCACCTTTTTCAGAGTGCATATCTTGACTTTTTATTTCAGTATTCATAATTAACGCCAATAAAGTTAGACAAATGATTTTTAAGAATATTAATTGTTTCATATTATTCGCTTTTATAAATGCAATAGTTAAATTAATTTAATAAATAGTTTTTACCGCAAGGTTTTTAAAAATAAACGCCCAGATATCCGTCTGCTCTTCTATAATTTTTGAAGTCGGTTTCCCGGCTCCGTGACCTGCAAGTGTTTCAATTCTTATAAGAACAGGGTTGCTGCCTTTGTACTTTTCCTGCAGCGTTGCTATATATTTGAATGAATGTGCCGGGACAACCCTGTCATCATGGTCTGCAGTAGTAACTAGTATTGCGGGATAATTTATCCCTGATTTAATATTGTGAATAGGCGAATATTTGTACAGAAAGTTGAACTGTACTGAATCATTACTCGAGCCGTATTCATTTACCCACGCCCACCCAATTGTAAATTTCTGGTACCGCAGCATATCCATTACGCCAACTTGCGGAACGGCTGCTTTAAATAAATCCGGGCGCTGATTTGTAACTGAACCTATTAAAAGACCTCCGTTAGAGCCGCCGTTAATTGCAAGCTTTTGAGGAGATGTATATTTATTTTTAATCAGGTATTCCGCAGCCGCAATAAAATCATCAAATACATTCTGTTTTTTTTCAAGCATACCTGCTTTGTGCCATTCTTCGCCATATTCACTTCCGCCGCGAATATTAGCTACAGCCAGCACACCGCCGTTTTCAAGAAAAATCAATCTTGAAATGCTGAAGGCGGGATTAATGCTTATATCAAAACCGCCGTAAGCGTAGAGAAGAGCAGGGTTTTTACCGTTTAATTTTAAGCCTTTTTTATGAACAATAAACATCGGGATTTTTGTCCCGTCCTTGCTCTTATAAAATATTTGTTCGGTTATATATTTATTAAAATCAAAATTAATTTCAGGCTTGTATAATACTGATGAAGATTTTGACTTTATATCATACTTATAAATAGTTGTAGGGAAAGTGAAGGAAGTAAAAGCATAAAAAGCAGTTGTATCTTCCCGCCTTCCGCTGAATCCGCCAACGGTTCCAATAGCGGGCAGTTTAATCTCTTCTTCCGATTTCCCGTTTAAATCACAAATATAATCTTGACTGTAAGCATCTTTAGTATATTCCACAAGCAATTTCCCGCCAATAATTGATACGGATTGCAGTACATATTCCTTTTCAGGCACAATAGTTTCCCAGTCTTTTTCAGCAGGGTTTTGGGGATCAATTAATACAAGCCGGTACATCGGAGCATTATTATTAGTCATGACAAGAAGCTTACTTCCTAAATTATCAATAACACTATAATTGTCATCAAAATTTTCTACTACTTTTATAAAAGCGGAATTGGGATCCTGAAGGTCCTTAACATAAAGTGCATTATTACTTGTTCCGGTTGATAAGTATAAAATTATAAATCTTTCATCATCAGTAGTTTGCGCACTCATTATTAATTTAGGAGCAGCGCTGTCCTGGAAAATTATACTGTCTTGACTTTGATCGTTTCCAATTTTATGATAATATATTTTATGATATTCATTGCTTGAAACGAGTTCTTTACCTTTTTCGGGTTCGGGATAACGGCTATAAAAAAATCCATCCTTGTACCAAGCAATGCCTGAGAATTTTATCCATTTTAAGTTATCGCCGAGCTTTTTCTTCGCAGATACATCCATAACAGAAAACTCATTCCAATCCGAACCCCCCGATGCAGTGCCGTAAGCAAAATACTTCCCGTCATTGGAAACTGCGTAAGTAGTTAATGAAACAGTCCCATCCGATGATAATTTATTAGGGTCTAAAAAAAGTTCAGGCTTAGCCGTCAAATCATCCTGAATATACAATACACTTTGATTTTGCAATCCGTCATTTTTAAAAAAGAAATAGTGAGAGCCT
>Ga0181520_10007692_pt1 | contig 15727 bp, 16 predicted proteins | sample PEATcosm2014_Bin_29_FD_132451 | JGI IMG/M metagenome (GOLD analysis project Ga0181520, IMG submission 132451) | Peatland microbial communities from MTU Mesocosm Facility, Houghton, MI, USA - PEATcosm2014_Bin02_30_metaG | ecosystem: Environmental > Terrestrial > Soil > Wetlands > Peat | place...
CGATGCCGCCCTTCCTTTCCCGCACATCAATCCTCTTCGTCTGTCTCGATTTCTGGGTTTCGCCCGAAGCCTATCGTCGCGCCTTTCAACGACCCGCAATTCAGGCGCTGCTCGATGCCCGCCTGCAGATGGCAGGCATCTCGGTTGCTCATGTTTATAACTTGCGTCACAGCCAACGCTACCGCGAGCGGCTTCTCAACTACACCAAGACGCGACCCATGGCGGTCTCGATCGGCGAGCGGCGCAAGCCTCAGCTGCAAGGCGAGCCCGGCCTTCTGCGCCTGGATACGGTGCATCAGGGCGATCAGCCGAACGGTGGGGAGAAGGGCGTTTATCACATCAACGCAGTCGATGAAGTCACACAGAGGCAGGTCGCCGGTTCAACACCGCGCATCTCGGAGGCCTATCTGGAGCCGGTTTTGGAGAACATGCTGCGTCAGTTTCCTTTTCGCATCATGGGCTTCCACTCCGACAACGGCAGTGAGTTTATAAACAAAACCGTCGCCCAACTGCTTGAAAAACTACGCGTCGAACAGACCAAGATCTGGCCTCGATAAAGCGGCGACAATGGCTTGGTAGAGACGAAAAACGGCGGGGTGATTCGCAAACACATCGGCCATGGATACATCGATGCCAGCCACACAGACCGCATCAACGACTTCTACCAGTAGTGCTTGAATCCGTATCTGAACTATCATCGCACCTGCGCTCAGGCAGACATGAAGATCGACGAGAAAGGGCGCAAGCGTGTGAGTTACAAGCGCTATCAGACCCCGCTAGAGATCCTGTCGTTATTGGACAAGCCAGTACAGTATCTGCGCAATGGACTAAGTATCAACGCGCTGGAAAGGGTCGCCGCGGCCATCAGCGATACCGATGCGGCACGGCGGATGCAGCAAGCAAATGCCAAACTTTTTGAGCGGTTGCGGCTAACCTCATAGGATCGACGGCTAGACAACAGGGCTAGACCTAGACAACAGGGTCGAGGAAATGGCGGTAAGTGGAAAGCCCTTGACATACTGGCGCGGCTACTTCGAGTCTCGAAAGAGGTCCAGGTCAAGCCAGTGACCGATCCTTATACGTTGTTGTTCCACCGGCTCTCCTCACGCGTGGCTTGCACGGCTTATTTTTCTGTTCGGCTGGTTTTGGAAGATGTTGATTCCAGGGATTCCGAAATTATCTGCAAGGTTTTGAAAATATAGAAAGGGGGATGGGGTGCCTTGCCGGTGGTCAGTGACTGCCCGTGGCTCTGGTCATTCTTCATGCATCTATTGTGCGCCGGCGCAGCGCAACTCTATGCAAATCACCTGCGTTGAGGCAGGCTCCTCTGGCGGGATTTCCTAGATCAGATTTACCTCGACCTGTCGCTTTCTGTTCTTAACCGTATACATGGCCGCATCAGCAGCGTTCAGGATGCCGTCAGTGGTGGCGCTGTCCTCTGGGTAAAGGGCGATGCCGAAGCTGGCCGAGCCTTGCAGTATGTTTTCATCGAGAACCAACGGCGTGTCGAAGCAATGTTCCAGGCGCTGTGCAATCTCCTCGACCCCAGCGCGGTTGCGCACCATCGGTAGCAGCACCGCAAACTCATCGCCGCCCAGCCGCGCCAGCAGGTCGTGCGAGCGCAGCTGCTGTTTCATGCGCCGCGCTGCCTCTTGCAGATAGAGGTCGCCGACGTGATGACCGTAAATGTCGTTGACCTGCTTGAATCTGTCGAGGTCGACGTAGATCAGGCCGAAGATGCAGGCATTCTCGCGCGCCTTTTCAATGAGAGTGTCTATCTGCTTCTCCAGCGAGAAGCGGTTGTGCATATCGGTGAGCAGGTCAAACTCCGAGCGGTGCAATAGGTCGGAGTAGAGCCGCCGCGTTTCGATGGCCAGCGTGATCAGCCCTACCGCCATGGAGAGAGCCTCCGACTCGATAGCCAAGGGCCTGGTGGAGGGTTTGAAGGCGGCAAATATGGAGCCGAGCGGAGGGCCGGAGTGGGCGGGAATCTCCTGATGGAGGATGCGCAAGGATGTGGGCTCAGGCGGGTAGTTTCCCAACCGGGCTCGGTCGGCGATCTGGCACCAGCAGGGAGCGCCCAGCAGCTTGAAAGAAGCGAGTTCTGTGATCTCTTCGACGATCTCTGCCAGCGGACGAGAGCCGTTGATGTCCTCGAGAATGCTGCTCCGTCGCTGCTCGAATCGAGCCAAGGCGGCGGTTTGGCGGCGCACTTTGCGCTCGATAAGCCATCCACGAGCGCCTATCGCCAGGACCGCGAAGAGGAGCAGGCCAACGAGAGCGATGAGGTTGCCGGTGTTGATCGGGGAAGGGTTCCCGACCACTTCGATGTCGTCGAAGGAGCGCATCAGGATATCGAAGGCCACCTGTTCGGAGAATGGAATGGGGTCCTCGTTGATGCAAATGCCCGAAACGCGGACCTTGGAGCCGAGCGGAATCTGCTTCATGGGCGGAAGCTGCAGTCCCTCCGGAGGATGGCGATAGATGGCGTTGAATAGTTGGCCATCAGCGATCAGTCCGTACTCGTCCTGTGTGGCTCCGCGGGCGGCCGACAGTACCTGCGCTTCGATTGAGACCAGATCGATGATGTGGCTGCTGGTGATGAGTTCTTTACTGTTCGTTGGCAAGGGCACGATGGACGCGTGAACGTGGCTATCCTGGATCTCGCCATGGGCCAGGGCCAAGAAACCGTTGTGCGACTCGGGGAACCCGGTCGCGTCCACGACATCGCCTACCAGCAAAGGGTCGAGGGTCAGGGTTGAGATCCAAAGGCTTCTGTCGCCGTCCTGCAACACGACCGATGTTCCGGGATGGTAGTAAGTGATGGTTCCATGTACCAGAACTCTCTGGGTGCGATCCGTAACATGATAGCCGGTAATCACCTCGCCCATGGGAGTGTGTGGGAGGGACCACGGACTGGCGGCGGCGTGTTTGAGAACTTTTACATACGCAGGCGAGAAGACGTGGAGGTGGACACCGTGGTTTTGCATCTTACCGTCGAATTGCCCGCCTTCCACGCCGGTGATCTCGACTTCGGAATCCAGCAGAGCTTCGCGTTTCTCTGCAGTAAAGCGGTCGGCGCTCACCCAGATATAACCGCCCTCGGTTAGCACCCACAAGCTGCCAGCATCAGTGTCCGAATACGACTCCGCCTTGTCGGCGGAGCGAACGACACCGCGGACTGTGACCAGCAAGGCGTCGAACCGGTTGTGGATCAGGTCGTCGAAGGTGGCCGACACGGGCTTGGGCACTTCGCTGTGGCGGAGCAGGGTAACGGTCTCGCCCCACACGATAGGATGAAAGCTGGGCGCCGTCTTACCCCGCACCAGCACGCGATCGCCGGGGACTAAGGCGGCGGGGGTATCGGCGGGAGGGAATACATAAATGCCCGCACCGTCGTGCTGCACAAAGAGGATGTTGCGCGCCTTTTTGAGATAGGTTACGGTGGCTTCAAAGACGACTGGCAAGCCGTGGCCGGCCTCGGCGTTGGTGAGGGCGTGAATGGCGCGGAGAGTGGTCAACGGCGCGGGCTGCAACGCCCAGGCAGCCGAGGCCCAGCCGAGGATCACGGCAATGGCTGGAATCAATCTCTTCATCCTCTTCATCGCGTATTCGCTCGAAGCAGCGCTCACTTGATTGCCCTACAGGATCTATATCGGCAATGTCTGCTCGGTAATCACTTCTAGGCCAATCATTTCTCTGCAATCTGAGGGAGCAACGTCCTGCGGAAACTGTGCTTTAACTCTCATTGATTGACCATGGTGCGTAAGCGGCGGTTTGGAAATGCCGCAACGCATTTCGGCGAACCTAATTAGTCGATCCTGAAAAAGTGATTCTCAAGCTATGGGATGCCGTCGGTGAATTCTATCTTCTTTGTTTTCATCGACGAGATAATCTTGCGCCCTCTGTTCTCAAACAGTTTGCCACTTAATACGACTGGTTAAGTTTGAGTGGCGCCGAGTGACTTGTGCGCGCGTCGGGCAAACGCCCTATCCGTTGACGGAACCATCTGCAGGAATTGTCGGTTGTCATGAAGCGTGGCCCCCGTCCTATGGCAGTACCGCGGCTACCAATAAGAATCGGCAACGATCCACGCGCCAGCCAACAGCGCCGTGTTAAGGATGGTCTCACTCCACTGGAACGGGTCTTTGGAGCCCGCAGCCACGATAGGTATCCACACCACGAACAGGAAAAGTCCGATTTGAAAGGCTGAGAGCGCGACGGCCAGCCGTGGCCAGAATCCAATCAGGGTCGCGATGCCCGCTGCAATGAAGGCACCGCCTGTGAAATACGACCAGAAGAGGTGGCCCGGCAGCCAATGGGGAATGAGCGATACCGTGTTTTTCACGTCGACAAAGTGGGCTACGCCGAAAAAGATCAAGCAGAGGCCGTAGAGCACGCGCGCGATGCGTAGGCCGTCGTTGCTGCTGATAAACCTGAAGTGTTTACGGTCCCAGTCAGCGGCAAACCGGACATAGAGCACCCACGTGGCTGCCAGCATGACCGTGAGCGGAAACACCGACCAGCAAGCGTCGAATGCGGGTTCATGAAGAAAGTTTGGCAACCGGAATAGCAGCAACCAAAGGAAGAGAGTGGCGAGCAGCAAGCGCGCGGCAATGGCCGCCATGTGCGGAACGAGCAGACCAATGCCAGCTGTGAGGGAGATGAGGGCGCCAAAGTAAATGAATAGTTCGTTGGCGGGGACACCGGTGGGCACAGGATTCCACAACGGAACGAAATCGGGATGGAGCAGGCCCACGGCTCCGAGACCGATCATGGTGACGGCGAAAATAGCATGACCTATACTTGCGATGCGCATCGGTACGCGCTCCAAGTGATGCTTAAGTTTATAGGTAATCCGACGAACACGTCGAGCTGTCTGAGGCCGGAACGCCGTGGGTCGGGTCGACATCGACATCGCAGTACAGGACAATCCCAATAGAAAACCCGGCTTGTGCATCGCAATCGGGACCAATGGTCGGCGATTCTGCCCCGCTCTGACTGACGTGATGCACGAAGCGATGATAAACAGAAGACCCGTCACGGTAGAGACCGATGGCCAATTGATAGAGCGCGAACCAGGAAGCCTGAACTGACTTCTGGCATTTCTCTCTTTGAGAGAATGGCTGGGATGACCGGCATCCGCCTTCGCCAACTCGCTTGATCTCACTTTGAGACGATGAGCCGCAATACTTATGGCAAGCGCTACAAGCAGGAATACACAACCCACAATGAACATTGGTCAATGCTCCGTTTCAAATGGCAAAGTTGTTTGCAAGGCCAGAATTTTCCTATTGGGAGGAGAGACGACAGAGCTGGCCCGGTGCCACAAGCAAGCGCAGTTCCGCGACGCCAACAAGCAACCGGACAACTTCGATTCTGTGCAGCGCTGTATTATGTGAAGGCGTTGTTCCGCATTACCTTTAACCTCTTGCGCCAGTGTCGATTCCCTGTTCCTGTTGGTCCCCGTGCTTCACATAACTTTGTGTGCTACTTTTCCTTCGCCGCATCTTTGCGGTCACAGGAGGAAGGTTATGCACGAAGAGCTTATTAGATCCAGGCGATCGAGAGAACTGATATACCGCGGGCCACTTGCGCCCCACATTGATGGCTTTCTCGCATCCGTTTCAACTTTCGGTTATACCTCATCATCGTTGCACGATCTTGCAAACGGTACAGTACAGTTTGCTCGGTACTTGGCTGCAATCGGTGTGATCGATTCGTCAACTCTCTGTAATCAACATGTCGAGGACTTCATCGCCGCACAGCCAAGTCACCGGTGCCGTGCTCATTACATGATGAAGAGCGGGCGAGGCGTTCGCGCCGCGCATCACATCTTGCGGTACTTACGGTTGATCGGGGTCACGCCACCTGAGGTCATGCCGGAGTTTGTGTATTCCTGGGCACTGGCGGAATGGCTCGCATTTCTGGAGCATCATCGGGGACTGGGGCGAAATAGCCCCGATGTTTATAGGCGTCATGTTGAGCCGTTTCTCCAGGATCTGGGTGCCGATGCTGCGCCTGATTGCTTCATAGCGTTGACTCCAGGCCGTGTTCGCGACTATGTCCAACGACGCGCGCAGACGTTGGCTCGTTCGACCCGGAAGAACCTCGTTCTCGCGTTGCGCAGCTTTTTGGGGTTTGCCTTCAGCCGAGGCTATCTGGTGCGCGATTTGGCGAACGCTCTGGAACGCGTTCCGTGTTTCACTCTCGATCGGCTCCCTCGCGGACCCAAGTGGCAGGATCTGGACAGGCTCCTCGCAACAGCCAATCGCTCTACGCTACAAGGGCGGCGTGACTTTGCCATCCTAATGGCGCTGATCACGTATGGCGTCCGTGCTGGGCAGCTCGTCAGTCTTCGTTTGGAGGACATTCATTGGCGAGAGGGCGCGATTCTGTTCCCGGCGGCTAAGGGCGGCCGGCCCATAAAGGACCCTTTGACACCTGCCGTTGGAAGTGCGTTGGCAACCTATTTGCTTGAGGGGCGGCCTAAAGCATCGACGCGACAGATCTTCCTGTGTCTAGCTCCGCCGTTTCTGCCACTGGCTGCCGCTAGCGTCTACAACATAGTGTCTCACGCGTTTAAGCAAGCCAACGTTGACTCCCCACATCGTGGAAGCCACGCCATTCGACATTCATGGGCAACGCGTGCCATGGCGCAAGGCCAGTCGCTGAAGACTATTGCTGATTTTCTTGGACACCGCAACCTCGAATCGAGTCGTATTTACACCAAGGTCGATTCGGACCAACTGCGTGCCATCGGCCTGCCATGGCCTTGCGAGGTGGAGCTATGAAGATGCCGACCTTTCGAAGTCCCCTGGGGCCCAGCATGCAGAGCTTTATCGAGTTGCGGAGAGCGCTCGGGTATGGGGTCAGAACGTTGATCGTTTACCTGTCTCATTTTGACCGATACGCCATCGCCACGGGATACGGTGATTACTGGCTTTCGCGCAGTCTCGTGGAAGGATGGGTCGCAAGCACGTCTCTGCTCAAACCCGGTTCACGTGCTCATCGTCTTTACGTGATGCGCTCTTTAGGGCGCTACCTCGTACAGACACATCCGCAATCGTACGTGCCACCCCTGATCGCGGGACCAAAATGCGAGTCAACTTTCCGTCCCCATATTTATACTTCTGCCGAAATTAAGCTTCTGCTGGATGAAGCCGCACGCCTTACACCGACAGGATCGCTGCGACCCCTCACCTTCGTTACTTTGCTCAGTTTGCTCTATTGCACTGGTTTGCGTATCTCTGAGGCTCTGGCGCTTCGACTGTCCGACGTCGACCTGGAGGCTGGAGTCCTTCTCATTCGTGATTCGAAGTTCCGGAAGACGCGGGCCGCACCACTTGCCGCAGATGCTACTCATGCGCTGTCTCGATATGTTGACGCACGGCGGGGTTTTCATCATCGTCTGGATCCGGAGGCAGCATTTTTTGTTAATGAGTGGCGCCGGGGCTGCGAGTATCCAGCCACTATCGCAACTTTCTTGGGCATCGCGCGGCGAGTCGGTATTCGGGGGGCGCCTGGAACTCCGGGACCTCGCATTCATGACCTGCGCCACACTTTTGCCGTCCACCGCCTATTGAGCTGGTATCGCGACGGAGGCGATGTTCAGGCTCGCCTTCCGTTACTAACGACCTATTTGGGGCACGTCTGCTTGGTCTCAACCCAGGTATATCTGCACATTGCTGCGGAACTCCTCCATGTAGCCGCACAGCGATTTCACGCTCCCCAGCTTTCCGACACTATGCCGGCCGGAGGACAGCGATGAACGCTACCATCCCGTTGTCGAACCTCATCCAGACCTTCTTTCGCCGTCATCTAATCGCCACCCGAGGAGTGAGCCCTCATACGCTACATGCGTACCGTGACGCCATCCGCAAGCTGCTTACATTTGCGGCCGGACAGCGTGGAAGGTCGGTCGTGGATCTCAAGATTGATGATTGTGACCGCGACACAGTTCTAACATTCCTCGAAGATCTCGAGACGCATCATGGGAACATTGCTGCCACGCGAAATGCCCGCCTTGCGGCGATTCATTCCTTATTCCGGTTTATTGCAGCAGAAGATCCTGCCGCAATTGCCATTTGTGGTCAAGTACTCGCGATCCCCTATAAACGGACGCCTGCCCGGGCAGTGACCTGTCTGGCACGGGCAGATACCGAACACATTCTCAACTCGATTGATCGCTCGACGAAGCTCGGGCGCCGCGATCTCGCCCTTTTACAGTTTCTCTACAACACCGGCGCTCGGGCCCAGGAAGTCGTGGACCTGCGAATCCCATCTGTGCGCTTTGAGGTGCCCGCTCAAGTCCGATTGCTCGGGAAAGGGCGGAAGGAGCGTCTTTGCCCGCTTTGGTCAGAGAGCATCGAACTGCTGCGGCAGATGCTCAGGGATCGCCGAGTCCACCCGAGTGACGATGCGCCGCTTTTCGTAAATGCAGCGGGGCGCCCGCTAACACGCTTTGGCCTGGGCACATTGTTCGTGTACGTGCTGCCGCAGCCACCAAATCAAGGCCTACACTCTCGAAAGTGACCATTACTCCACACACCTTTCGCCACACAACCGCACTGCACCTCCTCCAAGCTGGTGTGGAGTTGAACGTTGTCCGCAGCTGGTTAGGACATTCCAGCATTGAGACAACTCATGCGTATGTCGAAATTGATCTGGAGATGAAGCGCATCGCGCTAAATGCGTGTGAGCCCCCAGGTTTGGAGAGCGCATCCCCTGCCTGGGCTACTCCCGATCTGATCACCTGGCTCGAAGCTTTGTAGTGTTATGTGGAGAACAAAACTCATGTTTGCCCGTGAACCGCCCCTCGCCGAAGCAAGCTTCCCATATTACAGCGCTGCACAGAAGTTATGTGGAGCTCCACATAACTTCGACTTCCAGTTCAACCCCAAGATGAATCGCAGTCTGGTCTTCGACATGGCCGCCTCCGCCATGCTCGATCGGCTATTATATCATGGACATGCGCTCAAATGCGGCCCGCGCTGTTGGCGAGGCTTCCCAAATGGAATGCCTCGAACTCCTCCAGCGGCAGCGGAGGGCTGAATAAGAAGCCCTGGAATGAATGGCAACCGAGACCGGACAGGACGCCCTTCTGTTCTTCGGTTTCCACGCCCTCGGCAATAACTGACAACCCCATGGCGCGGCCCAACGAGAGGACCGTTTGCGCAATCGCGCCGCTGGTCGCATCCACCAGCATGTCGCGCACGAAGGCTCGGTCGATTTTCAGTTGGTCCAGAGGTAGGCGCTTCAGGTAGGTCAGTGAAGAATAGCCGGTGCCAAAGTCGTCAAGGGAAAATTGCACGCCATGCAACTTGAGTTCGGTCATCTTGGCAATGACGTCCTCGTAATTCTCCACCAGCATGCTCTCGGTGAGTTCCAGCTTGAGGGACTTGGGGTTGGCTCCCGTGCGATAGAGAACAGCTCGCACGTGTTCGACGAACTCTGGCTGACGGAACTGCAATGCGCTTATGTTCACTGAAAGCGTCAAATCGGCAAGGCCTTTCCGGTTTGCCCATGCAGCGAGCTGCTTGCAAGCGCTCTCCAGCACCCAATCTCCCAGAGGCAGAATTAGCCTCGATTCCTCTGCCATGGGAATAAAATCATTCGGCGACGTGATGCCGCGCACGGGATGCTTCCAACGGATCAGGACCTCGGCGCCGGTCAAGCGGCCCCGTTCCACTTGCGGTTGGTAGTAGAGCTCGAACTCTTTACCTTGGATCGCCTGTCTCAATTCCTTATCCAGCGTTGCGCGGGCGTTGACGGCCGCCTGCAAGGCAGGGGAAAAAAACCGCATGGTGTTACGGCCGACGGCTTTGGCCTGATGCAGGGCGATATCGGCCTGCTGCAAGATGTCCTCCGTGCTGTTTTGCCGATCTCCAAAGACCGAGATCCCGATGCTGGCGGTCGATAGGAATTCGCGATTCTCGATAAGGTAGGGATGGCAGACCGAGGTTAGGATTTTCTCGCTTGCGGCCTTAGCCTGTGCCGCGGCTTCATCGGCATTTTCGCTCAGGTTCTCAGCTATTACAACAAACTCGTCACCGCCCAACCGGGCTACGGTGTCGGTTTCATGGGCACAGGCATCAATCCTTCGGGCCACTTCTTGCAGCATGATGTCTCCCGCACGATGGCCGAGGGTATCGTTCAGTACCTTAAAATTGTCCAGATCGACCAATAACAGGGCTCGCAAGTCCCTTCTGCCACTTGTGGTCGAGGACTGGTGCAACCTATCAAGCAGCATGCGGCGGTTGGGCAGACCTGTCAACGGATCGTAGAATGCGAGATTCCGTATTTCATTCTCCGCGGCCTTTGATTCAGACAAGTCCCTGGCAACGGATAGAATACACGGTATGCCTTCCAACTCCATCAATGACGCTGAAATCTCACCCCAAAAGACCTTCCCGCTTTTCTTCTTGAACTGCACTTGCATACCCCGGCAAACGGAGTTCTGGTGCAGGATTTCGATCATTTTCTTACGGTCGCTAGGGACCGCCCAGATATTGAGTTCGAGTGGAGCCTTTCCAATCACTTCCTCGCGCTCATACCCCATAATGTCTAGGAAGGTCTGGTTGCAGTCGATGTACTCCCCGTCGGTCTCGCGGTTGATATTGATGGCGTCAATACTGGTCTGGAATGCGGCGCGGTAGCGTTCCTCGCTGCGCTGTAATGCCTTCGATGCCGCTTCCAGCCTCTCCTGAGACGCTTTAGCTGCTGTGATATCCCGCACGACGGATAGAATGCAGAAAACGCCCTCGATCTCAATCACCGAGGCTGAGATTGCAACCCATATGATCTCTCCGCTCCTTCTCAAATACTGTGTCTGCATATCGCGGAAGCCTGAACTCTCACTCAATGCAGCGACCATCACCGATCTAACTTTCGGGTCGACCCAGAAGTGGAGCTCAAACGATGTGCGGCCTATGACCTCTTCTCGATCGTACCCCATGAGATCGAGAAAAGCCCTGTTCACGTCGATGTATCGCCCATCGTTCATCTGGCTGATGGCAATGCCGTCCACGCTTGTTTGGAAGACGGTGCGGTACCGTTCTTCGCTTAGGCGCAGTATCTCCTGGGCGGCTGCCAAGCGCTTCTCGGCTGCTTTGATCTCAGATATCTCTGATGCGAAGGTGAGCCGGCATTTCTCCCCTCCAACTTCAATCGACGACCCGGACAATCGCATCCAGAAAATCTCCCCGTTCTTTCTCCTGGAATGAACCTCCAAATCTCGGCACTTCCCGTCCCGGAGTAGTGCGTCGGTAAACATCTGCCTTTCTTGATCACTTACCCAAATGCCGAGCTCTTGCGTCGATCGTCCGATGACTTCATCGCGCTCGAAGCCCGCTGATTCGAGGAATGACTGATTGGCATCAAGGATTGCTCCATCTTTCACACGGGCGATAATAACGGCATCGGGGCTGGTCTGGAACACGGTTCGATAGCGCTCTTCGCTGATCCGCACGTTTTGTTGAGCCGTGACAAGGAGATCTTCCGCCGCCTTCAGTGCACTGATGTCTTCGACCAATGCTACATAATGAAGTGCGCGCCCTTCGGCGTCGTGTTGAACCGAAACAGTTGCCTTCACCCAGGTCACGCTGCCATCTTTCCGCAGGTAGCGCTTCTCCCATTGGGAGGTACTGGTCGTGTTGCTCCCAATTGATTGACGTACCGCCTCGCTATTGGCCAGGTCCTCCGGCAGCGTAATCTGCTGGAAGGTCAGGCCGGGAACCTCCTCGGGACCGTAACCAATGATCTCGGCGAAGCGCGCATTGCAACGGAGGAACTGGCCCTCAAACGAGGTGTGAACAATGCCGACGGCGGCCTGTTCAAACGTGGCGCGATAGCGTTCCTCGCTATCACGCAGCCGCGCCTCCGCCTGTTTGCGCTCTGTGATGTCGTTCACGATGGCGTAGAGAAGCTGTCTACCCTCGACTTCGAAGGGCGAGGAGTGTAGTTCAATCTCGCGCACTTCCCCGCTGGCCAGACGATGAGAGTAGTAGAAACATGAGCACTCCTTGCGCAGCGCGCGTTGACGATCGAGCAAAAGGCCTTCAGGCGCTCCAAGGCTAAGCTCACGCGTGAACATGCCGATGAAACGGTCCTTGGGATAGCCGTAAAACTCGCAGGCCGCCCGATTGGCCGACACGATCTCTCCGGTTGTTGGATCGCAAAGGAACATGACCGAGTCGTTCTCTTCAAAAAAGACGCGGAAGCGGGCTTCTCTTGCAGCCAGCGCACGCTCGGCCCGCTTGGACTCGGTGACGTCATGCACGATGGAAAACAGCAGCGTTCGGCCATCCGTTTCCACTGGTGAGGAATAGACTGCAACTTCGCGTTCCTCGCCCGAGGCCAGCCTATGACGAAAGTCAAAACATCCGCGCTCTTCGCGAAGCGCCCTTTGTCGCTCAAGGGCAATCTCTTCCGGAGGCAGGCTATTGATCTGGTTCACAGACATCCCAATCAATTGTCTCTGGGAGTAGCCGTAGAACTTGGATGCGGTCCGGTTGGCGGCGACGATCTCGCCGCTCGATGGGTCAACAAGTATCATCACCGAGCCATTTTCCTCGAAGAACCTGCGGAAACGGGCTTCACTCTCTACTAGAGCCTGTCCGGCACGCTTGCGCTCGGTGATGTCGATGATGAAGCCTTCGTGGAAGAGCAACTGCCCATTAGTCCCGCAAACTCTTCGGGCGTCCAGCGAACCCCAAATCACGGACCCATCTTTGCGGCGGAGTCGGCACTCGAAGTTTCGAATGGCCCCATCGCCAGCGATCTGCTGCGAGAACCTTTTATGCTCATCCCGATCGACCCACACCTGGTCGGTCACATTGATCCCTGATGCGAGCAGTTCCTCTGCCGATTCGTAGCCCATCATCCTGGCAAGATAAGGATTGGCATTCAGGATCTTACCTTCAGGAGAAGTCTGGAACATGCCTTCCAGAGCCCCTTCAAAGATGGCCCGATATTTTCTTTCGGCTTCATCGCGCAGTGAAACATCCCGGACAATGATGGAGATAGCCACCACTTCGTTGGCGGAGCTCAGGATCGGAGAAGACGTAACGGAAACGTGAATTCGTTGTCCGTCCTTGCGCAAGCCCGCGCCATCTCTGTGGAAGACGGCTTTTCCGCACAACGAATGGGCGGTATATTGATCCAGGGGAGATCTTTGCTCCGGAAATACCACAAAGGATAAGGGTTCTCCGATCGCTTCCTCGGCGGAATAGCTGAACATCGCTTCCGCGCCGTGGTTCCAAGTGAGAATGATGCCTGAGGGAGCGTAGGTGATGATGGCATCTTCTGAGCTTTCTACAACCGCAGCAAGAAAGCGGCGCGACTCCTCGGTGGACTTTCGTTCTGTGATGTCTTTGCCAAAGACAGAAATACCGGTCACCGTTCCATCGACAAGGATCGGACTCAAGGCCAGATCTAAGGTCCGGCCATCGACGATCGAAAACTCGACTCGAATCGAACCTTCGGTTCGCGCGCGCTCGTAGAGCAGCGGCAAAAGTTGAGCTCTCGGCGGCGGAGCGATTTCTTGCGGTCTCATGCCGGGTGCAACACGGACTCCAAAAGCAGACTCTATGTGCTGCTTCAGTGCGCTATTGAACGTAACCAGGCAATCGTCGAGGTCTACCGACCAAATCAGGTCTTCGGTGCTCTCTATTAAGGCCGACAAATTCGCTTCTGCTTGAATTGGCATTTGAGATCTTCCCGGTTCGGTTGAAACTCTGCGCGATCATTTGGAAACACAGCACCTTAAGCATATTTGCGAACCAACCAGTTTGGCTGACGCGCCCAAAATCCCACAAACCGCCTTGTGTTTCTTCAACGGTATTCCATATTTATCGGAAAAAGCCAATCTAGCGTTTAGGGAAGCTCTGAAAAACTCTTTGATCCTTGTGGTTTCTGAGTAAAGCTATATTCGGAGGCCGATCACGGATGCGACAACTTACTTTGGCAGGCAGAGTTTCAGTGGTTCACGAAGAAGACGCGGCGGAAGCAGTTTCTGGATGAGATGGAAGCCGTGACGCCCCGAACCGAGGTGCAGGTGCTGGAAGACCCGAGACGTTTTCGAAAGGGTCCTGATGCAGGCTGTTACGCGGGACCGAAGCCGGTCAGAAGGAACTCCGGACAGACTGAGCCTCAATTGCATATCACCCGGGAAGGAGACCCCTATCTGCGCATAGTGCCGATGCAAGGGGCACAACACATCCCGGGACCGTTCGGCGAAGACGCCGATCTACGTCGGTGGGGACTCAAGCTGGTCGAACGTGGAGAAAAAAGCGGAAAGAAACGAGCGATTATCGCGGTGGCCCGCAAACTGGCGGTCCTACTGCATCATCTCTTGATCAGTTGTGAGGAGCACGAACCGCTCCACAATACGCGAAAGCGAAGACTGGCTGAGGCATAGTTCAGGAAAGGCTTGAATGCACAACACCAAAATGTCGAGTTCCGGCGACTGCGTCCTTGTTCTTGCCCTGCTCCACCACAAGATGGAACGAGAGAGCGCCCTAACAGATGGCAGCGCCGACTGTTTCGAGAACACCCAATGTGCACCGAGCACATGAGTCGGTCACGAAGAGTGCCGATGGAAGGGTGACGACAGCTTAGGCTCGGCAGGCGACGGTGTGTAACAGGTCGGGAAAGCCTTCAATTACCCACAAGTAGCACTCCGATCATGATGCCCAGTTCGATGTCGGTCAGCCGAGTGATGCCTCTCCATATGACCGTGTTTCCCGGTGGTGGGTCATGGGCGCGTGCGAGATAGCCGCCTACGGTTTCCAGCCAGCGAATGCTTTCCTTCTTCTCGATCGGCACACGAGCCGGATTGATGCTGCGCTTCAGAGCGTTCGCTCCGTGGAATCTATCCCTGTTCCGGAACTTAATTGCAGCCAAACCGAGTGGCAGTCCATCCCAAGTGATCACGAGACTGGAATGCATCAGGATGCCGCAGGTGGTGTGATATTTGCCGGCGTAGCCTAGGGTCAGCTTCTTGAGAATTCCTATTGAACCAACGTCCTCACGAGTGAAGGAAAACTCCGTCGTGTCGTGTAGAACCAGAACCGGCGAGCCGCTCGTTGCGGCAAACCGATCCCGTGTGGAAGCGAAGTGGCCGGCCAGAATATTTGCCTCCTTGATCCGTTCGTTGTCTAAAAAGCGATAGGCCGCTTTCGTGTTCGCTCAGTCCTGAGATGCCCAAGGTGTCGTCTCACCGATCTTGCCGGAAAGCTGCTCCAGCAGCTGCCGCATGCGTTTGCCGTGGCGCACATCCTGGAATTTGCAGCCCATCGCCTCATTGCCAATCCACTGGCCCCACCGCGACTTCGAAGAATCCCGGCGCTCAGTGGCCCGAACATGTCGTGGCTTCTTCATGCATACCAGTCCGCCACGTTTGATCGAAACGCTGTAAGTGCCTGACTTGAGGCCGAATACGCCTGATCATTACCACTCCTGATTCAGACCGGAATTGTGGGTAATTGAAAGTCGGGAAAGGAGCATACTCATGTCCTTCGTCCGAAGAGTCTTGTTATGGCTGGCTGTGGCGGCCGTCAAGGCTCAAAGATGAACTCGGCGCGCTCAATCTTGACCGCCGCCGCAACGAGAGATATAAGAACGATCGCGCAGCATGCACCTAAGTTTTATGAATAAGGAGACCGGGACTCATTTCATCCAATTTGCCATCCGAGCACTCTACAGAAAAAAGCCGCTTACAAGCCGC
>Ga0181520_10007693_pt1 | contig 15726 bp, 14 predicted proteins | sample PEATcosm2014_Bin_29_FD_132451 | JGI IMG/M metagenome (GOLD analysis project Ga0181520, IMG submission 132451) | Peatland microbial communities from MTU Mesocosm Facility, Houghton, MI, USA - PEATcosm2014_Bin02_30_metaG | ecosystem: Environmental > Terrestrial > Soil > Wetlands > Peat | place...
CGCAGCCGCACCGAATCGTAGGAGAAGTAACCGACCGCGCCGCCGCTGAACCGCGGGATGCCTTCCACCGCCACCGGCGCATAGGCCTTCATGAGTCTTCGCAGCTCGCCGATCGGGTCGCCTTCGCCCGCTGCCCGTTTTTCACCCTCCACCTTCCAGGCAACGCCGCGGCTGGAAAACGTGAAAAACGGCGCGCCGCCGAGAAAGGAGTAGCGCGCGACCGCATCCCCGCCTTCAACGCTTTCGAGGAGGAAACTGCACGGATCCTTGCGGAAGAGCTTCATCCATACCGAGACCGGCGTTTCGGTATCCGCGAGGATTGATTTGCATACCGGAATTACGGTACCCTGCCGGGCCAGTCTTTTTGCTTCTTCGAGCGATGGAAATATCACATGCTGTCCTTACGATGAGGGATGGTATTCAAAAAATATATCGTGACCTTTTCGAGACAAGAGGAATCGGGACGGCGGGTCCGTTCACGGGTCTTTTTTATATTTCGCATCGGGATTTGCACAAAAATGTCCTTAAATGGCGTCACGGATACATTCATGGGGCGGATTTCCCCGTATTTGACCCGTTGGCGCCGAAAGATCCTCATGGCACACCTCTTGCAAAAGATAGACTGATGCAACCCGTACCGTCCCGGGATTTCCGCGTAATATCGCGCAGGACGTGCAGGGCGGTCGCCCGGACCCGACGGAGAGATACCCATGATACGACACCTCACGAAAACACCCCGAACCGGGGGTTCGTTTCGTCAGCATCTCTCGATTGATCCTTTGCAACAGCCGTCACTGCTCGATACGACCCTGCGGGACGGGGAACAGAGTCCGGGGCTTTACTTTACCAATAACGAAAAGGTGATCATTGCGAGGGCGCTGGATGAGCTGGGAGTCGGCATCATCGAGGCCGGAATTCCCGGTATGGGTAAAGAAGAAAAAAATGTCTTTCGGAAACTCGTCGGGCTCAACCTTAAAGCCGAAATCCTCGCCTGGAACCGCCTCGCCATGGATGATGTCCGTTCCAGCCTGGAAGCGGGAGTACGTTCCATCCATGTCTCCGTTCCAACAAGCCCCCAGCAGCTCTCCCGAAAGATCGGCAGGGAGCCTTCCTGGATTTTCCGGCGGATGGAAGAGGTCGTCGGATTTGCCGTTAGTGAAGGCCTCTCGGTCTCCCTGGGCGCCGAGGATGCATCCCGGACCGAAACGAATTTCCTGAAATCCATCTTCCTTCATGCCGTTCAATTGGGAGTTACCCGTGTTCGCTATGCCGATACGCTGGGCATTCTGACTCCGGAAAAAACATCGCGGACGATACGCGCCCTCACGCATTCGCTCGGCATTCCCCTCGATTTTCACGCCCATAACGACTTCGGTCTCGCAACCGCCAATGCATTGTCCGCCTGGAAGGCGGGGGCTTCGGTCATCTCCTGTTCCCTCCTGGGCCTTGGCGAACGGGCGGGCAATACGGCACTGGAAGAGTTCGTCGGCAATGCGCACTTCCTGGAGGGGAGGTTCCCGGATTTTGATTTCCCCCGGTTGCGGAAGCTTTGCGAGACGGTTTCGATTTTCTGCGGCCGGCCGATTGCTTCCCAGAAGCCGCTTTTCGGAAGCGAAGTATTCAACCATGAGTCGGGTATCCACGTCGACGGGCTCATAAAAGACCGTTTGAATTACGAGCTTTTCCCGCCCGAACGAGTGGGCGGGAAAAGCTCGATCATCGTCGGGAAACATTCCGGACGCTCGGCCCTTAAATACCTGGCATCGCTGCAGCATCATACGTTAACCGATCCTGAAGCGCAGGGATTTCTGAATGCCCTTCGCACACGGATGGCAAGTCAAAAAGGAGTGAACGCCGACGGCCTTTTTGAAGCGTTTCTCCTGGAAAAATATTGAGCCGATTCAACCGGTCCCTTAAAAATAAAATGACTATTCCGCGATTACATGACGGTGGCGATTCGACGGGCAGGACCGGGGTCCTGCCGCTCCTTTTCGAGATGGGGAGGACTATTACAGAATGCAAAGACCTTCGTCAAACCATGGAGGTCCTTTTGAAGATCATGAAGGATCATATGGGCGTCGTCCGGGGCATGCTTACCCTGTATCATCGCACGACCGGAAAAATTTTCGTTCATAAAAGCCTCGGGCTCACCGGTGAGGAAGAGGCCAGGGGGATCTACGATCTCGGTGAAGGCATTACGGGAAAGGTCGTCGAATCCGGCAAGCCCATCGTGGTTCCTAAAATCCGGGACGACCCCAATTTCCTCGGCAGGACGCATACCCGCGACGAGGAGGGGCTGGACTACTCGTTCCTCTGCATACCGATTTTGCGGGGACGGAATGTCCTGGGCACCATCAGCATCGAAAAACCCTATACCGATTCCCGCGGCCTCGGCGAGGATGTCGAGTTTTTGACCTTTATCACCGCGATCATCGCGCAGGCGGTTGAACTGTACCTGCTCGAAAACGAGGAAAAGGTTTTCTGGGAAAACGAAAACCGACGACTCCAGGAGGCCCTGAAGGAAAAATTCCATCCTTCAAACATCATCGGGAACTCTCCGCCCATGCGTGAAGTTTATTCCCTGATTGAAAAAATCGCCAAAACCCGCGTGACCGCTCTCATTCTGGGCGAAAGCGGGGTAGGCAAGGAACTGGTTGCCAATGCCCTGCATTACAACAGCGCCTGCGCCGAAGGCCCTTTCATTAAATTCAACTGCGCGGCGCTTCCCGAAAGCATTATCGAAAGCGAGCTCTTCGGCCACGAAAAAGGTTCATTTACCGGCGCCGATTCCCTGCGCAAAGGACGATTCGAAGAGGCCGACGGGGGAAGCATCCTGCTCGACGAAGTCGGCGAACTTTCGCCTGCCATGCAGGCCAAGCTCCTGCGGGTTCTCCAGGAACGGACCTTTGAAAGGGTCGGGGGGAACAAACCCATCGGCGTCAACATTCGCATCATCGCGGCGACCAACCGCGATCTCATGAAAATGGTTGCCGACGGACGATTCCGCGAGGACCTTTACTACCGCCTCAATGTATTTCCCGTCACCCTTCCGCCCTTGCGCGACCGGGGGAGCGACATTATCATGCTTTCCGATTATTTCGTCCTCAAGTTTGCAAAAGAGAACAACAAGCGGGTCAAAAGAATTTCCACGCCCGCACTCCAGATGCTGATGAATTATTCGTGGCCGGGAAACGTCCGGGAGCTCCGGAATGTCATGGAACGCGCCATTATCCTCTGCGAAGACGAGGTTATTCACGGGTATAACCTGCCTCCTTCCCTGCAGGACGCCACCATTTCGGGTACCGGCGAACGGTCCAAACTCGAACAGAAGGTCGAGGCCGTCGAATACGAATATATCGTCGAAGCGCTTAAAAATTCCGGGGGCAGCGTTACCGATGCGGCGAAGGACCTCGGCATGACGAGGCGGATGCTGAGCCTGAGATTAACCAAATACAAAATAACGTACAAAAAATTCAGGGGATTGCAACCACGAACGCCCGACGGGGCGGCGGCTTCGTAACGGGGCACCGGCACGCGGCTTTCCTTACGGCAAATAATTGCCGGATTCGCTTTCAGGGGAGCGGCAGAACGATTATTGTTACCCCGCCGCCGGGGTGACCGGGAGTACCGGTTTCGGCGCGCATGTTAAGGCGTGCCAGCTCGCCGGGAAGCCAGCGGGGAGGATGATCGCAGAGAATTTCAAGTTTTTGGAACGCCGTTGTCGCCAGAAACGGGATCAGAACCTGCCGGGAAGTCAGGCCGGGGTCGCTGCCCAGGACCTCGGTAAGATTGATATGGTAAAGGCCGTCGCGGATATCGCCCACCGGGAGCGGCGTCGGTTTCGGCCTGCCGGCGGCTTCGGCGGCCTCCCGTTCTTTCTGCGCCACGAAATCGAGCCGTTCGATAACCGAGCCTTCCGCTTTCCAGATATTGAAGCCCATTCCCTCCAGAATGGTGTAGGGAATGCCCTTGACCTCTCCCGCCAGGAAGACCTTGCACTCTTCCAGGTGCGCCGCCATCGCCTTGAGCCGCATGCGCACTTCGGCGAGATGCATCCCGACCCGCAGTGCAAGCGCCAGTTCCTTGCGCCGCACCCAGGTCCCCGCGGCCCGTTCGTAAAGGCAAACGCACCCGGGTTCGTAAAAATTGGCCACCTTCCCGCCATCATCGACATAGCTTGCTATTTTCATAGCGCTCCTTTTCCGCCCGGTTGGGCGAATTGTTCCCCTGCAATCTTCCGGGATCGGAATGAGGCCTCCCAATCGTTCCCGATCACCTCTAACAGGTTCAACAGGCCATCATAGCCGAAATAGGCCCGGTCGATATAGCGATCCCGGTTTGTCGGCGAAAGGGCATCAAAGGACAGTTTAATCCCCTGTTCTTCGGCGATATATTTCTCCCACGACGACCCGAACACGGCATCCACCGCGACGGTTTTTAAAGCGGACGTGATCTTCCACCCGTCGGCGGCAAATACCACCCTGGGGTGAATCCCGAGCTCCGCCAGCTCGCTTTCGAGAATTTTCCTCGCCTGCGGAGAATCGCTTCGGAAAAGAAGCAGTTCAGGAATCATTTCCAGCTCCTGAAAGAGCGTCCGCACCAGCGGAATGCCGATCGTGCAGTCGGCCGATAGCGCTACCCGGCAATTGCGGTAGCGGGGAATGATCATGAGGCCGCGTTTCCGCAGAATATCCTGCACGCGGGCTTCGCCCGCCGCGACGATCTCCCCGGCCTTGTTTTCCGCGTGGAAGACCGAACCCAGGGCCCGCAGCCACCGGCCGGTATTTTCGATACCGACCGGAAGCGGTAAATCGCCCAGAATCAGCGGGACCCCGGCTCCCTCCAGCTTTTTTGCAAAGGAGAATCCGGCATCGTGACTCAGGAGGATGTCGGCATCCGCTCCGGTTGCCCGGGATAGCTCTTCGAGGGAAACATCCTTCGGCACCAGGGCGCCCACGGACACTCCCAGGTGCATTAACACCGTCTTCACCCATTCGGCATCCGCCCACCAGGTGGGATTAAGATTTGCCTGGGGCAGCAACAGGTTTACCGTCGGTCGCCTCGTTTTCACCGCTACCCTATGTTCCGGCAATACCCGGATTGTATCGGGGGCACCCTTTTCCTGACGGTCAACCGGATCCCGGCCGGGTTCCTGCGCCATAACTTCCGGGAATACCTCCGGCGACAGGAACGGCAGGAGGATGGAAAGCCCGAGGTTCATCCCGTCGTAGGAATCCCCATGGAACCCGCCCGCCATGACCGGAATGAGCCGGGCTTTCACCCGACCGTGCAGACTGCGGCACACGGCGGACAGATCTTCCCCGATTATATCGGCGGCACAGGTCCCCACCACAAAAAGGACCTTCGTCTGAAAGGCGGCGTCGGCCTGGAGAATAAGGTCCTGCAGCTTCTGCGTCGCTCCCATGATGATATCCGTCTCGAACAGGCGGCTGCAGGCAATCCTTCGTTTGGTAAAATCAATCTCATGGGCATCGTAAGCGCCGGCCACGGTAGCCGAACAGCCTTGCGGCGAATGGATGACCACCGCCGCATCCCTGATCCCGGCGATAATATTCGCCACCCCTTCCAAAGCGCACGAGGTCAAAGGATCCTTTGAATTCCCGCAGTGCTCGAAGCTCAGTTCATGCAGCATTGCGAGCCCCTTTTCCGTCCGGGAGCATACATCGTGCAATCAGGCATGTTCGATGCGAGTTTCGGCGTCAGCGACCGGGCGGAATTCAACCCCGCATTATCGGGGAAAACGACTTTTTTCATCAGGCGGCTTCGGGGCCGGAAAGCGTAGTCCAGGGCGGTTTTAATGCATTGAGCGACCTTGAGCGCTCCCCGGTAACCGAATCGGGGCCGGTTTAAAATCGCGTTTAAATCGACCAGCGGCAGATGCGGAAAACTCAACGAAGAGCCGAAATACACGGTACCGAGCGGATCGAGGTCCCCTAAAAAGGCAAGCAGCTCATCCTCCGTCTGTTGCATCGACTCGTATTTCCCGAACGCCAGGGTTCCCCCGGTTATCAGGATTTCCGGATCGAGCCCCGTTTCGAGAAGGTAATCGATACTTGTCTCGCGCGCTTCCGTGCTCCAGGGATGGAAGTTATAGATAATGGCGCGCATGCCGAAATCCCGTTCGAGCATATGGGCCACGGAGAGCGATTTAATCGCGTCGTGCCCCTCGATAATCGCCGTTTTACCGGTAAGATGGGAACGGACCTCTTCAAATTCCTCTTTTATGGCACCGTATTCTCGTTCCATCAATGCCCCGGCTTCGGCTTCCATGCCGAGCGGTTTCGCCGTTTCCGAAAGCCATTTCACGGTTGCGGCAATACCGTAGGGAAGGATGGTGGAGTTCAGCGGGGTCCCGAACTCCTCCAGCATGGCCATGCCGACCGCGTATCCCACATCGAGGCAGAGGGTACAATTGACCGCAACGCCGGGCGCCCTTTTCAGCTCCTCCATGGAGCAATTTCCCGCAATGACGGCATTGACCCGGGCGCCCATCGCCTCGATAAGCCGCACGAGCTCCTTCACGTCGGTGTCGACCTCGGTTCGCTCCGGTCCCATCTTCCCGCCGATGATGTTGACCGATTGTGCAAGGGCCGCCTTCGTCTCGCTGGTCGGCGGATCCATGAGCTTCACCAGTTCTTTAAACACCAGGTCGAACCCGCTCCTGAACTCTCCGGCAAAACCTTCGCAATGTATCGGAAGCATCCTGGCGTTGATTTCGCCGTTCATCTTTTCGACGACGGCATCGACATTGTCGCCGATGATTCCGGCCGCGCAACTGGTGGCGACGAAGATCACCTCGGGACGGTATTTCGCTTCCACTTCCCGTAAGGCGCTCCGCAACTCCTTTTCGCCGCCGTAAATAACACGGGTCTGGTCGATCCCGGTGCTGATCACCGGTTCGTACGGGGAACCGCTGTTACGGCTGTTGGTCAGCTTGTATGCCTGCTTTACCCCAAAGGCGCAGCCTGCCGGACCATGCGCGATGACGACCGAATTGCGGATACCGCTTAAAATCTTCATTGCGGTCCAGAATTTACAGGGTCGCGTGTGGCTGCCCTGCAGGGTGGTCTTGATTGTGCCTTCCTTGGCCAGCCGATACAGTTCGCCCAGCCGGCCATGGAACACGACACGGTCGGCAATCGGGGAGACCTGTGTAACGGGAACTTCTGGGAGCATAACAAACCTCCGGTCGTATGGAAACGGCACTATTCGTGCCCGGATCTGCGGATCCCGCATCGGGCTACACTAAAACGCACGAAACGCCTCCCACGACGGCACCCGTGAAGGCGGCAAAGGCATATTTCCAGAGAACCGGCCGCATGGATTTATTATTATCGGCGATAATCCTGCCGACAAGCCGACAAACGACAAAAAAGATGACCCCCACGCCAAGGGTCATGACCGGTCGTTGGACGCCTGCCGGAATCGGCAGAAGAGCACCCAGCGGGATAAGGAGCGCAACACCGGCGGCGATAAGGAACCTCGTTCTGTCCCGGTACCCCTCAAGAAGCGAGAACGAGACCATCCCTTCGGGCACTTTATGCAGGAGAAAGCCGATAACAAGGATCGGCGACAGCGCGCTCATACCCGCAATGATCACGCCTTCCCCGAAATTATGGAAGCCTATTCCCGCCGTTGCCGCAAGATTTCCCCAGCGCTTCCCGAGATGCTCGATGCAGAACGCCAAGGCGGCACCCGCCAGGCAGCATGCGATACCCATGGGCAAGCGCTTCGGGCAGTACAGGTCGACGTCGGGAAGGATATCCATGATGATAACCATGATGATAAAGCCGAGCCCCAGGCAGGACAGGAATAAACGCGTCGAGCTTTTTGCGGTCTTAAAAAAAACAATCGCTCCCAGTAATTCTGCAACCGTCGCCATCGCTACGGTCATACCGTGGATCCCCATAAAACCCTCCTCAAGTAAAGATTGGTAAGTTCAGTTGTCCACTATCGGTCTTACCAGACATTAAGCAGCCAGTCCTTATTTTTCCTGTATTCCATATCCGCAAAAAAAGTGTTGGCAATCATCTCGCCAAGCCACAGGGCTCCGGCATACCCGATGACCGGATGTCGGTACAGGCCGGCCCGGTCAAAGGTTGGAAAGCCGACGCGCACCATCGGGATGTTGTTGTCAATAGCTACCCACCTGCCCTTGGAATGGCCCATGATCAAATCGAGCTCGATCTTCCCGCTCTTGATCCGGTTCTCCAGCTCCCACAAATCTGCATTGGTCACCACCTTGATCTCATAATCGACCGCATCCTGGAGCTCCCCGATGCGGGGATCCTTTATATACTGCGCGTTATCGTCGCCGATCAGGAGGAACACCGGCCGCAGTTCCACCTCAATGCAGAACCGGGCCATGGCCAGGACCATATCGGCACTGCCGTAAATTGCAACTTTCTTGTCTGCGAAAAACATGTGGGCAAGATCGGCAAGGCCGTCCAGTACCACTCCCCGTTCCCTGACCAGCGATTCGGGAATTTCCTTACCGGTCAGCCTGGACAGCTGTTCGAGGAAAAGGTCGGTGTTCCTGATGCCGACGGGCATGGGGGTCGTCACATGCGGCACATCGAACTCCTCTTTCAGGTAAGCCCCCGTACTTGCCCCCTCGTAACGCGCCAGGGTGATGGTGGCACGGGCGTTTGCGCTATCCTGTATGTCCTCCACCGTGGTATTACCGTGGGCGAAAGACGATTTATCGGGCATCATGGGGGAGTCGAAGGTTTCGGTATCGAAGAAAACCGTCGCTTCAGCATTCATTTCCCGGAGATAATGCTTGATCTCCTTTACATCGCCGGGGTTGACCCACCCGGTAAAGATATTGATCTTGTCGGACGGGGTCCCTTTCTTCGCCATGGCGGCGACGATGGCCTGTACGGCCACGTTGTACCCGCTGATCTGGCTCCCGACGAAACTCGGGGAGTGAATGGGAACCAGGTGTATCTTCCGGTCCGGGTAGGCGATCTTGAGCTTCCGGTTAATCTTGGTAACCGCGCCGTCGATGTCGTCGCCGATGACCTCGGTCGAGCATGTCGTAATTATTGGAATCACCCGGAGATGCGGATAGCGCTGCGCGAGAGCGTCGACCGCCTCCTCGACCCGCTTTATGGCGCCGAACACCGCCGCATCCTCGTGAACGGACGACGAAGCGATATCGAAATTCTCCTTGAAATGCTGCGCGAATAAAAGGCGCACGAACATGCTGCACCCCTGGCCGCCATGCACCAATGGAATGCAGTCCTTGATCCCGATGCCGGCGAACTGCGCTCCCGCCGGCTGGCAGGTAAAAATCGGGTTGATGACGCCGACCCTCTCTTTTTCCTTCACGGTACAGGTCATTTTTTATCCTTTCTCACTGGTCCCGGTCATGGTCAGTAATTCTTTACCCGAAGCTCTTCATTCCGCGATTTTTCAACGGTAATTTCCTTCATACGACCTTTAACCTCGGCGATTATGCCGGTTATTTCCTCCCTCGTGGCGGCGGCAATCCAGGGCATGCGGGCCTTGAATTCGGCCACCAGTATCCCGGCCTCCGCCTGCCAGCATTTATCGGCCTGCGTTTCCATTACGAAAGGTTCGCCGGTCAGAAGTTCCCCGGCCCTTGTCAGGATACCCTCAATATTTTCGTCCCGGTCCCAGCTCCGGGAAAAAAATTGCCACAGGCAGTGTTCCTGGATATAGGTTACCAGTTCTTCGGCTCGTTCACTCATGCGGCTGCCTCCATTCCGGGCTTCGATTCCAAACCGGTAAGAACGCCCTTCCCGCGAATATCCCCGGCGGCAAGCTTCCACAAGGGCGAGGAAACGGCATTATACGTGTCGCGCGCCAGGTTGACGAAACCTTCGAACCCCATGTAGGGGCCGTTGTGGTAGGCATGGCCATTGATATAGGGAATATGCAACTTCTTCACGAGTTCGCCCACGCGGGGGCCCGTAAAGATGACGTCGGGTTTCATCATGTCGATCACCTCAAAAAACTCGAGTTCGTTGGCGTCGTCGATGTAAATGGTTCCCACGCGGCCGCGGGCGATGACTTTCTCAAAGTCTTCCTGGTGGCCGAATTTACTGGACATGGCGACGACTTCGATGCCCAGGTCGTCTTCGACGGCGCGGGTCCAGTGCCATAAACGGGGTCCACCCGTCCAGATGCACATTTTTTTGCCGGTCAACTTTGCCTTGTACCAATCAAGTTTCGGCTTCCACAGCGCATACTCATCGGCGATAACCGCTTCGGCTTCCTTTTCCAGGCCGAAGAACCCGCCGATCTTGCGGAGCCCCTCGGCCATGTATCCGAAACCCCACGAATCGATATCGAGGCGGGGGATCCCGTACTGTTTCTTCAGTTCATTGGCGATGTAGCCCGCCGAACGTGCGCAATTGACAACGTTGAGCTGCGCGCGGTGCATCGTGCGGAGTTCATCGTAGGTTGCGTTCCCGGTAAAGTGCGACATGATCTGGATGCCCATCCTCGTGATGTACTTTTCCACCAGGTAGGTATCGCCCTGGATATTGTAATCGCCGATGAAGTTAATGGTATACTTACCGGTGATTTTCGGTTCGAGCGTCCCGACCTTCTGGTTGATCCACCCGATATTGAGGACATGGTGGCCTTTCGACTGGCTGACGCCGGCGAATCCGGGACACTGGACAACGAAGATATCGACCTCCGGCCGTTCCTTCATCACCGTTTCGGCAACGGCCTTCGGGTCATCGCCGATGAGGGCGGTGGTGCAGGTCGTATAAATTATCATCCGTTTAATGCCGGGCATGGCGTCGAATGCCTCCAGGACGCATTTCTTAAGTTGCTTTTCGGCGCCGAAGACGACGTGCTTTTCCTTGATGCCGGTCGACCATACATACTTGAGCTGGAAGTTGTCGTTATCGCTCGGGTAACGTTTCGTATGCCAGGTGTCGTAGGCGCACCCGACGGGCCCGTGGATCATCTGGATGGTATCTTTCAGCACGCCGCCGATTACCAGTTTGGCCCCGCAGTAACTGCACCCGCGTTCCGACAACGTGCCGGGAATGGTGGCGACATTCGAAGCCGGAAGGAATTGCGTGGTGTCTTCGCCCGGCGCCTTGATATAGCAATGCTTTTCACGTTCCGGTATGATCGTGTCGCATTTAAATAAGGTCATTGGCATGATGGTTCTCCTCGATCCGATGCGTTTATTATTCCCGCAATGGCCCCCGCGCTGCTGGAAGTCCGCTTAATTCAGTGCGGGGTTCCCGCTTTCGCCGGTACGGACTCTTACCGCGTCATCGATGGGACAGATAAATATTTTTCCGTCTCCCACCTGGGCCGTCTGGTTGATTTTGACTATTGCGTTTACGATTTTTTCGACCTGTTCATTTTCAACGATGACCGAGAGAAAACGCTTGGGAACGAACTTCATTCCCCCGCTCCTGCCCTTCGAGAGCAGCTCCGGCTCAATGGCGAAGGAAACCTCCGCCGCTATCCCCCGCTGTTTTCCCCGCCCCAATACCGCCGCCGCCGTTATTCCGGGAAAACCCAGGAGTTCCAGCGCTTCCTTTGTCGCCGAAACCTTTTTCGGCCTTACGATGGCTATTACCTCTTTCACGAAAGGCTCCTTTTGAAACGATTGGACGGCAACCCGCCTTACAACCCATGCTCCCCGGTACGGACCGTGACGGCGTCTTCCACCGGGCTGACGAATATTTTTCCGTCCCCGAAATTGCCCGTGTAGGCCTTATATTTCACGATCTTGATTACCTCATCGACACTCTTGTCGTCGACAACGGCAAGTATCATTGTTTTAGGAAGCTCGTCATAGTGAACGCTCCCCAGGGTGATTCCCTTCTGCTTCCCGCGTCCGAAGACGTTTATTTTCGTCAGTGAAAAAAAACCCGCCTCCTCCAGCCCTTCGGTCACGGCATCGGAGGCCTCCGGCCTTACTATCGCTCGAATCATTTTCATAAATCGGACCCTCTTTCATTGAATGCGTTATCGTCTTCAGTCGTTAAGCCCGTATTTGACCACCATCGACTCCAGTTCGTCCATGCTCATGGGCTTCGGGATGACGAACTTTTTATTTTCGATGATTTTCCTGGCCAGTTCCCCGTATTCCTTTGCCTGGGCGCAGGTTTCGTCGTATTCGATGACCGTTTTTTTATTGAACTCGGCCTTCTGGACAATATTGTCGCGCGGCACGAAGTGAATCATCTGCGTGCCGATAGCCGCCGTGAATTCTTCCAGGAATTCTATCTCCCGGTCCACTTTACGGCTGTTGCAAATAACGCCGCCCAGGCGAACGCCGCTCTGTTCGGCATACTTGAGGAGACCCTTCGAAATATTGTTCGCCGAGTAAATGGCCATCATTTCGCCCGAAGCGACTATGTACACTTCCTGCGCTTTCCCATCGCGAATGGGCATGGCAAAGCCGCCGCAGACGACGTCGCCCAGGACATCGAAGTAGGCGAAGTCAAGATCCGGGGTATACGCCCCGAGCTCTTCCATCAGGTTGATGGCCGTGATGACACCGCGGCCGGCGCACCCCACTCCCGGCTCGGGACCTCCCGATTCAACGCAGCGGATGCCCTCATACCCCGTCTTGAGGACCTTTTCCAGCGTCACCCCGTCTTCACCGTCATTTCTCAGGGTATCCATCAGGGTATCCTGCGTTTTACCCCCGAGAATGAGCCGTGTGGAATCCGCCTTGGGATCACACCCGTGGATGAACACTTTCTTTCCATAGAAATGGGCCATGGCGGCGGCGGTATTTTGCTGGGTCGTGGATTTTCCAATGCCGCCTTTGCCGTAAAACGCAATCTTTCTTGTCATGTAACCCTCCTGTCGTGGTACCGGTTCGAAAAACCCTGAGCCGTCGATTCGTTCGTTGAACGTACTACGCATGTTGCGTGCCATACGCCGAAACGAGGCCGGAACGGACGCCGGTGCCCTTTATACGGCGATCACGGCACACGGGGTGTACCACTATGTTCATGTAAGTACGCTGCGCGAACCCCTTCGTTCTTTTGTGTACGATCTCCCCCGCGTTTTTTTGTTCCTCAATGAACAATTACTTCCCGATTTGTTCCTTTTCGAACGTTTCCGGCACACCGGGTATTCGCACGGGTCCCGTATCGCCGCCATAACCGGGCGGGACAGCGTCCGCAATGACCGCATTGATCTATGGCACCGGGATTGCTCAGTAAGGAACCAGCCATACTCATTACTACTCCGGCGGAAGCGACTACAAGTAGTAGCAGTAAGAACCGGCACATCGGAGAAAAGGCTGCCGCATATGGAACGGAACACCTTGACCGCAACATCCGCCCTCACCGCCCCGATGCTCGGTATTATTGTCGCATGTATGTTTTGCCCCGGGTCGCCGCACGCCGCGACGGACATGGATTCCGTCGGAAGGGCCTCTGTCCGGGACACCGTCCAGCCGGTCTACTCCATTGTCGTCACCGCGAGGCGCATGACCGCACTCGCGGATACGGTGAACGAGGAAATCGTCCCTAGCCTCGGCGCGACAAAGCGCACGATGACCAGTGCGCAGATCGATGTGCAATCGCAGGGAGACAATGCATCGTTCGATCAAACGCTGTACCGGTTTCCCGGCGTCGTACAGGATGAACTTGATAAGCGCTTGCATGTCCGCGGCGAGGAGGCCAACCTGCAATACCGCATCAATGACGTGCTGCTTCCCGACGGACTATCCGGCTTCGGCCAGGAATTAAGCACGAAGTTCGTCGACCGCCTATCGCTTATCGTGGGCACCCTTCCGGCCGAGTACGGCGGCCGCACGGCGGGCATCATTGATATCCGCACCAAAAGCGGAGCCGCCATGGACGGCGGCGACCTGTCGTTTTACGGCGGCAGCTACGCAACCGACAATCCATCATTCGAATACGGCAATACCTTCGGGAAGTGGGCTTGCTATGTAACCGGGAGTTTTCTGCACAGCGATATCGGCATGGCCGGCCCGACCGCGGGCGTTCCGCCTCTCCACGATGCCGCCGATCAATATAAAGGGTTAACCTATCTGTCGTGCGTGCCCGACACCGTGAGCCGCCTCAGCCTTATCGTGAGCGGCGCCCGCAGTATGTTTCAACTGCCCGATATTCCGGGACAGGCAACCGCATTCCAGGTCGACACGGTCTCCTCGTTTGCATCTTCCCGTCTGAACGAAAACCAGAATGAGCAGAGTTACTATGAGGTTCTGGCGTACCAGGAAAATACCGGTTCGCTTAAATTTCAAGTGGCCCAGACGGCACGGTACAGCGATGTCCTGTTTTTGCCGGACACGACGGGCGACCTCATTTTTAACGGGGTTGCGGCCCGCGCCGAGCATTCGCTCGCGGCCGGCGACCTTGCCGGTGATGCAAGCTATACGGTGAATGACCGGCATACCGTTCGCGGCGGCGTCGGCGCGACCGTGGAAAGAGCCGTGGTCACTACCGCCGACCGGGTGTTGCCGGCAGCATGGAACGGCACGTCCTGGACACAGACCGGCACCCTGCCGTTCACCATTATCGACGACAACAGTAAGGTTGCCTATCTCTACAGTTGTTATCTGCAGGACCAATGGACTGCCCGGAAAAACGTCACCGTCAACTACGGCCTGCGCTTCGACGGACTCAACGCCTACCTCAACGAGTATCAGCTCAGCCCCAGGATCAACGCGGTATACCAGTCCTCCCGGCAAACCGCTTTTCACCTCGGGTACGGCCGCTACTTCACTCCGCCGCCCATTGAATTTGTCCCGACCGCGAGTATTGCCAAATTCAACAACACCACCTACGGCGCCGACCCGGACAATGATCTTAGTTCGCCGGTCAGGTCGGAGCGGTACCATTACTTTGATGCGGGCTTGACGCAACTGTTGTTCGGGAATGTGCAGGTCGGCCTCGATGGCTACTATAAAATCAAACGGTATGTTCTTGATGAAGGTCAATTCGGGCCCGCCATGATCTTTTCTCCGAACAACGCCGACCATGGTTTCGTCCGCGGCGTCGAAATAACGGCCGATTATGAACGGGGCGGTTTTGCCGTCTATGGCAACCTTGCCTTCAGCCGCGCCATGGCCTACGGCCTCATTTCCGGCCAATTTCAGTTCGACGCCGGAGAACTCGATTCCATGCAGAATCACTGGTATCACCTCGATCACGACCAGGACATCACCTCTTCCGTCGGCGCTTCGTACCGGCTCTCTGCAATAAAAGTCTACGCGGACGCGCTTTACGGAAGCGGACTGTACAGCGGCCCGGCCAATGATAAGGAGCTTCCCGGCTACGTAACGGTCAATCCCGGCATCGACTATACCATAAAGGCTTTCGGCGGGAAAAACCTGAAAGCCCGCTTCGATGTCGTCAACGTGTTCGACCTGGTGTATGAGATTCGGAACGGGCAGGGAATCGGCGTGTTTGCACCCCAATATCTCCCCCGCCGGGGCTTTTATGGAGGTTTGTCCTGGGAATTCTGAAACCGGCCTCCGGGAGAGGGTTGATTATGGACGTAAAAGACCTTTTTAAAAGCCCGAACGACGCAATTGTACCGGCAGGCGGTCACGTGAGCCCCTATTCGAAATGGTACGGGTTTTGCACTTTACGATTACCGTTGTATCGCTTTTAATTTAAACCGGGCGGAATAATCCGTCTTACCGGTATAGAGATGGAGGGGGTCACCATGACCGACAGCCGCAAAAAACTCGCCGACCATCCCTCCTTTTCC
>Ga0181520_10007694_pt1 | contig 15724 bp, 9 predicted proteins | sample PEATcosm2014_Bin_29_FD_132451 | JGI IMG/M metagenome (GOLD analysis project Ga0181520, IMG submission 132451) | Peatland microbial communities from MTU Mesocosm Facility, Houghton, MI, USA - PEATcosm2014_Bin02_30_metaG | ecosystem: Environmental > Terrestrial > Soil > Wetlands > Peat | place...
CTTTTCACTACCTGCAGCGCGCGCGTGTCCAGAAAAGTGCCAACAACGGTTGACCAGCGCAGCCGCAACTCCACCTGCGCCTCATTGTCTGAAGCATGCAGCGGCCGCACCTGAAAGTTGTCCAGCGTCGCGTAGGTGCGCAGACTGGGATAACTGCCGGTTATATCGCGGACAAAGTCCTGCTCGGTAAATTCGCCTTTATTGCTGAGGGTGGAATAGGCCTTCTGCCACGCCAGATGGCTCAGGTCATTGGCAAAACTATTCACTGCTTCTTCCGGGGTCGAGGATGAACCGGTGAAGGCCCCGTTGCCACCCGCATAAGCCGCCGCAGCGGGAACCGGCCAAAGAGTGCCGATAACCACCAGCCCCACGGTAGCGAGGCAAAGAAAGACTGCGAGCAGACGTCCGCCCATTACGAGACCAACCTTCCTGGGATGAGGTCTTCTTCGGTCACCGCCGGTTCAACCCCGGCAGGCTTGCGCCGTTGCTTATCCGGAAGGACCAGGACGACCAGAATCGCCAACACGCTGCTTCCGAAGGGCAAGGTTCCCCACATCAGTCCCTGCCAGCGCGGAGGAATCTGGGGCGCGTTTACGGGCGCAGCGGGAGGCACGCCGTCCTTACTCCATACAACGATCGTGCGATCCTCAAGATCGTCGACGCGACGCCACCCGCCGAACGACAGCAGCGGCTCATAGTATGGATCCCTGACAAAGACCCACTTCAGACCATAGCGATCCGCGTGATCGAGAATGGCGTGCAGCGCGTCGAGACCTTCCTTGCCGAAATACTTTGAACTTGTGAGGGCGCCGCCACCGTGGGACGTTAGCTCCGGCAGCATACGTCCGGAATTCCATTCGCCATCGACGCTGCTGGCGTCTGTAAGAACGGCGAGGCGGGAAATCTTATTGCCAAATCCCAGGGTCACATAGCGGTAGTTATCGTGGCCGTCGCGGTTGAGCCACGCTGCAACCGAATCTACCTTGAAATCTTCGGCATCGGCTGGTCGATAAGTGGACCAGGCCACGGCGAGCGCGCAGGTAAATGTCGCGGCAATCGTCAGTCCAGCCACGGCTCGGAAGCGATAGCGGTCGATCAGTTCAGCCGCGAGAAGTCCAACGAAGGGCAGCGCCAGCAATGTTGCCCAGTAGCTGAAACGCTCCATGGTCAGCACGTCAAAGGCGCGGCCCAGCAACAGATGACCCACAGGAGTGGTTCCGCCAAGCCCGACCAGGAAAGCAACCCAGAAGCCCAGCAGCAAAGGACGCAGACGGGTTACAGCCGATCCACGCACGAAGATAAAAGGCAGTGCCAGAATCAATGCGCCGTAAGGGATAACGAAATAATTGAGACCCCACTGCGGGCTCAGAATGTAGTTGGCGCGGCTGGGATGCGGGATAGGTGTCTGGGTAACGGGATAGTGGATGAGCGCGATCCAGAAGGGCAGGAGGACGACGGCGACGGCGGCTCCGACAACCACGGTCATGACGACAGTGCGCACCAGGAACGTGGGAGTCGACACCCGCTCGCCATCCTCGCGATCGATCAGGACGAGCGCCAGGACGGGAATGGCGAAAAACATCGATCCGAAGAGCAGCGTGGCGTGGTGAGCGGCCGCCGCTGCGGTGAACAGCACTGCGCCCTTGACGAAGGAACGCCACTTCCCTTCCCGGACCCATTCAAAGAGGTACGGCAGCGCATTCAGGTAAAGGGGCGCAGCGAAGGTGGTCGACAGCTGGCCCGCCGAATAGACGAGAAAGCTTTCCGACCCGAGAAACACGCTCGCCAGAGCAGCTAACGATGCCGCGCGTGGATTCACCCACAGCAGAGCGAAGCGATAGACGCCCAGCACGAGAAGCAGAATAGCGGCCAACTGCACCGCCATATAGCCCATGTCCAGGCCAAAAACGTGCGACGCCAGCGCCACCCACTGCTGGGGCAGTGGCGGATAGGTCGTCTGTGAAAATCCCGCATACCACTTTGGGTTCCAGGGATCGAACCAGTGGTGCAGATAATGCGACGCGAAAAAAATGTGGAAGTTGGTGTCGTATGACTTCAGCGGCATTTCCATCAGAAGAAGCGGCAGATGAACGGCGAACACCGCCATGAAGATGAGGCTCAAGGGGATGGGCCGAATTGGGGGAGCGACCGCTTCGAGCTTCTGCAAAGAAATGCCTCGCGAAAGACCATTGGATTCGGAAGTCGCATCCCCCGGTTGCCTGGTAAACAGCAGCGAAACCCCTCCCAAAAGCCAACGCTCCCGGGGCTCGGGGCATCCTAAGGGTCATTCTGTGCAATACCTCGGTGATACTTTGATTGCTCGACCTGGCTGCCTACGATTTGCAATCCTTCTTTTGATGGTCATGCCTTTTGCATTGAGCATCTTCCCCCAGACGTACAAGGTTGGATCGGACGGATCGGCGAAAACACAAACGCAACCGGATCAGCCGCAGTCCCAGGAGCAATCTCTGGGCTGGGGATCGAATATTCAAAATGCTCGCCTCGCCGGCGCCGCGGAGGCGGCCATCAAGCGCGGCGATCATGAACAAGCGGTGGCCTACGCGCAACGTGCCGCGCAAGCCGCGCCTAATGATCCGCACTTGTGGTTTCTGCTCGGCTATGCCGCACGGCTGGACTCGAAGCCTGGGCTGGCCGCCGAGGCTTACAATCACGGCCTTCGCCTCAGTCCCTCATCCATTGAAGGGCTCTCCGGTCTCGCGCAGACCTATGCGGTGATGGGCCGCACCAAAGAAGCGCAGGATCTGCTGACGAAAATATTGGCGTCCGATCCGAGGCAGAACGACGACGCTGTGCTGCTGGGCGACCTGCAGATGAGGTCCGGAGACTATCAGGGCGCCGTCGAAACTTTGGGCACTGCGGAGCGCATGCAGGGGAGCGCACGCGCGGAGCTGCTGCTCGCGATTTCTTATGAGCATCTGAAACAAATGGACCTCGCTCGACGCTATCTTGATATGGCGAAGGCGCGCACCCCCAATAATCCGGATGTGCAGCGATCGATGGCTGGCTATTACCGGGAGACTGGCAACTATGGCGATGCTATAGCCGCGCTGAAGTCGATCCGCTCGCCCCGGCCAGATGTCCTCGCCGAACTCGCCTACACTTACCAACTCGACGGTAAGCAGGAGACAGCCGCGAAACTCTACGTCCAGGTCGCGAATGCTCTGCCGAAGAACATGGACCTGCAGCTGGCAGCCGCTCAGTCTCAGGTCGCTGTCGGTTCCCTGGAACAGGCCGGCAAGTTCCTGGAACGCGCCGCGGCAATCGATCCAAATCAATATCGATTGCACGCGATCCGCGGGGAGATTGCCCGGATCGAGGAGCGGGACCAGGATGCCGTTCAGGAATTCAACACGGCTCTGGCGCACCTGCCCGCGGAACCCGCTGAAGGTCCGCTCTATCCGATTCAGCTGCACATGGATCTGATGGAGCTCTACCAGAGCCTGCGCCAGCCGGACGCTGCCCACCAGCAGCTGGCCACTGCGCGGGCTGCCATCGACGCGCTTAACGAGCATGGGCCTGATCGAGCGCAGTATCTGCGCCTGCGCGCCCTCGTCCGGATGAATGCCGGCGACCTCAACGGCGCTCACAGCGACATGGACGAAGCGCTGGCGATCAATGCCACCGACCCCAACAGTCTGCAACTGGATGGCGATGTGCTGATGAAACTCGGCCATACCGAAGAAGCGATCGGCGTCTTTAAGAAGATTCTCGCGATCGACCCGAACAGCCGCTTCGCGCTGACCTCGCTCGGATACGCATCTCGGGCCGCGGGGCGTGACCAGGATGCGGAAAAATACTTCCAGCGTCTGGCACAGGCTTACCCGAAGCTCTACATTCCCTGGCTTGCTCTCGGAGACATGTATACCGCGCGCCGCGACTACACCCGGGCGGAGAGTGCCTACAGCAAGGGTTATGCCCTGGCTCCGGGCAATGCGCTCATCGTGGCGGGCGGCATGAACGCCGAAATCGAGGCCCACAAGCTCGATGCCGCCGGTGTGTGGTTTCATCGCGTAACAAGCGACATGCAGGACGAACCTCAGGTTCTTCGCGAAAAGGAGAGATACCTCAGCTTTCATGGCGACTATCGCCAATCGGCCGACGTCGCGGTCCAGGCCATGCGCGCTTTGCCCAATGACAGAGACGTCGTGGTCTACCTTGGATACGACCTTCTCCACCTCAACCAATACGACGAGCTACTGAGTCTGACCTCGAAGTACGATCAGATCCTGCCAAAGGAACCGGATATCCCCCTCCTGGCCGGTTATGTGCACAAGCACGATAGCCAGTTACAGGATGCCCGCGCCGATTTTACCGAGACGTTGCGGAGGGACCCCGAGGTGGTGACCGCATATGTAAATCGCGGCTACGTGCTCCACGACCTCCATCAGCCCGGCCAGGCAGCGGCGGATTTCGAATCCGCTCTGAAGCGGGAGCCAAAGAATGCGGAAGCGCATCTGGGCCTGGCCTACACAAGCCTGGATTTACATCGACCTCAGATGGCGCTCCGCCAGGTCCAGCTTGCCGAAGAGGGCCTCGGCGACTCGCAGCCGATCCATCTGATTCGCGCGACAGCTTATGGTATGCAGGGAGCGCTCGGCAAATCGGCCGAGGAATATCGCGCTGCGCTCAAATTCACACCCAATGACGGTTCACTGCATCTGGCCCTCGCGGGCGTGCTCTATGCGGAGCGCCGCTATCACGATGCTGTCGACGAACTGGACATTGCGCAAAAGCAACTGCCCGGAGATGACCTGGTTTACGCCTGGCTCGCGCGCTCATGGTCGCAGTTGCAGAATACCCAGCAGACCCTGCGCTATGTGCAACTGGCGGAGCAGCATGCGATGCTCAAACCGGCTTCAGCCACCGAGGCCCGTTCCGATGCTCCTGACGTATTCGTTTTCACCGGCGAGGCTCTGAGCCACCTTGGCGACCAGAACGCGGCGATGGAGCGATTTCGCAGGGCGCTCACCATGCCTGCCAGCGATCGCGTGACCGTCCGGCTCGCCATTGCTCAGCTGATGGCCAACGAAAATCACTCGGACGATGCGAGCCGCCAAATCGCCCTGTCGCTCATGGAAGCCGAAGCAGGCACTACGCTTCCACCGACCGGCCAGCAGATGATCGAGGCTTCGGACCTGTTTCGCCAGATGCATGATTACCAATTATCGGAGACTTACCTCCAACGTGCGGGGGCGGCAGGCGCATCCGATACTGCTGTGCGAGTGGGATTGGCCAACACGTACCTGGCTCAGGGCGATACGGCGCGAGCCGAGGGCGAGCTTTCCGCAGTCCGGAGTTCTCCGGACGATGAGCCGGATTATCAGTATTTGCTGGCCAGGGCCAACGTCTACCGCCAGGAACATCAAAGCACCCAGGCGCTGACAGCTTTCGCACAGGCCTCCGATGCCGCAGGTGAAGATCAGACTGCTGAACAGAACCTGCTTCAGGCAGCGGGAGACGAAGGCTACAGGGTCAATTCCCGGCTGAGCGCGCTCGCCGATGCAACTGTAGACGCAATATTCGAAGACACCACCGTCTATGTGCTCGACTCCAAGCTCGACGCGGCCTTTCCGGTGCCGATTTCCGATACTTCCCTCTTACCTCCGCCGCGCTCTTCCCTCGAGTCACAGGGTACTGCCGCCTTCCATTTTCACCTGAACTACCTGCCCACGGCCAGCGGCTTCTTCGAAGTGAGGAATGCGCGCGGCGTTATCTCTGTGCCGGCCACCAATTCCGTTGTAAGCCGCAACACCACGGACTATTCATTCAATTTTGGCTTCAACCCCACCGTGCATCTCGGCTCCAATGTGATCACTTTTAATAGTGGCGCTCAGGCTACGGTGCGCCGCGACTCCGAGTCTCCGGTAGAGCTGGATCAGAACCTGTTTCGCGCGTTCACCTATGTTTCGACCAGTTCATTCTTCAATGTACTTTCGATGGACGGCTATGTCCTGCGCGAAACGGGACCTTTCACCGAGAGCAATCTCCATTCGGACGCAACTGCCGCCGCAGTCAACTTCCGCGTTGGAGCGCCATGGGGCAAGACAGCTCTGGTTACCGGATGGGGACAGAACGATCAGACTTTCACGCCAGCCAGGATTGAGGATTACTTCACCTCTTCCTATATAGGCCTGGATCGCCGCTTTACCGGCCGCCTGGATGTCAGGGCCCTCGCCGAAGATCTGCGTGCCTGGCGTACTGTCGGAACCCGTTCGGGAATAGCACAGGCTTTGCGTCCAGCTGGAAGCGTGCAGTTCATTCCTGCGCGCAAGTGGTCTTTCCAGGCGTCGGGCGCTTACTCCAATAACCGTGGCTTCCACGTTTACGACGCAGTCCAGAGCAGTTTGTCTGTTTCTTATGGAATGCCGTTCCACCGGGAATTCAGGGACGAAACGGGGGATGTCGTCCTGCAGTACCCAATCCGCTTTTCGGCGGGAGTGCAACAGGAGACTTTTTTCAATTTTACGGGTGGGCATAGTGAGCAGTTTCGGCCTTATGTGAGCATCACCTTATTCTGAAGGGACTTTGATGAAGATTTGTCTTGTTGCCACTTTTCCTCCCAGCGGACGCCAGTTGAATGAGTATGCGTTCCATATTGCGCGGGAGTTACAACGGCATCCGGGGGTCGAGTTAACCATTCTCGCTGACGAGCTGACAGAATACGATTTCGCGACGAATCAGGAAGGTCATTTGCTGAACGGCCGGACGCAGGAGGAGTTACCTGGCTTTAACGTCATCCGCTGCTGGAACTTTGGTAGTTTGGCCACGCCGCTGCGTCTTATCAACACTATTCGCCGGATCAAGCCGGATGTAGTGTGGTTCAATCTCGTCTTCTCCAGTTTCGCGACACCGGAAAACCCTGTAGCTGCAATGTCCGGCTTGTCTGCGCCGGCACTCGTGCGCGCCTGCGGCTTTTTTACCCACGTCACCCTGCATCATGTTCTCGAGCACGTGGATTTCGTGGCCGCCGGTGTCCGCCTGGAGAGGCTGTACCGCATGGGCACAGATTTAGCGACTCGAGCGTTGCTGAAAGCTGATTCCGTATCGGTGCTGCTTCCCGGTTACCAACGCACTTTGATTGCGAAGTATGCCGCGCAAAACGTCCTGCTGGGTACTCATGGCACATTTGCATCGACGCCGACTCCCCCGGACTTTGCCAGGCGCGGGAACCCGGAACTGCGTATCCTGGCGATCGGTCATTGGGGGACCTACAAGCGCCTGGAGACTTTGATGGAGGCATTTCCGCTTGTCCTGGAGAAGGTACCTAATGCAAGGTTGATCGTCGCCGGAGCCAATCATCACACCAAGGCGGGTTATTGGGAGTCGATCCGCGCCGCTCAGCCTCCGCACCTGCCCATTGAATTTCGCGGATACGTTCCAGAGGAAGCAATCCCCGAACTGTATCAAACGACCTCGGTGCTGGTGATGCCCTATGATTCCGCAACAGGATCGAGCGGCCCGGCCCATCAGGCTTGCGAATACGGAGTGCCTATCGTCTGCGCCGAGATCGCCGACCTGCGTGAGATGGCGGTGGACGAAGACATGGCCGTCAGCTTCTACGAAATCGGCAATGCGGTTCATCTGGCTGACCAGCTGGCAACCATTCTGCAGTCTCCCGAACTGCAGCGGCGCATGGCCGAACAGAACTACAGTGCCGGCGTGCGCATGACGATGAGCTGCGTGGTCCGAAACTATCTCCGCTGGTTTGATCTGCAACGTTGTAAGAAGGCGATCGCTAATGGCGGCGAAACCGGACTGCAGCCCCATGTTTCCCTGAGTGGCTCTAAGTCTCCGGTCAATTCCGTACAAACAGTCGGGCCCTCCCCGCCGGGCCTCCTCGAAGACGATGGAAATCGTATTGGGCTTAGTGGTGTTGGGCTGCCTGACAGTTTCGAATCGGGAGATGGCAGAAAGCTAACGATAGGCTTTGTGCATTCGAGTGCATCGAAAAAGCCGAGCGCTCCCAGAGACGGGTCCGTCATCGACCCGTACCCGTCCGGCCCAACCCTTAATAGTGAGTGTTGAGTTATAGCGCCGAAGTGCATTCAGACGCTCAGTGGTTCTTAACGAGACCAGGAGGAACGATACCATGAGAAGGCGACCGATTGATCACCTGCCGAGCTGCCTTGCCTCCTTACTCGCCCTGTGCACTGTGCTCCCCGCCGTGATGTCGCTGGCTGGTTGCGGCACGACCACCGGTGCCACAATCGGGAACCCGGTTGTGCCCACCGTAAGCATCACGGCCAGCCCTGCCTCGATCGCGGCCGGGGCTTCTTCGACTCTGACCGTGGCTGCCACCAATGCGACCCAGGTGAAAGTTACCGGAACGGATGGCAGCACCTACACGATGCAGGCCGGAGGCGGAACGCAAGCGGTCACCCCGTCGGCCACTGCAACTTATACGGCCACGGCAACCGGAACCGGCGGAACTGCAACCGCGACTGCGACGGTGACCGTAACGGCTGCGACGACCCCAACACCAACCGTGACAATCACCGCAAACCCCACGTCCATTACGGCGGGAAATTCCTCGACCTTGACCGTGACTGCCACCAATGCGACCCAGGTGAAGGTTACCGGGACGGACGGCAGCACGTACACGATGCAGGCGGTAGGCGGTACCCAGGCGGTTAGCCCATCGGCCACGACAACTTATACAGCCACCGCAACCGGGGCTGGCGGTTCCGTAACGGCAACTGCGGTAGTGACAGTAACAGGTGCGACGACTCCAACACCGACTGTGACGATCACCGCTAATCCGACATCCATCACTGCGGGAAATTCGTCGACCTTGACTGTGACCGCCACAAACGCAACCCAGGTGACAGTAACTGGCACGGACGGGAGCTCCGATAACCTGCAGGCCGCGGGAGGTACCGACGTTGTCAGCCCAGCCGCCACCACCACTTATACCGCGAACGCCACCGGAACCGGCGGCACCGCATCGGCCACAGCAACCGTAACTGTAGTTCCGGCGGGCAGCCTCCAGTCGATTGACCATGTCATCTTCATGCTCCAGGAGAACCATACTTTTGATAACTACTTTGGCATGCTCAATCCCTATCGGCAGGCGAACGGCTACAACGTAGGCGATGATGGCAAAACTTATAACGTCGACGGAATCGACGACAAGCTGAACACCATCAGCAACCAGGATGATGAGGGCCAGAACTTCCCACTGTTTAAGTTCAAGACAACCTGCATCGACGACGAGACTTCGGACTGGCTGGCCAGCTACGGCCAGGTTAATCGCTACAACTTCCTGGCGAATCGCCCCATCCTGATGGATGGCTTCGTCCACAATGCTGAAGGTTATGCCAAGAGTTGCCAAAGCGGCGGTGGATCCTGCGCGGGCGCATTCACTGACACAACCGGCCAGCGATCGATGGGCTATTACGATCAGGGATTTCTCAACTACTACTATTACATGGCATCGCAATTCGCCCTGTCGGATCGCTGGTTTTCGCCCGTTTCCAGCAAGAGCATCGCCAACCGCATCGCTACTTTCACGGGCGGGACAACTCAGGGATTAGTCAGAGATCCGGGAGGGGACGACCATCTGAACACACAACTTGACATACCCACGATTTTCGAGGAGCTCGATCGGGCCAGTGTTTCGTGGAAGATCTATTACACAGTGACGGAGGGATTTTGCCTCGACGAGGACGACTGCACTGGAGGACCAAATGCCGAATACCCCGCAACGGACTTCTCTAATCTGAGCTACTCGTATATGTATCTCTATGAGAACCCATCGGGGGCCCCTTGCACGGGCACTACGCAGCCTTCCAGCGTCGTAGGAGACTCCTCGAATTCCTTCTGCATCGATCCAAACCACATTGCGCCGCTGTCGCACTATTTTACCGACCTGAATAACAAGACATTGCCCAGTTTTGCTTTTATCGAAGCAGGATACGGAAATAACGACGAGCACCCAGGCTCAGGACAGTCAATTCTTCTGGGTCAGGCGCAAGTCGCTAACATCGTCAATTCGCTGATGTCGAGCACGTCGTGGAACGATACCGTTTTCTTCTTCAGTTACGACGAAGGCGGCGGACCCTACGAGCATGTAGCGCCCGTGCCGGGACATTCCAACGACAATACGGACACATCCCTGGGAACCATTCCGGACATCTCGCAGATCGCAGTCAATGCCGACACATACAATCCGTGCCTTCCCGCGGGCGGAACTCCAACGTTGCACTGCGATCTTGTCTCCACTGATCCCGGGGCCCACCCGGGTGATGCGGCCGCAGAGCAGGGGTTCGCTGCGCAGCTCGGCTTCCGCTTGCCCAATATCGTCATCTCGCCCTTTTCCCGACGCCACTATGTGTCGCACACTCCGATGGACCACACGGCGATCATTAAGTTTGTAGAGAATCGGTTTATAGGCAGCTCGGCGAATTTGACCAGCCGCGACGCGGCCCAGCCCAACCTCCTCGAGTTCTTCGACTTCACGAAGATGCCATGGTCAACGCCGCCCTCGCCGCCGAGTCCCGTAACCTCCTCTTCCTCCTGCACACCGACGGACATGGGTCCGTGAGTCATTGGGAGCGACGGCAACTTGCAAGGAGGGGTGAAAAACAGCTAAGTCGGGAAACCGGGCGACCTGATTGAGCGATTCTGGATTTACCAGATTCCCTTGTCGCTGCCTGTCACTTTCTGGCCGACAAGAGCCGCCGTTGCCAGCCAGGGCAACAGGCCGAGGCGCGCACTGCTCTCTAATTCCCTTCGGCGCAGCAGACCGGTCAGTTGCGAGCGATATAGTCCCGCGGACTGCGGCAGAATGGGAATTCGCAGGAATTCTTTGGCGTAGTAAACCTGTTCTCCGCCAAACCGGGCTGCAGTTCTCACCCACGCCGGTAGATCATAACCCAGGCCTCGATACTCCTGAGCGTAATCGGAGACTATAACCAAATAGGTGGCGACACCTTCCCATATGCCCGCCTGCTGCGCCGAACGCCGCAGGTCCTCATAGTCGACCGCGCCACTTTCCATAAGATCGCCACTGTCAACGACGTCACACAGGCGGAAATAGAAATGCCGGTACATGCGTTGCAAGGTGGAGATCATCAGGCGGTGGGAGATCGCGGGCACGCGAAAACTCTGCCCTTCGACTTCAATCGTGCGCGAACGAGCCTCCAGCGAAGCAGCGAGGGTGGCCTGTTCTCCTGTTTGCCCGAGGCGACCCACGTGGATTTCAACCGCCTCGCGAAGACCCGGGATCAGGAAGTTCCACTTGCACGCCAGGCGGTCCCCCCAGCTGCGAGGAGCGATTTGCGCACCGAACCGCCGCTTCATAAGATCGATAACTTTGCCCGACTGCGCGTTAGTGTACAGGTCGAGGTCGCTTCCCAGGTCCGGCCAGTGATCGAGCGACTTGATCACCGTCACATCGCTTCCCTCTTCCTCGAAGGCTCCACAAATCGCATGCAGGGACGGCAGAGAATTGTGAATGCGCGCTCGTTCGGCAGCCAGCGCGGCATCCGCCCATTCCGCGCGCGCTTCATCCCCTGCCTCGCGCAACATTGGGAGCAGGCGCTCCATCGCACGCACGACTACATGGTTAGAGCTGGCGAGGGCCGCTAACTCATCGAATTGCTCGCGACTCATTGTCGGAAACTGCGAGTCGAGCAGGCTGGTCTCTCGGGGCCCTCGCCTTGCAGTCGGCGCAAGTAACAAATGCGAAAGCAGAATCATTGACATCTTCGCTGGATAGGCAGAGGAGTTAGGCATGCTGGCTGAGTCCCAAAGATTCAAGTGTTGTTCCGGCCACTACTGCGGCTGTGGCGCCGTATTCGTGGAGTCAGGCGCTGAATTGTCCTGCGAAGAGGGGTGGGCGGTTGCGGGCTTTGAGGGCACGACAGGCGTGCCGTCGCGATGCAGCAGCTCGATAGGACCGGTCTGCCGGTGGCGGGCTTCGCGCTCCTGTTCCAGCTTGCTCTCTGTTTCCTCGTCATTCTTTGAGGCGACCACGGCGAGCGCGTTTCCCTCGGCTCCGTGCTGCGTGGCCAGCCCGACCGGTGTATGAGCATCGTTGGCCTGTTGCGCCTTTGCGTAGAAGAACTTCGCCGTCTCAATATCGCCGTCGCGTTCGGCAACATAGCCGGCATTGTTGAGCGAAAACGCACTGTAGGGGTTCAGCGAGTAAGCCTGAAGGAAATCCTGGCGTGCCGTGCGCCAGTCGTTACGATTGATCGCCGCCACGCCGCGCGAAGCCATTAGCGCCGCGCGCGCGTCCTTACTGTTGAGGTCCTGCATGCGGGCTTCGAGCCGCTGGGCATTGTCGGCAGCCATCTGGCTCACGGGCCTGCCACGCCACGCGCCGGTCGGGGTCACGACTGCCGGCTCGGAGGAGCGGGACGCGCTGGCCTCCTGGTAATGGGTCAAGGCCTGATCGTAATCGCCCGTTGCTTCCTCGGCCACGCCGAGGTTATTCAACGTGAAGCTGTTGTGTGGATCGAGCTTCAGAGCTGTCTGGAGTAAGGTTTCGGCTTCGGCTCCTCTGTTTTGCGACAGCAACGACATCGCATCGAAATTCATGCGGTTTACCCGCATAGGTAGGTCCTGCAGGTTGTTCAGGGCATAACTCATCCGCTTGCCCTGCAGGTCTTTCTCGTTGCTTTCGTCGATGAAGGCGTCCGTACCCTGTTCGGAAGCCAGTTTGTAGAAGCTCTGAGCCCGATCGAGCTGCCCCTGCAACTCGGCGATGTAGCCGAGATTGTTCAGGGTAAAAGGATCCGATGGATCGTAGAGATAGGCTTTATAAAAAACTGCTTCGGCTTTCTGGTATTGTTGCCGGCGGACGGCGTCGACTCCGTCGCGATTGAGCTTTTGCACCGGCGTGAGCTCGCTGCGTTTGGGGAGGGTGATCTTCAGGTTTTGCGCCTGGGGAACCGGAGCACCAAAGCAAACCATAATCGCTAAGGGAGCCAGTCCCTTCAAAACGCTGGAAATACTATTCATTCGTCCACCCTGCCCACCGGGGCCTTTTGGCTGGTCTTCTGCAACCTACGATTGGGATGCGAATGCGCGAAATGTGTTGCCGAAAACGCGCGTAAAATCGCCCTCAGGCCAACCGCTGCGCCTCCTCCTACATCCAATCACCGCCGAAAGTTCGACAGCGGAGATTAACTGCAATGCGGCGCTATTCCATTCCGGTTTTGCTGACAGCTCTTGTGCTGGTTTCCGTAGCTTCCGCGAACTCCCTGCCGGAGAGCGATCCGGGGGCACCTCCCTCGCCAGCGCCTTCGGCCTCCGCGACCGCAGCCACAGATCCTGGCGCGGGGGGGGATACGGTCCCCGGATTTCTGCCTCCTTTGCCAGCGGTTCCGCGCGGAAAGAGCACAGTGATTGGCGGGGTAATTCGCGATGTCGATCCTGTGCGCGATCAGTTGACGCTGAAGGTCTACGGCGGCGGCCGTCCGATGAAGATTCTCTTCGACGAGCGCACCCAGTTTTTCCGGGATGGGGTGAAAACGCCGCTCAGCGATCTGCGCCCTGAGGAGCACGCGTCGGTGGAGACGCTGCTCGATGGCGACAATGTATTTGCCGTCAGCGTACATATGCTTTCGCATTCGCCCGAGGGCGATTGCCAGGGTCAGGTGCTGGCGTTCGATCCGCGCAACGGGGAATTGACGGTGCGCAACACGCTCTCAGGAGAGCCGATTCAGCTGCGTGTCGAGCCGCAAACGACTATCGCGCGCCTCGGCCAGCCGGCTTTTGCTTCGGCGCAAACGGGTACTTCCGACCTGATGCGAGGAGCTTTGATCGCGGTCAGGTTCGAGTCTGACAATGGACGCGGCGTCGCGGACCAGATTTCCATTCTCGCCACGCCGGGTTCGGGTTTCTACTTCAGCGGGGACGTAACCTTCCTGGACTTGCATGCCGGCACGATTGCACTCACCGATCCCCGCGATCAGCGGAGTTACACCATCGCCTTCGACCCTGCGCGCTTCCCCGGCAGTCACCAGCTTCATGAGGGCTCGCATGTGAGCGTAAGTGCAAGCTTCGATGGCACGCGCTACGTTGCGAATAAACTGAACGTCTACTAGATTTTTTAGCCAGTCACGAGCCTCGCCGATGCCCGCGTCAGCTTCCATCCGGGTAGCCGCCGCGGTGCAGGACCGCGGGAAAGTGCGGCAGCGTCTTCGGCTTGGGCACCTTAGCCCGCCAGCTGTCCGGATAAGGCGCCAGGCCGGCAAACAGCGGCGATCCTTCCGGCGTGCCGTCACCCGCGATGCGGTCCAGGCAACTCCACAATTCCCGTAGCGGTTTTTCGCCATAGCGCTCGGCCCAGCGGCGTTCAATCTTGCTCAGCAGCCGGCGACAAGCCTCACGGGCTTCCATACCATGGGAATCGAGCAGCACCCGCTTGCCTCGCTTCCCTTCCAGAGCCGCAACCTTGAGATAGCCAGCCTTCGCCAGGAATCCGAGCGCCATGGCGATTGCCTCCTTTGAAACCCCACTCAGCGAGGGAATTTCGCTAACTGCGTTTCCCTTCTCGTCGACCACCCGCAACAGGTCGGCATAGATGGCAAGGGAGACGCTCGACTCCCGTTCGAACTCCAGGGCGAAGGCGAGCAAGACCCGTGCCAACAGAAAGGGCAAGGGCAGTGCGGCGATGTCCTCAGCCTCGGGAGCCCCAGTCCCGGATTTTCCCAGTGAGACTGAGTGGTTGGTCAATCCGTACTTCAGGATGGGAAGGCAGTCGGGCAGCGAGACATCGAATTGTTTAGCTACCGCCGCCAGCGCGCTCCGCAGCTCGTCGATCGCCGAGCCGCCAAATCGACCGCGCCAGCGATTCTCGACCTCCTCAACAAGCGGCTCTAATATCCCCTGAGCCACGCGGCCCTTTGCCGTCGCACGGACAACGAGCGCGGAGTGCGGCGGCTTGGGCCGGATATCTGCGGGGTCGGGTTCGAAATAGACGTACCCCCATCGCCGCATGCCGTCCCAGTTGGTCCTCGTGCGGGCCGCGCGTTCCAGCTCGCGCACGACGATTCCCTGCTCAGGAACGAAGCGCAGGCAGTTGAGCCACATCGCCATGGAAATAAGCCACGGCCCGGACGCGGTGCCAGACCCATGCCTTGTGGTCCGGTGCGGAAGACGATGTTCCGCCTCGTTATCGAACTCGACAGTAAAGGCGACCAGCGCGAAGGAAAGCAAGCTGGAAAGCGGAAGGCGGCTGGTCACGGCGGGCATGTTCGACCGCATCATGCTACAGGAAGCGCCAGCGGGAAACCTCTGTGGCCCTCACTCCGATGACTCACCCGCAGAAACAGCGACGCCGCCCGAAGGCGGCGTCCGTACAACTCACTGACCCGATCCAGCTAAAGTGTGGATTCGATCTCGAAGCCCCACGCTTCCAGCAGCGATTCTGGAATGTACTTCGAGTTCCGATTCCGGCGAGCCCACTCGCGGAGACGGGTGGAACGAACATACTGATCCGGGGTGAGCTTAAACTCCTTGACCACCTGCTCGAAGGAAGTCACGGTGGGGACTACCGGACCGATTGGCTCCGGCTTGCCCCAATTAGGATTACCACGACGCTTTGCCATGTATTATTTACCCTCAACGATTGATGAGTGACGTTACAAAAATCCGGGGGACCGCACACCTCGCCGTGAAGTCACAAACCTTACTATTCTAGGTATTTTTTCTATGAAAATCAAGAGAAAAATGCTGGTCGGCCATCTCTTTC
>Ga0181520_10007696_pt1 | contig 15722 bp, 8 predicted proteins | sample PEATcosm2014_Bin_29_FD_132451 | JGI IMG/M metagenome (GOLD analysis project Ga0181520, IMG submission 132451) | Peatland microbial communities from MTU Mesocosm Facility, Houghton, MI, USA - PEATcosm2014_Bin02_30_metaG | ecosystem: Environmental > Terrestrial > Soil > Wetlands > Peat | place...
GTATATTTCCCTGTGACCTTTTTGCCTGCCGTACCCCTTTACTTCGGTTATGGTAATACCTCTAAAACCCGCATCCTGAAGATTGTGGTGAACATCGTCAAGTTTATGAGGACGAATTATGGCGATTATCATTTTCATTCTATGCCTATTGGTTAAGTGATAAAGTTTATCCGCTAATTAATTTTTTAACTGCGGATTTGAATTTTGTTTTACTAATTCATGTCATATAAAAGATATTTAATGTGACCCCGGCGCCTGCCTGCCGGTAATCAAGCTTGCCTGCTCACTTCAAAGTTTATTAAAATTACGTTTGCTAACTTATTGCATTAATAAATTAAGTTCAAGGATTAAATCTATTTATTTATTTAATTTAAATTGACAAATTGACGCAAAAGATTAAGTGGAATAAATCAAGAGCGGTGGGAAGGGGAAATTTTCTTGATAGATAATTTTTAATAAATTTGAATAAAAGTTAACTTCGCAAAGGCTTATCTAAAAGTCCGTTTTCTAACGCATAAATAGCAATCTGGGTATTTGAACTCAAACCCAGCTTTTCTAGTAATCTTGCCCGATAAGTATTTACGGTATTAACACTAAGTGAAAGAATAACGGCGATTTCTCCGATAGACTTCCCGAGTGCAACATGCCGCATCACTTCAAGCTCCCTGTCGGAAAGGAGTTCGTGAGCTAATTTATCTGATTTATTGTTTATTTCATTTGCAAGAATTTCAGCAAGTTTTGGTGATATCTTCCTTTTATTGCCTTTAATTCCCCTAATAGTTTCGATTATGACTTTGCTATCGTCTTCCTTTGAAAGATAAGCATTTGCACCGGCCCGGATGGCGCGTAGACCGTATCTTTCCTCTGGAAAGGAAGTGAAAATTAATACGGAAAGCTGGGGTTTTATTTTTTTTACTTCTTTTAATATTTCTATCCCGTTCCTTCCCGGTAAATCGATATCTAGTATTACAACGTCGTAATCGTTTTCTGAAATTTTCGAGATTAACTGCTCGCCGTTATCGCATTCATCAACAATCTTAAGATCCGCCTCCCGGTTGATAGTTTGACTAAAACCCGCACGCAGCATAGGATGGTCGTCTACAATGATTATTTTTATCATAAAATAAGTTATATTTATATTGAACCTACAACTTTATTGAATATCAAAGTGGAAATTCAATTAAACCGGATCCCCTGGCAGATAAAGCTGGGAATATTAATGCTATTAATGGCTATTCTGCCAAGCTTAGTAATTAGCTACAGTATTACGGATCTCATATTAAATGAACTAAGGGGTAACATAAATGAAAAATTAATTTTCTCGTCAAATTCAATCTCAGCCAGTATAAACTCAAAAATTAATAAGTCTCTTGAAATACAGGATTTAATCAAGAGCACGCTGGAAAATCCGGATATAAATGCTAATGAAAAAATCGAATTTATGATTTCAAATATAAGAAAAATTGATAATATTATTTCAATTTCACTTTTTATAGATAATGGAGATACTTATGACCAGGCATTTTTTACCGGTAAGGATTTTCTCAGAAAAGCCGGTAACGAGGTCATCCGGGTAGACAGTTCTCAGGAAAAAATGGACTTGCGTACATTAGACATTAAAAATCTAAAATTTCCATTCATTACAACACCTGTATATAATAAAGCCCTCGAAACATGGATTTGCTGGGAAATTACCAGTGTTAAATTAAAAAAATTGCCCATGTCATATTTAGTATGCCAGCTCGATCTTCATGATATAGCTTCCGACCTCGAAAACCATTTATTAAATAGGGTAGGAATGCTGTTTGTAACCGATGCCAGCGGAAAGAAGTTTTTAACTAATAATTTTTTATTGCAGTTACCGGATAAAATAATAACGGATGCCGAAATCTTAGTTAATAATAAAAACAAAGTAGATTTAGTAAACAATTATTCAGATCCGCAATTTGGTAATTTTGTTTCATCTTTTTCCACGACAGAAGCAGTTAACTGGGTTGTTGTTTCAATTATAAGTAAAAATTCAGCTTATGCAGTCGTAAACAAAGCATTTATCTACTTTTTATTTTTTGCCGGAATCAGCATTATATTATCTATTATTGTTGCATCCCTTTTTTCAAGGCATCTTAGCCGCCCGATAATTCATATGGCGTATGTATCCAAGTTAATAAGCAGTGGAAATTTTGATGTTATCGTAGATTATAAAGCCAACGACTCAATAGGGTTATTAAGCAAGTCCATTTCAAAAATGGGAAAGCAGTTAAAAAAGAATTTCGCGGAGATTGCAAATCAAAAAGAACAATTGGAAGAGTATAATAAAAACCTGGAGAAAAAAGTTGAAGACAGGACAAATGAGCTAAGCGAATCAAATAATGAATTAAAAAAAGCGTATAAACGGGTTTTGGAATTAGGCGAAGAAAAGGATGAATTTTTAGCTATTGCCGCACACGATTTAAAAAATCCCTTATTTGCTATAAGTACTTTTGCCGATACACTAAAACATGATAAAGATATTTCACCGGAACAGCATTACGAATTTTTAAGTGAAATTATAAAAACCTCAAATAGAATGTCGTTAATAATTAGGAACTTATTAGACATAAACTCAATAGAACAAGGTAAACTAAGTATAAAGTTTGAAAAAGTCTCAATTATTTCTCTCATTACGGAATTAAAAAAACAAAACCTGGAAAATATTTTACAAAAGGGGTTGGTAATAATTGATACAAGCATAAAAGATGAAAACTATATTCTTGCAGATAACAATTTAACATTTCAGATAATTCAAAACATATTATCCAATGCAATTAAATTTTCACCTGTTAATAAAAATATTTTCATATCAGTTAGGTTATCAGACAATTGTGAGATGGTTGAAACTCGTGTAAAAGACGAGGGACCCGGTTTTACTGATGAAGACAAGAAAAAATTATTTCAAAAATTTGCACGCCTTTCCGCACAGCCTGTGGGCGGCGGTTTTTCTACAGGCTTGGGATTATCAATTGTAAAAAAACTTGTGGAGTTAATGAACGGAGATATAACTCTTAAGAGTGAAAAAGGTAAAGGCGCGGAATTTATTATTTCATTGCCAAAATTCAAGGAAACATAAAAATTGTTTTGTAAACACGTTTTATTTGCCACCTTGTGCTTTGTGCTTCTGCAATATTTCGATCTAATTGCACAAACGAAGGATGATATAAGGGTCACGATTAATAATCAAACCAACATGCGAAAATTATCCCAAGATTATTTTGGCGATCCTGATTTTTGGACTTATATTCTAAAGTATAATAATATTAAAGATCTTAGCGGGGTTCAATCCGGAATTCAAGTAATTATACCGCAAAAAAAAGTAAAAGAACTATTAGCACTGTATGAAAGTGCTTCAAAAAGTATTCAGGATGCCGTTAAAGTAGGTGCAAAAATTCTTGCCTCCGAACTTTTGGAAAAATCCGCAAATGAATATTCCAATGCTTTAAAATCTAAGAAAGTCCTGGATTTTGATTCATCACGTGAATTTTTAATAGAAGCAATCGACCAAGCTAAAAAAGCATACAGACAAACAATGGAAATAAGGGAGAAAACTATCGATGCAATCATTTCTTACAAGGAAGGAACAGTCCAAAAAATGTTTCCTTCAATTTTAAACTGGGAAAATGCGGATTTGTACGACAATTTGAAGGAGAATGACTGGGCTCGAACATTATCTTTTTCCTTAGCCAATATTACATTTAATGATTTAAGCCAAATAAAACTTTATGAAAATTCGGAGGCAGAAATCCAGAGATCGCGCGTCGACGTCTTAAATAATAAAACAGATACAAAAGTTAAACTTGAAAAAGGGAACGCTTATGCTATACTTCTAAACAGCCCTAAAAAAATATTTGATCTGGACATCCCCGGAGTGAGAACGAAAATAAATTCGAAATACTTTTGGGTTGAAAAGAACAAAGCAAATGCAAAGCTTGCAAATTATAACGGCGAAATAACTCTTGGAGTAAAAGACTCTTCAGTTGTTGTGCGAAAGGATCAAGGTTCGGTAATACCTGACGGCGGTTATCCTTCAAAACCAAAAAATTTAATACCCGCACCTGTAATAACTTACCCTGAAGACTTTTCGGCAGTTACGGGCAATGATATAAATTTCAATTGGGAGAATATTCCAAGGGTTCCGGATTATTCGCTGGAGATTTCAACATCAAAGTTCTTTAAAATCGTTGGTAAATCTTACAAAAATATTACTAAGAACTCATTTCAAATTTCCGGATTGCAGCCAGGTGTTTATTATTGGCACGTTTGTTCGGTGGATAGCCTGGGATTACCGGGACCGTTTTCAGAAATCAGGTCGGTTATAATATTAATGGATAACACAAAACCGTTTATTGATGTTATTTTTCCGTCTAATAATTTTGTTACGCGTAAAACTAATTTGACAGTAACCGGTAAAACAAATTTTGGCTGCAAAGTTTTGGTCAACCATAGTAATGTGATAACCAACGGTTTAGGCAATTTCAAATCAAATTTAATTTTGAACAAAGGGGAAAATATTATTGAAATTGAATCAATTAATTCGACCGGGAACACATCCGGAATATATAGAAATGTTTTTGTTGAGTCTGACTCTGAAATTAATATATACGATTTGCACTACGGTGAATTAACGGACGATTCAAAATATTATGCAGATGGAAATTTTGTTAACCTTAATCTAACCACAACGCCCCTCTCACGCATTGAAATTAAATCTTTTAAATCGCTACAAGATCGCACTGCTTATTCCGACACGCTGGGGAAATGCGAGTTTGCAATTCCATTAGATTATTCCGGCGAAAAGTTTTTACTAACGGTCAATACCCCTGCTGGTTATAATAAGAAAATTACATTTGATATAAATAAAATGAACGATCAATTGGAAATTATTCTTGATTCTTCACTCAGCTCTTTTACTAGCCATAGAGAAATAACAATTCGCGGTAAAGCTTTGGGTGCAAAAGAATTATTTATTAACGGCATTAAGATCCCTCTCGATAGAAATAATGATTTCAGCTCTTTACAAAACTTAAATAGCTTAAAAAACATCTTTACAATTAAGGCAGTTGATTATAACGGCAACACAAGGCTGATGGAAAAGAAAATTATTTGCAATGACAATCCGCCTAAATTAATATCTTCTGAAATAAGAAAAATAGGCGATAATCTTTTTGAATTAATTGTTAAGGCTGAAGATGAAACAGACTTAAAAAAGTCGGCTTTAGCCGAAATTAATTTTACGGGCGGTTCTACCACAGTGATTCTGACTTATAATTCAATCTCGGGTTTTTATGAATTGACATTCATCAGTAAAGATAAAGTGAAACCTCAAGTTAAATCGGTTACCCTTGAAGATGAACTAAATAACAAAAAAACCTATTTAGTGCAGAATAAAAACTAGGAGAGAAAAAATGAAAAAAGTATTGTTCTTGTTGTTTGTGTTATCTCTGATTGTCAATGCTCAAATCAGATTAAGGTTTATAAATTTCGGTCCTCAGGCAAGCCCGAGCGAAGGTGATGATAACTATATACAGTCAATACATTTTAAGCTGCCGCTAAATTATAACAGGAAAGCATATGTTAGAATTTTTGACGCTGCATGCGGATCTTCACTGGATGAACGTATTGGGATTTGGGATTCAAAGTTCCGGTTTTCTCTTTACAATGGTGAAGTTCCCGAAGATAGTCTGCTGAATTCAGATGATTATAAAGCAAGAATACAAAACAGGTTAATTAAAGAAATTGAAGTCGGACAGGATAAAGAATATCTTGAGCGCTGGGCATTGCTAGCCGGTATTTCAAATGATTCAGGTTCAACATATACATTGGTTTCTCAAGGGCTTGAAGGAAACGACGGCAATGTTTTCGAGTTGTTTGTCAGTTCTGATTCATCGGAGAATAGAACAATCGATAATGTTCAATTCTATTCTTTTGAACCGACAATTCAAGTAAGCCGCGATACAAAAAAAATTTCATTTAAAATGTTGCCCGGTAGTAATGACGATGAAATTAATCTTCATACTTTCGATTTTGACGGAACTAAAATTGAACTGAGTACTTTACTGCGGGACGGCGTTCCTTTAACTGAGAACGACCCTGCACATTGGTCAAGCATTAAAATACCATTGAACAAATACGAAAGGGGTAATTATTGTGCGCTTGATTTTGGACCGGAAATGCATAAAATCAACGATATAACTTTTTACTTTACCTATAAACAGGGGAAAAAACTTCCGGTGCAATTACCTTTCTTTGATAAAGTGCCGGCAACCATTCCTAATGTAATAAAGAAAATAAAACAAATTGATTGCAACAGTGCAGAAATTGATTTTTCCGGTACAACTTCCAAAGAAAATTACGGATTAATTTTTAATTGGCCGGGCGGGTCTGGAAATAATTGTGACGGCGATATTTGCCGGCGCGAATTTCCGGAATCTGGAAAGTATACAGGGGACGTTTTAGTAGAAGAGCAATCAAATGCGATTACCCGCGCAAAATTGGAAAGTTATGAAATTGAGATACTGCCAAAACCGGAAGCCGTTGCCGGTTCCGATTTGGTAAAAGCGCTTGATGAGCAGGTTCTCTTTGACGGAAGCAATTCAGTTGTCGTCAATCCTAAGATGACAAATTATTTTTGGTCTTTTGGAGATGGTGCAACCGGAAGCGGAATGAAAATATTACATTCTTATAAAAACCCCGGCAAATATAAAGTTGTATTAGTAGTTGAAGAAACTACTAAGCAGGTTTGTAATATTGATACAGCCCGGCTTTCAATAACTATCAATATGCAGCCTGTTGCAAAGACTACAGAAAGATTAACTGCAGCCCCTAATCATTTCTTAACATTCGATGCTTCCCAAAGCTTTGATCCTGATGGTAGTATTGTAAAATATATTTGGGATTTTGGCACATTTGGGAAAAAAGAAGGACAAATTGTTAAACAAAGTTTCCCACAAACGGGCAGTTACAAGATCAAATTGACTGTTATAGATAATACTGATGCTTCGAACAATAATTCATCTGCCTGGGTAAATGTCATAATTCATAATCCTCCTATCCCTAATCTCGGATCAGACAGGGTTGTTGCAACGGATGAAGAACTAATTTTTGACGGATCAAAATCGACAAGCGAAGGTTATAAAATCAAGGATTTTGATTGGAATTTTGGAGACGGCAGTAAAGCAAGCGGCATTAATGTCACTCACAGTTATAATAAATACGGTAAATATATTGTTACTTTAAAAGTACGTGATAATTCGGAAACTGTTACGGATACAAATATTGATTCGGTTCAAATTACCGTGAATGCACAGCCTGTTGCTAAAATTGTAAACGACGAATATTTAAATGAAGGGAATGTGTTCTTTGATGGTTCAAAGTCTTATGATGTCGATGGAACAATTACTCAGTATAATTGGGATTTTGGAGATGGATTTACAGGAGAGGGGAAGACTGTTTCGCATACATACAGGGCGGCTGGTAAATACAAAGTCATCCTTAAAGTAGTTGATAATACCAATACAATAAACAACTATTCCTATGATTCTTCAAAAGTAATTATAGATAAAAGACCGGTTGCTGATATCGGACCCGATCAACTAATTGCTCCGAATCAAAAAGTGAAATTCAGCAGTTCGCAGTCCGTTGCTCCTGATGGAAAAATCATTAAAAGCAGATGGTTCATTGATAATAAATATATTTCGGAAGGCGGCGAATTTGAGTATGTATTTAAAGAACCCGGAACTTATATAGTCGGACTTGAAGTTACCGATGATTTTGTAAAACCGTTATCAAGTGTTGATTATGCTAAAGTAATAGTTAACTCCCCGCCTGTTCCCAAAATTGAGTACACACACAATGCTGTCCCGCTTCAAAAATTAAAGTTTGATGCTTCAAAATCATACGATCTTGATGGGACGATAAAATCCTATTCATGGGTGTTCAGCGATGGTGAAACTAAAATCGGTAAAATTGTAGAAAAATCATTTGTTAAATCTGGTTTGTACAGCGCTGTATTAACTATAACCGACGATGCCGATGTCGATAATTCAATTGTTTCTGATACGGTGTACATTAAGATTAATACGACTCCTGTAATTAAGACTCAGGAATATATTGAATCTTGCGATAAAATTATAACTTTTAACGCAGCGAAATCATTCGATCCTGACGGAGATCAATTAAGTTTTACCTGGGATTTTCCCGATAGAAAGGATGTAAAAGGAAGCGGAATTATTACGCATAATTTTAAGGACTACGGAGTATTTCCAATAACACTAACAGTAGATGATGGTCTTAATCTGCCAAATTCTTCCATTAGGGAAAATATTACCGTAAAAATTCATCGCCCTCCGATTGCAGATGCCGGAACCGATACAACTGTTTGTGCAGGGGATATAGTGATCTTAAGCGGATTAAAATCTGAATCTTTCGATAATACTTTATTAGACTATTTATGGATATTTGACGATTCCACACAGTTATCAGGCAGCAGTGTTTTTAAAATATTTAAAAAAGGCGGATTACATAAAATTACATTGATAGTAAAAGACAATTCCGGATTGCCTTGTAATTCAGCTTTTGCAACAAAGCTATTAAATGTCTCTGAAGCGCCGATAGCAAATGCAGGCAACGATACTCTAATATGCGCTAATTCCCAGATTAAGTTTGATGGTTCCAGATCTACTTCTGCGGGTGGAGCTATAAATAGCTATGAATGGAATTTCGGCGATGGAGAAACAGGCGCCGGGCCTAAACCCGTTCATACATACATCAAACCGGGCAAATTTAAAGTTACCCTCACCATTACCGGAAATGTAAAAAGCAATTGTGATATTTCGTCAATTGATAATATAATTGTTACGGTTGTGGACGGCCCCTTTGCATCTTTCGCTTCTCGTGATTCAGTTGCTGAAAATTCCGAACAAGTATTTGATGCATCAGCAAGTTCAACAAGGTTCGGCAATATAATTGAATATAATTGGGATTTTGGCGATGGTTATGCTGCAAAAGGGAAAGTTGTAAAACACAATTATTTAAAGTACGGCAATTATATTATCACATTAAAAATTCAAACCGACCTTAAAAATGAATGCAGCACTTCTTTAAGTTCAAAACCAATTTTTGTTAATGCAGCGCCTCTTGCAATTATAGAATCGGTTCAAAATGCTGCCATATATCAGCCGGTTTCTTTTAATGGAATAAAATCCACTCATCCCGGCGGAAATATTTCAAATTACGAATGGGATTTCGGCGATGGTTCAAAAGCTGAAGGAATTTCGGTAATACATTCGTATTCTTTAATGGGAAAATACCCGGTAACTTTAACTGTAACGGATAATACACATGTTGAAAACAATACAAACAAAAGCACAATTTATATAAATGTATTCAATGAACCGGTTGCAGATTTTTCGCTTCCTGAATATTTATTTGTAAATCAACAAATTGAATTTGACGGAAAAAAATCTTCTAATCCGGGCGGTGAATCAATTTTTGAATGGTATGTAAATGATTCTAAGATTTCGGATGATGTTATCTATAAGGCTATTTTTGACCATGCCGGTTTAAATAAGATCCGGTTGGTAGTTAAAGATAAATCGAATACGCTTAACAGCATCGGTGAGTTAACAAAATATTTGAAAGTTATTGACTATCCGAAATGCACAATACCAAAATCTATGAATGTATGTGTCGGGGAAATGTTTAGTTTAAATCCCAAGATTCAAACGGAATTTAAAGATGCAAATTTCAAATTCAAATGGTACGAAAAAAACGGGGTATTCAGCACTGAAAGCAGAGGACTAAATCATTCGATTGAGAAAAGCGGAAAATATATTTACTATTTTGTCTTAAGCGATGATATGGGAAATATATTTAATAATGATTCCGTAATGATTTTTGTAAATGCACCTCCGCAAATTCCCGGTATGAAAGATTCCGTCGTTTATATAAACAGCGCAAACGATGAAGTTAGATTCGACGCGTCCAATGTGTTCGATGCGGATGGAAACCTATTAAAAATACTTTGGAAATTCGGTGATGGGGAATCATCCAATTTGCCGATAGTATTTCACAAATATAAAAAAGAGGGAGTTTATAAAGTGGAATTGTCGGTTGATGATCAAACCAGTACAGCTTGCGGTAAAGTTAAAAGTTCTTTTAATTTAACCGTAAAAAAGCGTGAATAAATTTCTTTAACTCCTGCCGGCGGCGGGGGGTTAACCTCTAAATGCTGAGAGCGTCGCAAAACTAAACTATTATATTGTAATAAGGGGCTGCTTAAAAAGTAATTTTAGAATACTAAAAGAGAATTAATCTTTTAATTATAGTTAAAATTTAGCAATGCAAGAGTGAGCTTGGCAAGGTGATCTTCATTTTAGTCAGCTTTACATGAGTTACAATTAATATTTTGGCTTTAGCCATATTTTAACCGTCATTATGTGGCTAAAGCTAATTTTGCCTCTTCAATTTCTATCCACGCCCCGAAGAGCCTATGTAAAAATCAGTTTGAATTTTCATTTAGACCTTGAACGTCGCGGCAATTGAAATAAAAATTGACTTCTGCAATACTCCCGGTAAAGAGTATTGAAAACCGATTGATTTATGAAATTGCCCCGACTTCCCGCCAGTCGGAATTGCAAAAAATTGTCACATATACTGTGACAACTCCATTTAATCCTGTTACAAAACTTTAACATAATCTGCGATACCTATTCTTCATTCTATTTCTCATTTTTCATTTAGAAAATTCGAGACTTTAAAATCTCACAGACATTCGTGTAAATAACAAATAGTAGAGACCCGAATAATAAAAATAATTTAAGGCATAAATAAAATAATTTATAAATAAAGCACATGAGAGGGTACTATGGATTCAAAAAATGGAAAAAAAACGGATGGAAAAAGCTGCGGAGAAAGACCGCTTCATGGAATAAATTCCGAAGCAAATTGTGACAAGGATAAAAATTCAGAAGATGGGAAAGGATCCTTGAAAAATTTGCAAACCGAAAATATTGCTGAATATAAAGTTTATATAAATAATTTGCGAGATGAGATTCAAGCATTAAATCGCAAGTTGGAATTTTATGCAGCGGAACAAGAACGATTAAATTTTATTACTAACCATTTTACGGATTTTGTTTTTTTAATTTTAGTTATTGAGAAAAACAAATTTAAATTGGAATGGATAAACAAAAATTTTAACAATGAAATGGGATATCCTTTTGAAACACTTCTCGATGCTGAAAAAAGTAGAAATGTTCTTCATGATCATGATTACTTAATATTTCAAGAGGCTCTCGCAAAGTCTCTAGATGGGGAAACACTATCTATTGAAATAAGACTGCTTCGAAGCCAAGATAATATGACCTGGTACAATTTTGCATTTTACCCTATGTGCGAAGAGAACATGTCTAATGTTACAATGCTTTACGGTGCATGCCGTAATATTTCCCAGCGTAAGAAGGAAGAGTATGAATTGCAAAAGTTAAATAATGAACTTAAAATGCTTGTAGAGGAAAAAACCGTTCTTTTCGAGAATGCAGTTAAAAAATTTCAAGACGACATAAATTTACCGTTTTTATTAAACGGCAGCCGGGCATATAAGAATCTTTTAAATGATATAACCGAAACAAAATCTACAAATGAACAACTTCGTATACTTTCTTCTGCCGTTGAACAAATCTCTTCGGGTATCTTGTTAACAGATATTAACGGACTTATCAAATACGTCAACCCGGAGATGACCAAAATAACCGGCTTTTATAAGGAAGAATTAATTGGGCATTCATCAAGAATATTTAAGTCGGGCAGGCAATCTGAAGAGATTTATAAAGAACTCTGGGATACAATTCTCGCCGGCAGTAATTGGAGTGGTGAACTTGAAAACAAAAAGAAATCAGGAGAATATTACTCGGAATTTGTTTCTATATCGCCGATTAAAAATGATGAAGGAGTAATTACGAATTTCCTTGCAATAATAGAAGATATTACAGACCGAAAAAAAATTGCAGAGGAGTTGATAAAATCCAAAAGTGAGGCGGAAGAAGCTAACAAAGCAAAATCCCTTCTTATTGCCAATATATCGCATGAATTAAGGACACCATTGAATGTTGTGCTTGGTTTTGCCCAATTATTATCGGAAAATATAATAAATATAGAATCTTCGGAAATAATTGAAAAGATTACTTATTCGGGAAAACGGCTTTTGCATACTCTGAATTTGGTTTTAGCCTCGACAGAACTTGAAAGCAAAGACTACTTGCCCAATTATACTGAAATTGATCTGCAGTTTTTATGCACCTATATCAAATCTCTTTATGAACCGCAAACAGCCGAAAAGAATTTAAAATTTGAATTGGCTCTGCCCAAAGATGAACTAATAATTTTAAGCGATGAATATCTTTTATCCGGCATCCTTACTAACATAGTTGAAAACGCAATTAAGTATACAAAAACGGGGTTGGTCCGGATTGAATTAAAAGCTAATGTACAATATGATGGAGAAGAATTTACATTAATTAATATTAAAGATACCGGAATTGGAATTAAAAAGGAAGACTATGAGATTATCTTCCGCGAATTTAGACAGGCAAGCGAAGGATTCCATCGCGACTTTGAAGGATTAGGCTTAGGCTTGTCATTAGCGCACAAAATGGCAAAATTACTGAATATTAAAATTCTTGTTGAAAGTGAGTTGAGTAAAGGTTCCAATTTTTCTATAATGATCCCGTCAAATAAAAGCCTTATTCCTTTAAATAAAAAGCCCGATTCCATTGCAAAACAAAATATTAATTTACTATCTCCACAATCGCATATAGAAAAACATTTAAAAATATTGCTTGTTGAAGATAACTTGTTAAACGTCGAAGTTGTGGAATTATTTTTAAAAAAATATTGGGATATATCATCAGTTAATAATGGGGAAGATGCAATTAGTTCTGCAAAACAATCAAACTATGACCTCTTTTTGATTGACATCAATCTGGGACATGGCATGGATGGTATTGAAGTCTTAAATCGGATTAAACAAATACATAGCTATCAAAAAACTCCTTCAATTGCAATAACAGGTTACGCTTCTGAAAAATATAAGAAATTATTTTTAGAACATGGTTTTACCAACTATCTTGCAAAACCGTTCGGGAAAAATGAATTAATCGATTTAATAAAAGATGTAGTTAAAATGAATTAATATTTAATAATAAAAAATATGAGTTTAAAAAAAGAAATATTGAAACATCAAATTCCATTAAAACATCTGGAAGATGAAACATTAATAAAACTGTTCATAGAACTCAATTTCTTCAGAGAATACGATAGAAATTTGCGGCTTGAAATAGCGAAAGAATTAGCTTTCAGAAAAAAGCTCTTTCTGCTTACCAAAAGATTTTGATTTTCTAAATTGTTCCATCTTATTCATATTAAGTTATTGATTTTAATTATACTCCATTTTATTTATTTTTATCATTCAAATCAATAAAAATATTAATTATTTAAAATAATGGAGTCATTCTTGAGGAAAATTATAATTAGAATAATATCGTTACTTAAAAGTATCTTTTTCCTTTTGAAACCCGGATTTTATTTTGGTTTTATGTCTGCTCCATTGATTTTTCTGGGCAATGCATTAAAGTTATCCCGTTGGATTTCCTCTCAGAGGAAGAAGAAATTAGCCTTTGATGATTTTTTCAAATTAGTTAGAAATTACGAAGAAAGATTTAAACTTCATGAATTTGTGCTAAAATCTGAAAAGCTTGTTGATACCCAGATTGATTATCTGGAATTTGGCGTTGCGGACGGGACATCCTTTGGGTGGTGGTTAAAGGAAAATAAAAATGCAAGCTCCAGATTTTTTGGCTTTGATACTTTCGAAGGACTCCCTGAAAATTGGGGAATTTTTAAAAAAGGGGAAATGGCTCCTGAACAATTGAAATTTCAAGACAATAGATACAAATTTATTAAAGGGCTTTTTCAAACAACCATGCCTGATTTATTAAAATCTACTGATTTTAATAATAATATTAGAAAGGTAATACACCTTGACGCAGATTTATTTTCATCGACTTTATTTGTTTTAGTATCCATTTATTACATTCTTAAACCGGGTGATATTTTAATTTTTGATGAATTTTGTGTACCTAACCATGAGTATTTTGCATTCAGAATTTTCGAAGAATCATTTAATCTAAATTATGAAACAATTGGAGCATTTAATAATTATCTTCAGGTCGCTTTAAAAATTATTTGACTGCTTTAAATAATTTTTAATAAATATATATCTAAAACTGTATTAATCTTGTCTCTAGCATATCTTTTCAAAATAAATTGTATTCTTTGTTCGCTGTAGCTTCCGGTTTTTTGAGATGGAATCCAATTCTACAATTATTTCTTTCCTGTTAAGCTTACAACTAATTTCTTTTTTCAAATATTGTATTTACTAAATCATTTTACGCAAAGTAAATGGATTTATAACCACAACCTTTAGGTAGTGGTTATTTAAATATAAAATTTTACCTTATGTAAGTTATTAAAGAATACTGAATATCTTTTATTTCGTTTTTTTATAATATTTTTTTTGAATTTGAGCAGTGAATTAAAGACTATCTTATAAAACTTTTACGTCTTTCGGGGATATAAAAGTGTTGTCGTTTATTAAAAAAATCTTAACAGTATTTTCATTTATAGGTTTGTTAAAATCCTCATAGAATATATCTTTAGAAGAGAAATTACTTACTTTATAGGACGTTGAGCAGCCTATTAAAAGTAAAGAGAATACCGTCGTTTTTAGATAATATATTTCTATAATAATAAACTTGTGCCGTAAAGCAGGCTCTCACGGCACATATAGTAATTTAAAAATTCAGAATACTTATATAAAACTATTATTCTTTTCGAAGTATAAATTCCATCGTGTTTCGTTCCTTCAGTACAATAATCCTGGAATATCGTATAATGTCCCTTTAATTGATGAATAAACTTAAGGAACTCAGCAAGATAAAATCAATAAAGAAATTATAGTTTTATAATCATAATTGTATCATCAATTTATGAACACTTTTCATTACCACGGCTTGCGTTCATTCATCGCCTTCTGAATAGCGCGTTTGACTGCGAGGATATCTACGCTTCCTGATTCGTGGTAAATAACTTTTCCATCCGGATCAATCAGCACTGTGTAAGGCACGGCTCCCTGCCATTGGGGGTCAAATGCGTTCATCAACTGTTACCTTTTGTCCGAAGCAAAAATAAGATTACGGTTTGAAGCGTGCTTTTTCTTGAGGAACTCGAGTACATGGTTCTCTTCATCGGGCTCATTGATGGACACAGTCACAAGCTCGAAGTCGCGGTGTCTGTACATCCGGTTCACGGTCACGAACTGGTCAAACTCAGACACGCAAGGGGCACACCATGTTGCCCAAAAATTCACAAGCCGGAATTTCCCGGAGTTGTTCTTTTTCAGTTCTCGTAAGTCCGTTGTGTCTGCTTTCGAAAGTGATGCGGGTTCCTCATCCAGCTGTTCCAGGTAAGCCTTAACCAGATACTCTTTACCTGCCCATTTGATGGAACAACCTACAGCTTTGGTTTGAGCCGCAGGCGGTTCTTGCCCGGCAAGGAGGGCGTCTAATGCATCGCGCAAATAATTTTTTGTAACATGTTGAATGCGTTCCGAATTGTCGATCGCCCCTGTGTAA
>Ga0181520_10007697_pt1 | contig 15720 bp, 18 predicted proteins | sample PEATcosm2014_Bin_29_FD_132451 | JGI IMG/M metagenome (GOLD analysis project Ga0181520, IMG submission 132451) | Peatland microbial communities from MTU Mesocosm Facility, Houghton, MI, USA - PEATcosm2014_Bin02_30_metaG | ecosystem: Environmental > Terrestrial > Soil > Wetlands > Peat | place...
AAGCGATTCTACCGACAATTGAACGCCTTCATAGTCGCAAACTTTTTCGGCGGCCGGGGCCTGTCCAAAATTACCTGTTGCAACGAATATCTCCTTCACGCATCCAATCTTGTGTAGGCCACAAGGAGGTCCACCATGTCGCTTCGCCCTGTGAAGCAAATCTTTGAAACCAAGCCAACCATCGAGGGAGCCGGCGTTCGGCTGCAGCGCGCCTTCGGCTTTGGAAAAACCGCGGAGTTTGATCCATTCCTGTTGCTGGACGATTTCCGCAGCGACAATCCGGCCGATTACATGGCCGGCTTTCCCTGGCATCCCCACCGGGGAATCGAAACCATTACTTATGTGCTGGCCGGTGAAGTGGCCCATGGCGACAGCCTGGGCAACAAAGGCCGCATGACTGCCGGTGATGTGCAGTGGATGACGGCGGGCAGCGGGATATTACATCAGGAAATGCCCGCGGGAGACGCCGAGGGACGTATGCACGGCTTTCAGCTTTGGGCCAATTTGCCCGCGTCGCTGAAGATGACCGACCCACGCTATCAGGACATTCCGTCTAACGCCATTCCGGAAGTGACCGAAGATGACGGGAGCAAAGCGCGCATTATTTGCGGCGAGTTCTGGGGCAAGAAGGGGCCCGTCGATGGCGTGGCGGCAGAGCCGCGCTATGTGGACATCTCCGTTCCGCCGAATAAGCGCAAGCGCATCAAAGTGGAGACTACGCGCAACGCATTCGCTTACGTCTTCGCAGGAGCGGGCACGTTCAGCGACGCCTCAAAACCGCAGGCTGTGCTGACCGAGTCGGCTGTTGATCCCAATGCGCCGGCAAGGTACGACGCAAAGAATCATTCGCTGGTGCTCTTCGATCGCGGCGACGAGATTGTCGTTCAGGCCGGTCCCGAAGGCATCCGCTTCCTGCTGGTTTCCGGTCAGCCGCTCGAAGAGCCGGTGGCGTGGCAGGGGCCGATTGTGATGAATACGGAAGCCGAACTGCGCCAGGCCTGGAGCGAGTTGCAGCACGGTACCTTTATCCGCCACAAGTAAGCTGCGTGCAGAATGCGGAGTTGGAAGCTTTCATTTCTCCGCCGGCAATTCCGCCGCAAGAACCTGCGCCGGTGTAACTCCGCGCTGGCGCAAAAAGCGCAGGCTGAGCGCATCGTGGCGCTTAGCCAGCCGACGGCCGTTTGCATCAGCCACCAGCCGGCAATGGAACCAGTCAGGAGTTTCGAGCCCTAGCGCGCGGTAGAGCAGAATTTGCCGCGCCGTGGACTTGAGCAGGTCTTCGCCGCGCACCACTTCGGTGATCTTCATGGCCGCGTCGTCGGCTACGCAGGCAAGCTGATAACTCGGGCCGCCGTCGCGCCGCCACACCACGAAATCGCCAAAATCCACGCCGGCCACAAATCGCTGAGGACCGAGATTTCCATCCGCAAATTCGATTGCTTCGCCGTCGGGAACGCGGAATCGCCAGTTGAAGTTGCCCGGCTCCGCGATCTCGCGCGCCGCAGAATCGAGCGCCTGCGGAATACTGCTCTGGAGCAGTCGGCATGTTCCTGGATAAACAGGCTCGTCGTCCAGAGGTTCTTGCTCTCCATTACCTTGAGAGAGGCTCTCGTGGGGCGCGCTGAGCGCAGCGGCCAGATCCTTGCGTGAGCAGCGGCAGGGGAAGAGAAATCCGCCGCGCAGTAGATTGCGCCAAACGTCGAGATAAAAAGCTTGGCGGCTGCTCTGTGCATAGGGCGCATATGGCCCACCCAGATCCGGACGATCTGGAACTGTGCCTTCGTGGCCTGGACCTTCCTGCCAGCGAATACCCAGCCAGCGCAGGTCTTCAATGGCGGCCTCGGCAAATTCGGCGCGGCTGCGCTCCGCGTCAAGGTCTTCCATGCGCATCACCAGCACACCGCCCGCGTTGCGCGCACGCTCGAAGGCTGTCCAGAAGGTGCGCGCATGGCCCACGTGCAGATAACCGGTGGGTGACGGCGCAAGCCGACCGCGATAACTCGACAATGGTGATGGAAAATTGCTGGCCATACTGTCAACCAGTGTAGCCAGCCATTCTCGCGCCGCATAGGGAGAGTTTGTTCTTCGTCTGATTCAACAGACGAAGATTCCTATTCCTCATCGTTCCCATCGTTGCTGGAGTGGCGATGCTCGTAGCTTCCGATCTGGTCGTTCAGATGCCGGGGATCCACCGAGACTTGCACTACATCCATCTCGCTTCCGTCCAGGTCCACCACAAACATTCCCATCCGCTCACCTTCGGGATGAACGAAGATCAGCGTTTGTTCTTTACCTTTGCGGCTGGTTTCGCGGATCATCCGCTCCCAGCCCGCGCCCAGCTTCTCCTCGACCATGCGGTTCAGCTCGTCGCCATCCACAGGCGCGGAGAAGTTCTCAATCTCAGCCACATGCACATCGCTAACGCCTTCATGCGAGGCCCTCTGCGCAACCATGCTGACGAGTCCCATGAAGGGAATACGCGTGGCGCGCACATGATAGCGGCTCTCGATTGAGCTGACCACGCCGTCAAAGCCACCACCGCCGCCGGCCAGCACCGCGACCGGAATCAGCAGGGCAACAAACACAACAGGAACTACCCACAAATGTTTCATGGCTGGCCTGCTTTCTTGTCCTTCTCCTTCTCCTTATCCTTCTCCATCTTCTCTTTGGCCCTCGCGTCCTTTTCCACGTCACCCAGCACGCTCAATCCGCCAAGGCCTTTCAGCTTACCCAGGTCTTCCATGCGCACAGGCCCGAGGATCAGCACAATGGTCAGCTCCTTGGGCTCGGCCGTGAGGACGAAAAGACCGTGGGCTTCGCCGTTCACGAGCTTCACCATTACGTCAGTGGTCTCGCCGCTCTTGCGTTCGCGCTCCCGCACAATCGGCGACCACTCGCTGGTCTCGAAATACTTGCGCAGTTGCTCGACCTCGTCCATTGAGTACTGCCCTTCTTTGTCGAACTCGTAACTGCGAACATAAATGCCGTCGAGTCCCTCGATCAGCTGCCGCGTCGCCGCGTCGTCCTTGTCCTTGCCGTTCATAAATTTGGATGCGAAAGCCAACATGTTCTTGCCCAGCGTAACCTCGGTGACGTCAGACGCGCGCGCGGCCAATTCCTTTTCAACGGCCGGCGGCAAGGGCAGCGGCGTGCTCTGAGCCATAGCAGTCGCGGCCATCGCAACCGTCCCAAACACGAAAGTCATAATTCTGTTTTTCATCGGTCAATCTCCTTGCCTTTGCGCGCGCCCGTGGGCCGCGAGTTGCGTGTTCATCTGGTTGAGTGCGCGGTTGGTGATGCGCAGCGCGGTCAGTACTTGCTCGCGAGCTGCCTCGCCCTTGCGTTGCTCCTCTCGGTTGCGCCAGACGAGACCGCCGCCCAGCGTGGCCGTGAGAAGAATGGCAGCGGCAAGCCGTTGCCAATTAAGGACATGGTTGCCCGGCTGACGCGTGCGCCTGCTCTCCATCAGCCTGCGTTTCAGGCTGGTCGGCGCAGGCCGCCGCTCAAACGCCTGCCGCAACTCCTGCTCAAACTCTTCCATTGGTTCAAATCCCACGCGCGTACTCCTTTCCGCGAACGTACTCCTTCAAATGGTTCGCGGCCTTGGCCCTTAGCAACTTCAATCCCCGCTGCAAATTGCTCTTCACCGTGGCAACGGGCGCCTGAAGAGTCGCGGCAATTTCTTCCGGCGTCAAGTCCTCCTGGTAGCGGAGAACCAGCGCAGCGCGCTGCGATTCCGGCAAAGTGGCCAGCAGTTGTTCCAGCCTGGCCCCCAACGGCGACGTGCGCTCCACAACGCTTATGCCGTGATGCTCTTCCATCTCCACCCACAGGTCCAGGCCGCGTACTACCCTTCGCCGAAGCGCATCCGCCGAACGGCTCATCGTCACGCGACGCAGCCAGAAGCAGGCGTGTGCGGCGGATTCGATCTTGCCGAGGTGTCTGTCCAGTTCGAGAAAAACATCCTGCGCAATCTCTTCGGCCAACCCCCGGTCGCCGGTCATGCGCCACGCCAGCGAGAAGACCATCGACTGGTGTTCGTCCACGAGTTGTTCAAAATCCGGCTGCCAGTCGTGGGCCATGGGCTTCGCTTCTACTCTCTTATCCGCAGGAATTGTCGCGCGCGGATGCAGAGAGTTACGCGTTTGGGAGAAAAAAGTTCGCAGCCCGCGAAGCAAGCGGGTTTCAATGCGCCGGCGAGCGGCAGCGGCGTGCTCACCCTCGACCCGGTTCCGGCGATTCTTTCCTTCGACCTGGAAATCTTTTCCATGCGAGGGCGTTCAATGGCAGAATGAGTGGATGAAGAATGCGACCCACCGCTCCCTCGCGCTCGTGCTGGTGATGCTGCTAGCTCTCGCCCTGTCGTGGGCCCAATCTGCCACGAGACCGGATTTCAATGGCCTCAGGAATCAGTGGGTGCAGAAACTGGAGTCGCGGGACTTGGCGGGATCGTTGACCCTCTATTCCGACGACGCCACGTTCACGAATCCGGACGGAACGCACGTGAGCGGCGCTGCGCAGGCCAATCTCTTCGCGACGGTCTTCCAGTCATTCCAGGCGAAGATCGTGATGACTCCCCGCTCTGATGCTTTTTCCGGCGCACTGGCATATGAGGCGGGGTCCTATGCGGAAGACCTAGTTGCGAACGCGGACGGCAAGCAAACACACGTGAATGGCGACTACTTGACTATCTATCGCCGGACGGATGCGGGCAAATGGCTGATCGTCGAGCAGGTGTGGACAGAAGCCGCGCCAAAGTAGTTTTCTGGCAGGAAGACAGCGTTCGCAATCGTTGTACTGGGACACCGACGGCAGGCGCTCAAAACATATCCGGAATTGTGTGGAAGGCGATGCGCGTGGGCGCGGCCTTGAAGGCGGTCAGCATGGTGGCCGGCGCCAGCGTGCTCAGGCCGTACTTGTTGTTCAGCGCATCCATCGCAGCCACGAGGCGGGTGCGGCTCTGCTCGTCTTCAGTTCCTTCAAACAGGTTCAGCGTGTGCAGCCGGTCGGGCACCAGTCCGTTCAAATGCACTCCGATGAAATACGGGTGCTCAAATTCCTGGCCGGCAGGGCGGGATTCCCAAAGACGACGCAGCGCCGCGATGAGCGTCTGATTGTCCTGGCACTCGCTCAAGCGCAACTCGCTTTTCCATCCCCGCGTGGGCGCGCCAAAACGACTGACTGGAGTTTTCTCGCCGCGCGGCACGGCAAACCCAATTGCCAGCCCAATGCTGCCGGCCCACAACCCCTCCGAGCGCAGCCGCATTGCCGCCTTGTGCAGCAGCTTGTGCGCCACCGCCCAAGCCTTTTCCGGATTGCGCATCTCCGGCGCCAACACGTGCTGGTGGCTCATTGACTTCAGGTGTTCCGTCTCCGACATGTCGAAGTCTTCGCCCTGAAGCCAGTGCCAGAGCCGTTCACCCCACACCGAGCCCCACAACTCGCCGGCCTGTTCGCAGTTGAGCGCCAGCAGATCGTCCATGGTGTGAATGCCCTTGTCGTTCAGCCGCTTTTCCGTGCGTGCGCCAATGCCTGGCAAGGCGCGCAGCGTGAGCTGATGCAGAGCTTCGGGCAGGATATCCAGCGGAAGCGCCACGAGTCCATCGGGCTTTTCCATGTCGCTGGCCACCTTGGCCAGGTAACGGTTGGTAGCCAGTCCGACCGAGCTGCGAATCATGGGGCCGACCCGATCCAGAATGCGCGCCTTCACCTGCCGGCCCAGCGCCATGGCCGCCAGCAACGGCCGTTCGCGGCCCATAAGACGGCAGGCCATTTCGTCAATCGACATCACGGCCGTCACCGGCAGACAGCTTTCCACGGCCTCGACAATGCGGTGATGGTACTGGACGTAAAGCTCATGCCGCGCCTCCACCAACACCAGATCCGGACACAGCCGCTTGGCGTCGGCCACGATGGTTCCGGTCTTAACGCCACAGGCCTTTGCCTCGTAACTGGCTGCAAGGCAACAGGTTGTTTCGGCCATCATGGGCACAATGCCCACCGGCAGGCCGCGCAGCTCGGGGCGCGCGTCCTGCTCCACCGAGGCAAAAAAGGAGTTCATATCGACGAAGAGCCAATTAAGATGGGGACCGCTTGCCGGGTCATCTTCTGGCTCTTGCGGCGTGCGCGCAGTCTCAGGTTCCACGGCCCGAAGCTCCTCGGGCCACTCCGCGGAGTCAGGATCAGATGCCGGATTGGGACCGGAGTCCATATCGATATATATTCGCCTTTTATTCTCCATATAGCAAGTGAGTATGCGAAAAAATTCTGCGATGATACCCTTGACGCATAGGAATTTGAGTGCAAAATGGCTCCAAGGTCGGTAGTCCTTGGAACCCAATCAACGTCTACCTCTTTGAGTCTGTAACTGGTGACAAGACGATGCATACCCTGATTCACTGGTTAGTGACCTACGAAAACGCCATTGCCATTATCGTCACACTGGCCGTGGCCTTGGTCGTGGTCTGCTGCCTGGAGTGCTCGGAGTGCCCCAGCCGCGACGATGACGACGTTTTCCGCCACCACTCGCTCTAGGGCCTGTTAACCCTAGACTTCCCGCGCCGCCGGCTTGCCCCGTTCGTCCAGCTCGATATGGCAGAAGGGCATGTGGTGGTCATGCGGGAAAAAGACCAGCCACTTCTCTTGAATAGCCCGCGCATAAAACCGCTTGCGCTGCTCGATGAGCGTCAGCGGGTCGAGGTCGTAGGCCATGCCCCAGGCCAGATCGAGATGCGCCGTGGTGGGAATCAGGTCGGAGATGAAGCAGCCCCGCCGGCCTCCCGAGTCAAAATAAATCGCCATCATCTGCGCCGTGTGGCCAGGGTAAATATCCACGGAGATGCCCGGCACGATCGGGCTTGGCCCATCCAGCAGCGTCATCTGCCCGCTCGCGATCAGCGGCTCGTAGTTGGCCCCGAGATAAACTGACCGGTCGCGTTCCAATTGCAGCCGCCCGTGTTCCACCTCGCCGCGCTGCGTATAGTAGCGCGCGTTGGGAAACGCGGGCTTGAGCGTGCCATCCTCGCTCAGCGTCGTATTCCATCCACAATGGTCAAAGTGCAGATGGGAGTTGATCACCACATCCACGTCTTCCATGCGGATGCCCGCCGCGGCAAACGAGGCGGGCAGCATCTCGCGCGCGCCGTAGATGGAGCGCATCTTCGCGTCCAGCTTGTTGCCCAGGCCCGTTTCGATTATCACGGTCCGCTTGCCGTCGCGGATTACCACGACATTCGATCCCATCAGCATGCGGTTTTCCGCGTCGGGCGTAACGCGCTTCAGCCACAGCGGCCTGGGCACCACGCCGAACATCGCCCCGCCGTCGAGCAGGAAGTAGCCGTCGGTGAGCACGGTAATCTCCAACTCCCCCAGCGTCACGCGCCCGCGAATCAGCTCATGCGTGTTCGCGCGCTCGGCGGGATGGGCAACGGCCGTACTCATTTTTCATCTCCGCCTGAGATAGGCGGTTTCAGATACGTTTCAAACTGCACCAGAATGCGATTGAAAAGATGTGTGCGCACATCCGGTCCGGAAATCGCATGCGTTTTGCGCGGATAGATTTGCAGGTCGTACGGAATCTTCGCCTCGATCAGCTTCTGCACAAATTGCACCGTGTTCTCCATGTGCACGTTGTCGTCGCCGGTGCCATGCGCCAGCAGCAACCGGCCCTTCAAATTCGCCGCCGAATTAAGCACCGAAAATTCGTTGTATTCCGAGGCAAAATCCGCCGGTTCGCTCATGTAACGCTCTGTATAAATCGAATCGTAGTTGCGCCAGTCCGTCACCGGCGCCACCGCAACTCCAGCGCGGAAGCGATCCGAGTGCGACATGGCATAAAGCGTAAACGTACCGCCCCAGCTCCAGCCCCACCAGCCCAGCCGCTTCCGGTCCAGTTGCGGATACTGCGCCAGCGCCGCGTCCACCACGGTCAGTTGATCCTCCAGTTGCACCGGGCCGAAGTTATGATAAGCGTCCTGCGCAAAGGCGCGCCCGCGGCCGCCCATGCCGCGATTGTCGGCGTGCAGCACAGCAAATCCGTGCTGCGCCAGCAACTCGTCAAAGAGCAGGCTGTCGTGCCATTTATTGATCACCGTGGGCGCGCCCGGCCCACCATATGGATTCACAATCAGCGGGACGCTTGCCGCGCCTGTCGCGCCTTCGGGCAGCAGCAGCGTGGCGTAGAGTGTTGTCCCGTCGTGAGCTTTCACCGTAATCTGCTCCGGCGCGCGCAGGTGATATGGTTCTACCGCCTTCGTTGACCAGAAGACGCTGCACTTAGCCGCTTCCGCGCACAACCTGAGTGTAGTCGGCTCCATGAGCGCCGATTGCTTATCTACAAATGCGCCGCCACTGGGCGCGAATGTGCCTTCATGCGTGCTCGCGCCTACGCTCAGCTGCTTCTTCTCGCCCGCGAAATTCACCTGCCACAACTGCTGATCGAATTCGCCGCCTTCATTCGATGCAAAGTCAACGAGCTTGTCCGGCGCATCGAGGCGGTAAATGTCGCTCACTTCAAAATCGCCCGTCGTTAATTGCTTTTCGAGTTGGGCTGTCGAATGAATCGGGTCGGCCGCGTCATAACTGTAAAGATAAAGATGATTGTGCCCGTCGCCCCAATGGGTCAACACAATGTTGCCGTTACTCACGAAAACATCGTACTTGTCGTTGAAGAACTTCTTGTCGGTTAGTTCGAGCGCCGCGTGCGATTGCCCCGTTGACGCATCGGCAAAATAAATGTCGCGATGCTTCTGGTCGCGAGTCAGCGTCTCAATCCACAGCGTCTTCGCGTCTACCCAGCCAAAGCGCGGAATGTAATCCTGCCCGGCGCGAATCGGCAAACTGACCCAGACTGTCTTGCCGCCATCGGCGCTTACCACGCCTACGCGGACTGATGGGTTAGGATCGCCGGGTTGCGGATAGCGCTGCGTCACGACCGTTGCGTGCGTGGGAATCCAATCGGCGATGGGGTACTCGGGCACCGCGGATTCGTCCATCTGCAAATAGGCCAGATGCTCTGCATCCGGCGACCAGAAATAATTGCTGCGCGCTTCCAACTCCTCTTCGTACACCCAATCCACTTCGCCATTCAGCGTATTCGCATTGGGCGCCGGCGCCACGACCGTCATCGGCGTACCGGGCTTCTTCAGTCGCGCCACAGCCAGCCCGTGGTCGCGGATGAACGAGATCGATTCGCCGTCGGGCGAAAACTTGGGATCGTCGCCCGAAGCCTCGCCGGCAAACGCAACCTCTGCGCCCGTGCCTTTGTTCAGGTCATAGAGCCACAAGTGACCATTCGCGTCGAAGAGCAGATGCGTCGCGTCCGGCGCCCAAAGGTGGCCGGCCATCTTATAGCGTTCGCGATGGTCGCGGTCGGTCTCCGATGACTTGGCCCCGGAGAGCGAAGCCAGTTTTTCCCGGCTCACCAAAACATCCGTCTTGCCCGTCGCAAAATCCACCTCCATCAGCTCGCCGTCGTTCAGATAAGTCACCCGCTTGCCGTCCGGCGACCAGCCGAAGTCGTCAGGCGGATTCCCAATCATGCGTCCGTGGCCGTAAATCGCCTCCACCGTGAGTGGCATCGCCCGAGTCTGGCCGGACAGCGAAAGAGTCGCAAACGGAACGGCAATCACGCCGCAGAGCACGAGAGCAGTTGCACGGGTCAAAATGAATTCCTCCGGGAGCGGAGCACGGTATGCTGTTGAAACCGCGCCTTATCGAGGTGCAGTGCCGTCCCACCGCAGTGTAAACCACCAAGGTATTTTAGTGCATCAAAGTCAACAACTTATGCGAAGATAGACTGAAAGTCAGTTAGGAGATAGAAGAGTCATGAAACAACTTGTGCGCGCCGTCGTGTTCATCGGGATCGCAATTTTAGGAAATGTTGCGTTTGCGCAGAGCGATGCCTGCGCGAACCCAAGCGCTTCAAGGATTGGTTTGTTGATTCAGAACAGGCCAATTACGAGCGATTCTACAACTACTCCGCAGATGGTTGACTTCTCGAAGCGATTGGTGGCTGCTGATATTAAATTCCGGGACCTGCTCGCGCAGCGCCTGTCCGCGGACGTTTGTATTGTCACAAATCGCGATGTCTTCACCGATCCAAAAAACTTTCCTCAACTCAAAGGCAGCACAATTATAGAGATTGGCGCGGACGCTTCATCCAATGACCCGAACGTACTTGCGATTGCTGTTAGTGTCGGCTCTACTCAAGGAGTTTATATGCAGGATCAACTGCGCATGTTTACCGTTCCTGTGCTGATTGAGTCAGACTCCGGCTTTGCGCGCGGAGTAGATATCGTCATGAAATTCTGGCAGTTCTGGGCTCAAGCAGCCACGCACGATCAGAAAAAATAACCGCGCGTAACATCACTGTAACAATGGTTAACACTGCGAATTCAGGACAGAATCAATTGCTTCAGGCATTGATATGGGCGGCATTATTTCCAAAAATGGATTAAAATGGAACATGGCTAACGATCATCGTAAACATTTTCTTTTTGCCAGCGATTTCGACAAGACACTGACGTTCAACGACACGGGCTACGTGTTGAGCGAGATGCTGGGCATCTCTGTGTCGGAGTTCGAGCAAAAAGCCAAAGGGATGGCGAACCTGAACCTTGTTCAGCAGGGCGCCGAACTTTCTTACCTGCTCCTGCACGATCCGGCCTTCCATTCACAAGTGCGGCGCCAGCATCTTTATGACGCGGGCAAGCGCATCCGTCTCAAGGAAAACATCAAGCAGGTCTACGAAATCCTTGACCGCCGCATTGACGGGTTCCACTTCGATTTTTACGTGCTCTCCGCTGCGCCGGTGGAAGTGATTCAGTCGGCGCTCGAAGGAATCGTGCCACAGGACCATATCTTTGGCACAGAGTTCAAGTACAAAGCTTCGGGCGAGATTGATAGTCTGGTGCGCGCTACTGCGGGCTACGGAAAAGTCGCGCGTCTCGATCAACTGATAGAAGATCGCGGCGTTCCCGCCGACCATGTTGTTTACGTGGGTGACGGGAGCTCAGATATTCACGTGATGCTGCATGTGAACCGGCGTGACGGTTTTACCATTGCCGTTTCGTCATCAGAACTGGTGGCGCAGATCGCCAAGCGGACAGTGCTGAGCGACAACGCCCTGCCTACGCTGGTACCAATATTGGAGGATATTGCCGGCTGGCATCGACCTCAGATCCGTCATCTCTTCGAGTCTTACGGCTTCCTGATTCAGGGATGGGACCGCGTGCAGACAGACTGGGTCACGCTTCGGCCAAGCGTCGTAGACAAAGAGAAAACGGCTGCGGCGGAAGTGAATTAGTACTTTCACCGGATGCGAAGCTACAACAGACAGAAACGCTCCTGACCGATTCTCTGAATGTTCCACGTGGAGCATTCAGAGAATCCATGTTGTGAGTCAGTTTGAAAAAACATTCCCCCGGGGCTGAAACTCGTATTTATTTTGCACATTTTATGTACCAGTTGGAGTTCGTATCCTTCAACTTAATTTATGTGCAACTAAAGCTCGTACCCATACATCAGCTTGCGCCGCGCGGTCCAAGGGTGTATCTTGCGGCTCATGCAATGTGCAACTCCCAAGGAACGGCGTAATCTTGGTCAGGCGCGGCGCAAGCAGTTAGGCCGCCAGGAACACAACGAATTCAAACCTAAAGCGCGGAAGATACCCGCACTGGAACTCATAGCCCGCTCGATGCACGGGCGCGTTCCCGCTCTCATCCCGGTCAAATACAAGCTGATGGCCGAGTCACCTTTCGGCTACCTCCGCGGCGCGGTTCCGGTGATGGCCGCCGATCTGGCCGTGTTGCCCTCGACCGGCATTGTCTGCCAGCTTTGCGGCGACGCACACGTGCGCAACCTCGGCGCATTTGCCGCACCCGACGGCCGACTTGTCTTCGACATCAATGATTTCGACGAGACCATCCGTGGACCATTCGAATGGGACCTGAAGCGCATGGCTGCCTCGTTGGTTTTAGCCGGGCGAGAAGCCGGGCACAAGGACGCATCCGCGCGCCAGGCCGTCGAAAAATTTGTGACCCGCTACGCCGCCCAGATGGGCGCCTTTAACCGCATGTCTTTGCTCGAAGTGAACCACTTTCAGGTTCACCGCATGGACCAGGCCGAGCCTGTTCTCGATGCCCTGCTCAAAGCCGAAAGAGCCACGCCAAAGCACACGCTGGAGCAGTTGACCGAGCCCGCATCCGGCAAGCCCGATTCGCCTCGCCGTTTCAAAGAATCCAAGCCAACCCTCACCCGCGTCACCGGCCGGCAACGGGCGGCCGTTCTGGCGTCGCTCGGGCCCTATCGGGAAACGCTCGAGCCGCAGCGCCAGCACCTCTTATCGTTTTATCGCCCGGTGGACGTGGCCTTCAAGGTTGTTGGAACGGGCTCGGTGGGACTGCGCGACTACTGCATTTACTTTGAAGGCAACGGCCCTGGCGACCCATTGTTCTTGCAGATCAAGGAGGAGACGGCATCAGGCTACGCGCCTTATTTGTCCGACGCCGAACCACCCCGTCACAACGGTCAGCGCGTTGCCGAGGGGCAGAAAGCGATGCAGGTGCAGTCCGATCCGTTCCTAGGCTGGACGCATTTTGGCGGGCGCGACTACCTGGTCCGGCAACTCAACGACCACAAGGGTTCCATCGAGTTGGACGACCTAGTCGGAGGCGGCCTGGAGGCTTATGCCGAGGTCTGCGGCGAACTGCTGGCCCGCGGCCACGCCCGCTCCGGCGACCCGCTCATACTGGCCGGCTATATCGGCTCGGGTGACGGCTTTGCGGAGGCTCTGGCCAAATTCGGCGTACTTTATGCAGACCAAACCGAAAAGGATTGGAATGAGCTGAAACGCTCGGCGAAATCCGGAACCAAGCAGTAGCAAATGCACTCGGCTACACGAATCTAGCCGCTTGCGACATTGTACATGTTAAGGTACACTTGTATTAGATAAGGTGCAGGATGAAAGAGAATCCTCAACCGCAGAAAATTCCGCTGGTCTTTTATCGTCAGGAATCAGGAAGCGAGCCGGTACGAGAGTGGCTTCTGGAGTTGCCGGAAGCCGAACGTCAAGCAATTGGAAAAGATTTGTTGAGAGCGCAATGGCGTTGGCCGGTGGGGATGCCGCTCTGCCGCCCGTTGGGAGACGGTCTGTGGGAGATTCGGACAGACCTGCCGACGAAGCGGACGGCTCGGGTGCTGATTTGCCTTTACCGTGGGCATCTGGTTGCACTGCACGGATTCATCAAGAAGACGCGGACGACGCCGGAGAGTGATCTGGCATTGGCGCGCAAGCGTCAGGGGGAGTTGGAGCGATGAGCAAAAAGCATATGGGTTCGAGCATCGACGATTTTCTCAAGTCGGAGGGAATCTTTGAGGAGGCGCAGGCCGAGGCGATCAAAGAGGTGGTTGCCTGGCAGTTGGCCGAGGCGATGAAGAAGCAGAAGATTTCCAAGAACAAGATGGCCGCGCTGATGAAGACCAGCCGCACGCAGGTAGACCGGCTTCTCGACCCGAAGAACGACATTACGTTGTCGAGCTTGCAGCGCGCGGCTGCGATGGTTGGGCGGAGGGTTTCGATTGAACTGGTGTAGGGATTGCTCGTGTGGCTAGACAGGGGATTCGGCTCCCACTTATCAGAATAGAGACCTGGGGCGCCCGGATTAGCATCGGATCAATCGTCGAGAACGCTCAGGTCGTTTGGCTCGCACCGGGGAAGGTTCGATTCTCCGTAGTACGGATGTTTCCCGTTGTACTCGAACGGCTCTGACTTCAGCTGATCTTCCAGTATCTTCAGTCGGTCCAACTCGACAGCATTCGGCGTGTAGAGCACACCGTTGATCCAGAATCCTTTTTCCGTCACTTTGACTGGATAAATATCGACCCTGCTGTAGGCCTGACAGCTATTAGGACCAATAGGGAAGGAGATGTAATCGCTCTCAAAGGGGCGAAGCGAAACATACAATCGTCCCTTCTTCGTCAAGAATCGCCCACGATAAGTTATGAAACCACCATCCGAAGCCGAATACGACTTCTTGCCTTCGCGAATCCCTACTGGATTCTCGTCCAAGATCAACTCACCGGCCTTCACAACAATCGTGTTTTCGTGGTACCAAAGCTCATCCGGTATTTCGGGATTTACACTTGGCATCGGTTCGAGTCCCATGTACACCCCATCCTTAATAGACGGAGGGGCGGTTGGTGCGTTCCGCGATGGGGCCTGTCCCCAGGCAGGAAAGGTTAGGCCTAGGAACAGGATCGGAAGAGTTCTTACAGGATTCATTCGAACAATGTACACCCGCCGCGTCAGAAAAACGAAGGGCCGCCAAGGTAGGTGGCCCCGGCCCTCGTTTCCGAGAGCAAGGATGGCACAAAGCCAACCTTGAAAATCCCAGATCCGAAAATCCGGGATTGCGGCACCCAATCTTCACGTCACGCCGGGAACTATTCCCTGTTCCCTATTCTCTATTTCCTGCTTTTACGCTCTTCCCGCGAATTCCCGCGTCTCGGTGAAGACCTTCACCTTTTCGCCCACCTGAATGTAGAGCGGAGCCTTGATTTCGAGGCCTGTCTGGAGCCGTGCCAGCTTGGTCACGTTGCCGCTGGTGTCGCCACGCGCGCCACCCTCGGTGTATGTCACCTCCAGCTCGACCTTTTCCGGCAACTGCAAGCCGATGGGGTTGCCGTTGAACTTGTGGAGTTGGATGATCACGCCTTCCACCAGAAGCTCCAGCGCGTTGCCCATCATATCGCTGTTGAGCGTGAGCGTCTCAAAGCTCTCCTGATCCATGAAGTGCGAGCCTTCGCCGTCCGAGTAAAGATAAGTGGCTTCGACCAGCTCAAGGTCCGGCTCCTTGAATCGCTCGCCTGCCTTGAAGGTCTTGTCGAAGACCGCACGGGTGAGCAGGTTGCGCATCTTCAGGCGAACCAGCGTTTGGCCGCCGCGGGCCGTGGGAGTTGAAACCTCGGCCTCCATGCAGTAGTAAGGGACGTTTTCGTACTCGAAGTACATCTTGCGTTTTACGGTAATTGCTTCCAGAAGTGCGGCCATGGATTCCTCAAAAAACAAGCTCGTGCGCCGAAAACCTCAAAGGCTATTCATTCAGCGCCCTGTCAATTATAGGGTGAAGCGCCGCCCGCGGGCTTGCCATCACGCCCCTCGGCTGACGATACTGGCTATAGTCCGCTTTGCGGTCTATCTCTTCCCCTATGAGGTTTATCGTGGCTCGTGAACTGCTTACAGCGCGTCTTGCGCGCAAAGAGTGCATCAGCGAAGTTGCCCAGTGCTATCACTTTGAATTCGTCATCGACGAGGTGGAGAGCTTTCCCTTCGTCTCCGGCCAATTTGTCTCCGGCGTGGCGCCGGACGCAAAAGGCAAGATGCAGACGCGCGCCTACTCGATGGCCTCGGCGGCCAATCAAAACAAATTTGAGCTGTGCGTGAACCGGGTCGAGGAAGGTTTCTTTTCCAACCACCTGGCCGACTTGCCCGATCTGCCCATCGGTAGCGAGATACAGATTCACGGGCCGCACGGACACTTTATTCTTCAGCAACCCATCACCGACTCCATTCTGGTCGCCACGGGCACCGGCGTTGCTCCCATGCGCAGCTACCTGCAATGGCTCTTTCCGGAAGACGGTTCTGACCGCAGCGACGGCAAACAGATCTGGCTGGTCTACGGCACACGCCACGAGAGCGATATCTACTACCGCGCCGAATTC
>Ga0181520_10007698_pt1 | contig 15717 bp, 11 predicted proteins | sample PEATcosm2014_Bin_29_FD_132451 | JGI IMG/M metagenome (GOLD analysis project Ga0181520, IMG submission 132451) | Peatland microbial communities from MTU Mesocosm Facility, Houghton, MI, USA - PEATcosm2014_Bin02_30_metaG | ecosystem: Environmental > Terrestrial > Soil > Wetlands > Peat | place...
AAGATTCCCCGCATCGTCGATGTATTTGCGCGGCGGCTTCAGGTGCAAGAGCGCCTGACCGTGCAAATCGCCGAAACCATCATGGATAAGATCAAGCCCCAAGGGGTCGGCGTCATCGTGGAGGCGCGTCACCTCTGCATGATCATGCGCGGTGTGGAAAAGCAAAATTCCGTCGCGGTGACCTCCCACATGCTCGGAGTCTTCCGCGACTGCGAGGGGACGCGTTCGGAATTTCTCCGCTTGATAAGAGAGCGGGCCTGAGAGACCGGCCCAATATCAGAGCGAGGAAGCCGCCCTCCAGTTGCGGCAAGTTATGGGAAACCTTGAAGGGAAGGTCGTCCTCATTACAGGCGCGAGCCGTGGAATCGGCCTGGCGATCGCGCGTGCGGTTGCTAAAGAAGGCGCCAAGCTGATTCTGTCCGCTCGGAATCCCGGCCCGCTGGCGCGTGCTAAGTCCGAGCTTGCCGGCACAGTGCTGAGCATGCCTACCGACGTTACCAAGCCCGCCGACGTGAAGCGGCTCTTAGCTGCGGTGAAAAAGCGAATCCGCCGGCTTGATGTGTTGATCAACAATGCCGGGGTATTTACGTTCAAGCCTTTCGTCAAAACCACAGCGGAGGACTGGCGGCGGAATATCGAGACCAACCTCACCTCTATTTTCCTCGTGACCCAAGCGGCGCTGCCGCTCCTCAAGCGCAGCCAGGGCGACGTGGTGAATATCCTTTCTGTATCCAGCCGAGTGGCTTTTCCGAACTGCTCAGCCTACAGCGCCTCGAAGTTTGGTGCATTGGGATTGACGGGTGTTCTGCGCCGTGAGCTTCGGGGGGACGGCATTCGCGTGATGGCGATCATGCCTGGGATGACCGCGACGCGGATGAAAGATGAGCTGGATTTCTCCGTGCGAAGCGAGGACCTGCTGCAGCCTGAGGATGTGGCCGGGGCGGTGTTGAGTGCGCTCCTCCAGCCGCGTCACGCAACGGTGGAGGAGATTCTCCTCATGCGTTCCGGAGGGGCTCTGGGCGGGGAAAACTAAGCGGATTCGCTTTTCGCCGCCTGTCCCTTATCCAGGCCGGGCATGTTTCCGACATACTGTTTAATGGCGTCGCGGTCCGGTGGTTGCATCTCGGTGAACAAGACTCCCATCCCCATTTTTTCGATCACATAATTCACCACGGCTTCAGCGGTGATGACTCTGTCTTTCTGATCGAGGTTGAAACGGACGGTGAAGGGCGTCCCCACGTCGAGCGGGGCGGAGGTTTCGATGAACATTCCGGCTATGCTAATGTCGCGCGAGAAGGCCAATGTCATGCATTGCTCGCATTCAACCTGGGTAGCCAGTGGCGCGCGAGGTTGCAGTCGGCGGTCCCTCGTCTTTTGATGGATCAGGCGGAGGACCTTGTGACGATCGTCTTCACTGATTTCCGTGAAGGCAACAGCCGCGCCTTCCCCCGTAACGATATACCTAACGCTGGCTTTGGCTTGGATCACAGGCAGGTGCTTGGCCGGCCGAAAGCGCATCGAGATTTCATTTCCCGGCTCGAGTCCGTCGGCATCGGCGAGGAAAAGCCCGCCCCCGCTCAGGGTAATGGCCACGGAGCGGTAGGTCTCTTTTCCTGAGGTGTAGTTCACCGGCACCTTTACCTTGAGCCTGGGATATCGCCTTGAACGCATTTCGTCCATGAGCCAGCTTGCGACTTCAGTTATAAAACTAAACCGGCTGGCATTTTAGCATAAATCAGAGTGGTTTCCAGGACTCGGCCCAACGGGGTCAGCCCAGCCTTCCGTTGAACATCACGGTATGGCGTGTTCCTCCCCGCAGGCGCGTTCGTTGATTTCTTTTGCCAAAACTGGGGGGTTCATGTTAATCTTTTTGCGTACATAAGAAGAGATGAGAAGCGAGGAGAGAGGCGGATGCCGTTAGCCCGTGAATCGAAAGCCAATACCATAGAGCGGTTTCGAGTCCATCCCAAGGATACGGGCTCACCTGAAGTTCAAATTGCGCTGCTCAGTGAGCGAATCAGCTACCTGAACGAGCATTTTCGTGCCCATCGGAAGGACCATGCTTCACGGCGTGGATTGCTGACCATGGTGAACAGGCGCAAGAGGCATTTAGAGTATCTAAAACGGCGTGACCCCGAGGCGTACAAGGCGGTCATCGAAAAGTTGGGCATCCGCAAGTAGCCCGGTGCATACAGAGAAGGTTTCAAGATTTCAGGCAAGACAAGATCTGTTGTCGAAGCGACTCCCCGGTTTCCCGGCGTGGGTCGCTTTTGCTTTTTGGGCGGCTTCAAAACGGGCTTGGGGCTCCCATCCGTTCAACAACCACCTCGATTCGCAGCTCCCTGAATAACCCGCATGCCGCATAGCGCCGCGAGGTCAAACACCTCGGGCCGCATGCGCATGCCATGACCCGCTATGTGGCGCCTTGACGGCGCTCGGCGTGGATTGTTGGAGGATTATATGGAACAAGTTAGCATTACCCTGGGTACACAAACCCTTTCAATCGAATGTGGCCGAGTGGCGAAGCAAGCCAATGGCTCCGCCTACGTTCGCTACGGTGACACCGTCGTGCTGGCCACGGAGTGCTCGACCAACCCGCGGGAGGGGATCGATTTCTTCCCCCTCACCGTGGATTATCGAGAATACACCTACGCCGCGGGAAGAATTCCCGGCGGCTTTTTCAAGCGTGAAGGACGCCCGACCGAGAAAGAGATTCTCACCAGCCGCCTGATTGACCGTCCCATCCGGCCTCTCTTTGCCGATGGGTTCAGAGACGAAACCCAAGTTATTGCCATGGTGCTTTCCGCCGATTCGGAAAACAACCCCGATGTGATCGGGTTGGTCGCGGGCACGGCGGCGCTCTACCTTTCGGATATCCCGTTTCTCAATCCCGTCGGCGCTGTGCGCGTGGGACTGGTGGACGGACGCCTGACCACCAACCCGACCTACAGTGAGATCAAGAGTAGCGCGCTGAACCTGGTGGTGGCGGGCACGGAAGACGCCATTGTGATGGTGGAGGCGGGCGCGAAGGAAGTTTCCGAAGCGTCGATTATCGAGGCGATCCAATATGCGCATGGCGAAATCCGCCGGATTGTCGCGGCGCAGAAAGAGCTCTTTCAAAAGCTGGGCTTGAAGAAGCGCCAGTTCACAGCGCCGACTCGCGATGAAGCGCTCTACGAGGAAGTCCGCGGAAAAATCGAGGAGTCTCTCCACGAGGCGATGGACACTTCCAAGTACATCAAGCTGGAAAGTCATCGCAAGATTTCCGACCTGCGCAAAGCCTTGGTGGCGACGTATCCCGAGGACGACGAGGCCAAGCGCAAGCTGGTGGCGCGCTTTGTGGACGAGGTGGAAGAACGGCTGTTCCGCGATGACGTGCTCACCAAGCGTCAGCGACCGGACAAGCGCGCCTTCGATCAGGTGCGTGCCATTAATTGCGAAGTGGGGATGCTTCCCCGCACCCACGGTTCCGCACTCTTTACGCGCGGTGAAACGCAAGCGTTGGTCACGGCCACGCTCGGGACCGGCGAGGATCAGCAGCGCCTGGATGTGCTGGAGGGTGAAGCGTTCAAACGCTTCATGCTCCATTACAACTTCCCTCCGTTCAGCGTGGGCGAGGTCGGATTCCTGCGGGGACCCGGACGGCGCGAGATTGGCCACGGGGCTTTGGCCGAGCGCGCGCTGTTCAACATCCTTCCAGAGGAGAAAGATTTTCCCTACACGGTTCGCGTCGTGTCCGACATCCTGGAATCGAATGGTTCATCGTCCATGGCCACAGTCTGCGGTGGGACGCTGGCCTTGATGGACGCGGGTGTTCCGTTGAAGTCCCCGGTGGCGGGAATTGCCATGGGTCTGGTGAAGGAAGGCGACAAGTACGCCATCCTCACTGACATCGCCGGACCTGAAGATCATTACGGTGACATGGATTTTAAGGTTGCGGGAACCAAGGACGGAATCACTGCGCTCCAAATGGATATCAAGATCACGGGAGTTACTCCCGAGATCATGGCGGAGGCTCTGACTCAGGCGAAGGCCGGGCGTTTGCACGTGCTCGGAAAAATGCTGGAGACATTGGATTCGCCGCGCACCAACATTTCCACCTATGCACCGCACATCTACGCGATGAAGATCAATCCCTCAAGGATCGGCGAGCTCATCGGGCCGGGCGGCAAAGTGATTCGCGGCATCATCGAGCAGACGGGTGTGAAAATTGACGTCGAAGACGACGGCAGTGTGAACGTGGCCGCCACCGATGAACCCTCGGCCAGCAAGGCCTTGAAGATGATTCGCGACCTGCTGGCGGAAGCCGAGATTGGAAAGACCTATCTGGGAAAAGTCGTGCGGCTGGCGGATTTCGGAGCCTTCGTCGAGATCTTCCCCGGCACTGACGGTTTGCTTCACATCAGCGAGGTTGCGGAGCATCGCATCCGCGATATCCGCGAGGAACTGAAGCTGGGCGACCAACTCCTGGTGAAGGTCATTTCCGTCGAAGGCAACAAGGTGCGGTTGAGCCGCAAAGCGGTTTTGCGGGACCAGCGCGCCAAGACGGGTGAGCCCGCGCCGCCCGCCGAGCACGCGGAACACGCGGAACATTCTGAACATCATCCGCGCGGAAGACACTAGGTTCGGCCGCGGGAGAAAGATCGAACGGTAATCGATCGGTGCCGGTCTCGCTATGCGGGGCCGGCGTTTTTGTTGTGGCTCTGAGATGGGCGCTCCCAGCCAATTCTTCCCCTTTCTTTCCCCCCACGCCTATCTAAACCGTCGAGGAAATAGGAATGTAGGTCTCTGTCCCGGACTCCCGGGCCGGGTGTTTCATCCGCCGGCGATCTTCACCATTGATCGCGCGGGGAAATCTGAGTCGTTCTATGATGATTCTCTGGACGGTCGGGGAAAATCGCTCATGCTTCGAGAATCGGCCTTGATCTGGATGTTTCTGGCGTGCGGGACGCCCTTATTCGCTCAAAGCGTCAGCTTGAATGGCGCGGTCGTGCTCGTCCGGCCTGGGTCAATACCGAATGCTGAAAGGACCGCTGCCACTGTCCTGCGCGAAGAACTGGAGAAGCGCACGGGCATCGGGATCGAAGCCACGACGCATTGGCCAGCGGGCAAAGCCGTCATCGCGATTACCTCAACTTCCGACGTTCCTGCCTGGGACCACCGCGTCCCCGCCCGGGAGGGAGAAGGGTTGCCGGAAAAGCGGCCCGAAGGGTACCGGCTTTTTGTCGAAGCGCAAAAAGGCACCGCGCCGGTCGTGTGGGTGTTGGGTGCCGACGCCCGCGGCGCACTGTTTGGCGTAGGTCAACTCCTGCGCCGAATCGATTGGGCGCGCGGCAAGCTCGAAGTCGCAGCCCCGCTCGACATCGCCACTACTCCCGCCTATGCGATCCGCGGCCACCAACTCGGCTACCGCGCCCAGGCGAACTCCTACGACGCCTGGAGCCCCCACCAATTCGAGCAATACATTCGCGAGCTCACGTTTTTCGGCGTGAACAGCATCGAGGGCATTCCCTTTCAAGACGACCGTCCCACGCCCGTCATGAAGTATTCCCGGCGCGAGATGAACCGCGCGATCGGCGAAATTTGTGACCGATATGGCCTGGATTATTGGGTGTGGGCACCCGCGGATTTCGACCTCAGGGATACCCCGCGGCGCAACCAGGAACTCGAAAGGTATGCGGAATTTTTTCGCGATACCCTGACTTTGACCGGAGTCTTCTTTCCGGGCGGAGATCCGGGCCACAACCCTCCAGAACTTGTGTTTCCGTTTCTTGAAGACATGGCGAAGCTCCTTCGTCCTTCTCATCCGCAGGTCAAGATTTGGATTTCCTTGCAATGGTTCACGGCGCCCCAGATCGACGCGATCCACAATTATATTGGCCGCAACGCCCCTGAGTGGTTTGCGGGGCTGGTGGCAGGCCCATCGGGTCCGTCCATTGCCGCGACTCGCCAGCGGCTCGCGAAACAGTACCGCCTGCGCCTTTATCCGGATTTGAGTCACAACGTGCGGTGCCAGTTTGAAGTGCCGGAATGGGACCAAGCGTATTCCTTGACCGAGGGCAGGGAAGCGGTGAACCCGCGCCCCGCCGAGTACACCGCACTGTTTCGTAATCTCGCTCCCTGGAGCGACGGATTCATTTCCTACTCCGACGGCGTACACGACGATGTGAATAAAGCCATCTGGAGCGCGCTCGCTTGGGATCCCAGCCTCAGCACGCGGGACATTCTCATTGATTATGCGCGCGTTTTCTTTGGCCCCGTGGAGGCGGAGCGAGCCGCGGATGCCATGCTCGCCCTGGAGAAAAACTGGCATGGCCCCCTCGTTGACAACGGGGCAGTGGAGGGAACCCTTTCAACCTGGCAGCAGCTAGAGCGCGGGTCGCCGGAACTCCGGGAAAACTGGCGTTGGCAGATGTGCTTGCTGCGCGCCAATTATGACGCCTGCGTGCGGTGCCGCCTGATTCACGAAACAGACTTGGAGGCGCGAGCCAACGCCATTCTCGCGGAAGCTCCCACGCGCGGGGCGGATAACGCCATGACCGCGGCGATGGCCACATTGAATGACGCCGTCATCCACACTGCGGCACCCGATCTAAGACAGCGCATTTCTGATCTTTGTGATGAACTGTTCCATTCCATCGGCCTGCAAACCAGTGTGAAGAAGTATTACGCGATTGGCGAGGAGCGAGGAGCAGTGCTCGACCTTGTGGATTATCCCCTGAACAATCGCTGGTGGTTGGAAGACGAGTTTCAGAAAACCCGGCAGCTTGGATCCGAGGAGGAAAAGTGCAGCCGGCTGCATGTCATCGCCACGTGGGAGAATCCCGCGCCGGGCAGCTACTACGACGACGTCGGCAACGTGGCCACATCCCCCCATGTGGTACGCACGGAGGTTTATGGGCCGGGCATGGATGCGGACAATGGGCACACGCCAACCTTCTGGTGGTGGGATGAAGGTATGAGCCGGGCGCGCCTTTCCTGGCAGGTGACGATGTGGCCCGAGCGGATGGTTTATGGCGGACTCGATCCGAAGGGCACGTACGTGGTGAGATCGACCGGCTATAAACAGGCGCTGCTGAGGATCAACGGAGAGCGAATCCAGCCTATGGTCGATGGCCAGGAGATGGGAGCATTCAAGGAGTTCCCCGTGCCGCCGGAACTCTTAAAAGGCGGACGGCTGATCTTGACGTGGGACCCGCCCGCTGGCGAGGAAAACCTCAATTGGCGCGACCAGTCGCGACTGGCGGAAGTCTGGCTAATCAAAAAGGACCACCACTAAGAATTGCAAAATAAAGTGACAGTAACGAACGTAGCGCGGGCATCTTGCCCGCTGTCGCGGGAGCGTCCCGCTCCCGCCAGGGCGCGGGCAGGATGCCCACGCCCCAGAAGCTGTGAATTTATTGATTTTTTCGATTTTCGACCGCGTGCTTTCAACTACTTGCGGGCCAAAATACGCGGTTTTTTCAATTAATTCACAGCTTCCCAGCGGGCGGGACGCCCGCGCTACGAATACAGTTCGCCGGCGTATTTTGCGATCCTCACGAAGCTTTTTGCGTTCCACAATGAGCCTCGACGTCACCATCACATCTACGTCGGCACGCGGTACGACGGGGTCAGAAGATCATCAGGTATCGGTCGGTCTCCCACTCACTGACGCTTCGTTGATACTGCACCCATTCTTCGGTCTTCACCTGAATGTAGTAGGAGGTGAAATCCGTTCCCAAGGCTTGCTGGAGGACGGAATCCTTCTCGAGATGATGGAGTGCTTCTCGCAAGCTCATGGGCAACAAGTGAATCCCCCGCGCGGCGAGGTCGGTTTCGGGGACTTCGTACAAGTTGCTAGTGTTGGCCGGGCCAGGGTCCATTTTGTTCTCGATTCCGTCCATGCCTGCCGCCAGGAGGCCCGCAATCGCCAGGTAGGGGTTGGCGGCGCCGTCGATGGCGCGATTTTCAATTCGGCCGGGCCCCGGAAGGCGGATCATCTGAGTGCGATTGGAAGGGCCGTAGGTGATGTAAACGGGCGCCCAGGTGGCTCCGGAGCGCGGCCTGCCCGGAACCAGGCGCTTGTAACTATTCACCAGGGGCGAGGTAATGGCGCAGAGGCTTGGCGCGTGATGAAGTACCCCGGCCATAAACGCGCGGCCGAGGTGGGAAAGACCGTATTCGGCATTTTCATCAAGAAACAGGTTCTTGCCGGTTTCCGCGTCCGCCAGGCTGAGATGAAAGTGCGCGCCGTTGCCGGTGAGATGCGAAAAAGGTTTGGGCATGAAGGTGGCGAGCAGGCCGTGCTGCTCGGCGATGGTGCGTACCATCCACTTGAAGAACGTGTGCCGGTCGGCGCTGGTCAGGGCGTCCGAATAAACCCAATTGATTTCGAATTGGCAGTTGGCATCTTCGTGGTCGCTGGCATACGGGTCCCAGCCCATCTCCTGCATGTAATGAAGGAGCGTGGTCATGATATCAAGGTTGCGGTAGAGCGCGCGCAGGTCGTAGCAAGGCTTTCCCGCCGTATCAAGAGGATCCCAGGGGAGGTAGCGGCCGTGGTCGTTCTTCTTCAAGAGCATGAATTCGGCTTCGATGCCGACGTGGAGAATGTAACCCTCTTGCCGGAGCGCTTCGAGGCTGTGCGAAAGAATGGTGCGCGGACAGTAGGGCCACGGCTGTCCATTCACGTGGAGATTGCCGGGCACCCAGGCAACGTTCTTGCGCCAGGGTAGAATGGTGAGAGATTTGAAGTCGGGGATGCTCACGACATCGGCATCCTGCGGGCCCTGGTTCAGATCGCCGGCCGCAAAGCCCGCGAAGCCCGCCCCTTCCCGCGTCATCTCCTCCTTGTGGGTCGCGGGAACAACCTTGGCTTTGGGGGCTCCCGTCAATTCGACGAAGGAGCAAAGGAAGAACTCAATGTCTCTTTCCGATAACAGCGAGCCCTTGGGACTGTCCATAACTCCTCCTTTTCGTCTACGAAGAAACCGCGGCAGCGGCCTTTTCTCCCACCAATTGTCCGGTGGCGAATCGACCCGGGGAAAAAGGCTCAATCAGCTTGGGAGTTTTGCCGGTCGCGATCAGTTCCGCCGTGCATTTTCCGGCGATGGGGGCCGCCTTGAATCCGTACGTCCCCCATCCTACATCCATGTAGAAATTTCTTACTTCCTGCGCCGCGCCGATAATCGGAGCGTAATCCGGGGTCATGTCGCAGACTCCGGCCCACTGGCGCAGCACTCGCAGCCCGTGCAATTGCGGGAACAGCTCGAGTGTGTACGTGGCCATCTGCTCGAGCGTCGGAAGCGTGCTCCGCATACTGTACGACTGATAGGGGTCGATCTCGGCGCCGATGACCAGTTCCCCTTTATCGGTCTGGTTCACGTAAACATGCAGCGTAGCGGAGACAATCACCTTGTTGAGAAAGGGCTTCAGCGGCTCGCTAACACAGGCTTGGAGGGGGTGGCTGACCACTTGCAGGGGCACTCCCGCCATCTTCGCGATGGTCGAAGCCCATCCGGCCGTGGCATTCAACACTGCTCCGGTGGAAACTTCCCCGCGATCTGTGAGCACCGCTTGGACTTTGCCAGCTTCCACCCGCATTCCCGTGACGGTCGTGTAAGGGTGAATTTCAATCCCCATGCGGTCGCAAGCGCGCGCCAGGCCCCACACCACGGCGTCGTGGCGGATGATGCCCCCCGGCGGATGATACAACGCGGCCAAAATCGGGTAACGTGCTCGGCCGCTGAGGTCCATGGAGGGCACCAGCCGGCGAATTTCCTCGGGATAGATCATCCGGCTGTCGATCCCAAGGGCTTGGTTGTTTTCCGCCCGAATTCGCAAGCCGGTCACGGAGGAGTCTGTGTGCCCAAGGGTGAGGTGGCCACACTGGCTGAAGAGCAAATTCCATTCGAGCTCTCGCGAAAGGCTTTCATAAAGCTTCACGGATGCGTCGTAGAAAAGAATGCCTTCCGGAGTGCGGTAATTCGAGCGAATGATGGCGGTATTCCGGCCACTGCTGCCGATTCCCAGGTAGCCTTTATCGAGCAGCGCGATATTGCGAACGCCATGCTGTGAGCCGAGGTAATAAGCCGTGGCGAGCCCGTGGACGCCCGCGCCCACAATCACCACCTCATAGCGGGGTTTCAGTTCCCGCCGCTGCCACATTCGCTCCTTTTTGAAGAGTCTCAACATCTTGGTGTTTGTTGTATTTCTCAGCCCTGAGGAGGTCCCGGCTCAGCCCAATCCGCCGGCCGCAATTCACGAAAAGAACTTCACCACAGAGGCACGGAGATCACAGAGGGGCTTCTCTCCGCGCCCTCCGTGCCTCTGTGGTGAAGCTCTTCCTTCACTCTCTCTCCGGAAGATGAATAGCCGCGGACTTCACATCGCGCCGGCCCGGATCAACCCCGCATCAGTTTCTTTGCCTCAAGCCCAAAAGGCGCGATCTGGAACTCGTGCCCGGCATGGAGTACCGATTCCCAAACACTCACGCCGTACTCTCGTCCGACCAGTAAATGGAACGCCGGAATGCCCGCCACATCTTTCCGCAGAATGATGGCGTGAACGTGCGCCACGGTGGTCTGCGTACAGGTGAAATCGTCCCGCAGATTGCTCGAAAGATTCAGCGAGGTCAACTTATTCAAAACGTCACGGCTGCGAGGCCCGGCAAGCAATAACTGCGCGTAGGCAGAGGTCACTTCGGTCACATATACGGGTGGAGGTAAAGTGGGGTCCGGCCCAACCGTCTGGAATTGCTCCATGCGCTCTCGGACTGCGACGGCTGCCGAAGGCTCGCACGTCAGCAGGTATTGACGCTGTCCCAACGGCCACAAGAACGCCTCGGGTCCCAGGTCGTGAGGGGTCTTCAGTCCGCGACCTTGCAGATTGAATTTCGACATCCAACTCAAATCAGCCAAACCAACGGATTGGCGCGTCCGCGCAGCCTCCTCGGCCGGGTCGACGAAGGACGAGGGAACTTGCCAGCCATGATGCTCGACCATCGTGGCCACACGTTCGCGATACGTGTGGTACAAAGCCGTCTGCTTAATATCAGCGTCCTTTACGTGCGCAAGCGCGTGCCTTCGGGATCATAGAACGCCTGCTCGGTGATCCTGGCGCGTGCCAGTCGTCCCGCTACTCGGACATCGACTTCGGCTCCCTCGTGGGCCTGCTCCGCCGGCACCCAGGCCAAACCTATTGCTTTCTTCTTGAGGGGAGAGAACCGAACACTGGTAACTCTTCCGGCCAGTTGGCCATCCACCATAATCGCTGCGCCGTCCTCGGGCAAAATATCTTCGTTCATAATAAATCCCGCGAGTTTTTGACGCGGTTGTTCACCCGCGAGACGATGGAGCGCCGCTCGACCGATAAAATCTTCCTTGTCCAGCTTGGGCGCCCATGACATTCCAGCTTCATAGGGATTCGTCAAGGCGTCGCTATCAACCGCCACGATCACATGGCGCTTCTCGAGGCGCAGAAGGCGTTGGGCTTCAATTCCAAAAGGCCTGATGTCAAATCTACGCCCCGCATCGAGCAAGGCTTTCCAAAGGTCCGGGCCGAACTCGGCAGGAAAGTGGATTTCCCACCCCGTTTCTCCCACAAATCCGATCCGCATCAAAATGGCCTCGATGCCCGCGACTTGCGCCGTGCGGCATGCCATGTAAGGGAAGGCCGTAGTGCTCAGGTCGCAATCCGTGAGCGGTGTGAGCACCTCGCGCGCGTTCGGCCCCGCCAGATTTACTGCCGCGAGGCCTGAGGTGACGTTCGTGATATAAACGTCCCAGCCCGTTCCCACCAGCCACCACTTCATCCACTGATTCACGAAGTCCAGATTGCCCGTGGTGGTGGTCACGAAGAAGTGGTCGTCCGCCAGCCGGGAAACCGTGCCATCGTCCAGCATGATTCCCGCTTCGTCGCAAAGAACTCCGTAGCGAACGCGCCCCAGTCGAAGGTCTGACAGCTGTCCCGCGTAAATCTTGTCGAGCAGATTCCCCACGTCCCGGCCTTTGATATCCAGCTTGCCCAGCGTGCTGACATCAATCAGCCCCACGCGCTCTCGCACCGCGCGATACTCCGCTTCGACGCAGAACTTCTCATCTGCGCCTTTTTGCGGCTGGTAGTAGCGCGGCCGCTTCCACTCTCCCATGTCGAGCCACACGGCGCCGGATGCATCGTGCTCATAGTGCATGGGAGTGCGGCGCGTGGGATGATGCCGCGCCCCGGCCAGCGCTCCCAGCGTGACTCCCGGGTTGGGCGGCCGCGAAGTGGTGACTCCCGTATCACCCATGCTCCGGCTGGTCTGGCGGGCACAAACTCCGATGGCGGGCAACTGGCACATCCTGCCCTGACACGGGCCCATCGTCGTGGTCGTATACCGTTTGAGCGTTTCTATGTGATCGAAGCCTTCGTCAATCGCATTCACAAGGTCCTGCGAACTCACGTCGGAGCACAGACAGACAAACGCCCGCTTGCTCGCAGGGTCGCGTTCTGGCGGCAGGATGGCCGCGGCGATGAGCGATTCCCCCGTCACCTCGCCTACCGCGCGGATGCTGGGGGGGAAGTCTGTCGGGATAAAGGCTCCCTTCCTCGCGTCCCATTGCAAGCGCGCTCCGGCTTGATTCAGCAGGCCGGCATCGGGGATGCGATGGCCGCACATGACCACTAAATCACAGGCGTATTGCCCGTCTCGTGTTTGGACGCCAGTAACGCACTGACGACCAAGGGCCTTGACCACCGATTCCGGCGCGACGGTGGCGGCAACTTGAATTCCCGCCTCACGCAAGTCCGCTACCACGGACTCTTCCCGCGGACTGCGCCCAATAACCACGGCCACCTTGCCCGGCGCGATGCCGTGCAGGCGAATCAGGCGCTGGACGGCGGTCGAGAGCATGATTCCGACCAGGTCGTTGTTCGGAAAAAGCAGCGAAGATTCATAGGCGCCCGTCGCCACCACTACTCGGCCGGCCCGCAGGTGAATCAACCGCTCGGCGTCCTTGGGCTCTTTGCGAGGTTGCACAACGCCAAGCAAGTTGCCTTCGTAGAGGCCAAAACAGTAGCGCCCTTGCAGCACTTGGATGTTTGGAAGCGCTCGGACCCGGGCGACAAGGTCGGCGGGCGAAGTGTCCGGGCTTCTCGAGTACCGCAGGTGGCCGCCCAGCGCCGGCTGGTCATCAATCAACGCGACCTGCTCGCCCTGGGTCGCCAGCTCGATTGCGGACGCCATGCCCGCCGGGCCGCCGCCGACAATCGCCACTTCCGTGTGCCTGTAGCTGTGTTCGTAATTCCCGTTAACATTATCGAGCGAAGGCGCCACGCCAAGGCCCGCGATCCTGCGAATAAAGGGCTCGGCGGCATGCCACACGCGGGGATTGGTCATCGTTTTGTAATACCAGCCGACCGGCATCAACCAATCGAAGCGCTGCACCACGGAGAGGAAGTCGTTTTCGAGCGACGGATACGCATTCTGGTGCGTGACTTTCATTCCCGCCAAGGCGCGGGTTGTGCAGGTGCGGACATTCGGAGTTCCATCCACGTTCATCAGGCAATTTGGGCACTTTCCCGAAAGGCAAAGCAAGCCGCGCGGGCGATGGTACTTGAAGCTCCGCGAGAAGATGCGCTGTCCGGAGCGATAAAGCGCCGAGGCAATGGTGTCGCCGACCGAGGCTGTGACCGGCTGTCCATTGAATTGAAATGTCAGCGTTTCCGAAGGTTCGCTCACGTTGATTCTTCAGGGAAAAAGGAATCCTGGACTTCGTTGGTCAGGGTGTTTCTGAGCGCTTGAAACCACTGGCGGCAGCCCGAACGGTGAAACCACCACTCGCGTTGCACTCCCGCCTCGTTGACTTTGGTGTATGTGTAATGAGCCCAGTCTAGATCCGGCGCGCCGGGGCCAGGACGCTGCTTAACCTCACCCCCAAAGCGGAATTCATATACGCTGCGATTGCCGCACTGGGGACACCGCACTAGAAACGACACAACTAGCTCCTTAAATCCTCGCCACTTTTCGGGTCCCCGCCAAGGGAATCCCGCAAATCGCCGAGGCTTCCAGGGTAAGCGCCGCCATATCCTCAGGCTCAAGATGGTGGATGTCCGACTTCCCACAGGCCCGAGCCAACATTTGAATCTCTGCCGTCATCACCCGCAGCAGGTTGGCAACCCGCTCCGCCGCCTGATCAATGTCGAGGCGTTGCATCAATTGGGGGTCTTGCGTTGTGACGCCCACCGGACAGCGACCCGTATGGCAGTGGTGGCAATACCCAGGCTCCGTGCCGAGGCGGTGATAATCGTCGACGTGCAAGGCCTTGTTGCAGTTCAGAGCAATCAACGCGGCGGTGCCGATATACACCGCATCCGCTCCCAGCGCGATGGCCTTGGCTGCATCCGCGCCATCACGAATCCCGCCCGCGATGATGAGTTGGATTTCCCCATATTGCCCGCAATCCTCAAGGGCTGCGCGAGCTTCGCACACGGCTGCCAGAGTCGGCAGGCCTGTATGTTCCTGAAAGATTGCCGGCGAAGCTCCTGTGCCGCCTTCCATGCCATCCACCACAATGACGTCGGCCCCGGCCTTGACCGCGAGCTTCACGTCGTCAAACGCCCGGCTGGCGCCCATTTTTACGAAGATCGGCACTTCCCAGTCCGTCGCCTCGCGCAACTCTTCGATTTTCACAATCATATCGTCCGGCCCCAGGAAGTCGGGGTGCCGCGCGGGGCTCCGCTGGTCGACCCCGACGGGAAGATCGCGCTGCCGGGCGATGGTCTCTGACACTTTCGAACCCAGCAGCAATCCGCCGGAACCCGGTTTGGCGCCCTGACCCACGGTGAGTTCAATAGCGTCAGCCCTGCGCATATCGTGAATGTTAATTCCGTATCGCGAGGGCAGCACTTCGTAAATCAGCGTCTTGCTGTTTTCTCGTTCCGCCCCCAACATCCCGCCATCGCCGGTAGTATTGGAGGAGCCCGCCGCCGATGCTCCCCGCGCCAGGGCCACCTTGGCATTGTAGGAAAGCGCTCCCCAGCTCATCCCGGTGATCATCACCGGCACGTCGAGCACGATGGGTTTACGTGCGTGGCGCTTTCCCAGCACCGTCTTGGTTGAACACTTTTCTCGGTAGCCCTCCAGGGGAATCCGGGTCAGCGAACAGGGAAGAAAGGTGAGGTCGTCGAAGGTCGCCCAAGTTCGCGGACGCAATGTGCCGTAACCGCGCATGCGATACAGGCCAGACTCCGCTTTGGCCTGGATGTCCTCGATGACCTCAGGCCGGAAGGTCCCGCTCGGCCGCAGCGTATGATTTAAGATGTGGGGATCGTCAGGCATCGATCAGAGAGCCTCCTGCCAGGTCTTCAGTCCCGTTTATCAAAATTCCACAGCTTTCTCCCCGCCACGACCTTCTTGAACTCTCGCACGGACGGCAGACCCTTGCGCACCTCAGGTTCGAGGAATTGATTCAGCAGCGTCTCGAGCGATTGGGCATCATCTGGCGTGGTCGTTTCAACGACCGCGTCGGTGCCCAGATCGGCAATCTTGCCGCCCACATAGCAAACAGTCTCATACATGGAATCGGCAAAGGCCTCACCGGCGTCGCCGCAAACGATGAGGGTCCCTTTCTGCGCCATAAACCCGGCCATGTAGCCGCAATTTCCTGCCACGATCACGGTGCCGCCTTTCATAGAGATTCCGAGCCGCGCCGCGGCAGCGCCATAAATCACGACCGTGCCACCACGAATCGCAGC
>Ga0181520_10007702_pt1 | contig 15715 bp, 12 predicted proteins | sample PEATcosm2014_Bin_29_FD_132451 | JGI IMG/M metagenome (GOLD analysis project Ga0181520, IMG submission 132451) | Peatland microbial communities from MTU Mesocosm Facility, Houghton, MI, USA - PEATcosm2014_Bin02_30_metaG | ecosystem: Environmental > Terrestrial > Soil > Wetlands > Peat | place...
CGCCCCCATCTTCCCCGCGATGGCACGGATTGCGGTAAGGGCATGGCCGGACGCGGCGGGGCAGGGGACGCTGTCGCCCGTCGCGCTCGGGGCTGGCTACAGCCGGCCGCCCGCCTCGCGCCGGCGTGCCTCGCTGCGGATTCCGCTGCCGCTGTCGGCGCTGCTGCACCTGCTCCTGGTATTGGCCCTGCTGTTCCTGCCGCAGCGCCAGCCCGAGGCGCCCGACATCGGTGAGGCCGGGACCGTGGACGTGGTGATGGTGCCGGCGGGCGTGCCCGAGGCCCCGGCGGAGCTGCCGCCGGAACCGAACCCCGCCACGCCGGAGCCGCCGATGCCGGCGCTGCCGCTGCCGCCGCCGGCGCCACCGAGTCCACCGGTCGCAGCCGCGCCCGCGCCGCCCCCGGCTCCGCCGGAAAACCCGCCAGCGCCGCCGGCGCCCGAGGCGCTGGCCGCCCCGCCCGCGCCGCTGCCGGTGCCGCAGACCCGGCCGTCAGCGCCGCCGGAACCCGAGGAGGCGGCCGCTCCGCCCGCGCCGCCGCCGCGGCCGCCGGCGCCGCCCAGGCCGGCCGCCGTGCGCCCCACACCGTTCCCGCGCCCGGTCGCGCGCTCGTTCGCCGACCTCGGCACCGGTCTGCGTACCGAGTCGCGGCCCGAGCCCGAGCCCGCACCGCCGCTGCCGCGTGGCGCCATGAACCTCGCGATCGGCCCGGAGGCGCGCGCCAGCAAGGGCTCGATTCCGCTCAACCCGGACTCCACCAGGGGCATCCTGCGCATCGAAGGCGCCGATCTCGGCGAGGACTGGGCGCGCGCGCTACTGGCGTGGTGGAACGAGCACAGCTTCTATCCCCACCAGGCCGCGGAAAACGACGAGGATGGCACCAACCGGCTGCGCGTGCTGGTGGACCGCACGGGCCGCGTGCATTCGGTGGAGTTGGAGATGCGCTCGGGCAGCCAGTGGCTCGATATGGGTTCGCTGGCGATCTTCCGCGACGCCAGGCTGCCGCCATTCCCGCTGGCCACGCCGCAGAACGAGGCGACGCTGCATCTGACGATCCAGTACATCCTGATCCACCGCGGTGGCGGGTGACGTTTTCAGCCGCCCCGCTCCCCCCGCTTCGCCACCTGCCACAACGCCTCCATCTCCTCCAGCGAGGCATCCCCGGGCGTCCGCCCCGCCGCCGCCAGCGCCGCCTCCACCGCCCCGAACCGGCGCGCGAACTTCTGGTTGGCCTCGCGCAGGCAACGCTCGGCATCCAGCCCCAGCTTGCGCGCCAGGTTTGCCATCACGAACAGCAGGTCTCCCAGCTCGTCGGCCAGCCGCGCCGGGTCGGCGCCCACCAGCTCGGCCCGCAGCTCGGCCACTTCCTCGTCCAGCTTGGCCATCACCGCCGGCGCGTCCGGCCAGTCGAAGCCCACCCGCGCCGCCCGCCGGGTCAGCTTCTCCGCCCGCGCGAGCGCGGGCAGCCCAACCGGAATGCCGGCCAGCACGCCGGTCTCCGCCCGCTCGGCGCGCTCGGCGCGCTTCTGCTCGTCCCACGCGGCGGCATGCATCCCCGCCTCGCGCGCCGCCGCGTCGCCGAACACGTGCGGATGCCGCCGCACCATCTTGTCGGCGATGTGGCGCGCCACCTCGGTGAAACCGAAGCGGCCTGCCTCCTCCGCCATGCGGGCGTGGTAGACTACCTGGAACAGCAGGTCCCCCAGCTCGTCGGGCAGGGCGGCGAAGTCGCGCCGCAGGATGGCATCGGCCACCTCGTAGGCTTCCTCGATCGTGTAGGTGGCGATGGAGGCGAAGTCCTGCGTCACGTCCCACGGGCAGCCCCGGACCGGGTCGCGCAACGCCGCCATGATGTCGAGCAACCGCCGCAACTCCGCGGCGGCCGGGTCGGGCTGGGGATGGGGCATGCGAAAATCCGCGTCCTGCTGAGTGGGGGAAAAATCTACCACTCGGCGACCGATCCGTCCTTGTGCCGCCACACCGGGGCGCGCCAGCGATGGCCGGTCTCGGCGCGGGTCCGCACGTAGTCCTCATTGATTTCCACGCCCAGGCCCGGCCCGTTCGGAATCATGATGGCGCCGTCCTGGTAGCGGAACCGGTTCGCCTCGGTCATGTAGTCCAGCAGGTCGTTGGTCGTGTTGTATTGCATGCCGAGGCTCTGCTCCTGGATGAAGGCGTTGTAGCAGACGGCATCGACCTGCAGGCAGGCCGCGAGCGCGACCGGCCCCAGCGGGCAGTGCGGCGCCAGCGCCACGTCATAGGCCTCGGCCATCGCGCCGAGGCGGATCATTTCGGTAATTCCGCCGACATGCGCCGGGTCCGGATTGATGATCTGCGCGGCCCTGGCCTCGAACAGCGCCTTGAACTCGGCCCGGCCGTGCATGCGCTCGCCGACGGCCAGCGGCACCGGGGTCATCGCCGCCAGCGCCGCCAGCGCCTCCAACTGTCCGGGCGCCACCGGGTCCTCGATGAAGATGGGCCGCAACGGTTCCAGTTCGCGCACCAGCACGCGCGCCATCGGCGCGTGCACCCGGCCGTGAAAATCGAACGCCAGATCGAGGCGCGATCCCACCGCCGCGCGCAGCTCGCCGAGCTGCTTGACGATCTTGTCGACGGCGGCGTTGCTGTCGACGATCGCCAGTTCCTCGCAGACGTTCATCTTCACCGCGGTGAAGCCGCGTTCGATGGCCGATTCCGCGTCGGCCACCAGATTGCCGGGCCGGTCGCCGCCGATCCAGATGTAGCCGCGAATGGACTCCCGCTGGGCGCCGCCGAGCAGGGCATGGACCGGGACGTCATGGAATTTTCCCGTGATATCCCACAGCGCCTGGTCGATGCCGGAGATCGCGCTCATCAGCACGGGGCCGCCGCGATAGCAGCCGTTGCGATAGAGCATCTGCCAAGTGTCGTTGATCCGGCGGGGGTCGCGGCCGATGAGGAAATCGCCCATCTCCGCCACCAGCGCGGCCAGCGTTTCCGCCCGGCCCTCGAGCACCGGCTCGCCCCAGCCGCTGATTCCCTCATCGGTCTCGATTTTCAGGAACAGCCACCGCGGCGGCACGAGAAAGGTTTTCAGCCCCGTGATTTTCATCGACGACCTCCTGTGGTTGACGGCAGCGCGGCGCGGCGGCTCACAGAATCCCAAAAGTATCCCACGCCGCCTGCGCCTTCATGCCGCCCTTGATGGCCTGAAAAACTCGCTTCTCGCCGTGCGCCTTGGCCCAGGCGCGGCGCATGACCTCCGCCTCGATGGCGCGCGGCACCACGCACACCCCGTCCATGTCGCCGAAGACGATGTCGCCGGGGGCGATGGTGACGCCGTTCATCTGGATCGTGCAGCGGAAGTCCACCACCTTGCCGCGGGGTCGCTGGTCCTGCGCGTAGCGGCCATAGGAAAACACCGGGAAATTGAGTTCCAGGATGCCGCGCGTGTCGCGCGAGTAGCCATCCATCACCGCGCCCACGGCGCCCTGATTGATGGCGCAGGTGCTCATCAGCTCGCCCCACAGCGCGTAGCGCGGCGACGAGCCGGCGCAGACATAGACTTCGTTCTTCTTCAGGTCGTCGAGCGCCGCCAGCATCAGGCCGAAGGGCTGGTTGAACAGCGGGTTGTTGCGTCCCGGGCCTTCGCCGCCATCGTCGTCGGCCTCGAGAACGGGCATCGCGCGGCCGATCGTCACCATGTCCTGGCGCAACGGCTGGATCATCGGCGACAGGAACTGGTGGGTGTAGCCCATCATGTCCATCACATCGCCGACCACGGCGGTGAACAGGTGCTCGCGGGACTTTCCAAACAGCTCGTCGTCGTCGGCGTAGGTGAACTCAGTTTCCATGGGACGTCTCCGGAGAGGGAACGGGAGCATCTTCCCGCAACGCGGCCTCGGCTTCCAGCCGCGTCGCGGTGAGCAGCCAGGCCATCGCCACCCGGCTGCGCACGCCGTCGCCCGCCCGGATCGCGGCCAGCACCTGATCGTGCATCTCGGCCGCGCGGTCGAGCGACGGACTGTGCGCGCGGGTGAGGCGGATGCTGGCCAGCAGCGCCGCCCGCATCGCCCCGGCGAACTGCCGCAGCACCCAGTTTCCCGTCGCCTCCAGGAGGATGGTGTGGAACCGTAGGTCGGCGTCGATGAATTCGTCCTGCGACGGCGCGCTCCGCATCACGGCCAGGGCCGCCGCCATGCCGTCGAGCGCCTCGGCGCCGATCCGCGCCGCCGCCAGCGCCGCCGCCTCGGGTTCCAGCATCAGGCGCGCCTCGAACAGGGCGGAGAAGAAAGCGGCCGACGGCTTGCCGCTCATGGCCGCGTCGAGCACCACCGGTTCGAGCATGTTCCAGCGCTCGGGCGGCGTGACGATCGCCCCGCTGCGGCGGCGCACCTCCACCAGTCCGAAGACGGCCAGACGCTGCACCGCGTCGCGCGCCACGGTGCGGCTGACCGCGTAACGGGCGGCCAGCTCGCTCTCATAGGGCACGCGGTTCGCGGCCGGGATCGCGCCGGAGACGATCTGGCCGACGAGGTCGCGCAGGATCGCCTCGTGCCGCCGCTCCGCCTTGACCGCCATCTCACTCATGTCTGCAGTTTTATGTAAGACTTATGTTGGGTTCAATCGCGAAATTTGCGCCTGAATCGCCCTTGACCGGGCCGTAATGTCTGACATAGCGTACTGAAACCCGCGTCCAGGAGGCGACAATGGCCAGGGCAACGGCCGATCTGCGGCGGACCACGGTGGCGCGCGTCACCCGCCACATCATCCCCTTCGTCATGGTGCTCTACCTGGTCGCCTATATCGACCGGTCGAACATTTCGGTCGCCGCGCTGCAGATGAACGGCGCGCTCGGCATGACGGCGCAACAATACGGCTGGGGCGCCGGGCTGTTCTTCTCGACGTATATTCTGCTGGAGTTTCCCTCCAACCTGATCCTGGCGCATGTCGGCGCCCGCCGCTGGATCGCCCGCATCATGGTGACGTGGGGCATCGTCGCCAGCCTGATGGGCCTGATCCAGAGCACCGACCAGTTCTACCTCGCCCGCATCCTGCTGGGCGCGGCGGAGGCCGGGTTCACGCCAGGCATCATCTACTACCTGAGCCGCTGGTATCCCTCGCAGGACCGGGCCAAGGCCGTCGGCTGGTTCTACATCGGCGCCGCGCTGGCCTCCGTCATCGGCCTGCCGCTGGCCGGCATGCTGCTCTCGCTGGACGGATTGTTCGGCGTGCCGGGCTGGCGCTGGGTGTATCTGCTGGAGGGACTGCCCGCGGTGGTCCTGGGGGTGCTGGTGCTGCGCCTGCTGCCCGATTCCCCGGCTTCCGTGCCGTGGCTGGACGGCGCCGGCCGCGCCTGGCTGACCCGGACCCTGGCGCGGGAAGCCGCCGAGGCGCCGGTGTCGGAAAAGGCCCATTGGAGCATGGCCCTGCGCGACAGCCGGGTCTGGCTGTTCAGCCTGGTCTGGCTGTTCCAGGCGTTCGGCACGATCGGCGTCACCCTGTTCCTGCCGCAGATCGTGCGCGGACTGTCGGGCGGCAGCAACTTCACCGTGACCATGCTGTCGGCCGCGCCCTTCCTGCTCGCCGCCGTGTTGATGTTCTTCAACGGCCGGCATTCGGACGCGGCGCGGGAGCGCCGGCTGCACCTGACGTTGCCGCTGCTCGCCGCCGGCGTCGTGCTGGCCCTCGGGGTAGCGTCGTCGTCGCTGGGCGTCACCTACGCCCTGCTGTTGCTGTCGATCGGGCTGAACTGGTCGATCATCCCGGTGTTCTGGGCCGCCAGCACGGAATACATCAGCGGCGTCGCCGGGGCGGGGGCGGCGGCGTTGATCAATTCGGTCGCCAACCTCGCCGGCCTGACGCTGCCGCCAATCATCGGGCGACTGCGCGACGCGACCGGCAATTTCGACGCCGCCTTGCTGATGGTGGCGGCGGCCATGCTGGCTGCCGGCGCGGTCGGCTACATGATCACGCCAAGCCGCCGTCCCGCCGGCGTCGACTGAGGTCCGCGGCGTTGCCCGAATCGTGCCGGCATGGTTTGCTCTCGTACCAAACAACCTCGCTGCCGGCCCGGCTGGGTTGACGTAATCAGATAGGCCAGAAGCCTGCCCCGGCCGGTGGCCGGTTGGCACCAGGGAGAGAACCAACATGGAAGTCAGTGCGACAACTCTGCACGAAATCGAGCCGATCGAAAAAGAAACGATAAAGCGGGTAACGTGGAGGCTGATCCCGCTGCTCATGCTCGGCTATTTCTGCGCCTACCTGGACCGGTCGAACGTCGGCATGGCGGCGACGACCATGGTCAAGGATCTGGGGTTCTCGAACGCGGTGTTCGGCTTCGGCGCCGGCCTGTTCTTCTTCGGCTACTTCCTCGCCGAGATCCCGAGCAACCTGATCATGAACAAGATCGGGGCCCGGCGCTGGATCGCCCGCATCCTGGTGACCTGGGGCATCATCGCCTCGCTGACCGGCTTCGTGTGGAACGAGTCGAGCTTCTACTGGAACCGCATCTTCCTCGGCCTGGCCGAGGCCGGGTTCTATCCCGGGGTGGTGCTGTACCTGACCTGGTGGTTCCCGTCGTACTATCGCACCCGGATGATGGGCATCTTCCAGTCGGCCAGCGTGGTCTCGCTGTTCATCGGGCCGCCGATCGGCGGGCTGCTGCTCTACATGAATGGTATCGCGGGCCTGCACGGCTGGCAGTGGCTGTACATCATCGAAGGCTTGCCGCCGGTCATCATGTGCTTCGTGACCTATTTCCTGCTGACCGACCGGCCGAAGGACGCGATGTGGCTGCCGGAGGAACAGCGGATCTGGCTGCAGAACCGGTTGGACTCCGAGCAGGCGCAGCGCGAGGCGGTGCGGACCTACTCGCTCGGGCAGGCCTTCAGCAACCCGAAGATCTGGCTGCTGACGCTGGCCTATTTCGGCAACAACGTGTCGGGCTATGGGCTGGTGTTCTTCCTGCCGCTGATCGTCAAGGGGCTCGGTGTCGGCACCGACTGGATCGGGCTGGTCAGCGCGCTGCCCTACCTGTGCGCCTTCGTGGCGATGATCGCCTGGGGCTTCCATTCCGACCGTACCGGCGAGCGGACCTGGCACGTGGCCGCCGCGTTCCTGACCTGCTCGGCGGGACTTGGGGCCTGCATCATCATCGGCGTCGACCACCCGGCCATCACGATGGTCGCGCTGTGCGTGGCGCTGATGGGGCAGCAATCGATCGCGCCGGTGTTCTGGTCGATCCCCAGCGCCATGCTGACCGGCGTTGCCGCGGCGGGCGGGCTGGCCATGATCAACGCCATCGGCAACCTGGGCGGCTGGCTTGGCCCGTCGGTCTACGGGATGGTGAAGGATGCGACCGGCAGCACCAACCTCGGGCTGCTCTGCCTGGCGGCGGCGCCGGTCATTTCCGCGATCGCGATGGTGGTGGTGGGCCACGATCCGCGGTTGGAACGCATGATGAAGCGCGCCTAGAGACGAAGCGGAACTCGTCTGGCGCCCCGGCGCAAAGCGTCAGGGCGCCAGTTTCGCTGCCACCCGGCGCCGGCGCAGCAGGGCGAGCACGGGCAGCATGCCGGCCAGCACGGCCCATCCCGGCGGCTCCGGCACGTTTGTTGTGTTCAGGAAGTCCAGGTTGCCGCTGAACACCTGACTGTGCAACTCGGCGTCCTGGTTGAGCGAGGCGGCCACCAGCGTCCCGGTCATGATGCCGCCGTTGGTCACCGCCGCCTCCGGCGCCAGCAACGCGCCGGACCAGGCGCTCAGCGACAGGCCGCCGGTTTCGTTGGGCATGTTCCAGATGACTGCGCTCGCGCCGGCGAAATTGTTGAGGTTCGGCAGGCTGGTCGTGGATCCCAGCACGTTGACGATCACCACGTCGGCGCCGTTCAGGTTGAACCCGGCGATGTTCTGCATGTTCGACAGCAGCGAGGCGCTGATCTGGTAGACCGTCACCAGCACGCCGTTGATCAGCGTCGGCGTGGCGTTGAACACGTAGTTGCTGCCCGGGTTCGACGAGATGACCAGGTTCGGGTTGAGCGTCGCGAGCGTGGTCGACAGGTCGGCCAGCGGGTTGCCGAAGGTGCCGGCATACGAGCTGTAGGGAAAGGTGGTGGACAGGGGCTGGCCGGTATAGGCGGTGCCGTTCTGCACGGTGCCGGTATTCGCCCCGGTCACGTAAAGGTTGCCGTCGCTGATCTCCCCGGCATTGCTGCCGCCGACATAGGCGTTGCCGTTGTGGCTCATCTCGATGGTGGCGCCGGAGGCGACGTTGCCGCCGACCTTGATGTCGCCGTTGGTCATGGTGATGTTGTTGTTGACGTTGCCGTAAACCGTGACGGCGCCATAGGACGGCCCGCCCGGGGTGACCGGGCCGACGTCGCCGGCGCAGCCGTTGAAGCAGAAATGGGTGGCGCCGGTGATGCTGCCGCCGATCACGACGGCGCCCTCGGTCTCGGTGCCGGTGGTCAGGCTGCCCGACAGGATCATGTTGAACCCGGAGAGCTCCGCCTGCGCCTCGGCCTCCTCGGTGGCCGTGAACGTGCCTGCCCGGGCCGGCGCGCAGTGAAGCGCCAGCATGAGGAGGACCAGCAGAGGGATCCACCTGGGGGGCATTCAGTCCGTTTCCAAGCTGGGCCTTGGGAAATCCGCGACATTTCCCACCGCACGAGACGCTCTCAATTCTTATAAATATATAACTATTGACGCAAAATGCAAAATTAAATCGTTGCCAGCATGCCAGCCCGACGCTCAACGCCGGGGTTGAAGCCGCCGCCCGGTTGGGGTCACATGTCGGCAAATCCGAGGAGGCCCGTCATGCCAGCCCATCGCTCCCGCACCACCACCCACGGCCGCAACATGGCCGGTGCCCGCGGCTTATGGCGGGCGACCGGCATGAAGGACGGCGACTTCGACAAGCCGATCATCGCCATCGCCAACTCGTTCACCCAGTTCGTCCCCGGCCACGTCCACCTGAAGGACCTCGGCCAGTTGGTCGCGCGCGAAATCGAGGCGGCCGGCGGGGTTGCCAAGGAATTCAACACCATCGCGGTCGATGACGGGATCGCCATGGGCCATGACGGCATGCTGTACAGCCTGCCGTCCCGCGAGCTGATCGCCGATTCCGTCGAATACATGGTGAACGCCCACTGCGCCGACGCGCTGGTCTGCATTTCCAACTGCGACAAGATCACGCCCGGCATGCTGATGGCGTCGATGCGCCTGAACATCCCCACCATCTTCGTCTCCGGCGGACCGATGGAGGCGGGCAAGGTGGTGTTCAAGGGTGAAAAGCGCGCCGTCGACCTGATCGACGCCATGGTGGTGGCGGCCGACAGCACCGTGTCGGACGCCGACGTGGCGGTGATGGAGCGCTCGGCCTGCCCGACCTGCGGTTCGTGTTCGGGCATGTTCACTGCCAATTCGATGAACTGCCTGGCCGAGGCGCTCGGTATGGCGTTGCCGGGCAACGGCACCGTGCTGGCCACCCATGCCGACCGCAAGGCGCTGTTCCTCGAGGCCGGCCGCACCATCGTCGATCTCGCCCATCGCTGGTACGAGCAGGACGACGCCAGCGTGCTGCCGCGCGGCATCGCCAGCTTCGCCGCCTTCGAGAACGCGATGACGGTGGACATCGCCATGGGCGGCTCGACCAACACGGTGCTGCACCTGCTGGCCGCGGCGCAGGAGGCCGGGGTGCCCTTCACCATGCGCGACATCGACCGGCTGTCGCGCCGCGTTCCGGTGCTGTGCAAGGTGGCGCCGTCGCTGGCCACCGTGCATCTGGAGGACGTTCACCACGCCGGCGGCATTTTCGCCATTCTCGGCGAGCTCGCCCGGGCCGGCCTGATCGACCCGTCGGTGTCCTCCGTGCACAGCCGCACCCTCGGCGAGGCGCTGGAGCGATGGGATGTGCGCCGCACCTCGGCGGCCTCGGTGCACGCGTTCTACAGCGCCGCTCCCGGCGGCATTCCGACCCTGGAAGCGTTCAGCCAAGCCGCCCGCTGGGACGCGCCGGACCTCGACCGCGCCGCCGGCGCGATCCGCGACGTCGCTCATGCCTATTCGAAGGACGGCGGCCTGGCGATCCTCTACGGCAACCTGGCCGAGGACGGTTGCGTGGTGAAGACTGCCGGCGTCGATCCCGCCGCGCTCCGCTTCGCCGGCCCCGCCCGCATTTTTGAGAGCCAGGACGACGCGGTGTCCGGCATCCTCGGCGGCAAGGTGGTGCCGGGCGACGTCGTGCTGATCCGCTACGAGGGTCCGAAGGGCGGTCCCGGCATGCAGGAGATGCTGTATCCGACCAGCTACCTGAAGTCGAAGGGGCTGGGCAAGGTGTGCGCCCTGGTCACCGACGGCCGGTTCTCCGGCGGCTCGGTGGGCCTGTCGATCGGCCACGTTTCCCCCGAGGCCGCCGAGGGCGGCACGATCGGGCTGGTGGAGGAGGGCGACACCATCGAGATCGACATCCCGGCCCGTCACATCCGCCTCGCCGTGGACGACGCCGAGATCGCGCGGCGGCGCGCGGCGATGGCGGGGAGGGGGGCGAATGCCTTCCAGCCCGCCAGCCGTGCCCGAAAGGTCTCGCCGGCGTTGCAGGCCTATGCGGCGCTCACCACCAGCGCCGCCCACGGCGCCGTGCGTGACGTGACGCAACTCAACCGGCGCTGACCGTGGCCTACGTCGATCCCGCCTGCGCCGATTGTCCGGCGACCGTGCGCGCCTGCCGCAGCGATGAGGCGGGCGTGCGCGGCCCCGGCTTCTGCCCCAGCAAGGTCGACCCCGACACCCAGGCGCGGGCCCGCGCGTGCTACGACGACCCCGAGACGGCGCGCATGGCCCGCGTGGCGGCGCTGGTGGAGGCCGAGGGCTACTGCAAGTGGACGCGCGTGCAGGAGATCGTGGAATTCGCCAGGCGCATGGGCTGGCACAAGATCGGCATCGCCACCTGCATCGGCCTGATCGACCTGTCGAACGTGCTGGCCGGCATCCTGCGCAGCCACGGGCTGGAGGTGATCTCAGTGGCCTGCAAGAACGGCAGCATCCCCAAGGAGGCGCTGGGGTTGACCGACGCGCAGAAAATCCGTCCCGGCGGCTTCGAGGCGGCCTGCAACCCGATCGCCCAGGCCGAGCTGTTGAACGCCCACGGCAGCGAGTTCAACGTGGTGATGGGCCTGTGCGTCGGCCACGACAGCCTGTTTTTCAGGCACGCGACGGCGCCCACCACGGTGCTGGTCACCAAGGACCGCGTGCTCGGCCACAACCCGGTGGCGGCGCTGCAACTGGCCGACAGCTATTACAGCCACCTCTACGGCCCCCAAAAACCGCCGCCGAAACGGCGCGGCCGCCCATAAATCCGGACCTGGCCGGCGCGGAAAAGGCGGGAATTTCCGAACCGGGCGGAAAACTGGTTTTCCGGACCGCCGCGAACGAGCGGAATCTAACATTTTTCCGATTGCGATTTGACGGCCACAATTTCAATTTCCGTAGGATCTGCGGACAGCAAAATTAATTCGCTGCACGGCAAAATAGGGCGGATTCTGTCATCCATTCGCGGTATTTAACATTGTTGCTCAGCCCACCCAAGCACAGAAAATACGATCCACGTAGAAACCGCCATGGAGAAAAAGAATCATCCACAGCCCGCCGAGGCTCGTCCCAATGGCAAATTAACAAGCTCTAACAGTTCCGGGAGCACGCCGGGGCGTGGCTCGAAAGCGTGTTTCACGACCGGTGGTGCGTGGCCAGCAGGATCAGTGTCAGTCCGATATTGACCGCCGCCGCCGCGCACAGCGCGCCCATGGTGCCGGCGGCGCCGAAATGGCGCATCAGCACCGCGCCGATGGCCGGTGAGGCGGCCTGGGCGACCAGCACGGGCAGGGCCAGTTTGCCCATTAGGGCGGCGTATCCCCCGGCGCCGAACAGCGCCAGCGGCACCGTGCCGCGGGCGATCGCGCGGACCCCGCTGCCGGCGCCGTAAAGCAGGATTCCCGCCGCGATCATGGCCGGTGCGCCCATCAGCATGGCGAGCCCCGCGGTGACGCCGAGGGTGGAGATCACCAGGGTCCAGATCGGATGGTGCCGTTTCCCGAACGCCACTTCCAGCGCGCGGGCGCCGACCTGGGCCGGTCCGAACAGCGCGCCCAGTCCCACGGCCTCCGCCAGGCCCAGGCCGCGGGCCTGCAGCAGTGTCAGCAGGTGCACCGAGACCACCGTGGTGATGACCGAGGCAAGGGTCATGATCGCGGCGAAGGTGACGATGGCGAACCGCCGTCCCCGCGGGTTGCCCGCGGCCCGGGCGGGCGCCACCTCCGGTGCGGCGCGGTCCGGCCGGTGCGCCGCCTCGCGCGGGAAGCCGACGGCATAGAGCGGCAGGATGACCACCAATGCGATCGCGGCGTAGATCAGGCAGGCGCCGCGCCAGCCCGCGTGTTCGACCAGGAAGGCGCTGAGCGGCCAGCACACGGTGCTGGAGAATCCGCCGAACAGCGAGACATTGGCGATCGCCGGTCGCGCATGTTCGCCGTAGACCCGTCCGAGCGCCGCGAAGACCGGGTCGTACAGTCCGGCGCCCATGGCCAGGCCGAGCACCGCCCAACCCGCCACGAAGACGGGCAGGGCAGGGGCCAGCCCGATCGTCACCAACCCGGCGGCCAGCAGCCCGGCGCTGGCCATCAGCACGGGCCGCCCGCCCCGCGCTTCGATCAACCGTCCGACCGCCGGCGACACCAGGCCGGAAATCAGCAGGCCGAGCGACAGCCCGCCGACGATCCATTCCATCGGCCAGCCCGTGCCGGCGGCGATCGGCTTGGCCAGCACCGCGATGAGGTAGTACGACGATCCCCAGGCCAGGATCTGCGCCACGCCCAGCGTGGCGATCACGGCCGTCTGCGACGGCTGGCCTTTTCCCTCGCTCAGGGGAAGGCCGTCTCCGCCGCGCCATCTTTTACTGCATTTACAAGGCAGTGGACACCTAGAATGGCATTATCTTTCAGCTCGTCGCGGATGGAGATGTCGTCGAGGGGGCTGGCGTGGGTGCCTTCGGGGGTCATGCAGCGATTCGATGTTGGCTACGTTGGAGCAGTCTGTTCCCCTGATGCCGTGGTCCGTCAACAGTCGGCCGCCGGAGAGACCACGAGCGACGGACGCCGTTTGCCAGCGCTCCCCAGCCGGCCGCCGGATATTATGGAGGCCGAGAGCGCCTGATGCCGTGGTCCGTCAACAGTCGGCCGCCGGAGAGACCACGAGCGACGGACGCCGTTTGCCAGCGCTCCCCAGCCGGCCGCCGGATATTATGGAGGCCGAGAGCGGTGGAACGCGTTTTCCTGCGTTCCACCGCTCGCGGTTTCCATAATATATCTTATGCGATTTATGGGCGTGCGAGTCCGGCACTCAGCCCGCCGCCGAGGCCCTCTCCCCCAGCGCGTCCTGAATGCGTGCCAGGTGCCGCACCGTCTCCTCGCGCTCTGTCAGCAGTACCTGGACGGTGACCGCTTGGTCGCTGCGGCGCTGCAAGGCCGTCTCCATCGCCCCGTGCGTCGCCGCCAGCGCCGCGTTCAGGCGCTCGTCGAGCGATGCGGCGAAACGACGGCAGGCCTCGTCCACCTTCTGGCGCAGCGTCCATCGAAGGTCTTCCACGTTGCGCCGCGTCAGCGCCTCCGCTTCCGCGCCGATCCGGCGGCGGTGCCGTCTGGCGGCGCCCGGGACGAATGGCTCGAAGGCGCCCACGGTCAGGCTCGTGAACGTCTCCGTCCGCCCATCGACGACCCATGCCGTAAGCCGCGGCAGTTCCGGTGGATCGTCGCGGTCCGAGCCGTCATACGGCAGATCCATCAAGGCCGCGGCGGTCTGCCGTACCGATTCGACGAGCCCATCCGCGCGGTCCTGATGCCGTGCCAGTGCCGCCAGCAGCGCCTGTTCGATGTCTTCGACAACCGCGCGCTGGCCCGGCCCGAACAGCCCCGGCACCAGGGCGGCGAGCGCGGCCCGTGCCCCGGTCAGGTCGCCGCCGTTGTCCAGCGCCGCCTCGCCCGCCACGCGCAGTTCCGCTTCGGCCTGTCGGCTCAACCGCTCCGCGGCCTCTTCCAGCCGTGCCGACAGGCGTCGCCGATCGCCGGCGATCTGGTCGGCCGCCGATCGGCGCTCGTCCTCGAAGCCGCCGAGCGCCGCCTCGAAGCGGGCGATCCGTTCCGCCAGTTCCTCCAGCGGCATTCGCAGCGCGCGCAACTCAAGCTCGATCTCCATGCGCATGGCGCCGACCACGCGGCCGGCCTTGGCCGCTACCGCCGAGGCCAGCACCTCGGCGTCTTCCCCGTCGATCAGGTCGGCCAGATAGCCCTCGATCGCCGCCAACCCGCTGGCCGCCAGCCCGTCCCTGTCGTTGACCAGCCCGGCACGCAGCCCGGCGCGCGCCGAGGCCGGGAAAATCGCCACATCCGCCGCCAGCCCGGCCTGCTCGGTCAGCACCTTGCGCAGGAATTCGACCGACCGGGCGCGGTCCGCGTCGTCCACCGTGTCGGATTTGTTGAGCACGACTGCCAGCCGGGCCACCGCCGGCCCGATTTCGGCCAGATAGAGCCGTTCCGCCTCGGTGATCGGCGGGTCGGGCGACACCACGAACAGGGCGACATCGCACTCCGCCAGCGCCGCCCGGGCGGTTTCGGTGTTGTGGCGCAAGGTCGAGCCGATGCCGGGCGTATCCAGCAGCACCACGCCCCGCTCCAGCAACGCCGCCGGCATCCCCGCCTCCACCCGCGCCAGGCCGAGGTGGTTCTCCGGGTTCCCCTGTTCGGTCACCAGCGCCGCGAGCTGGGCCTGCAGGTCGGCCACATCGCCCGGCGTCCGTTCCTCCACCGTCCCGTCCAAAAACTCCAGGCGCAGAACGGGCGACGCGGCATACGACAAGAAGGTGGCCAGCGCGGTCGCCGGCAACACGCCGATGGGCAGCACCGGTACTCTCAGCAAGGCATTGAGCAACGAGCTCTTGCCGCGCTTGAACTGGCCCAGCACGGCGACTTGCAACCTCGCGGCAGCCAGTCGCCCGGTCAGCGCCCGAAGCCGCGCGATGCGCGCGATTTGCGTCGCAGTGGATTGATTTTCAACATAAACAATCGCCTCCGCGATCAGCTCGGCAACGCTCGCTGACATGTCCCTTCCCTACGCGGTCGTGGCCGAAGGAAGCCCATGGGGCGGCGATCCCGCGTCGTATTGCGCCTGCGGCGCCTCCAGCAGCACGCGCGCCGCGCGCCAGGCGGCCTCGCGCTCCTGCCTGTTCACCGTGCCCTGGCGGGCGGCGTCCTGCTTCAGGGCAAAGCGGCTGGCGTCTTCGGCCACGCGTTCCATCAGCGTGGCCTGCCGGCGCAGCAGTGCCGCCGTCTCGGCGCCCGGCAGCGACGCCACCAGCAGCCGCAGATGCGGCAGGCAGATCGCCGAACGGACGTGCGCGGCCATGACGCCGTCGCGCCGGACCACGGCGGCGAGGCCCTGCACCGCCGCCGCCTCAGCCTGCCGCGCCACCGCGCAGGCCGGGCAGCGCCCGCCGTCGGGCAGCAGGCCGCCGACCAACCGCGCGGCCTGCGCTGGGTTCGGCGCGGCGGCGGCGATGCGGCGCAATTCCCCGGCCTGGTGCCGCAGCACCGGGCCCAGGGCGGTAGCAGCCTCGCGGCCGGCCGCGACGGCCTCGAACTGCTGCGCATGCGCCCGGCAGAAGCCGCCGCGCGCGGCCAGCTCGGCCTGTGC
>Ga0181520_10007703_pt1 | contig 15714 bp, 18 predicted proteins | sample PEATcosm2014_Bin_29_FD_132451 | JGI IMG/M metagenome (GOLD analysis project Ga0181520, IMG submission 132451) | Peatland microbial communities from MTU Mesocosm Facility, Houghton, MI, USA - PEATcosm2014_Bin02_30_metaG | ecosystem: Environmental > Terrestrial > Soil > Wetlands > Peat | place...
CTCTCCGCGCACGGCTCCGTGGCCCGTGGCGTCTGCCAGTTCGACAGCAATCGCTACCTGACCGACGTGGTGGAGATGCTGAAGATTGAGCCCGACGGCGCGCATGCCAAGAACACCGCAGCGGACGGCTCCGTGACGGCGCTGGACGGCTCCGAGCCTGTCTCCATGAACATGTGGGCCTTTCAGCCGAGCATCTTCCCGCTGCTTCAGACCAAGTTCCTCGAGTTCATGCAGATCTCCGGCACCGAACTCAAGAGCGAATGCCTCATCCCCAACACCGTCAATGAGTTGGTGAAGGCGGCCAAGGCCCGCGTCAAGGTCCTGCACACCAACGACTCCTGGTTTGGCGTTACCTATCGCGAAGATCAACCCAGTGTCGTCGCAAATATCCGCGCACTGATCGCCGCGGGCAAGTATCCTGAAAAGCTGTGGAAGTAGCTATCGATCAACCTGCCGTTGACGCCGTAGTGCGTCAGTTCGATCTACCCGGTGAGTGCGTCAGTGCCCTGCCCTTTGGCAACGGCCACATCAACGACACTTACCGGGTGGTCTGCCTTGACCAGGGCCGCGAGGTCCGCGCCATTCTGCAGCGCATCAACACCCACATCTTTCGCGACCCCGCCGCGCTCATGTCCAACATCGAGCGCGTCACCGGCCACCTGGCCGCGCAGGTTGCCGGGTTCCCGGACGCAGAGCGCCGCGTCATGCGCCTCATCCCCACGCGTACCGGTGCCCGCTGGCTGCACGACGCCGACGGCGGCTGCTGGCGCGCCTACAACTTCATTGAAGACGCCACCAGCTTTGACAACATCACCAGCACCGCCCAGGCCTTCCAGGCGGCCCGTGCCTTTGGCCTCTTCCAGTGCCATCTGGCCACGCTTCCCGAGCCGCGCCTGTTTGATACCATCCCCGACTTCCACCACACCCCCAAGCGTTTTGCCGCCTTGGAGGCTGCGATTGAGGCGGACGGGTCCAACCGCGCCCAGTCCGTCCGTGCAGAGATCGACTTCGCTCTGGCCCGCAAGCCCATCGCCAGCCGCTTGCTCGACCTCGGCCTGCCCGAGCGAGTCACCCACAACGACACCAAGCTGAACAACGTTCTGCTCTGCAACACCACCGGCGAGGGCCTCTGCGTGGTCGATCTGGATACCGTCATGCCGGGCCTGGCCCTCTACGACTTTGGCGACATGATCCGGACCACCACGAATCCCGCTGCCGAAGACGAGACCGACCTCTCCCAGGTGCAGGTCGTCTTCCCCATGTTCGAAGCTCTGGTGCGCGGCTATCTGGAGACCGCTGGCGGCTTCCTTACCCGGGAAGAGAAGGCGCAACTAGCCTTCAGCGGCCAACTCATCACCTTTGAGATCGCCATCCGCTTCCTCACCGACCATTTGAACGGCGACACCTACTTTAAAATTCACCACCCCGGCCACAATCTGGACCGCGCCCGCTCGCAGTTCCGCCTGCTCGAGCTGCTCGAACAGCAGCACGACGCCATGCACCGCATGGTTGAATCGCTCGATTAAGTCAGAGCTTCAATGGAGCGACGTGGCGGTTGAGTTCCTCAAGGAGGCATTCACCTTCACAGGTGATGATTCGGCACCCTCCAAGCTCGGGTTGACGATCCTGGGAGCTGCGGCGGTGTGGATCGACGAGTAACTTACGAACAAACGACAATACATCAAGTATCCAAAGGAGCGGGCGCAAGTTCACGGTTTTCGGTGTCTAAACTAATAGTCACCTCCATTAGGTGGCTTATGCGTACCATTGAGCCATTGATCTCCGTCACCTATGAGGTGGGTTTTGTGCGCCGAACGGTTCTTCATTGGATATTCTCTGCCCTCTTTCTGTGTGGAATGCTGCAGTCGCAAGAACCGAGTCAAAGCTGGCCTAAGCCGGATGTAACGTCGGAGGCATTTCACGTCGAGTTGCGCATTGGCGACGGCTCCCGCTCAACATACCACATCGGCGAAATCATAAAGGTTAGCCTCATCTTCTCCAGCAGTTCTCACACACAGCACTGAATTTCGGCAGAAGGGTGCGAATCGGAGGAGACTTATCCCGCCGTCGCATCACGGGAGATACTTGCCGACCGGAAGGCATTGCTCAACGCCGCATTGCCATTTCCGGAAATTTCTATTTGTACGGGCCACGGTTGGGGCGGAAACGCGGATCTCTCGAAAAATCCGTATGTGGAAGTTCTCACATTGAACCGCCATTATCAGCTCGACAAGTCGGGCACATATTCGATGATATGGAGCGGTAATTTCTACGGACAGAAACTGATATCGAACACAGCCGTACTGACTCTTCTGCCTCGAGATGCCGCATGGGAATCCGAAAAATTAGCCCGCATCCGAGAGATGTTCGACGAGCCGTTTAATTCAAAAGGCCACTTCTTCGAGGGTTGCGAGGCCATCCGCTATCTTGGCACTCCAGCCGCCGCGCTAGAGATGGCGCGGCGGTACCACTACCGTGAGGCACAGGCCAGTTGCGCTGACGATTTTAGAGTTCCGCTCGTGAATGCCACGAATCGCGCCGACGTCCTGCACATTCTCGATGCTAACTTGAACAAACCGGATTTTGGAATTACGCCCGATTACCTTCGGACCCTCGCGTTGATTTCGGTATACCGTGCGCACCCCGACTGGTACGCGACGATTGTTTCAGGCAAAGCGCCACCTGACTCCCCGAGACGAAATGACTCGGGGCCAAAGCCACTCCACTTTTGGGATTTGATCCGAAATGCTACGCATGAGGCCGAGCTTCGCTACATTCAGAAGACCGGGAATCTGCTTCCTTCCAAAACGCCCTTAGCACGCGCCCGCGGCATCGTAACCTTGCTGGCACTTTCGCGGAGCGCGCATGACCCCGACCTTCCGCCGAACGTAATCAGCATCATTCAGAAGGAATTGCCGGCAGTCATTTAATTAATGCACCCCCTCGGTCAAGCGACGATGTTCAACCAGAATTGGGTCAGGCTGAATAGCCCACCGATCCTTGACTTGCTCAACATCGTCCTACTGGATCAGCAGGGGCATTTCGATCCCCTTCTACGAGACGCTGCGCTGCGCCGAATGACCGAGGTCGCGCCTGAAAAGGCTAAGGCGATTGTTGTGGAGGAGTTTACTACGCGGCCCTTCTCTTCCAATGCCCCTCAGGCCATGAGCCAGTTGTCCGATTCTGAGCTTCCCGAGGCGGACGCGTCGCTCTTTGACCGCATGGCTTCGAAGCCGCCGAATAGCAATGGCGACTTCAATAGTGAATTCTTTCTCTTCCGGCGTTTTGCTTCACGCGCGGTCGAGCAGAAGACTGTCGCGTTCTTCAATGAATATTTTGCAGAGATGGACTGCAGTGAACGTTTTGATCTGCTTGCTTATCTTCATCGCGTCGACTCGCCCAAGGCCGAGGAACTTTTCAAGAGAATCGGTTTTTCCAAAAAAGCGCCGCAAACTACGAGCGGCAAGATGGACAGGAATACAATCTGCTCCATCCAACCGCTGGCAAAGCTTTACTGGTCACCTGCGATCGAAGCTCAGGAGGTTGCAACTCTCGATAACGCCGATCCCAATGAAGTTGCGGAAAGTCTGCGGAATCTGCGGCTAAATGGTTCCCCAGCGGCCCGCTCTGCCATTTTAAAGCACTTTGAAAGCTGGAACGGCGAATGGAAGGCCAAAGCCATTTCGGTGCCGCAACAATCATGGCCAGTGTTAGCGGCAAGACTGGACGCGGAGTATCTTGAGGCTCTGATCGATGCTTATGGCTGGATTACACCTCAGGAAGAAATTAGAAGGCTAGGCCAGATGTGTCTTTCAGATGGATGCCGCAACGACGCAAAACAACGTGCAGACGCGTTCAACTATGCGGGAACCTTCCTCACATTCAACGAATCCTCAGAGGTGCCGCAGTTAACCGAATATGGTTTCTTTCCATACGGTGGGGTAGTTGGAATCGAACGTATGGAATCAAAGATTAGCCTCTTTCCCCAGGGCACACAATTTCAGGTGGATGGTCGTTCACGCAGCGAAGAGGCGGTGGGGCGGGTCATTGCATCCCTGGGAGCTTGGATGAAGGCACACGGGTATACCCTCTCTGTCTATCGCTAGGGCTCTTGCTCAGTCATGCGCCGCAATGAACAGGTCGCCGACGTGCTGGATCTGCCGCCGCGCAACCTTCAACCCTGCTGCACAGAACCCGAGTTGCGGCTCCATGCTTATCTGAAGGGGCTGATTCTGGCGCCGGAAGTCGTGCATGAGCATGAGCATGTGCATGGAATGATTGAGTGGCGCGGTTCCAAGATCAAGCGGCATCCGGCTTCATCGCTGGCCGATTACTTCGAGCCAAGGGAGAAGGCGCGTTCATGGGAGAAGCGCATCTTTAGAGGGTGCTGGGAAAACAGCATCGAGAAGCTCTTCTTGAATGTTCAGCCTTTGGTGATGAAATTGGCGGAGCGCGGCTTCACGAGCAAGTGGATCATCGGGCCTAAGTCGCCGGAGCCGACCGACCCTGTTGCTCGCTATTGGAGCAATCTTTACAAGCCAGCTGACCAGCTCGCCCTTGCATTCACCAATCGTTATCGCTGCGGCTATGTGCTGACCATCGCACGGACGGCCTTGGCCCCGCTGCTGGGCGCGGTAGCGGTGGCCTTTATACTGGCCGCAAAGCGCCAGCCTGGCCTCTATCTGGACCTCGGCCTCCTGTTTGCGGTTCTTGAGCTTGTCGATCTGCTAGCGATTGTCTTTATGGTGGTGCTTTCGATGGGAAATAAGTGGCATGAGCGTTCGATCGAGTACCGCATGCTGGCGGAATTGCATCGCCAGCAGCAGACTCTGGCGCCGCTTGGCTGGGCGTTACCGGTCGACAACGTGCAGCAGGTAGGCGACGATAAGCACCGGAGTTGGGTGACGTGGCTCTTCGCCGCTTGGCAACGTTCTGCGCCTATGGAGCTTGGAACCTTTGCTGGCCAGAAGCAACGCAATGCCTGCCGCGAAGCGGTGATCGCGCTCGTGAACGATCTGGAAGGCTGGGGACGGCTCTTCCGCGGCAAGATACTAGAGGCTTCCTAGAGGCTGTTTCATAAACACTTATCCTTGCGCCGTTTCGGCTCTGGCAGCAGCGGAGTGCCCAATCCCCACTGCGCATCGGTCAACAACTCAAATCGCTTCTTGCTCATGCTGGAAGCTGAACAGAACAACATCCACAGCAAAAAGTAACCAGTTTGAGGCCGAATCTATTGATGAAACAGCCTCTAGATAATTCGACAGTTGGGCAGCCACTCGGTAACGCTCTGCTTGAACGGCTCCCACATATCAATGCAAGCCGCCTGTACGGCACCACGTTGAAAGGGGCTCAGTTGTTTGGCGAAGAACTCATCGAGCGTCTCCTTCCTGCGCTCCGCGCTGAACCAGAGCGGAGCGGCGGTCTGGAGATTGCTCACCACGGTAATGAACTGCGGTATACCTTGTAGCCGGGCCAGCCCAGCAGCCGTGTCCAATCGTACTCCCTCATGCCTACAAGCGTAGCCAAATTGTCATAATCTCAAAAAGCCCCAAAACTGGCGGTTTTTAAGTTCCTTGCGCAGCGCCGAATTCCCCATGCTAAAATGACACAAAAACTCGAAAGGCTTTGTCCGGATGCTTTTTAGCTCACCTTTGTATCTAGTCTTCCTATTGTTGGTGTTTCTGCTTTTCGTGCGCGTTCCTCAACGCTGGCGTTGGCTTGTCCTGCTCTTGGCAAGCTACGTGTTCTATGGATTTTTGCTTAAGCCTGAACTGCTGATCGCTCTCACTCTCGTAACGATTCTATGCTTTTGGCTCGGCAAGCAGATCCCCCGTACCTCCAGTCCTACCCATCGGCAATTACTCTTCTGGACAGGAACGATGTTTTCGGTCGGTGTGATCGTTTTCTTCAAGTACCTGGCGTTCATATTCATGAACCTGGCTGCGATTGATAGGTGGCTCGGCTTCACTTATACCTTTAACTTGCCCCCGCTATTGGCTTCTATCGGAGTTTCCTTCTTTACCTTTCAGGCTATCTCCTATTTGGCGGATGTCTACTTCGGAACCGTCGAAGCCGAAGCCCATCTTGGCTACTTCGCGCTCTATCTAAGTTTCTTCCCTAAGTTGCTGCAGGGGCCTATCGAGCGTGCGGGCGACCTCCTTCCCCAGATCAAGCAGTCCTATCGTTTCGATTATGACCGAACGCGATCCGGCTTGCTCCTTTTTACGCAAGGCATGTTCAAGAAAGTAGTGGTTGCCGATCGCCTGGCGCTCCTGGCTAACCCCGTATTCGATCATGCTGGTAGTTTTGTCCCCGTGCCGATCCTGATTGCCTGCTACGCCTTTACTCTACAGCTTTACTTCGATTTCTCGGGCTACACGGACATGGCGCGTGGGGCCGGAAGGTTGTTTGGACTTGAACTCAGCGATAACTTCAATAGCCCTTTCCTCGCCACGTCGGTGGCCGATTATTGGAGGCGCTGGCACATCTCCTTTTCCAAGTGGATTCTCGATTACCTGTTTCAGCCCATACAGATATCGCTCCGCAATTTCGGAAAAATCGGCAACGTCGTGGCCCTCCTCGTAACCTTTCTTCTGGTTGGAATCTGGCATGGAGCCAACTGGACATTTGTGGCCTTCGGACTAATACATGGAGTCTATTTGTCGGTTGGATTTCTTGCGCTGCCTTTTAAACGCAAACTTTATAAAAGAATGGGAATTACAAAAAACGCCTGGCTTAAGATAGGGCAGATCGTTTTTACTTTTCAACTTGTTACTTTGGCAAATGTGTTTTTCCGCGCCAACAGTCTGCACGATGCATGGCGCGTACTCGTTAGCCTGTCTCGTGGGCTCATCTCCGGCAGCCTGTTCCTGGCGCCATGGGGGAACAGCCTTCCCTCGCAAATCGCACCCTTCAACCTGCCTGCGGAGCAACTAGTGATTTTGGCGTTGTCGCTTTCTGCGCTTGCCCTTATAAGGTGGAGGCTGGTGCGCATCTCTGCTCTTCCGTTCGCGGTAAGATTTGCGCTCTATTTCGCGGCTATCTTCACCATCTTTTTCTGCCAAGTGCGAAGCTCAACCTTCATGTACTTTAAGTTCTAAGGGACTGATCATGAAAGACAAGACAGCTCTGGCGCTAGCAACTAAAGCGTGCGCGCTCTCGCTCCCCATCCTGCTGTGGTGTGCCTTCACCCTGGTGCTTGCCTACAGGTCGGGGGAACTCGGGAGCTTTGATCGGGTAATCAACCAGCAGGCGGCAGGTCGTGATCTTCTGTATGGCCTTGCCTTCTCTGATCCAGTGGTTCCTTACAAATTCGCGGCCGTACAGAAACGGCACCCGAAAATCCTTGCCCTCGGTTCCTCGCGTGTGATGCAGTTCCGTGCCGTGTTCTTCCGGGATCCCAGCAGCTTTTACAACGCGGGCGGTGCCGTTCAACATCTTGAGGATTACAACCACTTTCTCAGCCATCTACCGGCATCGACGCTACCGGAGATTCTTATCATCAGTCTCGATCAGGATTTCTTCAACGACGCTTGGCGGAGCGAGGAGATATTCGATGCTGAAGCCTACGATAACTCGCTACAACACCCTCCGTCGGCTTCTTCTGTATTCCAGACCGCCAGCAGTGGCGCAACTGTGGCAAAGCTGATTTCCAGAAAGATCAATCCCGGCAAGTGGTTGTTCAAGGACAATCCTCATGCGGTTGGGATAATGGCCCTGGAAAGGGGAGATGGCTTTCGTGATGATGGTAGTTATAGCTACGAGTATCAAATAACGCATCAAGGTCCCGTGCACGGCGATATCGATATCTTCTCCAGGATTGAACAAGGGAATCAACGTTTTCAGTACGGCGATCAAGTTTCTGGCACGAGTCTCCTCGAGCTTGCACGACTGCTCGATTTTTGTTCGCAGCATCATATCCATATCATAGGGATTGTGCCTCCCTTTATGCCCTCGGTTATTGCCAGAATGAAACAGAAGGGAAGCAAGTACGCCTATGTATGGAAGCTTCCAGTGGAAGCGGATCTCCTGTTTAAGGCGCACCAAGCTAGCGTATTTGATTTTACAAATATGGCGCAATATGGTTCGCAAGATACGGAGTATATCGATGGTCAGCATGGCTCTGAACTGACCTACGCAAAGATCACTGAAGAGATCGCGCATCAAGACCCTGTGTTGCGTGAGCGGGTAGATGAACAGTGGCTTGCCGATTGGATCAAGCATCCATACAGCGACCTTTTGCTGCAGCAACCAACTACAGCTCTTGGGACTGGACAACGGTAGGTTTTCCCAGAGTCTTCGCTCTGCGTTTCAAGTTTCTTCCCAACCGTAAAGGTGTATAAGGATGACTCACCTTGCAAACCTCACCCAACCTTTGTCTGAACAAGATTGAATAGATCTCCGACATTCTTCAATCGCTTGACCTCCAGCATGGTAAACCTTACCCGGAACTCCTTTTCTATTGCGACGACAAGTTGGATGTGCGCGAGCGAGTCCCAGCCTTCGACATCTTGCGCCGTGGTTGTCGAATTGACTTCGATCGACTCATCATCAAAGACCGAACGGAATACAGCTGTCAGTCTCTCCCGAATCTCTTCATCGTTCATGCGCCACCTCTATGTGCAGATTTTGTGCTGTGTAGGAATCGCTCAGGCAATACCGCCAGGTCGTATTGCCCTTATCGTCTTCGCTCGTTTTTTCAAATCCCACCCGTGCGAATAGCCCCTTGACCATGGCGTTCTTTGCCGTTGGGTAGTAGTAGCCCACAATTGTGTGAATTCCACGTTTAGACGCCTCCCCAACCAAAGCATCGAACATCGCGAGTTCCATTCCTCGTTTCAGAACGCGGCAACTCATGAGCCACAAATCCAGGTGCAAGTCCCCATCCTGGACCTTTGCGATCATAATCGACACTAGTCCATTATCTCCGAACTTATCGACCAGACGGCCGTAGAGCGTTATCACGCTCGGATCTGCGGCAAGGGACGAAACCTCTGCCTCGGTGTAACGGCGGGTCGTAACATTAAACTGATTTGATTTGTTGATGAGCTGCGTGATTCGATCATGATAGATCGGCGCGAACGATCGTATCTCAGCTCTCATCTGCAGTGAGGCAAGAAACTCCTCGTAGTTCGTAAATGCGCCCTCTACCTCTTTGCGAAGTGCATTGCCGGCATAAAATGCGCTACGCTGAACGTCCTCTGCTGACAGCGAGACGCTTTCAAAATATCCCGTCTGGTCAAGTATATGAATGTAATCGGTAACGTTCTGCCCAATTTCTGGCACGGCCACATCCGGCGTTTGAGCGCGCACAATGTCTCGTTCCGCGGGATTGTCATCTGCGAAGACCAAACTATCTCGACCAATACTCAGATCCTCTGCAATGCGTTTGATGTTTTCGCTCTTCGGCTCCCAGTTGGCCTTGAATGAAGCAAAATCCCCCAGCTTCAAGATACTGTCGGGATGCGCAAAGCCTTCTTTGGCATTTGCGGTTTCGTTCTTGGAGCAGACAGCTAGCAGTACACCGATGTCCTTAAGGCTTCGCACATACGTCTGGAATTCGGTATATGCCTCGGCTTCCGGAGTTTCTTTTCCGATCTGAATTCCGCTCAATCCGTCGTCTCCGATGACGCCACCCCAAAGGGTGTTATCGAGATCCAGTACCAGGCATTTCTTGGATTTGCCGTAGATCGCCTTGATAACTGACGCAACACTATTCGCCAAATGCGGAATTGCCTCATAGCTCATGGCGTACTTGTACATATACCAGTACGTCTTGTCGTACCACCGTTCCAGGCCAAACCAAGACGACAGATAGTGAAGATCCACGAGGAAGAGATTCTGACGAACTCGTGCCTGTTCGGCAAAAAAGCGGTTCAGTTCCGCAACGTACCTACACCTTCCATGCAGTTCGTAGGCGTCCAGATTGCCGAGTAGCCGGTAATGCGGCATTTCAAAGTTGTTCTGAATCACGGGGCAGTGATACTGCGAGGAGATGCGGTCCCACATCGCCTGATAGCGGCCGGTCTCAGATGCGAGCAAAGCGTCTACGTCTTCGGCCGAGTCGTGGATCCCGGGATATCTAAGTATATTTACATTCGAAGTAAATATATAGATAAGGTCGGGAGAAAAACGCTCTAACTCGGGGTTGGGAAACATTAGATCTTCGTAGTAGCGATTATATTCGGACTCATGGAAGATCGGCTGAATGCCATCGCGGAGCAGGAATAGCTCGATTACGTTCTTAATTGCACTAATGGTGGAACCGCTCAACAGCGCGATTCGCTTTTCGATAAAGTCCTCCCTGTTCAGCAACTCACGGCGGAACGACTTTAACTCGCGAAGGATAAGATCAGCATCGATTGGGTAACTTGGAAAGCGAGACATAGTCAGTGCCCATTTCAGGTGTCAATGGTTAAGCAGTTAAGTATTCGACCATGCTGATACGCGAACCTAACGTTCCCCGGTAGGGCGGCACGACTCAGCAAGCTCACTTGCGCGCAAATACCATAAGCCGGAAAGATACGTTAGCCCTGAAGCAACTCCACGAGCACTCCAGGCTCTGTCAAGAGCCAGGCAATTTCACGCATCTCAAAGGCTATCGCAGGTTTTGGGTCCCCCAGCAAGAAGGCATTATTGGAGGTCAGGTGCTGGATGGCTGCATGAATATCAGGAACCTGATAGCAGATGTGATATGTTCCTCCGCCCTTCTTGAGGGTTTGCTTAATCGGGGAATTGGGTCCTAATGGCGCCACCAGTTCCAAACAAGGATCGTTAGCTCCGCGGCTAAGAAACTGCACGGAGACATCCTGAATCGGATCGTCGAATGGGCCCGAATCGACTTTATAGCCAAACATGGCTTCGAAAGCGGATGCGGAGTCAGTCAAGCTTCGCACCGCAATGCCAACGTGGTGAAATTCAAATAGCTCCATTTGCCTAGGTCCGATCCTTAAAGAAAGTACTTGCAATTCCAGGGCGTCGCCATTGGCGGTACTGGCCTGCCGCGGTCTTCTCGGCCAGAGGTAGCTAAATTACTCCGCCGTTCATAAAGGTTTCTATCTGGTAGCGAGCCCAAGCTATTCGAGCACCTCGATAGTCTAAAATAGGTCGCAAATCATCGATTTTGCTCTTCCTGAAGAACAGATCATATTCCCGACGACCTATCCTAGGGTTTCTCCGGGTTGATTCATTTGCCAGTATACCCCGCCGGTGTAGCCGTAGCGCCAGAATTTGTACTTCTGCGTCTCCTCGTGGATGCGTGCCCCCCCCCCAGGATGGACGGATGAACGAAGGCAAGACCGACTTTCCTCAGGCGATCAGCCTTCTCCCCAATCGCGCTTGCCGCCGCTTCGTTACCCGCTATGGCGGCGACCGCACACCAAGACGCTCTCCTGCTGGGAGCAGTTTTGCGCAATGGCTTTTGCCCAACTGGCCTGCCGCGAGAACCTGCGCGACATCGGAAGCCTGCCTGGGCGCGTTTTGGTCCCAAGTCGGATCACTTGGGTTTTGGCTCTGCGGTAGCGCGTTCCACGCGATGGATCGTGGCTATTTCGATTTCGAGTGGCTCTCTCGCTTCACGCTGGAATCGGCATTTGTTGTCGTGCGCACCAAGACGAACGTACTGCTTCAGCGGCGCTATCCGCGCCCCGTCGACAAGACCACCGGTCCGCGCAGCGATCATACGGTGATTCTGACTCCCATGCATCGGCGAGGGCGTATCCAGACCGGCTCTGGCGCGTCACCTATTGCGACCCAGAGGCCGCCAGGCGCGTGAAATTCTTGACCAAAGACTTCACGCTGCCACCGCTGGCCATTGCAAAAATCTACAAGAAAAGATGGGCTGTGGAGTTATTCTTTCGCTGGATCAAACAGCGTTTACGCATCAAAGCCTTCCATGGAATCAGCGAGAACGCGGTCAAAACGCAGATCTGGATCGCTGTCTCGGTCTATATCCTGGTGGCCATCGTCCGTAAGCGCCTCGGCATTGAGTCCAGCCTCTACCAACTTCTACAGAGTTTCAGTCTAACTCTATTCGAGAGAACCCCCGGTTTGCAGGCACTTCAGAGATTCAACGCCCAAGAAGAGTTACAAGACTCTTCCAAGCAACTGATTCCGTTGGACGTCTAACCGGACAGCCGCATCTGCATACCATTCGTCGGGGTAAGGAGCATGGGCTGGCTGATGTGGTGTTTCGATTGCTGAACCGAAATCGACTCCGTTGGCTATGCCACGGTCGAGCCTCTGTCAGAACGCTTCGATTACCTACGGTGACGGTGGGAAACCTTGGCAACACCACGCTGAATCTGGCGACGATGGCACCAGGTGGCTTCTCTCAGACCGCCGGCAGCGGCACACCGGCCTACTGCGCGGTGAGCGGCACTCTAGGCGCGGGCGCAAGCTGCAATCTCAGCATCGCATTCCTGCCGGATGCGGTGGGCAATCCTCGGAGCGAATCCTCTGTGCTCACCGACAATAGCCTCAATGTCGCATTGGCACGCTCACGATCACCGGAACCCGATTTGTTTTCGGCATCAACGGCCTATTGGAGTTCAATCGCACGCTCTACGCAGTTTGTGAGCGCAACGCAACTGACAGCGCAGGTCACAGCGGCTGAACTTGCCAGCGCCGGAATCACAGTCGTCTCCGTGCAGTCGCCTGCGGTTGGAGGTGGCACGTCCAACATCCTTCAATTTGAGGACGATTCAAAAGGCACGGGGCAGGCGCCGGCCTTCCCCACTATGACGATTGCGATAACTGCTGGTTCTCTGGCCACTTATCCGGAGACGTTGTCTTCATCGGCGACGAACATCTCTGTAACTTGCTTGAATCTACCTGGCGGGGTTAGCTGCTCCTATTCCTCGCCGACTAACACCGACACCATCACAACCTCCTCGACCACTCCAGAACCTATCAGGTCACCGTGACCTGCTTCAGGAGGGTTCTGCAACTGAATTGCGATGGTAGCTCGGTGTACCCCAACGAGAGGATTTGACACTGCAATTGTGGCTGGAAGCCATCCGTGAAGACCGGGGCCTTGCTCTGCCAGCAGGAGAACAGCACGGCTCTTGAGGATCACGCCCGCCGTGAGTTCCTTTAGATCGTTGCCACGCGGTGAATCAAGCTTGATGGTCAGGGAGCTGGCCCACGCGCCTGGAGATCTGGCCAAGATGCTTACGGAAGAGGGGGCCGGACCAAAGCCGGACCGAAATGGAGGAAAAAGAGCGGGAACCCTCATAAACATGGGGGTTCCAGCGCCATGACCGAGGTCTGCAAAACCTCTATGCGCCGGTTCGATCGCTGCCCATGCCTCCAGGCTTGTGCCCTCTGGAATAGGAGTAGTTTGTCTCCAGCAGAGGATTGCGGAGGCAAGGGAGAGCAGGGCAATGTAGGTGGCAACCGCACGATGATTCTTGCCCCAGACTCGCTCCGCTGGCCGATCATGACCGTAACCGTAGAAAATCACCGCGAATATCCCTCCTGTGCCCCCAAAGCACCGTTGCCAACGCAACTGCTTCCGAAGCTGAATTCCGGCATTGATTACGGGTCTTCTTCCTGCGTCGCAGAGTCCCGCTCACGCGGCACACGGTGGCCTGGTTTTGCACTGGAGCGCACCGATGAGCTAGTATAGCTGTCCTGCAGGCGCATGGCAGGAGAAGTGCATCCATGGACGCTCAGAGTGCACGCGAAAACACGATCGAGGCCTACCAGTTGCACGCCGGGGTGCTTCTTGCATATTCTCATCGACTTACGCGAGACGATGCACTTGCTCAGGATGCCGTTCAAGAGACATTTCTTAGGTTCTTCCTGGCATTGATGCAGGGGGAAGATATCCAGCATGCTCGGGCATGGTTGCATCGAGTCGTCCATAACTATGTTTGTGACACCCTGAGATCGGCCACCATGCGCACGTCTGTGCCGTTGGAGGACGTCGGAGCAGACAAACTTCGGGATGAACGAGGCATGCCCGGCTCCGACCGCGCGACAGAGTGGATTGAGGCAGCGCGGCTCCTGCTTGCTCCGCGCGAATGGCAGTGCGTACAACTGCGCGCCGAAGGCTTTGACTATACTGAGATTGCCACGGAACTGTCGATTCGTCCGGGCACCGTCGGGAGCTTGTTGCATCGGGCTACCGAGAAGCTGCGCGTTCTACTTCGGAAGAAAGAGAGACCGGCATGAACCTGATGGACAGATGGAACCCAAGGTCTTGGGGACGAAAACTTCCGGTTACTCCCGGCAGAGACGCGGCTTTCGAGTCGGCCCCAGCATCTGGACTTGATGACCTGCAGACGCGATTAAGTCACTGGAGCCTTCTTTGGACTCAGGGGAGTGAATTCGCCAGCAGTACTGAAGCGCAACAATTGGTTGCGGAACGCCTGGCCCGCTGGATGGAGCGGTGTTTCGGTCAGCATGTTCAAAGTTCGCTGCGCGGCGAGGGGAGCCAGATTTCCCTGGCTTCTTCCACACCCATCTTCACGGCATTTCTGGGCAGGCGCGCCACGCGGGAACTCTCCCGACGCGTCTTGCAAGACATCTGACGAGAACTCATGCCTCGACTCGTACGCTGGATATGGATTCTGCTCGCGTTGCATCTGACCCTAGGCATGATTGCCTATGCGCATTTTCTGGTCACCGGTCGATATGCCGTGCTGGGCTGGTACTTTTGGGCGCTCGGTTCCTTGTTTTTCCTGGTCATGACGGCGGCGGAGTGCTGCTTGGCCATCCTCTGTCGCTCGTGGTTCGATTCTGACGAGCCGATGCGCCTGGCGTGGAGCATGATTGCCTGCGCCGCGATGGCCCGGCTGGCAGGCGTGTTGTTGCGCTCTGCTTCCGATGGCCATTTGCCGTGGGGACACTGGCACCAGCTTAGTCAGCCATTGGGCGGACTGTTCGCAAGTCTGAGCCAAGTAGGAATGGTGGTGGGCGGTCCGTTATCCATGGCCTTTCTGGCGATAGGGCTGGGCCGTGTGCTGGGAATTCAGCGCAGGTTTCACCTTCTGGCCTCGCTTACGCGGGGTGACAAGGCCCTGCTGCTCATGGTTTTGGCCTTCTCCATCAGCCAGATCTCCATGAATCTTCCTTTGCTCTGGAACCGCCCGTCGCTGGGAACCATGCTGCTCTGGCTGAGCGATCCGCTCCTGGGTCTGCTGCTCGTTGAGGCGATTCTGGTGCGCCGCTCCGTAATCCGGATGGGCCAGGGCCTTGTGGCACAGTGTTGGGGGATGTTCGTGCTGGCCATCGTGACCACCTCCGCGGGAGATGCCGCCATTTGGGCCAGCAACCATGGTCTTTTGTCTGATTCCATGACGGCCCTCAGCTGGTACATCTGGTTTGTAGCCGCTGCCGCTTTTGCAAGCGCTCCGGCTTACCAGTTTGCGGCTATCGCGCTCACCCGGGAAGATGGTTTGGATTTCCTGCCGCGGCCTTAGAGCCTCTCTCCTGATGTGTGCTTGGGTGCCTCACTCTCGCCTCGTTCTTGCTTCCTGTCAAAAGGCACCAGAAATCCACGCTGGGGATCAGGCCCAAAATCCATGTGAAATCGAACCTATTTTTCATTGCCTGTAAAGAAAGCACGGCCTTGATTCGTTCTACAGATGCGTATTCCGGTCCATGTGGGCACCCGATTCCATTCGATGTGGGCACCTGATTCTGTTTCATGTGGGCGGCGATTCCGCTCTGATGTGGGCAGCATTTTCCGATTTACCGTAATCGGTGCCC
>Ga0181520_10007705_pt1 | contig 15708 bp, 7 predicted proteins | sample PEATcosm2014_Bin_29_FD_132451 | JGI IMG/M metagenome (GOLD analysis project Ga0181520, IMG submission 132451) | Peatland microbial communities from MTU Mesocosm Facility, Houghton, MI, USA - PEATcosm2014_Bin02_30_metaG | ecosystem: Environmental > Terrestrial > Soil > Wetlands > Peat | place...
ACTGCAGCCGGTCGGGCATGGCCGCGCCCACGCCGCCGTGATCCTGGTGGTTGCAGGTGCCCTTGATCTTGAGCGGCTTCTCATTCAGGAAGAAGCCGCGGTCGGGATCGAACCGTATGGTGCGAATGCCGAACGGAGTCTCATACCGATCCACCGCCTGGCCGCCCGTCTCTACGACCGTGCGCAGCGTGTACAGATTGGGTGTCTCGATCGACCACAACGCCGGATTCGCCACGGGGATGCGTTGCTCCACCGCGCGCCTGCTGCCGGCCGGCACGGGCGCGGCCTGGGACCGGGCGCTGGCGGCGGCGCGGCCCTGCGAATCGACGATGGTCGAGACCACCTCGCAGGGCTTCTCGGAGTCGGAATCGTTGTCGATCTCGGTGGTGATCGAGACCGTAGCGGCGCCGGCCTCGACGCGCGAACGGACGAAGGTTCCGCAGTAAGTCACGTGCACCGGGCTGGTTTTCGTCAGCCACACGTGCCGGTAGATTCCCGCGCCTTCGTAGAACCAGCCTTCGTGCAGCGTGGCATCGGCGCGCACCACCAGCACATTCCGCGAGCCGTAGTTGGCGTAATCGGTGAGATCGTAGCGGAAGGGCGCATACCCGCTCATGCTCTCTCCCAGGTAGTGTCCGTTGAACACGACCAGGGCATTGCGGAAGACGCCATCGAACTCCACGGCCAGGCGGCGGCCGAGATCTCCGGCGGGGATATCGAACACGCGCCGGTACCAGCCGATGCTGGTCTCGGGATACGGGCGGCCCAGCGGTTTCGAGCCCTGCGCGACCAGCGCGGGAGCCTCGACGAACGGCAGGCCCACCGCCCAATCGTGCGGCAGGTCGATCTTCTCCCAGTCGCTATCGTCGAAGCCGGCCCCGCACACGGGCAGGAAATTGCCGGCTTTGGCGAACGTCTGAGCGGCCTTCGCGTTTCCGCCGAAATCGAAATCCTTGGCCTGATCCCGGGCGTGGCCGAAATGGAATCGCCAGCCGAAATCGAGCAACAGCCGCTCTCTTTCGACGTTGGAGGCTGGCGGCGCGGAGCTGGGTGAGGAGGTGTTCTTGGCGGTCGTGCCCGACTGCGTAGCGGCCGCGGCCGAAGCCGCCATGCCGCTCTTCAATAAATCACGTCTGGTCCAGTGGCCCATAATGCGACTCGAGTGTGGGATGTGACTATCCAGTTTAATCGCCTATGTCCGGGAATGCATGCCTGGACGAAATCCCTGGGCAAAACAAGAAACGGATTCCGCCGCCGAAGATCTCTCCGAGCCGGTATCGGTGAAGGTGCTCGAGTTCTTCGCGGGTGTATGCTGGACAGCACACGGGAGCCCTGAATGAGGCTCGAGTCCAGGGAAAGGTTCTGCCATGAGGATTGCTACTTTACTATGCGTCGCGGCGCTGGGTGCAGCGCCAGCGCAGGTGCACCGCGCGGAATTTCATCTGACCGCCCGCCCGTGGCAGCCGTTGCATACCGAACCTGAGAAGTATCTCGATGTCGTCGAAGGGATCTGCCGGTTCAGCGTCCAGCACCAGGACGCCAGCGGAGCGATCATCGATCCTTTCCTGAAGCGCGAGCTTCAATACTCAACACCGTATTTCGCATACGCCGTCGGCACGCTCACCGCGGCGGGCCGGGCCCGTGATCTTCTGCCAAGCGGCGTGAAAGCAATGGATCATTCGACAGCGGACTTCGCGGGTGGCCGCGATGCCATTCCCGATCGACACGGAGAGTTCTTCATCCCGGCACTGACAGAAGCCCTCGAATTATACGCCAAACAGGTTCCAGCCGACACACTCAAGAGATGGCGCGGGCGGATGAACCGGCCCTGGCGTGAGATTGTTCGAGGGTCGGTCAATAATTGGGAAACCTACAAGATGAAAGGCGAATGGCTGCGGTATACCGCTGGGCTGGTGTCCCGCGCGGATGCAATCGCGGCTATCGAAGACGCCTGGAAGGAACGCCAACGGGATCGCTTCACCGGCGACCCATGGTGGCTATATCATGACCGGTCGAGCGATCCCGATACGCTGAGCGTCGAGGCGGTGGGGCGCGGCAACCTGCTGGCGCTTGTCCATTCGGGTTACGACGGACCCAGCGCGGGGGAGATTCAGAAAGCCGTCGAAACAGGCACGCGCTTCACCCTACTCCTTCAGGATCCCAGCGGCCAGGTACCCTCGAACGGCCGGACTGACGATCATGTCTGGGTCGATGTCGGATATCAGTTGGCTTTCGAAGTGATGGCCGAGCGCGCTTTTCAACGTGGCGACCTGGAATCGGCGGGCCAGTTTCGTCATGCGGCCTTGATGGCTTTTCAGAGCATATCGCGATGGCGGAGGACCGACGGCCCTTGGGCCGGTTCGTACTTCATTACCAAGAACCATTTCGATCCCGCCCTGCGGGTCGGGTATCAGACGGCCAGCCAGTACAGCAATTACACCGGCTCCCTGATGTTTCACCTGGCCGAAGCGTTTCATATTCGAACCAGTTCGATCCGGGAGGCGCCGTCCCCTACCGAGATCGGAGGCTACACGATCGCGACAGATGACAGCTTCGCCACTGTCTTTGCGAACGCAGGCGGCATGTATATGCAGGCGAACCTGCGAGGCCAGGAAGCTGAGACTGACGGAAACCGCTGGACGCCGCTGGGTGTAGTGCGATTCGCTCGCCCCGGTTGGGAAACACGTCTGGGACCATCCGACGGAGCACTGGTCGGCGGCGGCGGGGTGACATTTGCTCCAGAGTTCTTCGAGAATGGGCGATGGCTTCGCCTGGCCGACTTATCTTCACGGTATCGCGGCGTCTGGACAGTGCAGTTGGTCCACCCACTGCTCGTGCGCTGCGCAATCGACTACAGCCCTCGTCCGGGTCTCGGCGGACCGTCATTCCGCGACGAATTCACGCTCACACCGGACGGAGTCTTGTCGGTTGTGACAAAGACTTCCGCCGACGACTACCGCTGGGGTATGACGTGGCCGGCGATCGAGAATGACGGTACTCCTCTCGAGCGATCGAGCCGCGCCGGGATTCAGAGCGTTCGCTATCCAAACGGGAGCGACGAGCAGAACTTCATCGCAGTTGGCGCTGCGCCGACTTTCTCGGAGGCGCCAGCGCTGCGGAGCACCTTCGGCGATCTTCGGCCCGTTGGCGTTCGTGTTTCATCGGTAGCCAATACAACGTTTGTTTATCCGCGAGGCGCCGGCGATCCGGAGGCTGAGGCAGTCAGGGAGAGCTTTACCGTCCACGGCCGGGATTTCTCATCGGTGCTTGGCAAAGTGACAGGCAGCATTTATGTGGGCCGGACGGCGGCCGGTGGAGTCGGCCGCACGGTGGACATTGATGGTGACGGTAAACCCGATGCAACGTTCAGTGCGGAATGCAGCTTCGTGCTCCAGTTGCGGAATGGCCAGGTTACCGCGGCCGAAGCGGATCGGGATGTCTCAGCCACCATCCAGGGAAGGAAGCTCGCACTGAAGCGCTATCGGCCGATTCAACTGGCGAATTGACTAGCCTGGTCTCGCGAGGTGGCGAGTCAGGAATTGCTGAACGCGGCTAACCGGTCCGGAAAACGCGGGTGCGTACAACCCGGTCCACCGGCAGGCGCTCCGGAATCGGCCACGGGTGACCAAGTCGGGTTAGCGGGTTCCTCTGCGTGTCGATCGCCATACTGTAATAAACTACGAGGGAAGGCCAGTGTGTACCGTCAGCATAATGGGATTTGAAAAAGGAAAATGCTGGCGCGAAACCGATATTTCGGCGCCCCACCCCCCGGTTTTCTTCATGCAAGTGTTCATTAATGCTTGTTTGTCCGACTTGGAGGTGAATCATGAAGGCAGTTGTTGTCCACGAATATGGTGGTCCGGAAGTACTCAAGTTCGAGGAGTACCCTGACCCGGTTCCGGGTCCGGGCGAGGTGCTGGTGCGGGTCGCCGCCACGAGCGTGAACCCGATCGACTACAAGCGGCGTGCTGGATTAACGAAGGATTTTTATCCCATCAAGTTCCCGGGCCTCATAGGAGTCGATATCTCGGGGACTGTGGTCGAGATTGAGCGGGGGGTGGAAGGCTTTTCCGTCGGCGACCAGGTGTTCGCTATGGCGGACAATACTTACGCCGAACTTTGTGTCGTAAATGCAGCGATCTTGGCGAAGATCCCCAAGGGGCTCGATTTGATCCGGGCGGCGGCGCTGCCGCTGGCGACGACGACTGGCAACCAGCTCAGTTCCGCTACGGGAATCAAAGCGGGCCAGACGGTCATGGTCGTAGGTGCTGTAGGAAATGTCGGGCGTTCGGCGGTATTCACTGCGAAGGAACGCGGTGCGGCTGTGATCGCGGGAGTTTTGAAGAGTCAGATGGATGAGGCGAAGACTGTCGGCGCGGATCGGGTGGTCGCAACCGACGACGACACCGCGATTGAGAATCTTCCGCCGCTCGATGCGGTTGCGGATGCGGTCGGCGGAAGAACCGCCGAGAAGCTGATCGCCAAGGTCAAGCCGGGAGGAGTGTTTGCTTCGGTTCTCGCTGCACCGCAGAACGCCGCGAAGTTCCCAAACGTAAAGGTGGTGCCAGTATTCTCGAAATTCGACAGGAAGACGCTCCAGTTCATGGCTGAAGCGGTGCGAGATGGCAAGCTAACAATCCCGATTAGCCAGACCCTGCCACTCAGTGAAGCGGCCGACGCTCAAGCAGCAGCGGAAAAGGGTGGCATCGGGAAGATCTTGCTGGTGGCTTGAACTCGGTGCTGGGCATGCAACGGCTAAAGGAAGATCGAAAATGAAGAAAGATCACCGCGGATTTAATCTCGCTTCGAAACCAAGCGGCGACGGGTGTGTGGAATGCCTGGCGTCACCGAAAGGTTGGTGGTTTCATCTCCGTCGGTGTGCGGAGTGTGGGCACATCGGATGCTGTGACAGTTCTCCGAGTCAGCATGCATCAAAGCATGCGGCGGCGACAGGGCATCCGATCATAACCAGCTTTGAGCCGGGTGAGGACTGGTTCTTCGATTACGAGAAGCGGGGGATGATCAAAGGTGTGGAATTGCTTCCGCCGCACGCGCATCCTGAAAGTCAGCCCGTACCTGGACCCGCAGGAAGGGTGCCAGCCAACTGGGAATCGCTCCTAAACTAGCTGCCGTTAAAGGGTGGCCAGGGCCATCGTGGCGGGCGTCAACATCCTTCACCGAGGGTGGCTTCGGCCAGGGCATCTTTCACGATGGCGGGAGGCTTGGTGGGACGCTTGACAGACGGGGCGCGGATTCGTGTAGGCTAACGCTATGAATATGAGAACGAAGGCGCTCCTCTGGACCTTTTGCCTGCCGGTTGTGTTGAGCGCCCAGAATAATCTTACGACCACGGTCGCACAGCGCTATTTCAACGGAATCCGCAAGAACCTGGAAGCGTCGGCCGACGCAATGCCCCTCGCTAAGTACGGGTTCAAGCTGACCGAGGGGCAGATGTCGTTCGCCGAATGGATCAATCACTCGACGGAGCGGAACTACGCCGATTGCGCCACGCTGAAGGCCGAAGCCGCACCGGAAGCCGCCAAGAGGGTAGCCAGTCTGAAAGACAAAGCGGAAGTAAGCCAGGCGCTCAAGGACTCGTTCGCGTACTGCGCCGCGGCGCTCGAAGGAATCGACGAACAAAAGGTCCTAGCCTCGCCACAGATGACGTACGCGCTGCTCCACATTGTGGTACACAACAACGAGATTTACGGGAATATCGTCGGCTATCTTCGTTCCAGCGGCATCGTGCCACCGTCAACGGCTTCGCGAATAGACCAGCAGCGCAAAAAGTAGTCTCACGAATGGCGGGTGTACATCGAGTCGCCGGTGACCAGGCACCATCCGGCTGCAAAGGTGGAATCCGCCGCAGTTCGGGCCGCGCGAACGGCGGCCGGCCGCGGAAACCGGCGCGCTGCTACCGTACCCGACGGCCTCGTCCGCGGGCCGCGGCGCAGCCTGCGAGATCCGAGCCGCGACGTCCCGCGCGCGGTGCGTGCAAGGTCCGTACGCCACCCGCGCCCCTGCTCGATACATCCTGCCGCTTCCTCGGCAGAGCAATTCCTGGCGCAGCGGTAGGTCAGCACCGGGGCAATCTCCGAGTGGCCGACCATCCGCTCGGAGCGGTACAGACTAGGGGAGTGGGATTGCCGCGACATTGCATGAATGGGATAACATTGATGGTCATATCCATGACGGGCACCGCGATTGGGCGTTACGAACTCCTTGAGAAGCGGGGTGCCGGAGGCATGGGCGTTGTGTATCGCGCCCGCGAACCGGTCCTCAATCGCGCCGGCACCCATCGTGCTGCGCCGGGCGAAACGTTGAGGAACCGAAGGTGACTCTGAAGTTCCGATCGAGAGCCGCGCTGCCATGCTGGCTGGCGCTGGCCGTGATCTCTTCCGCGATCGCCCAGACCAGGAATGAACTGGTGACGGGCTTTCGCACCGTGCCGCAGGAAGCGCAGCCGCGCGTCTGGTGGCATTGGATGAACGCCAATGTCACCAAGACCGGTATCGACAAAGACCTCGACTGGTTCAAGCGGGTCGGCGTGGGCGGCTTCATGAACTTCGATGGGGCCGGCGGCGTTCCCCGCGTAGTGGAGCATCCACTCATCTACATGACACCGGAGTGGAAGGATGCCTTCCGCTTCGCCATGGAGAAGGCGGACAAACTCGGGTTGGAGACTGCGGTCGCAGCCTCGCCAGGCTGGTCGGAAAGTGGCGGGCCTTGGGTCAGGCCCGAGGACGCCATGAAGAAGTACGTCTGGAGCGAAACCTGGATTCAGGGCGGGCGTAGATTCTCGGCCAAACTGGCCCACCCGCCGACCGCAACGGGGACGTTCCAGAATCAGAAAGCCGGCAGCGGCTTCAGCACATCGGCTAACCTGCCCGAATACTACAAGGATACACGCGTGTTCGCGTATCGCGTGGATACGCAGGCCCGTAGCCAGGCCGACCTCGCGCCCGCGGTGACCGCGAGCGGTTTGCCCGGACAGCCCGCAGCCGGACCGGAAGGCGTGCCGCTCAACGCGGCTATCCTTTCCGATGGCGACGTGACCAACGCCACCTATGTGACCGACACGAGCCTCGCCCATCCCACCTGGGTGCGCTTCGAATACAAGCAGCCGGTCACGGTCAATGGAGTCACGATCGCCTCCAACGGAACCTTCGGCGGCTGGCAGGACGTCGATACAGGCCCGTCGATGCGCGTCGAGGCCGGTGACGACGGCAAGACTTGGCGCCCGCTGCGCGAGAGTATCTACAACGGCGTCCAGCGGACGATCACCATTCCGGAGACGCGGGCGCGCTTCTTCCGCGTCGCCTTCCTGCCGGCCCCGATTCAATTCGCGGTCCCTGGATTTGGAGGAGCCCGCGGTGGCGCGGCGACTACCGCGGGCGCGATCCGGCGCGCCACCGAGGCGGCTCCGAATGCCGGCGGCCCCGATGCTTTCGGCGGGCGCGGCGGACCGCGCCAACCCGGCCTCGCGATCTCCGAACTGGTCCTGCGCACCACCCCGACCGTGAACCTGTGGGAAGTCAAAGCCAACTTCGGCCAAATCCACGACTACTACGCGGTCCCGACCCCCAGGGAGGGAGTCGCGCCCGCGGTCAAAACATCGGACGTCATCGACCTGACCTCCAAGATGCAGCCCGACGGGACACTCAACTGGGACGCTCCGGCCGGACGCTGGGTGGTGGTCCGCATGGGCTACAGCCTCACCGGCCATCAGAACGGCCCTGCTTCGGCCGAGGCCACCGGCCTCGAGGTCGATAAGCTCGATCCGAAACGTGTCGCCGCCTATATGGATACTTACCTCGACATGTTCGAGAGCGCCACCGGCAAAGATCTGATCGGCCAGCGCGGGCTCCAGAACATCCTGAACGACAGCTACGAGGCCGGCTACCAGAACTGGACCGACGACATCATAGAGCAGTTCAAGACGCGCCGCGGCTACGATCCGGCGCCCTACCTGCCCACACTCGTCGGCACTCTGGTCGGCAGCCCCGAGGCATCGGACAAGTTCTTGTGGGACTGGCGCAGAACCCTGGACGAGGGCATCGCGCAACATTACGCCGTGATCGCGCAGAAGGCCCGCGAGCGCGGTATGGGCACATACGCGGAAGCGCAGGAAGACCGGCGCGGCTGGTTCGGCGACGACATGGAGATGCGGCAGTACGCCGATGTTCCCATGGGCGCGTCCGGCAATCTGCGAAACTTCCCTCCGGGCAAGCAGGGCGTGGAAAGCTACCGCGTGGACAACGCCGGCGCGGCATCCGTGGCGCACATCTACGGGCGTAAGTACATCGCCTCGGAGACGTTCACCGGCGCGCCCGTGGGATCCATGCCGGAAGATCTCAAGCGCATGGCGGACATGCTGGCGCTCGCCGGAGTCAATCGCTACGTGATTCACACCTCCGCCCATCAGCCGCTCGATAACGGACCCGGAATCTCGCTGGGCGGCATTGGCCACTTCTTCACCCGCAACGAAACCTGGGCCGAACAGGCCAAGCCCTGGATGGAATATCTGGGCCGCGTCTCTTACCTGCTGCAGCAGGGCAAGTTCGTCGGAGACGTGGCGTACTTCTATGGCCAGGAGGCTCCGATCACCGGTATCTGGGGCCGGGCCAAGCAGACCGATATACCGGTGGGCTACGGCTACGATTTCGTCAACGGCGACGTGATCCTTAGTCAGCTTGCGGTAGACGGCAACGGCAAACTCATCACGAAGTCCGGGATGAGCTACAGCGTGCTCTACCTGGGCGAACGCGCGCGGCAGATGACCTTGCCGGTGCTCCGCAAGCTGCAGGAATTCGTCAAAGCCGGAGCCGCCGTAGTGGGCCCCCAGCCGACCAACTCGCCAAGCCTCGCCGATTCCGACGTCGAGTTCCAGCGCATTGCGACAGAGATGTGGGGTTCCGGCGCGCCGGGCATCCGTCTTTACGGCAAGGGCCGGATTTTCGCAGGCGGTACCGCGGTCCAGGCTCTCGAACAGATCGGGGTGGCGAAGGACTATGCCCCAGCGACCGACGGCGGCGACATCCCGCTTGGCGCCATTCACCGCAGGCTCGCCGATGGCGACATCTACTACGTGGTCAACCAGCGCAACAGCAGGCTGGACATGGACGTCAGCTTTCGGGCGAGCGGCAAGGCGGTCGAATTGTGGGACCCCGTCAGCGGCCAGATCCGCGATGCTGCATACCGTACCGAGAACGGCCGCACCAGCGTGACACTGAGCCTCGATTCTATGGGATCGGTATTTGTGGTGATGCTTCGGGATGGCCCTCCGGCAAGGACCCTGGACGTACCGACCGAGACGGCGTTGAGCCGCATCGAGGGTGAGTGGGCCGTTGCCTTCCAGTCCGACCGTGGAGCGCCGGCCAGCGTCACGCTTCCGTTCCTCAGTTCGTTGGCCGAGCACAAGGATACGGGCGTGAAGTACTTCTCGGGCACGGCATCGTACGGCAAGACCATCACCGCGCCCGCGGAGTGGTTCCAGCCGAATAGTGAGATCTGGCTCGACCTGGGCGAGGTGCGCGACATCGCCAGGGTGCTCGTGAACGGCCAGGACCTCGGCATCGTGTGGCGCGCGCCCTTCCGCGTGGACGCCGGCGCCGCGCTGAAGCCGGGAGAGAACAGGGTGACGGTCGAAGTGACGAATAGCTGGTTCAACCGGTTGGTAGGCGACCAGCAGGACGGGATGAAGCAGGTGACATTCTCGCCCAGCCCGGGAGTCACGGCCACTACGCCGTTGCTGCCGGCGGGGCTGATCGGGCCGGTGAGCATCATCCGCAAGAGATAGCCGACGAACTGATTGGAATGTCTCGCCCGCAATCGCGGTGGTATTACGCGCGACTCGTACAATGATCGAACCCCTGAAAGCCTGGAGTGGCTTCGGGTCGCCGGCTCGGCCGACTGCGCCGAAGTGGATAAGCGAAGCGTGTCACGGGATCTCACTCTCGGATACAACACACGTCAAGCGGCGATTTGCCTCCCGGATTAGCGAGCGAACGGCCCAGTAGGTAGCCTCGGTCGCCGCAAGAACTGTGTCGGCTGGGTGCTCGTAGCGTGGTGCGGCCACATCCCAGTCTCACCGGACTGAGAGGCCGCTAGTGCTCCATACTGCCAGTATCGGCGGGATCATTTACCATTGGAGTTTCGGGGTATCGCAGGACGTCGCGCAGATGCGGCCCGAGTTGGTCAGCGGGGCATCCGTGTGCCATATTGGTGGCTTTCAAGGGCTTAGAGGGGGCGCATTTTGGACAGAACGCGAGAGTGGTTCGAGACACCGTACCGGCTGGGTGAGAAGGAAGTCAGCGGCAGATTCGTAGTCCCGTCCGGGATCAGGTGTACCCATGCCAGCACCATCGCCAGGTGCTTCCAGGAAGTTCCTTCCATAGGCGTCATCACGACGAAGAGTATAAGCCTGTTGCCGAGAGCCGGATACCGCGAGCCGATTTTCGCTCAGTATGCGGAAGGAAGCTACATCAATGCCGTGGGCCTCACCAATCCCGGCGCAAGCGCGTTTCGGGTGGAACTGGAGACCGTTGACATCCCCGCGGACAAGTTTGTTCTCGTCTCCATATTCGGTGCCTCGGTTTCGGACTTTGTGGAAGCTGCGCGAATTCTGGAACCGGTCGCCGATGGCTTTGAGCTGAACATGTCGTGTCCGCACGCCAAAGGCTATGGCGCTGAAATTGGAGCGGATCGAGCACTGCTTTGCGACATCACCCGGGCCGTAGTGGCTGCCGTCCACGTTCCGGTGTTCGTCAAGTTCTCGGCGATTCTGGGAGATCTCGCGGGAGCCGCCGCGGCCGTGATTGCGGAAGGCGCAAGCGGGATCACCGTAACGAACACAATCGGCCCTGCTCTCGTCAAACTGGGCGACACTCCGGTGTTGCGAAACGGACTCGGCGGCCTCTCCGGCGACGGAATCCGCCCGCTCGGCGTCCGCGCTGTCATGCAAACACGGGCCGCCTTGGGACCAGCCCCGGTTATTATCGGCATGGGCGGCATCTCCAACCACCACCACATTCAGGAATACGCCAGTGTAGGCGCGGATCTGTTCGGCGTGGGTAGCGCCACCGCGTGGCTTGACAGCCGGGAGTATGCGCAGTATTTCTCGCAGCTTTTGTCCGGCGTGATTGGGAGCCCGGCGGCTGAGTCCGCAAGCCAAGTTTCAAATGCGAAACCACGCATTGAATACTTCGACTCCCGCCTCGAGTCCAGGGAGGAGATCTCCGAGGATCTTTTCCGGGTATCGTTCACGGACCTGCCGGCGGCCTACCCGCCCGGTTCACTTGCCGGCAAGTTCTTCTTCATCATGTTGCCTGGAGTGGGGGAGAAGCCCTTCGCGGTGTTCTCAGCGGCGGAACGTTCCGTGATCGTACGGACGGTCGGGGTGTTCACCGAACAACTCCGCAAATTGGAAGTCGGATCGAAGCTATTCTTGCGGGGGCCCTACGGTAAGCCCCTGCCGCGGCTTCGGAACAAGACGATCATGCTGGTTGGGGGCGGCACTGGCACGGCTTCCTTACTCGAAATCGCCCTCGACTACAAGTCCGGTAACGAACTTGCCTTTGTGCTCGGCGCGCGCTCCGGGTCCAACTTCTTCGGCCTCGACGAGTTCCGGGCCCTTGGCCCCGTGCACCTCGCTACCAATGACGAAAGTATTGGCTTTGGAGGGAACGTACACGAGGCGCTCTTGGACCTGGCCCCCTCGCTTTCCAAGGTTCCGTCTGAGGATCTTGTCTTCATCAACTGCGGGCCCGAGAAGATGGTTAAGGCGTGCTTTGCCGTCGAACTCCAGTTCGCAGACAGCCTGCAGATCTTCGGATCGATCGAGTATATGACAAGCTGTGGCGTGGGAATCTGCGGAAAATGCGCAAGCCCGTCCGGCGCCTTGTCGTGTATGGATGGCCCATTTCTAAGTCTGGCGGAGTTCCAGCCGCTGAGAAACACACAGCTACCCGGCAGCATGGCCAATCCCTGCCTCGATGGCACGAAGTCGCGATAGCGAGATTGGAACTGACACGCGCCGAGAGCTGGCGGATTGCGTCAGGCGAACGGGAAGGTGGTGCAGATGATCCTCAAGCCGGAGCAGCCTGGCGGGGACCAGACCGATAGCGGTGTAGCTATTGGGAGTTAATGGGAGTCGCCAAAACCACGACAACGATGAGTTCATGGCAAGGCGGTGAGTGAGAGCAAGCGTCGAGTGAAGGCAAGCTCATGCAAATGATGCGTAGGCCCCGCGGCCCAGGCAGATCGGACCCGTGGCCGTGCGGCTATTGGGGGTTTTTGGGAGTTTGGGGTGTGCTCGGAGAACCCGCTAACCTGTTGAGGGAGTTGGTTGCGGGGGGTGGATTTGAACCACCGACCTTTGGGTTATGAGCCCAACGAGCTACCAGACTGCTCCACCCCGCAATCTCATCCTACTCCACAGCTCCTCCATGGTCAACACTGTTGAGCGAAATCGGCGAAATCCCCGTAGTTTCGCTGAATTCGCCGCGGCTGCTCCTCGGTACAATGGTGGTGTGCACCGCTTCCTGGCCCCGGCCACTCTGGCGCTGGCCACTTTCCTCCACGCCCAGACGCCCTTCTTCCCCTTGAAAGATGTGCGGCCCGGAATGCGGGGCGTCGGACGCACCGTCTTTTCCGGCAACCGCGTCGAAGAGTTCCAGGTCGAAGTGCTGGGCGTGCTCGATAATGCCGGACCGAAACAGTCCCTTATTCTGGCGCGGCTCTCGGGGGGCCCCCTCGAACACGCCGGCGTCATGCAAGGAATGAGCGGCAGCCCGGTTTTCATCGACGGCAAGCTGGCCGGGGCGGTCGCCATGGCCTTTCCGTTCGCCAAGGATCCCATCGCCGGTATACGGCCCATCGAGGATATGGTCCGGCCCCGGGCAGCCTCCGCGCCAACGGCCACTTCTCGCCATCCCGCCATGGCGCTACTCGAACGCGACCTCACCCAGGCCCTGCCTAAACCCGAAGCCGTCGCCGCTGGGGAGGGCCGCATGATCGATATCGCCACGCCGGTGTCTTTCGGCGGCTTCAGCCGTGGCACCCTCGAAGCCTTCGAGCCGCAGCTTCGGACGCTCGGCCTCGCGCCCCGCCAGGCCATCACCAGCGGCGCCAAAATCGAACCCGGCATGGGCAATCCCGCGGATTTGAAGGCCGGCTCCATGATCAGCGTCCAGCTCATGGCCGGCGATCTCAGCGTGGGCGCCGATGGCACCGTCACCTATATCGAGGGCAGCCGTGTCTATGCCTTCGGCCACCGATTCCTGGATGTCGGCGCGACGGCGCTGCCCTTCGCACGGTCGGAGGTCGTCGCGCTGCTGCCCAACCTGAATACCTCCTTCAAGCTCTCTTCCGCCAAGGAGTGGATGGGCACCATTTACCAGGATCGCGATACCGCCATCTCGGGCGAGTTGGGCAAGCGGCCCGCGCTGGTGCCGGTCTCGGTGGCCGTCTCGCGCGGCTCGCGCCCCATCGAGTCCTACCGCATGCAGATGGTCAACGACCCGCTGCTCTCTCCCCTGCTGGTGCAAATGGCGATCTATTCGGCCATCGATGCCACCGAGCGCACCGTGGGCGCCTCCACCATCCGGGTCACCGGCGCGGTGGAATTCGATAACGCACCCACCCCCATCCGCCTGGATAATCTCTACGCCGGCGATAACGGGCTACCCATGCTGGTTTCGCTCTCCGCCGCCGTGCCGGTGGCCTATGTGATGCAGAGCGGCTTCAACTCGCTGGCGCTCAAGAAGGTGTCCGTCAACCTGGATATTCTCGATCGCAAGAAGCAGCTTTCCATCGATGCCGTGTCGGCCTCGCCGCACCAGGTACGGCCCGGCGAAAAGGTCCGGCTGAATATCGTGCTGACCGGCGAAAACGGCGCGGATGTGACCCGCCAGGCCGAATACCAGGTGCCCATCGGCGCGCAGCCCGGCATGCTCTATTTCACGGTGGCCGACGCCGCCACCACCAATCTGGCCGATTTCCGCCAGATTCTCACCGCCTCGCCGCGCACAGTCGGCCAATTGATCGGCACGGTGAACGATCTTCATCCCAATAGCAGAGCGTACGTGCGCGTGTGGCGCGCCGAGCCCGCTTTTCAATTGGAAGGCACCGACCTGCCCAATCCTCCTGCGTCGGTGGCGCTGATTCTGGGCGCTTCGCAATCCAGTTCCGCCAGCATCGCGCAGACCCGCAATTCCAAGCTCGCCGACATAGAGGTCGACGCGGGCGACGCCGTGGTGACCGGCTCCAAGACCATTCAGGTGGAAGTTAAAGAATGATTTTCTCTGCGCGCCGTTTCTCCGGGATTCCGATGCTGGCGCTCTGTTTCGCGGTGGCTCCGGCGGCTCGCGCTAGCGGCACGCAGGCCTGGGAGATGAGTTCCTACGGCGATTTCGTGCGCGGCCGTTTCACGGGCGTCTCGCTCAGCCGCGATGGCCGCCTGGCGCTCGCTCCCACGATGGACCCTGTCTTCACTTCCGATCAGCCCGTCATTTGGAGCGTGGCCCAGGCGCCCGATGGCTCCCTGTACGCCGCCACGGGCCATCGCGGCCGCGTTTATCGCATCGATAAAGCCGGCCACGCCACGCTTCTGTGGACCGCCGGCCAGCCCGAGGTCTTCGCCATCGCCGTGGATCGCGCGGGCGTGCTCTATGCCGGCACTTCGCCGGACGGCAAGGTTTACCGCATCGAAAACGGAAAGGCCGCGGAGTATTTCGCGCCCGACGCCCGCTATATATGGTCGCTGGCGGTGGGGCCGGATGGCGCTTTGTATGTCGGCACGGGCGATCGCGGCCGGGTGTTCCGGGTTTCGACGGCTGGCAAGGGCGAGATCTACTACGATACTGGCCAGTCGCACGTCACCGCGCTGGCAGTGGACCCGCAGGGGCGCCTGCTGGCGGGCACCGAACCCAACGGCATCCTCTACCGCATCTCGGCCAAGGACAAGGCCTTCGTGCTCTACGATTCGGATCTGCCGGAGATTCGCGCCATCGTTCCGCTGCCGGATGGCACGGTCTATGCCGCCGCGCTGGGCGGCTCGGTCGCCAAACAGGCCCAAAGCGCCGCGCAAGCCGCCGCGGCCGTCGCTGCCGTGGGCGGGCCGGCCATCGCCGCCTCGATCACCGTGGACGCCCAAAACTCCGGTCCCGGACCGGACGTGAAGCCGCCCGATCCGAGGCAGCCAAACCCGCCGGGGCAGGCGGCCTCCGCGGCCGTCACCACCCCCCAGGTCACCACCCAGTTCACGCCCGCCGTGGATGTCAGCGGGGTCGAGAAATCGGCCGTCTATCGCATCAATCCGGATAACACGGTCGATACGCTGTGGACCTCCAAAGAAGAGAACGTCTACGATCTGCTGGCCCTGGAACGCCAGGTGTTCTTCGCCACGGACGTCAACGGCCGCATCTACGGCCTCATGCCGGATCGCCGCGCGACCCTGGTGGCCGAGACCAACGAGGGCGAAACCACCCGCCTGGTAGCCTCCCAGAATTCCATTCTGGCGGCCACCGGCAACATGGGGCGCATCTTCCGCCTGGGTGAAACGGCCGGCCCCAGCGGCTCTTACGAAGCCCCCGTGCACGATTCCGGCACCGTCTCGCGCTGGGGCAGCCTGAGCTGGCGCGCGGATGTGCCGCCGGGCTGTTCGCTCGTCTTCCGCACGCGCGCCGGCAACTCGGCCACGCCGGACCG
>Ga0181520_10007706_pt1 | contig 15705 bp, 17 predicted proteins | sample PEATcosm2014_Bin_29_FD_132451 | JGI IMG/M metagenome (GOLD analysis project Ga0181520, IMG submission 132451) | Peatland microbial communities from MTU Mesocosm Facility, Houghton, MI, USA - PEATcosm2014_Bin02_30_metaG | ecosystem: Environmental > Terrestrial > Soil > Wetlands > Peat | place...
TGGATAGTAGTGATCCGTTTGGTGTAACTCCAGCTGGTCCTAGATACATAGTACCTAGATATGATGGCAATGGCACGGTTGAAGTAGGTGTCGGTATTCTATCAGATGATCCATCAGTTACGATCTATTATGCTTGGCAGGTCACTGAAACTATAGATGTCAGAGAGACATACGAAGATCGCCGACCAATGGAAGAGGCCATTCGTCCTCCTTGGATATGGTCTGGGTGGCAGAATTTGAGTATCGGTGAGACCTATACTGAAATGATCGGAACCAATGCCATCACTGACATACAGGGTGTGATTTCTCAGGCTCCATTGGGTCTGGGCTTCGCTAATGCAGATGAGCAGACTGCTCTGAATGAGACTAAAGATGGGTATGCAGCTGGTTCTGGTGCCTTCCTACAGAGAGATGATAATGGTACTTTTCAGTACAGCACCAAGCAGCCACCTATCCAAGACCAACCTACACCCAATGATGTAGTCAAAAGAATCATCTCAGACCCATTTGGTATTAAGAATATACCAGCTCAGAGTATTGGATCTGCTGACGTATTTATGATCGATTCGGATAGAACTATTGAGGCTAGCATAGACTTCTTGGTTCGTGTCTACAGTATGGTGAAGGTCGGTGGTTTTGACGTGGGTGACTTCATCAGACAGTATACTTGGCGTCCGATTATGAACATTGACCAATTGCTAGGTACAAGAGACTTGAGACTAGCAGATGAAGAAGGAGTAGACATAGGTCAGTTAGCTCATGCTAGTGGAACGGAAGGCTTCCACAGTAGAGCTTTTGGTGATGAAGAGAACCTGGCTGGATTGGTGAATGCACAAGTCCATAAGATTCTTGGGCTGGATGTGAAGAAAGATCATACTACATTGATGCGGCTAGACACTCGTAAGAGAAAGTGGGAAGCTGTAAAGGATTATGTAGATGAACTCACTGGCGATAATGGTTCTAGAGGGCTACTAGGGTAAGGTAAGATACAGTCATGACAAAAGTAGGACGTCTCATATCAAGAGAAGAGTTCGAGAAGGTGGCTGTCACAACCTATCTCTCGAACTTCCCACAGCTCCGTCAAGGGAGACGGCCAATCCGTGTGCATAACATGTTGGCTAAAGAGAACCAACGTGACAGGGGAGACCCAAAAGTAGTAGAGTTAGAGCGACCAGAAGAGAAGGGTACTGAGTATGAAGCCGGTTCTGGAGTAGACACCAGTATGGCAATGCCCTAGGAGACATCATGAGTATAGGAAGATTGATCACTAGGGAAGAATTTGAGAAGCAGGCAGCTCTCGGTATGGACCTTCGTCAGAATGGTCTAGGGGGAGTGAAGCGTCCAAACTTTGATACTGAAGATAGTAAGTCCACCTCATTTGGTCTTTTACGAAACAGTCAAGCTGTGGGCACTTTCAAGAATATAGCAAAGCCACACAATCTAGTGAAGCCTGGTCCTTCTATTCAGCAGGTAGCTCCTACACCAACACCTCTATGACGAATCCGGTTGAAGACTTTCTGAGTTTTTGCGGCCTTGAAAAGACGGCTGTAGAAGACTTGCATGAACGGCAAGGTAAAGAGCTAGAGATGTGGCATACCTGGAACAACAACGGACGTAAACAAGAGTACATGCGCCCTTTGTTGAACTCTATGCGGCCACTGATTCAGAAACACATTAAAGTATGGAGTAGTGTACGTGACGTACCTCCAGCAGCGATCAAAGCAGAATTTACTAACCAAGCAGTGAAAGCATTTGAGAACTTTGATCCAAATAGAGGTGTAAAACTCTCCACCTTTGTGACTGGACAGATGAAGCAAGCTCAAAGGTTCATTACTACGTATCAAAACTCAGCACGTATTCCAGAGAGTCGTGTATACAGTATTGGTACACTTAATAATGCTGAGCAGCAGTTGACAGAGACTCTGGGTAGGGCTCCTACTCAACTCGAGCTGGCAGATAAGCTGAAGTGGTCGCCAAAGAAAATTGGCGTTCTTCAGTCGGAAATCAAGAAGTCTTATCCAGCTAGTCAATTCGTTTCTGAGGCTGCTACTTACACTCCTTCAAGACAACAAGAAGTGTTAAGATTGCTGCCATATGAGCTGTCTCCAGATGAGAGAGCTGTGTTTGAGCATATCTATGGGATCAATGGAAAAGAGAAACTACAACCAGGAGACATCGCTACAAAGCTAAAGATGAGCGCACCTAAAGTCTCTAGACTGAAGGCATCTATAGCTGAGAAGTATGATAGTTACATCAAATGAGTGATCAAGTCGATAAAGTAACTGCTGCGAGAAATCAGCGTCTTCAAGACCTACTGAATGCTACAAATATGTGGGCAGATCAAGAAACTACTCGTTTACAAAATGAGTCTGCCTTCCTTACTTCTATCTTACAAGGCCGAACTGGAGCTGGAAAGCTCACCAGTCAGAATGTGGTTGACTCATCTAAACTGACTGTTTCTGCAATCAATGAGTTTCTAACAACAGGCTGAGGAGATAACATGAGTGAGACAGCTAAGACAGATTCGAACACCGTGACTCTTGATCCAATAATCATTAGAGACATTGAGAACCTTATGCTCACAAAGCAACTGGCTGATGTAGAGACTAAACTGGCTCAAGCTATGCTTAGTGAGGCACGAAATAAAGCACAGCAGGCAGCAGTATCAGAATCGGCCATTATTGCTGCATTGGAAAAGAAAACAGGTAAAAAGCTAGTAGGAAAGATCGAGCTTTTAGATAGAGACAAGGGCCTGTGTAGGCTCACATAATACAAGGCGGCTAGATGCCGCAGATAGAAGATTCAAATGTCACCATATGATCGACACGTCACGCCAATGCCAGAAGACCTATCCGCACCTGCCACGGTGGGTTATGTGTTGGAGGCTGTGGGGAATGATCGTAGAGAGTGTTCAGAAAAGCATAACATTGAAAGAGACAAGTTATGGAAATCGGTTGGTGACAGTGAAGATAAAATACAGCGGCTATCAAGTAAGATAGATCGTATTTACGGAGCAATGGGTCTGTTGACTGTACTTATTGCGATCCTTGCGCCTGTCTGTTACTTTGCACTCAAACAACTGATAGTTGAAGAGCTGGATAAACGCTTTCCAAATATAGTCTCAAAACAGTATCAGTCTAAGCAGGATGAGCCTAAGCGTGGTCAATCTCCAATAAATTTTGGGGATTTGGCACCTTGGTCAGTCGTTCCAACAGCTCACGCGAACAGTAAATAAGGGGGTAGTTCGGTGATCTCTCCTGTAATTATAGGTACTACAGAAGTAAAGCCAGTAGCTGTGGGCGGTGCTACTGGTGGAACGGATATCCCTAGTTCTGTTCAGCCATTCATACAGGAACCAGGGCCAGTACCTATTATGCCTGGTAATCCAGGGCCAGTCGGTGCTACTGGTCCAACTGGAGGTTCAGGTCCTCCTGGATTATCTGGGGTTACGGGAGTTACTGGTGTAACTGGTGAATCTGGTATTGGATCAACTGGAGGTACAGGTGGAACAGGAGCGATTGGCGTTACAGGCGCAACAGGTCCTACTGGGATCTCGGGAGGCACCGGAGGTACAGGTAGTGCCGGGGGCACTGGAGGAACTGGTGGACAAGGTAATCAAGGTACTACAGGAAACACAGGACCTACAGGACCAACTGGCCAAAGCGGTCCAACTGGAGGAACAGGAGGGACTGGAGGTACTGGAGGGCAAGGTGTTCAGGGCATTACAGGATCAACGGGCCCTACAGGACCAACTGGTGCCTCAGGTGCTACCGGTGGTACTGGAGGAACAGGAGGGACGGGTGGTACTGGAGGAACAGGAGGGACTGGCTCTGCTGGTGTAACAGGTGTTACAGGACCAACTGGCGGTACTGGTGGTACAGGCGGTTTGGGGGTTACTGGTGGTACCGGAGTAGGAGTAACTGGAGTTACTGGGGCTATAGGCCCTACAGGTGGAACCGGAGGTACTGGCGGGACTGGTGGTACCGGAGGAACTGGTGGTACAGGAGGTACTGGGGGTACAGGTGCAGCAGGTAGTCAAGGTACAACAGGTATAACTGGGGCTACTGGTCCTACAGGTGGTACTGGAGGTGTTGGAGGAACTGGTGGTACAGGAGGTACTGGGGGAACAGGCGCAATAGGCAATCAAGGTACAACAGGTGTGACAGGGGCTACTGGTCCTACAGGTGCTACTGGAGGTGTTGGAGGAACAGGTGGGACTGGAGGTACTGGATCAATTGGAGGTACAGGAGGTACTGGATCAGTAGGAAGTCAAGGCATAACTGGTATCACAGGGGCTACAGGTCCTAGTGGCGGTACAGGTGGTACAGGTGGAACAGGAGGTGTGGGAGGTACTGGGGGAACAGGTGCAGCTGGTAATCAAGGTATCACTGGTATTACAGGTGCTACTGGTCCAACTGGAGGAACAGGAGGAATTGGTGGTACAGGAGGAACTGGCGGTACTGGATCAATTGGAGGTACAGGCGGAACTGGAGCCGCTGGTTCTGCTGGTGTAACTGGGGCGACAGGACCTACAGGTGGTACCGGAGGAGTAGGCGGAACTGGTGGTACAGGTGGAACCGGAGCTGTGGGTGGCACAGGTGGATTGGGGGTCACAGGAAATACAGGACCTACTGGTGTTGGTGTCACTGGTGCTACGGGTCCTACCGGTGGAACTGGTGGTACTGGAGGAACTGGAGCAACTGCTGTAGGTATGAACTGGCCACATGGTTGGCCTTTAGACTCTACCGGAGCACGATTAGTAACACTGTCGTACAATGCTACTACTCGTCAAGTCACTATTACCGCTAATAGTGGTAGTACATTTCAAGTTTGTTGTTGTGGAGTAGCAACTACTCAGACGTCTCCTTATACGACTACAGCACATGCAGCGACAGAAGGTCCATGGTATTTGTACTGGGATGGTGCTAACTTTACTTGGTCACAGACCATTTGGGATCTGTACACAGTTGCTCCTACTTCTTATGTATATTGGAGCAGCCTACTAAGTTCAGGTACTGGCTTTAATGAATTACATGAGTGGTATTCAGATCCTGGTTTACATCGTGATAATCACTTTGCTATAGGAACCTCATTACAGGCTGGAGGTACACTGAGTGGCTATGTATTGAATACAGCCTCAGATGTTTCTTTACAATTTGCTGTAGCACAGACTACGATCAATGATGAAGATCTGCAGTCAGTCCTTGCTGCTTTGGTGGCAGGATCGTATACTATTTGGTACAGATCTGGTGCCTCTGGCTTTTGGAAGTGGTCTACTGGACAGTCCCTACCGTTCTTATATGGAGCTACTCCATATGCAGAGATCAACAACTTTGTGGCTGGCTCATGGACTCTTACAGAGATAGATGGTAGTGGTGGTGGTAAGTATGGCACGGCATATGTAATGGCTATGCCTGCACTATCTGGTGCACATCAATTTATCGTTATCCCAGGGCAGACACAGTATGCATCTTTGGCGGCAGCACAAGCTGAAGCATTTGGATCTTTGAATCTTGGGACACCACCATTCATTGAGTTTGTACCTATTGCTCAGCTAGTATTTTTTGCACATCATGGCTCTGGAGGAACTGCGAATACTGCTCTAGCATCAGTAACACAGCTAGTCTCATCTAGGGTACAGTCCATAAATGGCCTCACAGTCGGAGCAACTGGTGCTACAGGTCCTGCTGGATCAACGGGAGGAACAGGCGGAACCGGATCTACTGGAGGAACTGGTGGTATTGGTCCTGCTGGTGCTACAGGTCCTACTGGAAGTGGAGCAGTTGCTAGTTTCGGTGCTCAGAACCCAAATGGGTCTACTGTAGCTCTGATTCAGTCTAAAGCAGCTACTGGTCTTTCGGTTACGCCTACTTATAGTGTCACAGCCGGAAATATACTCATAGTGGCTTTTGGCTACACTGCGGCTTCTGGTCTGTCTCCTACATGTTCTGATAATCTAGGTAACGTCTATACCCGTGTATATAACTCATACTATGTTGCGGGTATTCTTGGGTTAGCCGTATTTACAGCTCCTGTTGGTTTCAACGGTAATGCTGTGATCACAGTTACTGCTTCAGGAAGTTCTTATACTCAAACCACACTATCCGAAGTGTCTGGCTTGTCAGGGGTTGTAGACGTCTCTACTGGAGAAAATCTAAACTCTACATCTGTAACAGCAATGAATTTGACCACTACTGTGAACGGAGACTTTCTGTTTGCAGCTATTCAAGGTGGGCACGGAGCACTTTCCTACTCTGCTAGTACTGGTTTTACTCTTAACAATATGATCAATGGAAGTGATGCTCAAGCTACTGAGTATCAAATCCAAGCAACTGCTGGTGGCGTCTCAGCATCGTTTAACGTAACTGCTGGTACGCAAGATTACTATAACGCATGTTTCTTTGCATTTGAGCCAGCTAATACAGCTCCAGTAGCTGGTACTGAAGGAGCTCTATTTTTCAATACCATCTCCCCCATATTTATAGAGTATGTGTACCACTCAGGTACTTGGGATCAAGTACTGTCTGGTGGTGTTGGTGCCACCGGAATAACAGGGGTGACTGGAGCTTCTGGTTCATTTCCATCACCAACAACATACAGTCCTAGTTCAGGATCTCAAACAGTAGCTCTTAACTGTGCTACTACAAGCAAGCATGTGGTCGTTGGTAATTCTGGAGGAACAGCGATCACATTCACTATAAGCGGTGCAACTACTGGTCAGTGCTTCTTTGTCAGTATTTTACAAGGGCCGTCTACCTTGTCTACTATCACAGGATGGTTTGCTACTGTCAGATGGGCTGGCGGAACAACGCCTACTCTCACTGCTACAGCTAATAAACGAGATACTTTCGGGTTCATCTGTACGGGAACAAATACGTACGATGGCTTTATCATTGGACAAAACGCATAGGAGATACCATGGCCGTAAAATCAACAATGACAGAGAAGTACAACTTTGCAAAAGCTTGGATCAGAGCAGCCAATAATTTGTTGCAAGCTGCTCAGACTGGTACAGGTACTACAGCAGTTACTAGGATCTCAGGTAATACAGGAAACTTCTCGTCAGGAAGTCCTACTACTGAAGCTGCCTTTCTTTTAACAATGATTATTTGACTAAATACTGTCTCTATGTCTGTAAAGACGTAGTACACTGGTGGTGCTCATGGCAATTATAAGACTACAGATATATGTGGCAGACATACGTGGCACGATGAGTCTCTTTGATCACATTGAGGTTCAGCGTTCTATAGCAGGATCTCCTTTTTCAGATGCTGCTTCTATAACCGCTACGTCTGCCATAGCTGCTACACTTAGTGGCACAGTAGAACAACCATATGTGGGGCTTTCTGGTACGTCTCTACAACTTGAGATCAATCAAGGAACAGAATTTACTGTACCGTTTACTGATCCAGATCCAACTAGTATTCAGTCTGTGATCAAAGCCATTACATCCCTGGTTCCTGGGCTCATAGCGGTAGATGTTGGAAATGTCCTTCAGTTAACTACAGTCAACAAAGGCACTGCCTCTGCCATTGAAATTATCGGTGGTTCTGCCGTAAGCGTGTTGGGTTTCACTCCTGGTCAGCTTGATGAAGGTGAGGATGAGCACATACAGTTACTGCCAAAGGTGTCTGTATACTCTTACTTTGATCAGGGTGGTACATCTACAGCGTACTATCGTACTAGATTTGTTAATACGGTCTCAGGTAATACCAGTACTTGGTCTGACTGGGCAGTAGGGGCTTCTACTTTTGCTGTAGATGAAGACCATATCATTACTGGTACCGTAAAGATGGCTAACATAGATGGTACTCCACTTGTGGGGGCTAAGGTAACGGTGGTAAATGTGTACAGTCCAATCGTTCAAGATGGATTCTTCATTGCCGGTAGAAGTAGAACGGTAACGACAGACGTTTCTGGTCAAGCTCAAGTGACGTTAGTTATGGGCTCGATCATAGACGTAGTACTCGAAGGAACTAGTGTCATAAGGCGCATACAAGTACCCAGTACTGGTTCTACTTTTGACCTACTAGATCAAAGTCTTCAGACTGATGATCCATTTGGTATCCAGACTCCAGATTTACCAGCAGCAGTAAGGAGTTCTTTATGAGTACCCCAATCATCAGAAGTACGTCTCAGACCATTGTAGTAGATGGGGCTGGCCGCAATGATCTCCAGATTGGTTCTCTGGTCACGTGCACAGATATCAACCCAGCTAATACAGGTCACAGCTATCTGTGGTCTTTTGTAGACATACCTATAGGGTCTTCGATAGGCATAACAGATGCTACTGCCTCAACCTGTAGTTTTACACCAGACGTTGTTGGTTCGTACTTCATTATGTGCCAGGTAGATGGAGCTGTATTCTCTAGAGAGATCTTATCTGTACCGCTACCACGATCTGGTGCCCGTATTCCTGCCTTCAATGAGGGAGGTCCTGACTATACCGGAGAAGGTAATCTAAAGGGATGGCATACAGCCCTCACAGAGTTTATGAGAGCACTGGATGCTGGAGCAGGACTTGTTCTTTCTGCCCCTCAAACCATAAGCATCACAGATGCTAACGGTGGACCAGTCATATTCGATGCTTCTAGTGTGAGTTTCTCTGATACAGAAGCTATTCAAGTGATCGGTCCTGGTAGTTTGGAGGTATTTGGCGTTCTAAAGTCTGGAGGGATAGTAGTAGCACAAGGAACCAACATTCTGATAGGTATACCTGGTAATCCTGCTACAGCTGGAGATGAAACTCAATATGGGGTTGCTATAGGTCCTGGTGCGAGTATAGGTCTTCCATCTGTCAGTTGTACTGGTCCTGTAGCCGTGGGATATAATGTAGCCGCTCAAGGTACAGATTCTGTAGCTGTTGGTGCTAACTCTTCAGCTCCTCCAAATTCTATAGTTATAGGTACTGGGATAGACGGCATAGAAAGTGTGTGTCTAATTAGTACTAACACAGGTCTAGCTGCTTTCAGTGTGGAAGGTGTCTTTTACATCACGTCAGTAGATCTGAATACAGCAAGTACTGGGTTAATCCTCACGTACAGACAAAACTCTGGTGACTATAATACTGACGTAGTGTCGATAGGGGCAGACGATAGTGGTGGTACTGGTTATGCTCTTTTGCGTGTTCCTAATTCTGGTGGATGTATGGGATGAGAGTACCAAAAAAGGTCCATCAGATTTGGTTACAGGGGGGTTCCTTACCAGATCATATTGTTGCCTTTGTCACAGGTACACAAGAGATCTGTAAGCTGGCTGGTTGGGAATACAATCTGTGGACAGCAGCTAGAAATGGGCTGTCCGATGCTTCACTAGCACTCTTCAAAAAGCTTTCTGCTGAGTGTTGCTGTGTATCACAACAGTCTAACGTCCTCCGTTATATGATCTTACGAGACATTGGTGGGCTATACATAGATACTGATGTAGAGGTATTTAGACTGCCTGGTGAATTAGAAGGGCCTTGGATCGTGAGCTTGGCTTCTAAGAAAAAGAACAGCAGCTACGCGTGTGCTTCACCACAGGGAGACAGTTGGATCAAAAACATAGTCTCACAGTGTACTATTATTGACTTAAAGCAACATGCAAGTGCTGGTCATATTTTGATGACAGCTAATAGTGGTACAGCTAATGTTTGGCCAATAGGTACTTGGCAGCGATGGCAACGTCGTGGAGGAATCCTAGGAGATCATAAGTGCCTAGGGTTAAAGCATGGTCACTTTTCAGAAAAACCGATCTTGATTACATAACGTGGAGGCATATGCTTGAAGTGAAGGTATCAGATTTGTATGAGGCCAAAGACGTTCTGTCTAGGCTGGCAGCTATGGATTTTTCCATAAGGACTAGCTACCTCTTGGCTAAGATAATCAAAGCGGTTAACACTGAGTTGATAGAATGTGAAACTAAGAAAAGAGCCCTAGTCATAAAGTACGGTGTGCAAGACGAACATAACGGAAACATCTGGCATACTAAGCCAGAGCACAAAGAAGAGGTGCACAGACAACTGTCAGAGCTGTTCAATACACCAGTACAACTTCTTTGTAGTACGATCAAACTCTCTATCCTATCAAATGAGAGAATATACAGTTCAGATCAGTTTCTACCGGTACTGCTAGAGGTCAAGGAAGGTAAAAGATCTCCAGAATCTGCCGTTAAAGAACTGCAGGGAAAAGCTCTGAGCCTTACTCCAATAGAGATTGCAAAAATAGAGAAGTTCATAGAACATGATTAGGAAGCAGAACCAATGACTATCTACACAATAGGTGATAGCTATGCCTGGTCCAGGGTCATACGGTCCTAATGGCAAATGGGTACATGATCGTGCAAAACGTATCATGGCTGAGGGGAATGTTCCTCAGCATATTGCTTTTGCACTAGCAACTCAACAAGGCCATAAGATAGACAAGTCATCGAAAAAGCACAGAACTACAGAGGGCGTCATGGTAGCTAAGCAAAAATATACTGCTCCAAAGTCTGAGTACCAGAAGACAGCCATGCTGACTGCATTCTTTGATGAGCTAGAACAGATCGAAAAAGAAGCAGCTATGGGATTCCTTGGTCGTAAGATCATTGCACCATTAGCTATAGCTGGTGGTTTAGCTGGCGGTGGCCACCAAGCAGTATCTGCCTTGCATAGCACCTTGAAAGCACCAACAGTCCTAAAAAAGACTGTAGAGAAAGCAGCACCTAGAACTCTTGGAGTAGGTGGCCTTGGTGGTAGAACTGTTTCGGCTAAAGAAGTACAGGAGTTTATGCCATGAACAAAATAGCATTGGCTGCATTCTTTGATGAATCAGAAAAGATCGCTTTGGATGCCGCCACAGCCATGGAAGGCTTTGGTGTTCCTGGTGCTCTATATGAGGGTTACCACAAAAGCGGTCTAAAAGGCATGGCTTCAACAGGGCTAGGAGCTTTGGGAGGGTTAGGTGCGGGTATGTTAGCCTCTCATTACGTAAAGAAGCTGACAGGAGGTCAGTGGGGAGCAAGTCATCCAATCTTAAAGACCATCGCTGAAGCGGCTCCTATAGGTATAGGTGGTGTTATAGGTGGGGCTCTTGGTGGTCATGCTGCTGAGCATTTCGCTAGGCCTAAGGTAGCTAGCGTCAGTGAGGCGCTCCTACGTAAGGTTGTTCAGAATGCTCCACAGATGGTGTCTGAGAAGCGTAGGCTAGATGTTCTGCCAGAGAGAATGAGGTTGGTAGAATATGCTCTGGCTAATAACATTCCTATGGGTCAGATGCATTTACCATAGGTACTTCGTGTATGATCATTCGAAAGCTGGCAGCACAGGTACTTACGGGCAACAGTGAGTTTGCTCCTGGCATACCATCGTCCAGACAAGTAAAGATCATACCACATGTTCATCCAGAACACCCAGAGACATGGCATATCAGTACACAGTTTCATGATGCGGAAAAAGCTGGTAAGCATCTCGATCTACGTCTTGTTTCTCCTAATGGTGATGCTCATTCTTGGGCCATTCCTAGTGCTGAGTTGCCTGGACCAGGCAATAAAGTACTCGCTATTAGGCAGCCGACACATACTAAAGAGTATGCCGCTAAGAAGGGTACGTTTAAGATTGAAGAGGGTTACGGGAAAGGTACAGTAACTTCTTCAGGACTGGCTCCCATAGAGGTAGTACGATCTACACCAGGACATGTACGTTTTAACGTATATGGTGGGAAAAGTATTCAAGAGTTTAATCTCATAGATACACCTAAGGGTACGCTTCTACATAACATCACTTCTACTGCAGAGTCTGGTGTACGTGGTGATCGTGGACAGTCTATTCCAAATGCAAAGCCAGACTATAGAGAAGTAGGTACTGACACTGTTCGTTTTGATGACCCAAATGAGATTCATCAAGCTAAGATCGACGGTGCTCATGTAACCTATCACTTACGTCCAGATGCTCCGATTAAGATCTTTTCATACAGACCTACAGAGCGTGAGACAGGTGTTATAGAACATACTCATAAGTTGCCTAACTACAGACAGTTGATAGCTCCCAAAGAGCTTGCTGGTACTGTACTTCGTGGTGAGCTGTATGGTGTAGATAAGGCTACAGGAAAATCTCTCCCAGCAGAGATTACTGGTGGGCTTCTAAATGCATCTGTATGGAACAGCAGAGAAAAGCAGAAGGAGTTAGGGGCTGTTTTAAGATCGTCTATCTTCGATGTCGTACGATACAAAGGTAAACTCGTAGAAAACGCACCGTATTCTGAGAAGCTCAAGATACTTGAGGAGGTACAGTCAAAGGTACCTGCTTTGAAACTTCCTCCTACAGCTAAAGACACTGCAGAGAAGGTAAAGCTATTCAGTCAGATACAAAGCGGTCAACATCCAGCTACTTCTGAGGGAGTAGTAATTTGGAAGTTAGACGATCATCGACCCACGAAGGCTAAGTTTAGACCTGACATAGATGTAGAGGTTGTCGGTGTGACTCCTGGGGAGGGTAAGCACACTGGTAGAGTTGGGGCACTGCAGGTACGGCTACCTGGTAAGGAGTCAGTCACCAATGTAGGCACTGGGTTGTCAGACAAGCTTAGAGATGAGATAGCTCGAGACCCGAAATCCTACATAGGTAGAGTGGCAAAGGTGTACACTCAGCAGGTGTTTCCGAGTGGCAGACTCATGGCTCCATCTTTTGGTGGTTGGCATCTAGACAAGAATGCATCAGATACTTTGAATATTGCTGCATACATCATTGGTCCGTCTGGAGCAGGGAAGACTACCTATGTGAAGAAGCACTATCCATCAGATCAATTCTTCATTCTTCACAGTGACAAGTATGCTGGCAAAGAGCACCCTGATGGCACAGTTGTTGTAGACTGGGAGAAGGCTCTTCAAGATGGGCAAATGTCTGGAAAGCCTATAGTCGTAGACTCCTATCACACTAATCCAGGTTTGATGAGGCTGGCGAAAGAGAAGATTCTCTTTGATCCGGGTAAGGTAATTACACTGAGTCAGCTTATAGGCCGCAGAAAGAAGTCTCTTGGAGACACCTACAAGTACACACCAGAAGAAAAGCTTGAGCGGTTCAATACAAAGTCTCGTCCTGTTGCAGAGAGGCTTGGGTTCAAAGAGAAGACTGCTGCTATTCGGACCTTGGCAGAAATAGTACTGAGGGGGCTCTAATGTCTAACCCAGAAATAGTATCAATCGTAATAACAGATCAAGACAACAACCCAGTGGTTGGTGCTCTAGTACAGGTGTATGACATCACTGGTACCACCTTCATCACACAGCAGTATTCATCTTTGGTGGGTAGCAATGCTGTGGCAGAGTTCGTTATTCCTGGAGACACACCACCGATCTTGTACACGATACGTATGTATATGACTGGGGTGGCATTTGATGGATCTCTTGGTCCGCAAAGTAAATCTCCACAATCGATCAGTGTTGTCAGTCCACCTGGATCAACGCCAAATGTATTTGCTGTCACCTGTGAAACTTTTGTACGTCCTACTACAACAGATCCAAACTTGTGTCGCTGCAGTGGGTTTTTCAAAGACATATGTGGAAATCCTTTAGTAGGTCTGCCAATCAAGTTCATCAATGAATTCGGTCCTACAGTAGTAGCTGGTGCTTCTATCTTGGGTGAAGGTAGGGGATTTAGAACAGATCCGTATGGGTATATGTGCTTGGACCTGTACCGTAAGGGTATCTATATGGCCTGGGTCACCAGTGTTCAGGCATCAGACAATGATAGTGAGCACGCCCTTGGCTTTCCTAGGTATATGATGATTCCAGATCAGGCGAGTGCTGACTTGTCCAACCTGCTGTTCCCTATAGTGAGTAGTGTGGTGATTACTCCAAATCCGATTACACTCGCTGTTAATCAGAACCTATCTCCTACTGTGGTAGTCACTGCTGACGATGGTAGGCTTTTGATAGGGACCGCCTGTGAGGATGTATTCTATGCGGTGGCAGATCCAACAATCGCTAGTATGAGTGTGCGGTTGGATAAGCTCACCCTTCTTGGCGTACAACCAGGAGTGACCTATTTAACTGCAGTACGAAAAGATCAGAGTATAGTGAAGATGCCGTTAACTTCGATCATGGACCCAATCATGATCACCGTTATTTGAGGTGACAATGCTGCTGTGTGTACAGCCTATAAATCCAGATGGGCATGCTGAGATGTTGCTTTGGGCTGCCGTGATAAGAAGAGCTGCCCTTGACATTGCTTTGTATAAAGGAACGAAAAGGCGTAACTTTAAGAAGCTCTGGGATGACGCCTACAAATGGGTTTTCTCGGATGATACAGGATACGAGAATTCGTTCGTAAACATCTGCTTTTGGCTAAATCAGAGACCAACTGAACTGAGAAAGAACATTCTAGGACTGGAAAAGAAGGACGTACGAAAGTACGACATGATTGAACGCTATGGCAGACTCCAACTACACTCCAGCTGAGGTTGATGCTGCTGTCTCTGCTTTCGTGAAGAGCAGTGTCTCTGTAACTAAGGATGTCCTCGGTCCAGTAGACTTGTCCGCTAGATTCGATGAGGTCATGGAGCTTTTTGCCTCTACATTGATCTTTGACTCTAATTCTTTGTTCTATCTTACGTACCTTGCTTCCAACAAGTTGTCCGCAGATGTTAACACTGCGATAGCCTTGGTAGATGACATTCTTCAAGCGATCATAGAGATAGGGTATCAACCAACTAAGATCACACAGACTTCGTTGCTCAGTGATGCTGCCGCACATTTGACTACGATGGATACGATTTTGTCACAGACCGGTTCTGTGACTCAAAAGACTCAGAACAATGTACCTACTCCCAGCGTAGTCACTACTCCATATGATCAATATGCTACAGCTGTGGATGCTTTTAGAGATATTGCTCTAAAGCCAAACATCAAAAAGGGTACACAGATAGTTCGGTCGGCTCAAGAAGCACGTAACTCTGCTACTACTTCATTGGCTACACTTAAAGACCTTTATCCAGATATTCTATCAAGAGTAGCTCCAGCTGCGGATAACTCTGCTTCTTTGACTAATGTGGTGGCTGTGTATCATAGTCTTCAGCTTCAGTCCTTTGCATTACAGAGGTCTTTGAGGCAAGCCAGAGGTGACTTACTGTCTTTGCAGAAGGAACTTGAAGACCCAACTACTACCGATGTTCAGAAGACTGCACTCACTAGAGATGCGTACCTTCGTATCACAGCAGGCAAATCTGTCATTACTGGACTTAAAGATGCCTCTAATCCTACAGAAGCTAGAATGCAGTCTGGTCCTAGTATTACTGGTAATGTGTCAATAAACCCAGCCAGCACTTTCACAGTAGCTTCTGTAACAACCTCACCAGGACCATGGTCACTTCAAACTGGCGTTACTGATACTTTGATCATAGCAGAAGACAGCAATACACCAACTACTTACACAATTCCTGTGCCAGTGAATCCATCTGTAGTCAGCTCTGTGTCTGCTTCTACGTTCGATATCACAGACATCAATACGGCCATACTTACCAGTGCTGTTGAACCGTTCACTATCCCAACCATAACCAATAGTACGTTTTATGTCACTGTGGATGGTATTCTGTTTAGTGGTCCCTTGACAACAGGTGTAGATAGTGCAGATCAAATAGTGTCTGATTTGAGCCTATTGGTAGATGCTAATGCTAACCTTTTAACCACAAAGCTCAACATATCCAACATTGGAAATGCAGTGGTGTTGGAGTGCTTAGAGGCCGGACAACA
>Ga0181520_10007709_pt1 | contig 15695 bp, 17 predicted proteins | sample PEATcosm2014_Bin_29_FD_132451 | JGI IMG/M metagenome (GOLD analysis project Ga0181520, IMG submission 132451) | Peatland microbial communities from MTU Mesocosm Facility, Houghton, MI, USA - PEATcosm2014_Bin02_30_metaG | ecosystem: Environmental > Terrestrial > Soil > Wetlands > Peat | place...
TACCCGGCGGATGCTGCTCACAAAGCTGCTCGTTGCACAACTCAATAGAGCCGCGAAGCCCTGAGAGCGTTGGGCTCTCACAACTCTAACGCTACCAAAATGCGATATAGTTTCCTATAGTAGTACTAATGTTAGCGTAGATCTACGGCCAAATCGCTCTCTGGATAGTGCTTCTACCGGCTTGGAATTCAACATTTCACCGGGGGTCTGCGTGGGCATCTGGGAAAGTGTGAAGATCGCTCTGCGGGCGTTGCGCATCAACAAGATGCGCACCAGTCTCACGATGCTCGGCGTCGTCATCGGCGTCGGGGCGGTCATCGCGATGGTTGCCATCGGTGAGGGGGCGGCACGCAGTATCAGGGCGCAGATCGAGTCGTTCGGGACGAACCTGCTGGTCGTGAATGCCGGGAACTCTCGATTGCGGTTCGACGGATCGGGAACTACCGGCCGGGTCACGTCCCTCATGCCCAGTGACGCGAAGGCCATTGAGCAGCGCTGCCGCGATAGCGTCGCGCTGACCGCTTCCGTCTGCAGGGGCAATGCCGATGCGAAGCAGGGGGACAAGTCCTCGCCCGGCCTGCAGATCGTCGGAGCCACGCCCGCCTATGATGTCGTGGCCAAGTGGTCGGTGGAAGAGGGCCGGTTCCTGAACGAGCAGGACGAGAACGGCCGCGCTCGGGTCGCGGTCATCGGCCGGACCACGATCGAGACCCTCACCGGCGACCGCCACACGGACATCGTTGGACAGAGCATTCTCATCAACCGGGTCGCGTTCAGGGTCATCGGCGTCCTGAAGGAGAAAGGGACAGGCGCCTTCGGATTCGACCAGGACGATCTGGCCATCATCCCGTGCAGCACCGCCCTGCACCGGGTGTTCAACCGAAAATACCTGTCCGAAATCGACGTGTCGGCAGCGACGGAAGCGGACGTGAGCCTCGCGACCGAGCAGATCGCCAGCCTCATGCGGGAACGCCACAAGCTGCGCCCGCCTTTCCCCGACGATGACGACTTCACGGTGCGAACCCTCGCGCAATTCATGGAAGCCATGGGCGCAGTGTCAGGGGTGATGACGACGCTGCTGGGCGGAATCGCCTCGGTGTCGCTCATCGTTGGAGGCATCGGCATTATGAACATCATGCTGGTGTCGGTGACGGAGCGCACGCGCGAAATCGGCCTGCGCAAGTCTGTCGGCGCTACGAGCAAGAACATCCTGACGCAGTTTCTGATCGAGGCCGTGGTCATTTCGGTGCTCGGAGGGGCCGTGGGGGTGCTGTTCGGAGGCGGCGCGTCAGTGCTGATCGGCAAGGCCCTTTCCTGGAAGGTCGCCATCTCGCCTCAAACGGTGGGATTAGCGTTCGGGGTAGCATCGGGGGTCGGGCTGTTCTTCGGCATCTACCCGGCGAAACGCGCGGCCGATCTGAATCCGATTGATGCGTTGCGGTTCGAGTAGCAAAGCGAGACGGCGCGCGCGGGACGGACGCTGTCCTTGCGGAGACGGCCGTTACGAGTGAACAAGCCAGGCCGAGGGTGAGTCCCTGACACCACGGCCGCGGCCGAGGCGGCAGTTGTCGGGGTTGACGCGTCGGTAAGGCTACATTGCTGAGGAAAGCTGCCTGATGAACATCTGGGAAAGCGTGAAGATCGCACTGCGGGCGTTGCGCAGTAACAAGATGCGTACCATCCTGACGATGCTCGGGATCATCATCGGTGTCGGCGCGGTCATCGCAATGGTATCGATCGGCCAGGGGGCCGCTGCCAAGATCAAGCAGCAGTTCGAGTCGATGGGCACCAACCTGTTGACCTTGCGCACGGGCAACGCGAAGATACGCATGGGCGGGAACGGCAGTTCGCAGGTGACGTCGCTGGTCATCGAAGACTCCAAAGTGATCGCCCAAAGGTTCAAGGACACCATATCAATGGTCTCTCCGGTGTCCCGTGGCAGCGCCGATGTGAAACTGGGCGATAAACCGGCGCCGGGAACCTCGGTCATCGGGGGAACGCCTGAGTACGAGACCGTGGCCAAATACCCGGTCGAGGAAGGGCGCTTTTTCAGCCAGCAGGAAGAGGACGGCCGGGCGCGCGTCGCAGTCATCGGGCGCAGCACGATCGAGAACCTGACCGGCGACCGAGAGACAAACCTCATCAACCAGGACATCTTGATTAACCGAACCAGCTTCAAGGTCGTCGGCATCTTCAAGGAGAAGGGGGCCGGCGCGTTCGGACAAGACCAGGATGACCTCGTCATCATCCCCTGCAGCACCGCCATGCGCCGTGTATACAACCGCACGTGGCTAAACGAGATCGATGTGTCCGCCAGGACCCCGGCGGACATGGACCTCGCGACCGAGCAGATCGTCAACCTCATGCGCGACCGCCACAAGCTGCGCCCTCCGTTCCCCGACAACGATGATTTCAACGTTCGCAGCCAGGCACAGATCGTACAGGCCAGCGCCGAAAGCTCGCAGACCATGACCTCGCTGCTCGGCGGAATCGCGCTCGTGTCGCTGATGGTCGGCGGAATCGGCATCATGAACATTATGCTGGTGTCGGTGACGGAGCGGACGAGAGAGATCGGTATCCGCAAGGCGGTTGGAGCCACGAGCCAAAACATCCTGATCCAGTTCCTGATCGAGGCCGTCACGATCGCAACTCTCGGCGGCGGCATCGGCGTCGCTCTCGGGGTCGGAGGCTCGGAGGTTCTAGGGAAGCTGCTGCACTGGAACGTCCTGATCCAGCCGCCCGTGGTACTGCTGTCAGTTGCTGTGTCAGCGGCAGTGGGTATCTTCTTCGGGATCTACCCGGCCCGCAAAGCGGCACAGCTCAACCCGATAGACGCATTGAGATTCGAGTAGTCCGGCAACCGGAAACGATGTGCGCACGCGCGGTCGCGGGGGCGCGGCCCACAGTACCGGCAACAAGCAAGGGAGATAGACGAATGCGTAAAGCTATGCTCTGGCTGGCAATCTGTCTGGCAGTCGCTGCCCTGTTGGCGCAGGGCTGCGGCAGGCACAAGGCGCAGGACGCATCCGCCACCGGTCCGATGGCTGCCGCACCGGGCACACCGGCGGCCCCCGGCACAACCCCCGGGCAGACACCCGACGCTACGGCGCCCGCAGCGAAGGGCGGAGACATGAGGAAGGCCTTCGAGGATTTCCAAAAGCAGTATCCGGGCACGGCCGCACTCACCCGGGAAGTCCGAGGGCTGCAGACAATCGAATCCGACCCGAAAGGCGCCACTCTCACAGGCGGACAGGCCAAGATCATCGCTCCCGTCATCAAGGATATCCTGTCGAAGCCGAAGCTTACTCAGGATGATGCGAACAAAGCGGTCAGCACGATTGAAGGCTGTCTGACGACTGACCAAAAGGGCATGGTGGACGCAGCCCGCAGAGCTCGGCTGGGCGGCAAAGGCGGACCTGGCGGCGGCAAGGGTGGACCTCCGGGCGCAGGCGGCCCCGGTGGCGGCGCTCCTGGCGGCATGGGCGGCGGCAAAGGCGGCGCAATGGGCGGTGGCAAGGGTGGCGGCGGCGGTCGCATGGACTGGATCAGCACCATGACACCGGACAAGAACCCCTTCCTCGAAGGGCGTCTGAACAGCACCACCTCCGAGCTGCTCAAGACTATCGAGGCCAAGGCCAAGTAGAGCGGCGGGGGCAGGGCTCGGCGGCGCCGACAACGAATGCTTCACCCGTGAGGAGGCGGTCCGGATGACAGCAGACGAGACCCTTGCCGAACCGGATGGCGCCCAGCCTCGCGCCCGTGTCGGCGCGACCGTCATGCGCCGGCGGGGCGGCGAGATCGACGCGCCGACCGTTGCCTCGATTCTTGTGAAGCGCCTGGGGATTCCAAAGCTCGACGCGCTGGAAGCGTGCACGCGCGGCGGCGGCATCCTGGCGGACAATGTGGATCCCGCCGCGGCCGAAGGCCTCGCCGCGGATCTGAAGGCCCTTGGCGAAGACTGCATCGTGGTGCCTGCCGGGGAGATCGTCACTCTCTCCGGCAGGCGCGCGGTTCACGCGGCGCACCTGACGCATACCGAGGCCGCTTTCGTCGACGCCGACGGGCACGCGACCGAGGCTCCCTGGAGTCAAGGCGTTGCCCTCGTAGCCGGGGCCGTCGGGGTGATGGAGACGGAGCTTGAGGAGCACCCGGTTTCCGTGTGGCGGGAGCGGATCAACCTCGTCGGGCTCCCGGTCCCCCGTTCCGAGGCGTGGGAGGTTACCAAGACTGAGACCGAGGAACTCGTGGATGTCGTCTTCACCGCCCCGTTGAGATGGTATCGCATCAACGCACGGCAGTTCGACTTCAGCATCCTCGGACAGCAGGAACAGCCCGGGAGCGACGCCAATATCCACACTCTCGCGCGCTGGCTCGTGTATGCCATGCCCCACGTGCGCACGAACTTCGACAACGAGCAACTCCTCAAGACCGGGCAGTTGCCGTTGGAGACCTACCCCGAGCATCATTTCCGCAACGTGCTCAGTTGGCTTACGAACCTTGCGCTCCACGACCAGCCGGAGAAAGCCTGACCGTCACCGCAAAATGGGGGTACTGACATGACGGACGACGCGGTACGCGATCCCTCCGAACCACTCGATCCGGAGGAACTTATCCCGGATAGGCCGCGCACAGGCGCAACGGTCATCCGCCGGCGCGCCGGGCGGCTGAGCCTCGAGACCTTCGCCCCTCTCATCGCCCAGACCCTCGGCATCTACAAGGGCGACGCCACCAAGCTGTGCGCGCAGGAAAGCCCCATCATTCTCGACAACGCCGAGACCGAGAAGGCCAACGCTCTCGCCGAGGCCCTCCATGCGAACGGCGAAGACTGCTTCGTCATCCCCGCCGCCGACGTCGTCCCACTGCCGCGCAAGCACCCCGTTCATTCGGCCCGTCTGACCCAGGAGCAGGTCACGTTTCTCGACTCCACCAAGCAGGCGCACGACTGCCCGTGGAACAAGGCCATTATACTGGCGATGGGCCACGTGGCCGTGCAGGCGACCACCAAGAAGGCCACGTACAACAGCCCGTTCACGAAGAAGCTCTCCGGCGGCGCGATGCTGTTCGGGACGACAGGGGCGATCGCCGACATCGCTCTGAGCGGGGCGGACAACGTCAAGACGGTCACGAGTTCATCCATGCACACGATGGTGGACATCGTATTCCTGGGCCCGCTACGGCGCTTCGGAATCGACGCACGCGAATTCGACTACAGCATCCTCGGGGATCAGCAGCAGCAGGGGAGCGACGCGAACATCAGGCTGCTTGTAAGGTGGCTCTTGTACCAGATGCCCGGCATCAGGTCGAATTTCGACACGGCTCACTTGCTGAAAACGGGGGAAGCGCAGTTGCCGCGCTACTCGCCACACGGCTTCAATGAGACAGTCCACTGGCTCATCAACCTGGTGAAACACGACCGCCCCGCAGCGCCGTAGGGGCTGCACCCAACCGTTCACCCATTGGTCCAACCGCCCCAGCCACCACGGGTCATCGAGAGCCTGCGAGATCGCCCTCATCCCCTCCAGGTGGTCGCCGCCCGCATTGCCAAGACCCCGGTTCGCGGGTAGCGTCAGCTTAGTCGCGGGCGACAGCGTGAACTCCGGCGTGCAGTTGTACGCGAAGATGCCCGCGAGAGCAGGGGGCCGGAATGCCGAGGGGTGGGACGCCCCCGAAGCCTGCGCCGCGGGGGCGTTTGGGAGCAGGTCGCAGGTTAGTATTGCGGTTAGGCTATCGACGGGCAGTCCGAACGCGTGCACGCAACGGGAACACGACGCGGGCCCCGCCTGCCCAGGCTGCAGCGAGACAAACACCCAGAAGCAGCGCACACCCAGCTATTCCCACAGCACCTTGGCGTAATAGTTCATGATGAATAGCTGCTCATCGCGGGGCAAGGTAACGAGCACTTGCCAGGCCCGGTCGCGGAGGATTGAGGGCGGGCCGTTCCAGAAGGGCCGAAGTGGCCCGAGGAAGGAACGCTGCGTCCCCCGAAGCAAGGCTGTTGCGTATTGCGGCGACCAGCCAAACGCTCTCTGCAGTCTCTCTTTCATCTTTGGTCTCCAGTACCAGGTGTAGGGGCGCGGGTCTTGGGCTTCTCAGCCCGTGATGTGTGACTGGCCGGCAGAAAGTAGTTGCGCAGACTCGGATCGCCATACATGATCCTCTCCAGCACCAAGCGGAAGAGCCGTTGACGGCATCGGTGCAGTATCGAGCGACCAGTGCTCCGGTTGTGCCCGAGGCTGTCCGCGACTTCGGAGACATGCTCCCCGTTGAAGAGCGTGCGTCGTACGTACACCTGGCCGACGCGGGGGAGTTCGAGAAGACACTCGTGGACCAAGGACAAGAGCCGCGCGCTCATCGACATCTCTTCCTGGGCGAGAAGCACCTCCAGAGGGGCCACTACAGTGCGACCCCGTTCGGTACCGTCGTCGGTCGCGAGCACGATGTCTTCAAGAGACATGGTCGTACAGCGGACGGCCTCGCGAGCTAGGTCAACTCTTCGATTCCGCACTGCGCACCACAGGTACGCCGCCGGATGATCTGGCTCTTCCGTCCGCGCCAAGATGCGCACCGCGACGTCGCTTGCTGCGTCCTCCAGATCGGGCTCACCGACCGCGCGGCGCTGGATCCCGGCCAACGTCTCAAGAACAACTGTGCTGTGCATGGCGTGCACCTCCGGTATTGATGGGTACTATGGACACAAAAAAGCCCACGGCAGTAACGCGACCACCGTGGGCGGCTGTGAGCGGAGTGTTGCTGGGGCAGCAACACTCCTGCCTAAAGACGAACTCTCTCATAGTGGCACACCACCGCCTAAGGTATGGATCGACGTTGTGATCGCTCTCCGCGCGGCGTTCCATCGCAGTTGCACCTCCAATTTGTGGAACGAATGGCGACCGCCTTTGTTGCGTGCGTCGGTGCAAAGTACGCTCAAACTTTGGTCATGCTGGAGGCACACATGACCGCCACTGCGACCCGCATGTAGTCTGCCTGTTCGGCAATTTGCTCATCCGTCAGCGTCATCCGCCGAAGGACCTCCGCCAGCCGCGCGGCCGCGGAATCCGCGAGCATTGGAGGGGCTCCAGCCTTTCTCTCATCTGGACGCAGTTGGCTCCGTACCTCATCTAGTACGCGATCGAAGGCCTCGATCGCTCCGTCCGGCACCTCGTCTTCGGCCAAGAAACGCACACCACCTTCCGATAATACCCGGCTGCCGTCTGGGGCAGCTCGGGAAATGACGAAACGTGCAGTCTGTTGGCCCGCACGCTGATCATCGACGTGCCACCCCGCGCCACGCGCGCGACGCGACCTGAGAACGAGTGAGTCGAGACGCGATGTAGCAGGGGGTAGTACTAGAGACGAGTGGACGCAGGATCCGTTGCACTAGGCCGAGACCTGATGGGATGCGGCCACCGGCCCTCCCGCTGCGATCACGGGGCGCAGTGTCCGCGACGGCACTCACGTCCCGTTGCTGAGCCGCAGTCGAACGCGGTGGCCCACGGCGACTGACTACTCCCCGTCTTCCGTCTTCTTCGGCTTGTTGCGGCTGCGCGTCAAAATGTCGGCAACGCCGTCGGCGAGGTTCGCGAACGGCTGCACCATCCGGTCGAGGATCGTCGGCTCGGCTGGCACATGCAGCGCATACGCCAGCCCGGTGACGAGCTGCTGGGCCGCCGTGACCTGCTCAGGCTCCGCTGCGAAGACCCAGAAGCCCCCCGCCGGCTTCACCTCTTCCTTCACCCACCGGAACGCCCCCCAGCGGTTGCCGACCGGATCGACGACCACGGCGATCTGCCCCGGCGCGGTGAAGAAGTTGCGCTGGATGAACAGGTCCTGGTTCGACAGGAAGATGCCGAAGCCCGGGTGCGAGTGATACCACCCGACGATCTTCGCGTCATCGCCCTGCTCGTCGAGGCGGCGGTAGATGTCGTTCCAGGTATCGTGGGAGAAGGTGACATGCGCGAGGCCGGCTTCGGTGTTCTCGGCGGCGAGGGAGCCGGTGATCTGGGTGCAAAGCCCCTGCTTCGAGCGGAAGCTGCGCCCGACGAGCACGCCGCCGATCTCGCGGGTAGTATCCGACCGAGCATGGGCCAGCATCTGCTTCACCGCCGCATAAGACACGAACGCCCGTGGCAACCCAACAGGATTGCCGCAAACGACAAGCCGCTCCGGCGCATCGGCGCAAGGCTCCTCCCCGCGCTCGATCTCGTCCTCCTCGGTCTCGACGATAGCGATGTCGAGGTCGGGCTCGGGCGGGGGCGTCTCGGCAGCCTGAGCGGCAGGCTCAGACGGTGGTTCCGGGACCGGCTGCTCTTCAGTTGGGGTGTCGTTCTCAGGCATGGTTGCCAATCTCGCTTTCGATTCTCGCGAGGTTCCGCCGAGTGCGAGCTATGTCATCGGCCAAGGCGTCCGCACGCTGCTTCGGCACAAACTGGTATACGTTGAGGGCCTCCCTGAATGCTGCGCGCGCGCCCATACGGTCTCCAGAACCGGCGAGTGTAGCCCCAAGGTTGTTGAGCGTCGTCGCCAAGCCTGCACCGGCCTCTCCGAGTTCTGCGGCAGCAAGATCCTGATAGATGCGTAGCGCGTCTTCCAGCGCCGCCCTCGCCCCCGCGTGATCCCCCGTACTGGCTAGGGCGCCCCCCAGGCTGTTCAGCGTCGTCGCCAGACCGGTCCCGGCGGCCATCGGCTCCGTAGTCGCCCACTCCCGGTAGATACTCAAAGCCTCTCCAAGCGCCCTCCTGGCACCCGCGCGGTCTCCTAACTTTTGCAGCACATGCCCGAGGTTGCTAAGCGTTCCGGCCATGTGGTTGCGGGATGCCGTCTGGTCCGTGGCAGCCAACTCCCGGTGGATGCCGAGCGCCTCCTCATACACCTTCCGTGCGCCCGCGCAGTCCCCCAGCTCGGCAAGCACAGCGCCCTGGTTGTTCAGGGTCATTGCCAAGTAGGGGCGGAATACGGTCGGTTCAGTCGTCGCCAACTCTCGATAGATCCCCAGCGCCCTCTCATAGGCATCTTGTGCGCCCGTGCGATCCCCAAGCGCTTGTCGCATCGAACCCGCCCACACGCCAAACTCCGCCTCCCACCGCCGGGCTGGCGCTCCCCGAGCAAGCTCCAGCATGTCCCCGGCCAGCTTTAGGGCTTCGCGATACTCCATGCAGTCGTAGAGCAGCCCTACGTATCTTCGGGCGACTCGGAACAACATCTCGCGATTCTGGGGCGTCGGGGGCGCGTTCCGCAGGTCGGTCAGCAGGTCACGCAGGCCTTCCAGGCGCTTGCGGGCTTCCGGACGGGGCACGCGGTGCGCACCGGGCATTGCGTCTAGGACCCGGCCGGCCTCCATCGCCCGCGCGTTCACAGATGGCTGATACTCGAACAGATACAGCCCACTGCGCCAGTCGAAAAAGTCAGGGGCTTTGAGCGCCATCTCAGCGACCATCGTCCGCTCCATCCAAAAGATCATCGGGCAACTGAGTGTGTCGCGGTACAACTCGCGCTGGATGTTCATCGCCGCAAGGACGCGCGGCAGAGGGTACTCCTCATCCCCGGCCTTCGCCAGGTTGAAGGCTGCGAGGACCGTCGAACCCTCGCCGCAGGCGCGGCGGAACGCGTCCAGCACGTTGCGTTCGCCGGTGAGGTCCACTTCGACCACACTAGTGTCTCGCGCCTGCAGTATAATGCGCAGTCGCTCGGTCAACTCGTGGCTAAAGTCGGGCGACTCGCACTCGGCAATGTAGATGGCCGCTCCGCCGACACGCTCCAAGGCTCGCACCAGCGCCTGGAAATTGCGCTCTGACGCGACCTCTTCGATGACCTCGCGACCATCAGGCACCGCATCAGCCGCAGCCACCCGGAGCCTCCTCGTTGCGCTGTTGCCGTGCAGTCGCCAGACGCTCTTCGAATCGACTCAGGCGCTGAATGGCGGGATGCACCCCATACCACCTCTTGTCATTCCGATAGGATAGAAGAGCAAGGTTGAACAGCAGGCTCAATGCAGGTTGGTCGGTGGCGGGCAATCCAGGATCGAGTTCATACTGGGCCAACAGGTCGTAATCGCTGTCCTTCAGCCAATCGCCGAATCCCATCGACATAGCGGAAATAGCTCTGCGTGCAGCTTTGCTGGTAACGATCTTCATGTCCGTACGGGCAATGGCCTCTCGAACCAGGTGCACGAGATGACGAACGTCGCCTCCCGACGAACGGCATAGTTCATCTAGTGCATCTTCCTCGAAGAGCTTCTCCGAGCACCGCTTGAGTACAATCCTTCTCGCCGCTTGCAGCCCATTGGGGGTCTGCACTTTGATGGATGGCAGCGTGTCAATGAGACCGAACGCCTCCTGAAGCTGTGTCGCATGGGGACTACAGACCATCGAGATGGGGGCGGTGAGGACGGCGTGAACGAGAAGGTTGGCGAACAACTCGCGGTACTCAACGAATATCTCGGTTTGGTGCTCAACCGACTCGACGCGGTCGAGCCCGTCCAGGATCAGGACGAGGTCGCACCTGCTGGCCTTCTGCAGTTCCAGCCGCGCGGATGCCAGTAGCTCGTTAAGGTGCGCGGCCAGATCTGATAGGTAGCGCATGTACTCAACCTTGAAGGTGAGGCGCTGCTGGGTGCCGCGCTTGATATAGCCCTTGAAGTCAGCAAGCAGCTTGAGCAGGGCGGAGGCCCCCACGCCGACCTCGGCTCCCACCCGGACCTCCGCATCCTCGACCTGCGCCCGCTCGACAAGAGTTTGGCCAAACCACTCGGCGATTGCGGTGAGTTGGTTCTCTTTCAACTGTACGCCGAGGTCGTCCAGTTGCTCCACGCACTGGCGCATCGTGACCATGATTGCGGCCTCTGCATCCAGTTCGCGCGTCACCTCCGGGCTTGCGTTCACGTACAGGACGCAGTAGCCATCGTTCTCAAGGAGCTGCTTGAGGCGCAGCAGTTCAGTAGACTTCCCCGACCCGCGGTGGCCGGACACGAGTGCATGGGCGAATGGGCGTCCAGCCTGCTCCGCTCCCCCGCCCGCAAACTTGATCTCACGGGCGATGTCCGCGATGAACCCTTCCACGCCACGCTCGGCGAAGCAGTCCACATACCAGTGCTCCAGGGCTTCGCCTTGCAGCGGCGTCCACGGGTCACAGCGCCGATACGCGGCTCCCAGGTCGTCGGTCGGCGCAAAATCTGCGGCACTCATGATCTCAGGCTCCCTTGCGGCTTCTGCATCACGCCGTCTCCCCCAACGCCGCGTCCCGGTCCTTCGCCAGCACCCAGTGCTTCATCGTAAGGCCCTCGCGGCCGGTGATGATGTCGTAGGGCGGGAGGCCCAACTCCGCGAGCGTCTTGTCGAGGTAAAGCTCGTCGCCGTAGAGCGCGTGCGTGAGTTGCGGGTCGCGCATCTCGCCGCATTTCGGGCAACGGCCGAGGGCTTCGCTGACCTTGCCCAGCGACGTGAACAGCGGCTCAGTCTCATTGCACCTGGCGCAGGTCAGGCCGGTGCAGATCTCGCGGTCGAACTCCACGCAGGCCTCGGGGCCGACCTCGCGGCGGGCGATTTCGAGCGCCTCACGCCCGGTGAGACCGGCGACGCCTTGGTCGAGTTCCAGGACGCCCTCGAACGTGTCGTGTGCCGGGCAGTCCTCGCGCCGTTGGTATTCGACGATGTACGAATCGTGCGTCATGCCGTTGAACACGAAGCCCTTGCCGGCGAGGATCGGCAGGTTGCGGTCGCGGTGCAGGTACTTGATCGCCTCCTGCACCTGGATGCCGGCGATGACTGAGGCCGTCGTCGGCGTCGTGGGCACCTTGCCCTCGAGGATGTCCTCGCGCTTGAGCAGCGCGCACGAGCGCCGGACGCTGAGCAGCTTGTAATCCAGCTCCGACATCGTGCACTCGTAGCATGGGCCGTCCGGCGGGACGAACACCCGCGCGAAGCCCTGCATGACCTCGATGGCTCCGTCGATCCACGGCTTGTTCAGCTTCCAGCAGGCGGCGTTAATCGCCACCCGGGCCTCGCGGTTGTCGAGCGCGCCGAAGACGACATCCATGTCGCGGTAGACGCCGAGGCCGAGGTCATACACCACGTTGCCGACGAAAGACTGGGCCTGCACATCGGGGTTCAGGTCGCGCACGGCATCGGCGGCGACCTCCGCCTTGTAGCGCCCCTGGTCCTTGTGCCGGAACAGCACCGAGCGGGAGAGGTTGGAGTCCTCGATGCGGTCGAGATCGGCGATGAAGATGCGCCCGACGCCGAGGAGGGTGAGCGACTTGATGATCTCGTTGCCGATGGCCCCGGCCCCGACGACCATCACGCGCGCGCCGCGCAGGCGTTCCTGGTCCCACCAGGGGATCAGGCGCAGGCGGTGATAGCGATCCTCCTCGAGGTCAACATCCACCGGCCCGGCAGGGGCCTGGGGCATCGACACGCGGGCGCGCTCGGGGGCCTCTCCCCCGCCGTCGTCTTCGAGGGTGATGTCGAGCGGATCGTCGCTCATGGTGTCAGCCCGCCGTGATCTCCGGCTGGAGTCGCAACACGTCGCCGTCCTTCACCTGGGCGTCGGCGAGGGTCTGCTCGTCCGAAAGCTGCTTGCCGGAGGCCTTGTGGTGGAACTTGTAGCTCATCGGCTGCCCGTCCGGCCCGGTCGTCGGGAGCGACATCATCTCGACGAGCTTGGCGATGATCCGGCGAACCGGCGCATCGTCCGGCAAACTGGCCTTCTGTTCCTTATTGCCGGTTGTGTCCATGACAACCACATTGACCTTCCCCATGCGGGTCCGACCTCCTTGGAGGAAACGCTGAACGCGGAATGCTGAACGCGGAAACAACGGCAAATGGCTTAACGGCGATATCGCCTATGCAGGTGCGGGGTGCTCGCCAAAGGCGGGTGGGGACCCCGCGCACCCCGCTGGCATCGTGGGAACCTCGTCTTTACCCGCTGAGCGCAAGCTCTTCGCCGCCGAAGCTCAACTTCCAGTCCATTTCGCCACATGGCCTCCTGAACCCTATCTGCAGCGCGTAGTTCGCGCACCTGTCACCACTGTCTGGCGTTCGATCCAGTCGCAGCGGTTGTGGCTCAGTAGTGCGCCATGAACTCCTCTTCGGTGACCCCCACCCGTGCCAGGGCCTTCACGAGCGTATTGCGGGCTAGTCTCGCGTGTCGCGGGAGGGGCAGGGTTTCTGAGCCACGCGCGTATACCGCGTGCTTGCCCTCGCGGGCGAGCCGGAACCCCAGGCGCTGCAGCGCATTGCGGACCCGTTCGTTGGGTAGGTCAGACGGCAGGCGATGCTGCGGCATTGTCAGGAATCTCCCCCCGAACGATCAGGACACTCTCTATCGCATCTGCCACCATCTCACGCAGTTCCGTTAGGGTCCGGCCCTGCGACCAACACCCCGGCAACTCGGCCACCTGCGCACCCCACCAGTGCCTGTCACGCTCCACCGTGTAGGTGAACTCGCGCCCGGCAACGACGACCTTCTCTGTCCGAGGCCTCGGTGTCCGCTCTCTCTTCGCGCCGACAGCCATACCGCTCTCGATCATCCGCCGGATGAACTCCGATCTGCTGTACCCGGCCTGCTCGGCCTCCGCGTCAATGCGATCGAGAAGCGCCATATCCACGGTGATGTGCACCGGAATCTTGCGCGCCCCGGATTCGTGCAGTCTGCTCATGCGCTCGCCTCCTCAACGGCATGTATGGACATACATACATTATGCCCCGTGAATACCGCGTCGTCAACCGCAGCCGGTGGCTTCTATGTCCAATCCAACGGGTACTTCCCGTACTGCCGGAAAGCCCTATACATGGCCTCGATGTTCGCGAACGGGACGTCCTGGCCGACTTCGCCATGTAGAATGACGCCGCCGTTCTCGCTGCCGAAGGCCCGGATCGCGTGCTTCACATGCTCGACCACCTGCTCCGGCGTTCCGCGCGGGATGATGTACTGGCGGTCGAGGTCGGTGCGAATGCAGCAGCGCCCGCGAACCTTGTTGGCAACGCGGTCCATGCCCATCAGTTCGTGCTGAGGGTTGAGCACATCGACGCCGATCTCGATCAGATCGTCGATGATTTCCCAAATCCAACCATCGGTGTGGAACCATACATGCGCCCCGGCGTCTTTCGCCACGTCGAACATGCGCTTGTAGCGGGGCTTGAAGAACCGCCGCCACATGTCCGGGTGGATGAGCACCGAGTTCTGCGAGCCCCAGTCGTCGCCGAAGAACACGCCATCGGGTTTGGCCGCGAGATAACCCTTCATATCGCGGATGTTGTACTCGACCATCCGGTCGGCCAGTTCGTGGACTTCGCGGCAATCCTCGGCGAGGTCCATGAAGTAGTTCGCGGGACCGCGCATGTGCTGCATGTGCTGGAAGAACCCGCCCCCGCCGCAGAACACGTACCACTCCTTCTGCGCTTCTTCCGTGAAGCGTGCGAAGGCGTCGAAGCTCTCCTGTGAGGCGTTGGGCGGGAATTCGTAATCGCCCCAGTGGTCCCAGTTCGGGATCGCCGGCTCCACCACCTCACCCGCGGTGTAGCCGCGCATCCGGTGCCACTTCGTGCCCCAGGCGTCGGTCCACTCGACGATGTCAGTGGCGGTCTCATCGGCGCTCAGATCGCCGGGAACGAGGTTGCTGTTGAAGTCATCCGGGCACTCGTTGACGAGATCGATGAGCTTTTGCCCGTGCTCCCAGAAGGCTCCGGGAAAGATGTAGTGATGCACCGGGCACATGTCCGGCCCGTCGAACTCGATTGCGCGTCGTACTCGTTCGCGATGGGTCATCTGGATTCGTCTCCGCTTGACTGATTTTGGTTGCCGATGCTGGTTCGGAAATGGAGTGGTCGCGACAATCCTGTCGCGCGTGGGGCGGGCGTTTTGCTCCCAATGCCATCGTCGTTAGCCTTCCCCCGCCCGGGGTAGGGCCGTCCCGGTGGGCGAACGGCACCCCACCCCGGCCCTCTCCGCAAGCGGAGGGAGTTACCGCTGGCGGCTCGTTTCCGCCGTTTCAGGGTGCCGAAACCCGGCATGATAACTACTGCGCTGGCATCGGGGTGTCGGACCGTCCGGTCCACCAATTGCATCCCGCCCTCAGACGGTCAATTCCGAGCCCGTCTCGTGGTTTCCTGCTTGCGCGTCCGCCACTGGGTCCGCCCGCCAATTGTAGGTAAGACTGCCGCAAGCGTGGCGGCGGGGAACGGCGAGGGGAACAGGATTGATAGGACTTGAGGGATTGCGACATGGCGGATAGCACCGTAGCAGCATAGCCCCGACGGTCTGTCGTTTGGCCGCTGAATACGGCCCGATGCCCGCTGATTACCTACCATCACATTACTACGCCGCTTCGACAACCGGCAGACGAAGCGTTCGAGATCTTGTCAGATGCTGACCATCAAGATGAAAGGCGAACGGCATTGAACCACGGAGACACAGAGGACACAGAGAACGGCTGGGAAACGGCCGGCCTGCTCCGCGGTAGGCGTTAAGGGACGTTGCCGTTCTCTGTGTCCTCTGTGTCTCGGTGGTCAATCGCCGTCCATTTCTCCGCATCATATCTCATTACCGAGCAGGGCTGCGTAACTGGCGTAGTCATACTAGAGCCTCTTGCGATAGCCGCCTTCACCGGGTGGTTGTGGCGGCGGTTGAGGCTGCTGGAGGCGATCTCCGGCTTCTCGCGGCCTGTGGGCCCTCCCCGATCACGGCTTCCAGCCCCGTTCGCA
>Ga0181520_10007710_pt1 | contig 15691 bp, 12 predicted proteins | sample PEATcosm2014_Bin_29_FD_132451 | JGI IMG/M metagenome (GOLD analysis project Ga0181520, IMG submission 132451) | Peatland microbial communities from MTU Mesocosm Facility, Houghton, MI, USA - PEATcosm2014_Bin02_30_metaG | ecosystem: Environmental > Terrestrial > Soil > Wetlands > Peat | place...
AAACTGGGTGACGATCTTTCCGATTATCATTGGGCCATGGGTACGATATTTCTTCAGAATGTCCTGGAACAAAGTCTGACGCGCTGGCTCCCTCCAGGGGACGCAGACTTTAATGTGACCCTGATGAAAAGCTTGGATGAAGGCCTCCGCCAGATACCTTCTCTGGTTAACAGCCGGAATCACGCGGATTGGAAATGGGGTGGTACAATTCCACTGACCTTTCACCATCCCCTAGGTGGAGTGCCGTTGTTGGGCCGATGGTTCAATGTTGGCCCGTTCCCGCAAGCAGGAACGGGCACGACCGTAAAGCAAACAACTTCTCACATAGGACCATCGATGCGCATGGTGGTGGATTTCTCCGACTTGGACCAGTCGATGCAAAACATAACGCTCGGAGAATCCGGCCAGGTTCTTAGCCCCTACTACCGCGACCAGTTTTCCGCTTGGTATAGTGGGACGAGCTTCCCAATGCCGTTTAGTGACGAGGCCGTTGATAAGAGTGCTGTACACAAACTCGTGTTGGAGCCAGGTCAATAAAAGTGTTAGATCGGAACCAGGTAAGGATCATGTATCGATGAGACTATCGCCCCCGGGCCGCGGCTCGCTTCGCCCATCCGAACCTCGCCGATCATCTGCGACCCAACATCCTTCACGCATCAACGTGCTTCTCCTATTCCTCTGCGCCGCTCTGGGCCATGCGCACGGCTTTGGGGCTGCTCAGGAGTCCGTTCCGCGGCCGCTTGAGCTCGCATACACGGTGCATGTGGACCGGCCAACAACGCATCGGGTTGCCATCGATATTGTCGCCCGCCAAATAGCAACGGACCATCTCGAATTCATTCTGCCTGCCTGGGGACCGGGGCGGTACGCGATTTATGATTTTGCCAAGAATGTCCAGGAGTTTTCCGCTCAGGGTGCGGACGATCACCCAGTGCCATGGGTCAAAACTGATAAACAGACTTGGCGCGTGGAAGCCAAACAGGCTGGGGGAACGGTCCTCGTCCACTATCAAGTCTTCGCCAACGATCTCACCGGCTCGTTCTCTCAGGTTGATAACGTCCACGCCAACTTGAATGGTCCCTCGGTGCTGATGTATGTCGATGGACATAAGCCCGACCCCATCACGCTAAACATTGAGCCTCCGACTGGGTGGAAAGTCATCAGCGGGTTTTCGACATCCGCCACCGAGCGAACTTTTCACGCGCGTAATTACGACGTCCTGGTGGACACGCCGCTCGAAATCTGCGGTGAATGCTCGCTCGATCAGTTTCAAGAAGGGGGCAAGACCATCGAGGTTGCGGTACACACTTACAACGATGAGGATAACGACCGATCCCGCCTCCTTGCCGGACTGAAGAAGATTGTGCACGTTGAAATGGCATCGATGCCCCCGCCGGATTTCGACCATTACCTTTTCATTTTCCATTTTGTGCCGGACATCGCCTTGGGAGACGGCATGGAGCATTTGAATTCGACCCAGATCATCATTCAGGGAAGCGTGCGGGACAGCACCCAGGAAGCGTTGGAAACGGCGGCACATGAATTCTTCCACCTTTGGAACGTGAAACGTCTTCGCCCCGCGGCACTGGGCCCTTTCGATTACACCCGCGAGAACTACTCGCGTTCTCTCTGGGTCGCCGAGGGTATTACCACTTATTACGGCTATCTCTTCCTCCGTCAATCAGGACTCTGGACGCGCGAGCAGTTCCTCGATCGCCTGACGAATGAGATTGCCACGCTGGAAAGGGAGCCCGGTCGAAACTTGATGTCGGTGGAATCATCCAGCTTCAGTGCCTGGTTTTTCGACCGGTCGCCTCAAATGCAGGAAACAAATTTCGCCAACACGACAATTTCGTATTACAACAAGGGCGCACTTCTGGCCATGTTGCTGGATCTGGAAATCCGCTCGCGGACGCAAGGACAGAAATCCCTGCTCGATGTGCTGCGGTTCATGTATCAAGAGTTCTACCAGGCCCCCGCAACCAGCTATTACGGACCGGGCCGGGGGTACGAGGAAAAGGACGTTATACAGGCTCTCAATTCTGTCACCGGGTCAGATTTCACGCCCTTTTTCGAGCATTACGTCAGTGGTATTGACGCCCTCCCGTACCAGCAGACCCTGACGATGGACGGACTCGATCTCCGCGCGAAAACGCCTCCTGACGCTGCGCCTGAACTGGGTGTCGTCGTTCAGCCTGAAAACCGGGGAGCGCGGATTGTCACCATCATCCCCGACAGTGCAGCCGACAAGGCCGGACTCAGCCGCGATGACCTGCTGATCGATGTCGATGATCAGTCGCTCGCCACCGAGGATCTTCCGACGCGCCTCAAACCGTATCCGGCGGGCGCAAGTGTCCCGATCACGGTAGAGCGGCACGGGCGGCGTGAGAGAATTACCGTGACCCTTGGCCCGCCGAGGCACAAACAGTATTCCATTGTGCCCTTGCCGTCAGCCACGCCCGAACAGGTCGCCATAAGGGAGGCTTGGCTTGCTGCGCAGTAGATACAACATTGCTCTAAGGAGGATTTTCACAACTTCGATGGCGCCATTCATCAACCGGCTAAGTTGCAAACGAACACTCTCGCGACGGGTCTCCGCTCTTATTGTGGGAGCCATCACGTTGTGGTTGCTCCCAGCATTACCGGGTGTTGCCCGGTATTCCGCCGCAGACGATCAGCGCGCGGATGTGGATGCGCTCATCCAGGCGGGTCACTGGAAGCGAGCTCGCGCGATACTCGAGCCTCAGGTCAAAGAGCACCCCCAGGACCCCAAGGGAAGCTACCTCCTCGCGGAAGTGAAGGCGGCGTTCAAGGATTTCGACGGGGCTCTCCCACTTGCCCAGCACGCCGTCGATCTTAATGACAAGAATTCGGACTTCCACTTAAAGTTGGGACAAGTGTATGGAGAATTGGCTGCTCGGGCCAACATCTTTTCGGTGGGACCCCTCGTGCTGAAATTCCGCAAGGAAGTGGAGACCGCCATAGAACTCAAGCCGACGAACCTGGAGGCGCTTGACTCGATGATGCAGTTCAAGTTTCAAGCGCCGGGTGCGCTGGGGGGCAGTAAGGATGAAGCTCGTGCCTTGGCGGAGAAAATAACAACTCTCGACGCCTGCGAAGGAAACTTGGCCCACGCGGAGCTCGCCGAACTGGAAAAGAATCCGGCCCACATGGAAGGATACCTCGTCAAAGCGGTGGAGGCGGACCCGAAGAATTACGGCGCACTGATCGAGCTCGGGAAATACTACAGTCAAGCTTCCCACGCCAACTATGACGAAGCGACAAAACAAGGCCAAGCGGCCGTGCAGCTTGAAGCCTCGCAAATTGGGGGCTACTGGATCCTGGCGCGAGTGTTTGCTCTCCAGCAACGGTGGAGCGATCTTGAACCAACTCTTGCCGCAGCGGAGAAAGCCGTTCCCGACGACCTGCGCCCGTTTTATGAGGCTGCCCAAGCGTTGCTCGAGTCCGGCAAAGATTTTCCGCGAGCTGAGGGATTCGCGAAGAAATACCTTTCGCAGGAGCCCGAGGGCGGTGAACCGGACAGCGCCGAGGGGCACCGGCTATTGGGGCTCCTGTTCGAGAAGGAAGGCCGGAAGGCTGAAGCACGAACCGAAATCCAAACCGCCCTCCAGCTTCGCCCAAAATTCCCGGCTGCAAAAGAAGATTTGAAGCGATTGGGGAACTAGCCGCCGGTTGTAGCGCGGCTGTTCTTTAGATCCGCGGCTTTTCCGTGCCCAATTAGGACGACCCGCGGAATCAAAACAGCAGGTCCGCGGCACATCTGCTTACGCTGACTTTTTTCGCCGTAGCTTTTGGAATATAAACATCGCGATGACGCAGCCGGCGAGAACGATAAGGGCAATGCGATCCATTCGGCCCAGAACTTTTATCAGGGTCCCCCAGCTACTTCCGAAAAGAAACCCTACGTAACCGATGGCCGCTGCCCAGCAAACGGCGCCCGCAAAAGTAACGAGGAGGAAAGTCCAAAAAGGCATGCGCAGAACGCCGGCCAATATTCCCGCAAAAACTCGCAGCCCGGTAATGAAACGTGCCACAAAGACCGCCCACGGACCGTGCTTCTGAAACATCTCTTGGGAAACATTGTACTGTTTCGCCAACCGGGGGAAGCGCGCCAGGACGCGATTGACGACAGAGGTCCCGCCGTACCGGCCTAGCATATAGCCCCCAATGGCGCCTACCGTGGCCCCAGCAATGGCAGTAATGATAGCGGAGACCAGATGGAGTCTCCCTTGAAAGGCGAGAAATCCGGCAAAGAGAAGTACCGTTTCGCCGGGAATCGGCATGCCGACGTTCTCAGCCATCACTCCAAAGAAGACCACCCACAGCCCATAGCGTGCGAAGAAGTCGGACAATATTTGAAAGATGGAGTTGGCCACGACTTCCGCGATTATGCACGATGTTGCGCTTTCGCCGCAGAGGATTTTTGCGGAGGGTGGTGCAGCCCTCACGAGCACTCCGTCCCACTAAATGGATAACTGGCTTTGTTTGCTATAACATCTCAGGACGGCACGCACTTGGCAGATTTAGAGGCGGGTTATTGCAGTTATCTCTTTTGTTTCCAATAACATCTCAGAGTTTTTGGTAACCAGTTTGATATCAATGACTTCTCAGGATAGCCGACAAATTGTCAGACAGCGGTCCTTTGTTTTCATCAACATCTCAGGAGCTACCTTCATTTTTCGTGTTGAAGCATCTTTCGAACCGGGCACGATTTCGGTCAGAATGACGCTCCCAAACGCTCGTATTGTCGATGCCAAAAGGCTGCCTGACGAACGATGATCAAACGCGTGCAGCTTCGGGTGGATTAGACGGACGACTTTCATGGAACCAATGTACTATATTTAATTGTGGGTTGTCAAGAGAAATTTTAATCGGGGATCATCTTTTCTGCCACGCCTCACTCGGCACGAAAAGCGGGTGCGCCGGTGTCCCGCGAAAGTGGTACCCTACCACCCGGTTTCGCCAGACTCATGCAGAGACACCGTGGTCAGCCTGGCGCACGAAACCTTAGGGGGAATATCATCATGGTCCATTCAAGTGAATTCGCCGATCGCGTGGCGGTGGTAACGGGAGGAAGCGAAGGCATCGGATACGATTTCTGCCGCGCCCTTTGCGAGGTCGGCTGCGAAGTCTATTTCTGTTCCCGGAATGCCGAGAAGGGTGAAATGGCCGCAAGGGCGCTGGGAGCGCACGCGCACTACCACCAAACCGACCTTAGAGCGCCCGATCAAATCAAGAATTTCGCGGCCTATGTGGGCGAGCTCGCAGGGCACGTCGATTACCTCGTCAACAACGCAGCGAATGACGACAGAATTAAAATTGACGACGTTACAGCCGAAGAGTGTGACCGGATGTGGGCCTTGAATCTGCGATCCTTTCTACTCATGTCCAAAGCGTGCCTGGACTTAATTCGACGGGGCGAAGGCAAAAGCATCGTCAATATCAGCACCACCAATTACGTTTCCGGTCTTGAACCCTTTACGGTCTATAACGCCACAAAAAGCGGGATACTCGGATTCACCCGATCTCTGGCGCGCGAACTGGGCAAGGAAGGGATTCGGGTGAACATGATCAGCCCGGGTTGGATCATGACAGAGAAGCAACTTCGAAAATATGTGACGGAGCAGGACAAGCAGGATTTGATTCGCGACCAGTGCATCAAACACTTGCTTGAGGCCAAACACGTCTCCCCCGTCCTGCTATTTCTGTTGAGTACTGCGGCTTGCGCGATGAGCGGTCAGAACTTGTTGGTCGATGGTGGAAAGAATTTTCAGTAGCCCGCCGGAATTTGACAGACCCAAAGGCATGGTTTAATCTGGAATTTCGGGACACTACTGTCGGGGCTGTTTGAAAGACATTCTAAATTTTGCCGAAGGCGGCGCCGCTGACCGGCAGTGGTTTCTTTAAATGTGCGAAGTTGCGACGGCGTACCTTCGAAACTTTCAGGATTACGAGGAGGAGTTATGCCGTTCACATTGCCTGCGCTTCCGTACGCTTCCGACGCCCTGGAGCCTTCCATCGATAAGCTGACGATGGAAATCCACCACGGTAAACACCACAACACGTATGTTACCAACCTGAACAAAGCCCTTGAATCCGCCCCCGAGCTGGCTTCCAAGAGTCTCGAAGAATTACTCGCCAATAACTGCGCGATTGTCCCGGAATCCATCCGGACCGCCGTTCGCAATAACGCCGGCGGGCACATTAACCACTCCATGTTCTGGCAAATCATGGCCCCCAAGGCCGGCGGCCAACCCTCGGGAGCACTGGAAGCCGGCATCAAAGCCGCATTTGGTGACTTCCACAACTTCAAAGAGAAATTGTCGGCCGCCGGATTGGGGCGATTTGGATCCGGTTGGGCATGGCTCGTCGCCCACGGTGGCAAGCTCGACATCTATTCGACTGCGAACCAGGATAGCCCGGTAATGGAAGGCAAACATCCCATCTTGGGTATCGATGTTTGGGAGCACGCTTACTACCTGAAATATCAGAATCGGCGGAATGAGTACCTCGCCGCGTGGTGGAATGTGGTGAACTGGGCTGAAATCGAAAAACGATTTCATGAGGCGAAGTAGCTCCTCGAAAGTTGAAGTCCAGTTTTTCGGGAAGAAAAGACGGTCGGGCCGGTCGAGCAGAGGGCAGTCGCGCGAATTACCATAGACTGTGTTCAGGGGACCTCGTACAGGTTCCCTGACCTCCTTGCAAGGTACCGACCCTCAGGCGTAAATACAAGGTGCCGGATTTCGACGCAAAAGGCGAAGCTGACCACCTTTTTACCGACCGTATTCTGCCTGCGTATGCTTGGTGGGATCGTCTCCCTGGTCGGTACGTGGAAACCAGCGGGGCGACTGGTCCCTGACCTGTTGGCTCTTACTTGATCCTGAGCGCGCGGCGGAGCTCCCTCCGCAAAACGTTCAAATCAGGTTCGACCTGAAGGCGCTGGCTGTTTTCCTGGTCTTCCGAGCGATGGCGCATGATGTATTCGGTGTCTTTGAGCTGGTTGCCGGTGAGGACGCAGACGATGTCCGCGTGCCGTTCGATCTTGCCCGCCCGCACCAGCTTGCGAACGCCGGCGATAGTCGCGGCGGAAGCAGGCTCGCAGCCAACACCGTCCTCGGCCAGAACGCGCTTGGCCTCGAAAATTTCCTCATCGGTGACCGACTCGCAGTAACCGCCCGCCCAATCGAGCACCCGGCGCGCTTTTTTCCAATTGGCGGGATGGCCGATCCGAATCGCCGTGGCCTCCGTGTGGGGATCGTCGACCGCGATCAAATCGGACGCACCGGCACCCACGGTTTGATAGAAAGGGTTGGAGCCCGCCGCCTGAACGATGACGACATGGGGAACCTTCTCAATGAATCCCATGTCCTTGAGCTCGCGCAAGCCTTTACCGATGGCGGAGGAATTCCCCAGGTTCCCGCCGGGACAGACAATGTAATCCGGAGGCCGCCAGGAGCGCTGCTCGAGCATTTCCGCAACAATCGTCTTCTGGCCTTCGATGCGGAAGGGATTGATGGAATTCGCCAGATAGAGCCCCAGCTCGGGAGCGATCTCGCGTAGAAGACGAAACGCTTCATCGAAGTTGTCCCCTACTTCCACGACGAGCGCCCCAAAGTCGAGCGCCTGAGCCAGCTTGGCGGCAGAGATCTGTTTGTAGGGCACAAACAGCAGCGCTTTCATGCCGGCGCGCGCGGCGTAAGCGGCCATCGATGACGACGTGTTGCCTGTCGAAGCGCACGCCACCATGCGAATGCCGCGGGCCTCGGCGCGGGTAATGCAGGCCGTCATTCCGAGGTCCTTGAAGGATCCCGTGGGATTGTTGCCTTGGTGCTTGATGGTCAAGTGGACAGGGCCGGCCCACCAGCCCGTGCGGCGCGTCCCGACTAGAGGGGTGGAGCCTTCAGAAAGTGAAATGATGCGCGCGGCGGAATCCACAAAGGGAATCAGCTCGCGGAAGCGCCAGACGCCGCTGCGATCGATCGGCTCGCCGCTCAGACGGCGCTGGTGCCATGTCCGCCGGAGTTGCTCGGGGTCGAAGGGATCAAACTCGTACTTCACATCGAGCAGGCCGCCACAGAATGCACAAGCGTGTGCATCCTTCTTGGGGTCCTGTCGGCGCCCGCAGGCTTCCTCGATGCATTGGAGATAGGCGAAGGACATGGGTTTCTGAAGGGTAAAGTGTAAAGGGTAAAGTGTAAGACATAAAATGTGGGCTCCGCACTTTCCTTTTATCCTTTAACCTTTACACTTTACCCTTTAACTAGCTCGCCTCCAGCGTGAACTCTTCGTGGACGGCCTTGACGGCTTCTTTGACGTCCGAGGTCTTCACGGCGAAGGAAATGCTCAGCTCCGACGAGCCTTGGGCGATGGCAATAATGTTGACGCCGTTACGTCCGAGGGCGGCGAAGGCGCGGCCGGAGATGCCCGGCGTTCCTTTCATGTTTTCGCCGATCATCACCACAATCGCCACGTGTGGTATGACTTCGATCGATACGCGGTCATCGTGCAGCATCTCCAGCTCAAAGGTCTTTTCCAATTGTTCTTTCACGCGGCGCAGATCGGCGTCGTGAACGGCAAAGCACAGCACGTTGTCCGCCGAGGACTGTGTGACCATCAGCGTGGGAATATCGTCCAGGCTGAGCGAGCCAAAGGCCTTCGCCGCCAGTTGTGGAAAGCTCAGAGATTCCTTGCCGGTGATGGTGATAAGGTCGGCCTTGCTGACGGAAGTGATGGCCTTGACGCCCGGCTGGCTGTTGGTGGCGGAAGGAACGATGCACGTGCCAGGACAAGCGGGATTGAAGCTGTTCTTGGTCCAAACCGGAATTTTCTTCTTCATGACGGGTTTGATGGTTTTGGGGTGCAGGACCTTGGCGCCGAAAAACGAAAGCTCGATGGCCTCGCGATAAGAGATTTCCGGCAGAATGCGCGCCGCCGGAACCAGACGTGGGTCAGTGGTCATAACGCCATCGACGTCTGTCCAGATCCACACTTCGTCGGCGTCGAGCGCCGCGCCCACAATCGTTCCACTGTAATCAGACCCGCCCCGGCCGAGCGTAGTGCAAGCGCCGGCGCGTGTAGCGCCGCGGAATCCGGTGATGACCGGAATCACGCCGCGCCGACGCAAACCCGCCAGGCGCTGCCGGGTCTTGGCATTGGTTTCGTCGAAAAAGGGTGCGGCATTGCCGAAGTTCTCGTCGGTCACGATGAGTTCGGTGGCATCAACGGCTTCCGCCGGGGTTCCGCGCGAGCGCAGGATGGCTGCCATGAGATTGGCCGACATAACTTCACCCAGGCTGGAAAGCGTGTCCATGGCTCGCGGCGTCACCTCGCGCACCAGCGAGAACCCCGAGCAGAGATTCTCAAAGTCGGTCACGGCATCGGCGAGCCGGGGCAAAACCGCGGCTTGCTCAGCAGCTTTCAGAAGCTGATCCGCCACTTCGCGATGCCGGTGAGCCAATTCGCGGCGAACGTTCTTCCAATTCTCTCGGTCGCCGCGGCTGGCTTCGTTGGCGGCGCGGATCAGCATGTCCGTAACGCCCCCCATCGCGGAAACCACCACCGCGACTTCCGCCTGCTGGGCGCGATCGGCGACGATCTCCGCCACGTTTTTCATCCGCTCCGCATTGCCGACGGAGGTCCCGCCGAATTTCATAGCGATCAGCGGCTTCTTGGTCTTGCTTGCTGTTGGATTCTCTTTCACCATAATCTTCGAGCCGTCAGCTATCAGCCTTCAGCAATCAGCCAAAGCGCCAGAAGCAAATTGGCAAGGGCCAATCGGAAATCCTCATTGCGATGCCCTGCGCCAAGCCCTGCTTATTGCTGACCGCTGAACGCTAATTCCTTTCTACCCTTGCGGGCAGAAGTTTACCCGTCCGGGCTCAGCAAACCGGAAACGCTCTCTTTCCGGCTCGCTAGCGAATCGAACCCGTATTCGTCGTCGTGGAGGAAGCGTTGGCGATGGGGGTCTTGGTGGACTCGCGTACGACTTCAATAAAAACCTTGGTGGGAAGCGACAGGTAGCGGTCCCGGCGATAAACAAGACCCAGCTCCCGGTAAATCTTCTGGCCCTCCAGGGGAATCAACTTCAGCAGGCCTGCGACGACTTCCGGCTGCACGTAGGTCCGGCTGATCAGGGATATCCCCAGGCCGGCGCCCACAAATTTCTTGATGGTTTCAACGCTCGCGAGCTCCATGGAGATTTGCAAGTGGTCGCGCTGCGCGCGCAGCAGGCGATCAATGACCACTCGCGTGTGGCCAGTCTTGGGCAGAATCAAAGGATGCTGCGCGAGTTCCTCCACTGTCACGCTCTTGTTCTTCGCCAACGGATGGGTTTTGGGCACCACCACCTGGACTTCATCACGAAAGACCGAGATCACTTCCATGTTGTTGGCCGTCATCGGCAGGGTGACGATTCCCAGGTCAACCGCACCCTCTTGAACTTTCTGCAGGATCTTATGGCTGAAGTTCCGGTAGATGTTGATTTGGACGAGCGGGTAAAGCTGCTTGAAGCGGGCAAAGGTTTTGGGCAGAACATAGAGGCATGTGGCTTCATTGGCGCCGATATAAAGCTTGCCCCGCGGGGTCTGGTTCAACTCCGCAATGGCCTGAAGAGCTTCCTTGTGCATCAGAAGCATCTTCTCCGCGTAACGATTGAGTATCTCGCCGGCGGGAGTCATCAAGACTTTCTTGCCGCTGCGGTCGAAGAGCTTTTCCCCGCATTCCTGTTCGAGCAGACGTACCTGTGCGCTGATCGCGGGCTGCGTGCGAAATAGCTTTTCCGCCGCCCGGGAGAAGCTTTGCAGCTTCGCTACTTCCAAAAAACTTCCTAGTTGATCATAGTCCATTGTTTTTGCAGGCCTGCAATCCACTATTCTAGCAAAATGTGCGGCGCTCGCGTGAATTAAAGTGGCAGTTCGCAGGAATGACCGCAAGCGGAGCGGCAAGCGCCTCCAATGCGGTCTAGTGGCGTGGACGTTGGGAAAGCATTATTTTAGGCCTCCGGGGGCGCTGGCCACTGAAGCTGGCCGTAGCCCGCGAGGGTGGAGAGCAGTTTCGCCAGGTCAAATCCGACTTCCCGGAATATGTCGCGGAGATCGTGCTCACGGTCTTCCGGACTCAGTGCAACAAACTTCTCCGGCGGCACATAGAAGGGGTTATCCCGAACGAGCGTGTTTTCCACCAACAAGTGGCGGTGGACCGCAATGGCGGAAAAAAGGTGGGGGATCTCCAGATGCTCAATGTCATAGTGACATAAGGCTACGCTGGGATATTGCTTGACAAGATAATTCAAATTCGAGTGCCCCTCAAAGAAGAGGGGCACGGAGATATCCGCGGGCTTTGTTCCCATTCCCTCTTCCAGCCACCGAACGGCTGGGGCGTGAGCGTCTTCTGCCTCGGCAAAGAAGGCCTGCGCCCGGTCCAGCCAGTCATGTGCGCCCAATGCCTCCGCCGGGAATTGCAGGGTTTTGTCGCGCAAGTGCCGGTCCACGTCGATGCCGAGTTCGCCGAGTTGCTCGCGCATAGCCGATTGCCGGGAGGCGGGCGCCAGGTAACAACACCGATGCCGACGGCTGAGACCCTCACCCACGAATTCCACGCCCCGCGCCGCCCAGGCGTCTCCGCGATTCAAGACGGCCAGGTGTTCGTGACGATACACGGGAAAGCGCGCGGCGATATAAGTGAAGATGAGCGGCGACATGGAGGGTTGACCAGCGACGGAGATTCACCCCTGCGAGTTCTCAGGGTTTGCGCGCTGGTCGTGGCCATTGGGGACGGCTTGCGATAACTTGCCGTCGCCGCCCCTGCGCAACATGCCACGCTTTTGCCGCATGTCCCCGATGGGCGCGATTATGCTTCTGCCCGATGAAGCTGTCAAGGAAGTCGCTCCAAGCTTCCAAGGCGTTGGCGTAACGCGGCCCCCCGTTTTTGGGGTCCGAGGGTTTTCTCTTCTAAAACCACAAATCCCCAAATCGGACGTCCGATCCGGCAAGCCTCAGCGTGGTGCAACGGAAGAACGGCGGACCTCAAACCCGGAGCACGCGCTACGATTGCCACAGTGCGCTAAGCTGGTCATGAGAATGGAAAGCCCACGAAGAGTTCGCGAAAGCTGATATTCTTAAATGGAAAGGAGTAGATGCCCATAAGGAAGGTGATTGGAACTCCGCTGTTTCCCCCCTCCTCTATTCTATGATCCAACTCTCTGCGGCCGGTAAGCGCTTCGGCCCCAAAACGCTGTTTGAAAATCTCGATTGGCTTATTACGCCGCGTGATCGCGTGGGCTTGGTCGGCGCGAACGGTACGGGCAAGACCACTTTGCTAAAGGCTCTGGCCCGCCTCGAACCTCTCGACTATGGCGAGATCACCTTCGCCAAGGGGACCACCGCTGGCTACCTTCCGCAGGACGGCCTGACCCTTTCCGGACGCTCGGTGATGGCCGAGTGCATGTCCGTGTTCGGCGACCTGCTCTCTATGGAACAGGAAATGGAAACCCTGATGGAGAAGATGGGGGAGCTCGACCCGGCCGGCCCTGAGTACCAGCAAGTGGCCGACCGCTTCAACGCAATCGACACCGAGTTTCAGCACCGCGACGGGTACTCGCTCGAAGCGCAGGTGGGAATGGTTCTGGGGGGCCTTGGGTTCCCACCCTCCGATTGGCATCGGCACACGGAAGAATTCTCCGGCGGCTGGCAGATGCGCATTGCCCTGGCCAAGCTGCTCCTGGAAAAGCCCAACCTGCTGCTGCTCGACGAGCCCACCAACCACCTGGACCTTGAGGCTCGCAACTGGCTGGAAGAATATCTGCACGACTACCCTCACGCCTGTGTGTTGATCTCGCACGACCGTTTCTTTCTCGACGTGACGGTCAAGAAGATAGTGGAGATCTGGAACCAGCGGGTTCACTTTTACACCGGCAATTATGAAAAGTATTTGAAGGAAAAAACGGAGCGAAGGGCGCAAATCGAAGCGGCTTACCAAAACCAGAAAGATCGTGTCGAGCAGCTCGAAGTGTTCATCAACCGCTTCCGCTATACGGCCACCAAGGCCAAGCAGGTGCAAAGCCGCATCAAGGAACTCGAGCGAATGGACCGCATCGAGATTCCCAAGGAAGAGAAAGCCATCCACTTCAGCTTCCCGCAGCCCAAGGCGAGCGGCCGGCACGTGGCGGAATTCCAGCGCGTGGCCAAGAGCTACGGCTCGAAGCATGTGTTCCACGACGTGAGCTTTACCATCGACCGCGGCGATCGCGTCGCCTTGGTAGGCGTGAATGGGGCGGGAAAATCCACCCTCATCAAGCTACTGGCGGGCATCGAGCCTTTGAGCGCGGGGGAATTCAAACTGGGCCACAATGTTGAGGCGGATTACTTCGCTCAGGACCAGTACAAAGCGCTCGACCCGGAAGCGCGCCTGCTGGACGACCTGGCGCGCGCCGCGCCGATGGCGATGAGCACGCAGACGGAACTGCGCGGCCTGCTCGGGTGCTTCCTGTTCACCGAAGACGATGTGTTCAAGCGCATCCGCGTGCTTTCCGGCGGAGAGCGCAACCGCTATGCGCTGGCCAAAATGCTGTTGCAACCCTCTAACTTCCTGCTGCTCGATGAACCCACCAACCACCTCGACTTGCGCGCCAAGGACGTGCTGCTGGAAGCGCTGGAGAAGTACACCGGCACCGTCGTGTTTGTCTCGCACGACCGCTACTTCATCGATAAGCTGGCCACGCGAGTGTTTGAAATCGGCGGCGGCGAAGTGAACGTTTTCCCCGGTAACTATGAGGATTACCTGTGGCGCAAGGAAGGGAAGGAAATCGATCTCACCCTGCCTGGGCTGCCGGATCTGGTGGCGGAGCGCGCCGGGTCCCATCATGGGCCGGGCTCGCATCAGGACGGCGGCCATGCAGCCTCCGCCCAGACGGAACCGGCGCCCGCAGCAAAATCGAAGAAGATCAATCCGCTTCGATTGCAAGAGATGAATGATCGCTGCCGCGAGATCGAGGAACAGGTCGCTCGCCTGGAAGCCGAGATCGAAGGCTATGGCCTGGAGTCAGCCCACTTCAAAAGCGCCGAGGAAAGCGTGCGGCTCGCCAAGCTGATCGAAGAGGGACGCGAAGAGATCGCCCGGCTGATGCGCGAATGGGAAGAGACTACCAAGGTGGTCGAGGAAAATGCATAGCGCGCGAGATCGGGAAGCTGTCGAACGCGGAGCTTGATCCGGGTTATTTCGGCACGCGAGATGACCCGCAGGGAACGGAGATTTTATGAAGCCTATGATGAGCAAGAAGGGTCTGAAGCCCCTCCCGGCGTTTAGTTCGGAAGGTCAGGAGAGGGATTTCTGGGAGCACGAGGACTCCACTGAATATATCGATTGGACGAAGGCTAAGCGGGTTGCCTTTCCCAATCTGAAGCCCTCGCTGCGGACGATTTCGGTGCGACTGCCGGTTATGATGATCGCCCGCCTGAAGTTGCTTGCCAACCAACGTGACATCCCTTATCAATCCTTGCTCAAGATGTTCCTCGCCGAGCGCCTGGAGCGGGAAAATCGAAGACGTTAGGCGGGCAGGTCTATTGAAACAGCCGATAACAAGCTAGTTCCTAAAATCCTTGGGAAACCCAAAACACCATGACAATTTGACCGCTAGCAGATGCCTCAGGCCAGGCGGCAGATAAGCTTTGGTAAGGCAATATATCTAAGCTAGGGTTGAGTTTCAAGTCGACCATACTGCGTCGGCCTCTTTCGGCTGCCACAGCCAAGGCGGCCTTGGACTGTATCGGCAAGATCAGATGACTCCGGAATGAGCCATCGCCCGGGCAAGTATAGTTCGGCGATCGTCCTCCCACGAGTCGCGCGGTTCCGCCGCCAGGCGGGCAAATGTCCATAAGCGAACGCGCTCGTGGTCGACGCCCAGCAAGTCCGCAAAACGGCTGATCGTCGCATAAGGGTCGGAGCGCAATCGCTCAGTGCAATTCAACAAGTGCTGTGTCGCGTCATACGCAGGGTCGCCCACGAACGGCTTCGGGTCGATCGCGAGCCACGGTTCTCGCTGCGCGCGGAGCACATTCCCTGCGTGCAAGTCGGTTGCGAGCAGCACCTCTGTGTGCGCGGTCCGCGGTAATTCCTCAAAGAGGCGAAGGCCTTCGCTGACAAGGCCTGGATCGGACCACCGCACCGTCTGGCGCAGAGTCTCATCCCGCCAATATGAGGTCATGACAGACAAGGGGCGGAACGGATGTGGCGGTGAGGGTGAACGCCAGGCCCGCTTGAGCAGCCCCGCGATCACAATATCCTGTTCGGGTTCTGGCAGTATACGCAATGGCGTCCCCGGCGCGCATCGCTCGAGGAGCATGGCATTCAGCTCATCGTCGGCTTCCAGCAGGCGGACCGTCGGGTCTCCATTCCAGAAGCGCAACCCCTGGATCTCATGCTCGGCTTCCAGATGCGGCATGCCGAGTTTCAGCACGGCGGCCGTCCCGTCGGCGCGCACCACGGGTGCGACCCAAGCGCAGCTTCCTTCCTCGCCATCAAACGGCGAAGCGAGCGAGAGTGACCACCTATGCTCAAGCTCATGCAGAGTGGCGGGCAGCCGATTGAGCCAATCCAGGCGCTCCGGCGCCTTGCCGCAGTTTTCCACGAGCCGCGCAGGGAAATTCAAAATCCATTCCTCCACATTGGAGAATGC
>Ga0181520_10007712_pt1 | contig 15688 bp, 14 predicted proteins | sample PEATcosm2014_Bin_29_FD_132451 | JGI IMG/M metagenome (GOLD analysis project Ga0181520, IMG submission 132451) | Peatland microbial communities from MTU Mesocosm Facility, Houghton, MI, USA - PEATcosm2014_Bin02_30_metaG | ecosystem: Environmental > Terrestrial > Soil > Wetlands > Peat | place...
GACTTCTGCGCCGAAGACGCGCGCAAACTGGATGGCGAGATGACCAAGGCCGCCGATGCCGACGATGCCGACGCGGGAGGATGGGTTGACGCCGTTAAGGCGCATCGGGTTGTAGACGGTGATGCCGCCGCAGAGCAGCGGCGCGGTGGCTTCGCTGGAGAGTGCGTCCGGAATGGGAATAACGAAGCGAGCATTGGCGCGGACGCGGTCAGCGTATCCTCCGTGGCGATGGACGCAGGTGCCTTCAGAGGCGGCGCAGAGGTTTTCCATGCCTTTCATGCACCACTCGCAGTGGCCGCACGAGTTTGATTGCCAGCCGAGGCCAACGCGCTGGCCGATTTCGAGAGCGCGAACTTCGGCTCCGGCGGCTGTGACGGTGCCGATGACTTCGTGGCCGGGAATAAAGGGGTATTGGCTGATGCCCCAATCGTTGGCGATCAGATGCAGGTCGCTATGGCAGATTCCGCAGTGGGAGATGGCAATTTCAACGTCATTCAGCCCAAGTTTGCCTGGGTCGTAACGGAAGGGGAGAAGTTCAGCACCTGCTGCATGAGCTGCAAGGCCTTGAATTTGAGCCATAACTATCCCGAAGCCCTCTTTTTAATTGAAATCGTGCCCGGCAATGACCCCAAAGCGCCGGTCTGTCGCAGAAGAAACCTGAAGTTTAACAGAACTTCATTGTAAATGACGGCGCCGGAACGCAGAGACAGGACATGGCCCAAGAGGAAGGCACTCCAAAACGTGGATCTTATTGAAGACAAGGGATCAATTGGTTGAGGTGGGCGGCTGATGCTTGTCGATTGCCAGCACTATCTATTCAAAGCCGCCGCCGGAATCGATGTGCAAGTTGAGAACCTGAAAGCCAGTGAGGACGCCGCCAGCGGGTGCGTCGCCGGCGAATTCCGCGGATTCGCCGTTCAGGGCGGCATTTTGGGTGTTGCGGAGGGGCTCAAGGGCGTTGGCAACGGAGAGCGGCAGGCTCGTGAGGGCTTCGCCATTGAGTTCACCCTGGGTCTCGGGGGCAAGGACGCTGACGTAGATGCGATCGGCAGGGTGCTGACTGCGAGCTTCAGCAAGGACGGTGGCGAGATCGGCAGGCGGAGCACCCATGCGCGGTTGCTGGAGCGCCCGGTCAAGAGTTGCGCCGTCAGAGACGAGCAGGCGGACGTTTCCCGGCGCGAGACGCGACGGGAGCTTGAACGAAATGCGGACATTGTGCCCGGGCTGTTGCCAAGGACGGATGGTTGCCTCGACTTCAACGGTGTCGCCGGCGTGGGCGATGTTGTTTGAGACCAGGCGCGCTGCTTCGAGAGAGACTTGAACGCGCCGGGGAACCGCCTGGACGTGGATATTGATTTCCTTGACGGCGGCCTGGCGCGTGCCATTTGAGTAGAGACGCGCGAAGAGGCCGCCAGCCTGAAGGGCGGCAGCCATCGGCGCAGGCAAGCCGTCGCCGGCCGGCGCCCAAAGATCAAGCGGGAGCGAAGGAAAACTGGCCACATCGATATTGCCAGTGACGTGGTAGCTGAGGGATTCGCTGCTCTCGTTCGATTCAAGCAAGGACTGATAGAGGACTACCTGCATGGCGAGCGGCGTGAGAGAAGGCAGATCGAGAATGTCGACGTTGACTTTGCGTGGACCCTCTGGCGCATCGACGGTGATGTGCATGGGGATCATGCGCGCCGTGGCGCCAACTGCGCCGCGAATGGCTGATTCACGGTCCTGCGTAAATGCGCCAATAGTGACGCCGGTATTAATGATCTTGAAGGAATTGAGCGGCGAAGCAAGAGTGGTGATGACTTCAGCCGTGGTCATGGGCAACGACACCGGGCCTGCGCCGAGGACGGGATGGCCGCAGGCGAGGAGCTGTTTCGGGTCAATGTAGGTGACGGTGCATGTGGCGGCGATTTCGAGATCGCCTCGAACAAGCTGCATGCTGACAGCCGAGCCGGGAACGAGCGTGGGAGGCGCAGCGGACGACGAACCGCCAGGAGCAGAGGAGGAGCCAAGGCCAGCGAGAGAACCACCGGCGGCGACGGACTCAAGCGTCGTTCTCGCAGTCTGCTGCTGCCAGAAGCGAATGGAGCCTGGCGAGAAGCCGCTCATGACGAGAGGGGTCTCCATCGCCTGAAAGTTCATGGAGGCTTCGGAGCCGATCGGGCTGCCGGGTTGGGCAAGGCCGGACTGGGCAAGACCGGGGAGCGAGGAATCGGCTGCGCTGGCTACGGCGACGGTTTCGGGGTGCGGCAGGCCGTTGGAGGCCAGGTCGCGAGCGGGCAGGTCGCGCACTTCGAGCATCTGCTCGATTGGGGTGATGCCGGCGATGGGATCTTTGGTGAACTGGCCGATGCGGTAGCTGAGCGATCCCGCGAGTTTTCCGTTGATATATACGGGACTTCCGCTCATGCCTTCGACAACGCCGGTGTATTCGGGCTTTGTGCCGCGGAGCTGGGCGAGGATCATGTCCTGGCCGGGACCGCGCGCTCCGTGCAAAATGCCGAGAATCTCAACCTGCATGGGCTCGGGCGTCGATCCCTGAAAGACAGTCCACGCGGTGGCCATCATGCCGGGACGTACTTGGCTGAGCGGAAAGATGCCGGGGTTCTGGGGCGGACCGACCGAAGGAGTTTGCGACCGCAGCGCCGCCGGAGCGGCGAGAGCGAGGAGAGCGGCGAGGCTTGCAAAGCGCCGAGTCGATTCCTTGAGGCGAGTTCTCACGTCTATTAGAGTACAGCGGGCGCGGTCCCAAACTAAGGGATTTCGTTGCTGCTTGAAGGAGCCGGCACTTGATTTAGACGGACGAACGGAGGACCTGGAACGCAGGACCAACAGATTTCGCGAAGCCGGCTCCGCGGCCAGGTCCCGCTTGAATCAGCTAAGCTTGGGGACACCGGGCTTGGAACGCGGCTTGGGAGGACGAGGCTTGGGAACACGAGAGGATGATATGTCGACGTCGCGCAAGAATTTGAAAGTTCCCCATCTTTCACTTGGCCTGCTGTTTTTGGCTTTGCTGGGTGTGGCAATTGCTCCAGCGGTGCTAGGGCACGGGCAGGCGCAGCCTGCGGGGCAGCAGCAGCCGAGCAGCCAGCCAAGCCAAACCGCGCCCGATGCCGGCGGACCGAACGGCGACAACGGCGCCATTGCACTGCCGAAGAAAAAGGACACGCCGGACGACACGCCTCTACCGCCAGCGCCGGCCGAGCCGAAGTTCAAGAACCCCGAGGGAGCGGGAAACGTGAGCATCCGCGTGGAGGTTCCCGAGGTGACGGTCGACATCGGCGTGCTTCTGGAAAAGACGCACCAGTTTGTGCCCGGACTGAAGCCTGAGAACTTTCGCGTGTATGAGGATGGGGTGCAGCAGAAGGTGGAAGGCTTCAAGCGCGTGGAAGCACCGATCACAGCGCTGCTGCTGTGCGAGTATGCCGCGAAAGGCTATATTTTCAGGATCGACATGCTGAACGCGGCGTGGGCTTTTACCCAACAATTGCGCCCACAGGATTATGTGGCCATGATGACGTTCGACCTGAACACGCACATCGTGACCGATTTCACCCAGGAACATAAGCAGATTCTGGAAGGCATCAATCAGCTGGGCAACGAAGTGTATATGCCGGCCGCATTTTCAGAGACGAACGCTTTTGACGCGCTTGCGGAAGCGCTGGACCGGCTAAGCCGCATCGAGGGCCAGAAATACATCATTATGATTGCGACCGGTATCGATTCGATGTCGAAGCTGACGCTGGACAAGATTCTGGCGAGAGTGAAGGCTTCGCGAGACATTACGATCTTTACGATTTCGACTGATGGGTTTTTTGAGGCGATGACGCAGGGATCGGGCGGGATGATGGGCGGCATGCGCGACATGACCTACCTGCAGGCCGACAACCAGATGAAGACCTTCTCAGACTTGACCGGCGGGATGCACTTTGCGCCACGGTTCAGCGGGGAGCTTCCCGACGATGTAAGGGCGATCAATGAGAACATCCGCGCAAAATATGAGATTGTTTATCACCCGACGAACGCCAAGCAGGACGGGACATACCGCAAGCTGCGCGTAGAGCTTGTGGATGCAGAAGGCCAGCCGCTGCGCTTCCAGGACGAGAAGCACAAGCCGCTGAAGTACGACATTATTGCGCGGGACGGTTACCGGGCGAGGCAGGAAGTGGAGTAAAGCAGGGGACAAGCCACCCCAGCGGACAAAGATCGTCCGCCGGGGACCCCGGGAGGGAACAAGGGAACGGGGGAACAGGAACTGAAAAGCCGGACGGGGCTGTCGCCGAGGAGCGGCGGCCCTTTCTATTGAGAACTTGGTTTCAAACGTGAGACGGCAGTGCCATAGGTGACTGCTGTCACTCTTTCCTGCCCAGGCCGCTCACTAAGATGATGAACAATCATCCGCGCCTATGAACTTGAGATTGCGAATTCCCTGAATTTCGCGATCGCGGCGCCGTGAGAAGCAGAGGAAGGCGGAGATCAATATGGCTATCGTCCCGGTATTGTGGGGAGTATGGGGTCTTTCGATTTTAATGTTGATCGGCGTGCGGGTGTACGCGGCGAGACTGACGCAGAATGAAGAGGATCAACTTTTTCTGGCCGAATCATCGAATCATGCAAGGTCCGAACAGGATTCGATAGCGACCAAGGTGGGCAAGGTTGAGCCCGTCAAGAAGATTACGTGGGTGCTGGTTGGAGTGATGACTCTGCTGGTGCTGGTTTATTACGTATTCGACATCATCAAGCAGTTCCAAAAGTAGAAACGGAACTTGGCGAGCCGAGAGGCGAAGATAGCGGCACCGTCATTCGGGCGGTCTGCGCGGCGAACACTCGCCGCGCTGCCTCGGCGCCGGACGAGCGCCGTTCAACGGAAGATTGCCTGGCGGCGCGAACGGGCGCAACTTAAGCGTGGCGGGGCGATTTATCGGCTCGCTAGTCCGCCGGGCTGATGGGCCGCTGAACAGGTCGGCCGGGAGCGCCCTGTTACTGCATGAGGTGCAACTGGACCATCACGTCGCGCACGTAGTATGCGAGCACAACGACCGTCATGGCGACAACCAGCCACCGGGCGATTCGCACGAGCGGCTCTACCTTCGCCACCCTCGCAGTGATTGCTTCCTGCGCTACCCTTTCATGTGCGAATGAATCATCGAGGAAGATCTGATCTTCTTCGTCACGGGTGAGGCTTGAGCGATAGATATACAAAGCTGCAGTAAATACGACGAATGCAGCCCAAACAGACCACATTACTGGAACAAGTGTCATGCTCCACCTCCGAACGATATCCGGTCCCAGATACCAGCGGGGTCGTAATGATCTGCGGTCTCGCGGCCTCAGGGGCCGTACGGTTGACCATCATAGCCCCGAAAGCATGAAATTGGGAATAGGTTGCATGGGGCATTTTGATGGTGCTTCAAACCATTCTGATAAGGGAGTTTGAATCGGCGCGGCGAAGCGATTGAGCGGATCCATCCGCGACGATTGCTTGCGACCATCACTTTCGGGGTGCATCCAATGAACAGCGCCCCGGAAGGGGGCTTGAAACCGTGTCCGCGGATAGGTACAGTGTAGGGAGCGGTATCAGATCGACCCAGAGGGAGAAACCATGGCCACAACGACCGCCGTACCGAGTCAAGCCGCCGCACCGATTCAGGGAACAGAGCAGAAAGCACCCCTTGTGCTGACGCCCCAGGCGATTGCCAAGGTGCGCGAGATTATGGCCACGCAGGATCCACTGCCGGCCGGACTGCGCATTGGCGTGGTGGGCGGGGGCTGCTCCGGCTTCCAGTATTCCATGGCCTTCGAGACGCAGGGCGGCATGATGGACAAAACCTTCAATTTTGACGACTTAAAGGTATTCGTGGATGCTACTTCGCTCATGTACCTGAACGGGTGCACAGTGGATTACGTGGAGACGCTCGAAGCTGCCGGCTTCAAGTTTGAGAACCCGCAGGTGAAGTCGACATGCGGTTGCGGGTCGTCGTTCAACGTGTAAGAAGCAGGTTACGAGGGACCAAGGTTACAAGGGAACAGGATCAAAGGCTCGCCCAATAGGGCGGGCCTTTTGCGTTTTGGAGGGCGTGAGCTATTGAGGAGGCGTCGGGGAAGGCGAGGGGGTCGATCCCGAGGTGCCGCCTGAGGTTGGACCCGAACCGGAGCCCGTTCCGGCGCCTGAGCCGAGGCCGGTGCCTGGAGTACCCGTGGCTGGGCCCCCGAAGGGGTTGGAGCTGCTGCCCGCGGGCTGGCCGATGGTGCCATTGTTGCCGCCAGTTATGCTTTTGGCGTCAGAGATCGGGTCGTAGGTGAACTCCCACTCGTTGTAGTGAGTCTTCTTCTTGTAAACCAGGATCGCCTGTTTAGGACTGGCGGGGGAAAAGCCGATAATGCCGGCACCGCCGAAGGTCTGGCTGGATTGGTCCGTGCTGGAGGGGGGGCCGGGAGTCGTTGTGGCACCTGCTGCTCCGGGTGCGCCTGGAGTTCCGGTTGGGCTCTGAGTGGGGCTCGTGCCGCTTGAACCAAGGGTCGGCGAGGAGCCGAAGATTGAGTTTGAACCGCCAACGCCTGAGTTCGGAGTACCGGGCGATGATAGTCCGTTGCCGCCGCTGGGGCCTGTGCCGGCGATTGTGGTGGCATCGCCTCCAATGGGCTGCCCAAAGAATCCCATCGCAGTGGGCACTTTGTTCTGTCCGAACAGGATCGGCTTCCAGTCGTCTTTGCCAGTCAAGGGATCGACATACTTCTTGCGAAGGAAGCGAATCTCCTGGGTCTTGACGAGAGCGTCGACGGTGGGGGGATACGCGTGATATTTGCGGTAGTAAAGCTGGATGGCGCGCCGGTATTGCATGCCGCGATGAAAGGCCTCAACTTCGCGGTCGCGCTGGATGGACTTGGCGATACTGGGTGCTGCGACAGCAAGCGAAAGAATGATGAGCGCCACAAAGAAGATGGCGGCGACGAGAACGTAACCTTCCTCGGCGGGCGGAGTGGGGCTGTGCCCGGGGTGGGGGCGGCGACCGCGGCGAGTTGGAGCTGGCTGCCTCATGCGTGGAATCAAAACGGCGAAAGCGAAAGTGTCTGCGTATTGTTGTAGGCGAGGTCGGTGACCTCGACACTGAGCGGCTTGATAGCGCCGACCTTGTAGCGATGGTCGACGATATCGCCGGTGCGCGCCATGAAGATGTCGTCTCCGTGAATGAAGAAGGCTTTGAACATTTTGCTGGCGTCCTGCGAGTAGCCGAAATACTTGAGTTCAATTTGCGGCGGCTTGGGCGGGCCAGGGGGCGGCGGTGGAGGCAACTTTGCCAGGTTGTTGCGGCCGTTGGAGAGCGGCACTGGAATGGGAGGGGGCGCCGACTCGGTAGAGAAGATGTTGCGGCCCGTGCCAGCGTAGTGCACATCTTCGCTTTGAGCCAGCTTCTCAAAGTGGAGGGTTGGATCGATGCCGGCGTTAGAAAGCTTTTGCGCTTCGGCGCCGGCTGCGGGCGTGGCGCTTGCGGTGGGCGCCGAAGCATCTGCGTCTGGCGGAGTATTGAGCGACGGAGTCCTGACGGGCGTTGGCTTTGCAGATCCTGATGAGCCGGAGAAGGAGCCATAGAGCTCCCAGCCGCCAACGATGACGATGCAGGCGAAGAGCGCAATGACGAGGTAGACCTGGCGCTTGTTTTCAGTGCCGAGACGCATGGCTATTCACCCTCCATGCCAGCGGCGGACGGCGCGGATGCAGGCGCCGAGCCCGACTGCGGAGTTGAGGGAAGACCACTGGCAGCGGCGTCGGCAGGGCGCAGCCAGGTGGAGAGCTGCAGGCGAAGATTTACCTGCCCACCCTGCTGCCCGGTGAGCGCCATGGTGCGGATGATGAAAAAGATCGGGTCGCGCTCAATGCTGTTGATGAAGCGCATGATGGCCGGATAGTCTCCACTGATGCCGGCGTCGATGGAGATTTCAGTGAGGCCGGAGCTGGGCTGGCCCTGCGTGTATTGCAAGTGCGAGAGGTGCACGCCGGAGGCGACCTGGAGCTCGCCGATGCGCGCATCGATGGAAGAGTAGTTGGGCGGGACACGCTGTTGCTCGAATGTCTGTAACTGGCCGCGTGTTTCGCTGACGCGGCGATCGAGGCCGCGGAGTGGCGCCGTCTCGTGCTCGAGCGCCGCGAGTTCGAATTGCCTGCTGACAAGATTATCCTGGGCATTGCTGTTGGTCGCGGCCCAATCAAATCCCAAGCGAACAGCGAGGGAGATTGCGGCAAGAAGCAGCACTACGAAAGCGACAACATGCCACGTGAACGGAGAGGACAACTGCTCACGCGTGGTCGAAGGAGATTCGCGCTCGTTCATTGCGGACCTCCCGGCATGGGATGTTGCGGTCCGGTGTAGGGCGGACGCGAGGCCGGACGTGCAGCTTCTGGCATGGAGCGCGACATCGGGTGGGTTTCCGCTGCGGCCGCGGAAGATTTTTCATCACGCTTGACGGCGGCGCGTTCGCCTGGCGCAGGCGGATTGTACTCGGACGTGAGATCGAAGGCGAAGCGGTCAGAGGCGCTGACGGGCATCGCACGCTGAGTTGGGCCACCAGCGGATTCGGCTGTCTCTCCCATGATGCGCGGCTCGAGGAATCGCCTGGAGTGCTCGAGATTGCGAACCAAGTCAACGGAGCGGTCGCGAGGGCCGACGACGCGCAGGTGAACGTTGATGTGGCCGTCCTTGGTGCGAGTGGGCTCGATTGCCGTGACTTGGACACCGGCGGGGAGAACCGTTTCAAGGTTTTCCATGGCGAGTGTCCATGAGAAGGCTTTTTCGTCGAAGAGCTGGTTAAGCGCGACAGACTGGGCGAGAAGCTCCGCGTTGGCGGGCTTGCGCATGGTGGCCTCGGCATTTTGTCGCTCGGCACGAATGGCGGCGATCTGGCTGTCGACTGCGCGCAGACGGGCGCGGGCATCCTGAGCTTTGCGTTCAAAGAAATGCAGGCCCACGCCGAGAAGGATGCAGACCACTGCGAGCGCGACAATGGCAACGCGCAGGCGCTTGATGGCCGGCCCGAGATCGGTGAAGGGGCGAGTGGCGAGATTGAGAGATATGCGCATGGCTTATCTCGCTCCCGCGAGCGCTCCGGCGACTCCGGCGAAGCTGGTTTGAGGAAGCGGGGTTGCAGCGCCTTCGGGCCGAAGCACCCATTCGATGATGTCGAATGTGGAGTCGGCGATGGTCCGGGAGAAGTCAGCGGCCTTCAGGATACCGGTGTAGTGCAAAGTGCGCGGACGCGCGCCCAGCTTGTCTTCAAAATACGCGGCGGCGACGGCGATGCTGCGCTGAATTTCGCCCATGCGCGGCAGGGAATCCTGCGGCAGGTCGATGGTGCGATAGAGAAGCAGATCCTGGCCATTGGCGATGGTTGTCGTGATCGCCATGGTGCTGAGATTAGCGGAGAGCACGGCCTCCATGGTGTCGACCGATTCGAGCGCGGCGAGCGAGGACGAGATGACGACACCAGGTTCGTAGCTCGCGGCGCGGACCGCAGCTTCATACTCAGCGAGAATGGTCCCCGGCACGACAGCGGCCAGCACTTTCAACTCGGTTTCATTTTTCGAAAGCACCTGATAGCTTACGGCGGCGTGCTCGACATCGAAAGGGACCATTTTGCGAAGGCGGAAGCGGACTACAGAGAGCGCTTCAGCCGCTTTGGCTGGCAGGGTATCGAAGTCGAGGACGAAGACGCGCACCAGCGTGTCTGGCAGGATGAGGGTAATGTCGCGGGTGCGCAGGAAAACCTGTGCGAGAGCCGAGCGAATGGCCAACGTGACGGTTTCAGGCGAGCGCAGGTTCTGCTCTTCAATATGAGGAACGAGGGTGCCGGCGGGCAGGGTTCGAAAGGCCCAAGCCTGCTCCGCCGACGAGGAAGACAATGCGCCGGCGAGCACACCTTCAGGCGTGATTTCGACGGCGGCCGGTGGGCGGCCAGCAGCACTCGTACCGGGTTTGGATTTCAAGAACATCACTCGTGTTTGTTAACGCGATGCTTCAATAAATGTAACCTTGTTGATCTCTTTGAGCGTTGTGATGCCGCGGCGGACCCGTTCCAGAGCCGATTCGCGGAGGAAACTCATGCCCTCCCGCTGCGCCAACTTGCGCACCTCGGAGGTGGGTTTCTTGGCGAGAATCAGCTCGCGAATGGGATCGGTTAAGTCTAGCAGTTCGTGAATAGCAGTACGGCCGCGATAGCCAGTGCCTCCGCACTCCATGCAGCCAGTTCCTTCGCGGAAGGGGAAGCCGCGCCACTCGGCCAGGTCCATGCCGCTGGCGACGAGGAAATCGTCTTCATAGCGGACGGGCCGGACACAGTACTCACAGACGGTACGCACAAGGCGCTGAGCCAGGATGCAGTTGAGCGCGGAGACGAAGTTGTAGGCCTCGACGCCCATGTTGAGGAAGCGGCCAAGCACGTCTACCACGTTGTTGGCGTGGACGGTGGTGAAGACAAGATGGCCGGTGAGCGCGGAGTTGATGGCGATCTGCGCCGTCTCCTGGTCGCGAATTTCGCCGACGAGGATCTTGTCGGGGTCGTGACGGAGGATGGAGCGCAAGCCGCGCGCAAAAGTGAGGCCCTTCTTCTCGTTGACGGGAATTTGCGTGATGCCGCGAATCTGGTACTCGACCGGATCTTCGATGGTGATGATTTTGTCTTCGTCGCTTTTGATCTCGTTGAGCGCCGCGTAGAGGGTAGTGGTTTTGCCGGAGCCGGTGGGGCCGGTGACCAGGACCATGCCGTAGGGCTCGCGAATATAGCGCCGAAAACGGCGAAGATCGGCGTCGGCGAAGCCGACAACGTCAAGCGTGAGGTTCTTGAACTTTTCGCTCATCGACTCTTTGTCGAGAACGCGCAGCACGGCGTTTTCGCCATGAATGGTAGGCATGATCGACACGCGGAAGTCGATGAGGCGATTCTTATACCGGACGCGGAAGCGGCCGTCCTGGGGGACGCGCTTCTCGGCGATGTCGAGCTCGCTCATGATCTTGATGCGGCCGAGGATGGTGCCGTGATGCTCGCGCGCGATGGGCGCCATGGCCGCCTGCAGCACGCCATCGATGCGGTACTTGACGACTACCGAGTCGTCGAGGGATTCGATGTGAATGTCGGAGGCGCGGCGCTCGAGCGCAGTAAAGATGGTGGTGTCAACGAGGCGGATGATGGGGCTGATGTCTTCAGTCTCGCTGGTGAGCTTCTCGATGGAGATGTTTTCGTCAGAGTTTTCATCGCCGGTGAGCACGTCGAAGGTGAAGCCTTCGCTGGCTTCGTCGAGGACGCGCTGCGACTGCTCGGTCTTCTTGAGCAGATCAGTAATCTGCGAGAGGGTAGCGACGCGCGCCTGGATGTGACGGCCGAGAAGTCCGGCAATTTCATCGAGGACCATGAGGCGCGACGGGTCGCTAACCGCGATGACCAAAGCGGCGGCCGTTTGCTCGATGGGAACGAAGTTGTAGCGGAACATGAGCTCGACCGGGACGGTGCGCAGCAGGTCGTGCTGAATCTTGAAGTTCTTGAGATCAACGAATTCGGCGTGGTAGCGCCGCGCGAGAGCTTCAGCGTGGGCACGTTCTTCCTGACTGGCAGGCGCCGGGGGGAGGAGTACGTTGGTTTCAGGCATTCGAAAAAATCTCCTGGGGCTGCGAACAGACCCCTAAATTCCGTTCGTCACATTCCGGTGGCCTGCCCGAGCGAAAAGATGGGCAGGTAGAGCGAGATGAGAACGAAGACGACGACCACGCCCATGACGATGAGAATGGCTGGTTCAATGAACGACAGTGCCGCAGTGAGCGCCGTAGCGACATCTTCATCAAAAATTTCGGCAACCGAGTTGAGCATTTGCGGCAGTGCGCCGGTCTGTTCGCCGACGGTGATCATTTCAGAGGCGAGATCGGGGAATACGCCGGTCTTGATGAGCGAATCGGCGAGGCTTTTGCCTTCGCTGACGGTGACGACCGAAGTTTGGACGGCCTTGGAAACCTGGCGCGATGAGATGGACTTTGCTGCTGTTTCAAGCGAAGGAACGAGCGGCAATCCGCCGGTGAGCAACGTGGATAGCGTACGCGCGAAGAGTGCGACCTGATACTTGAGCCATATTTTGCCGAAGATTGGAAGCCGTACACGAACTCTGTCGATGAAGTCCCTGCCACGCTCCGTGATGGCGAAGCGGTAGGAAACGGCGGCAACGATGAGAAGCGCCAACGCGAGCCAAAGAATATTGTGTTGCAACCAGCGGCCGAAGGACATGAGGGCCACGGTCATGGCGGGCAGCTTGGAACCCAACTGGTCATAGAGCTCGGCAAACTGCGGGACAACGACGGTGAGGAGAAAGATGAGAAGGCTGATGACGAGCGTCATGAGCAGCGTGGGATAAATGAGCGAGGCGACAAGCTTTTTGCGGAAAGTGAGCGCGATTTTCTGGAAGCTGACATAGCGCTCAAGTACCTCTTGCAAGTTGCCTGAGCGCTCACCCGCGAGAAGGGTGGTGGTGTATATGAGCGGGAAACCGCTCTGCGCTTCGAATGCCGCGGAAAGCGCTTCGCCGTTCTTTACGCGATTGGTTATATCGTCAAGCTGGCCGGCGAACTGGGTGTTTTTCTGGATTTTGCCGAGCATTTGCAGCGAGCTGAGGATGGGAAGGCCGGCGCGAATGAGGGTGAGAAACTGCTGATTGAAGATGAGAAACGGCTCGAGCTTGACGTTGCGCCGAGCCCCGGCGATGCCGCCGCGGGCGCGGACACTGAAGACGTGGTAGCCCGCATGGGCAAATCGGGCCCGCAACTCTTCGGCGGTGGCCGCCGTCTGCACCTGCTCCTGCACGCGGCCACGCTCATCGGCTAACTTGATGACGAATTCTGCCATGTACGCGCTCGCCGGGCTTGCGCTCGTGGCGCGGCCCGGAAATCTCCAACAAAGTGCTCCATATCAAGGGTATCAGTCTTTACTAGAAGATAGACGAGCGGGAGGGGCAGGACGTTCGAACGGGAGGAACTGGGTCGCTGGCACCTTTGGGTGAGTCCAAAGCCTTGGTGTTGAAGTTCTTAATCAATGGCCAAGTTTGGCGGCTCTTAAGGATTCCAAAAGTCGTAGTGGGCGAGTCAGGGAGGGCCAAGACGGGGCGGTCATCTCCACCATGAGCCTGAAGCGGGCCGCCACAAGGGGCCCGGCTGTTGTGCAGTTATGGGCGAAACTGCACCAATCATGCAACCTTTTTGCGGCATTTTTCCATCCAAAACTCAAATGCACCTTGGAAGTGCACGCCACTCGGGGGATATATTATGGGGTCCAATTTGCTGCTCGACCAGCTTTTGGAAATAGAACGATCAATCGGCGTGGCTTCTAACGCTGCGCTCCGCAAGAAGGTACAGGATGCGGAGGATAGCGTTCTTCAGATGCGAAAACAGAATGCCGAAGACCTGCTCCGTCAGTCCAGCGAAACGGAACCGAAGCGCTCAGAATTCGCCAAGTGATTCGGGGAAACGCGGCGTCAAAACGAGGGCCGTGTTTAGTGCGCACGCGGAGGCTGCGCAAGAAGTGCGTTGCGGAGAGGGTTTTCGAGAATCGCAATCTGGCTTCTGGCGATATGGTTGCTGTCCATGTAAATGGAGACGCCACCAATCTGGACGCGACATTGCGACCCCGAGCATAAGGTTTCTCGCGGATCAAGAATCTCCGCCCCATTGCTGATTGCGGTCGCTCTCACTTCCTCCCCGAGCGATATCGAGGTCCGGTCGACGGGGTCTTCAGCCAAGCCGAACCTGCCGAACACGGCATTGCTGATTTCAAGTTCGGGAAGATTTACATCGTAGACAGGGAATGGAAGACACACGATTACGTTTTTCCCATTAGCCTGAAGCTGGTGAATCTCATCAGCCAAATCTGCGAGGAAGTTGCGGCGCAGGTCATCCGAAGAGAGCGAATTTCTGCATATCTCATCCACGGAGATACAGAAATCGCCGTTTCGCCTATCCCACCATGTACTGAATCCGAGAAACACTGTGCCGATATCTTTTTCTTCTGCCCTCATCATCGCGAACTTCGCAAAGGAATCGCAGTGGTAGCCTTCCCTTGTATTGTTCAGATGTGCGTCTGGTAAGCACCCATCTTCAATTGCGAATACGGCGCCCTGGTCTCCCAATCCTCCTTCCTTATAGATCTGTTCAACTGCCGGGTATAGTTGTTCGACGTGTGAGTCTCCCCAGAACAGAATCTTGTGCGGCGACTGACTGCCAAGGTCACAAAACTTGATGTCGTCGAGCTTGTGGACCTCGTTTCTGAAGTTGCCGCAGGAACCGTCGAAATCGTCTATCCGCGCCAGATTGCCGGCGATCACCTGCCTTGTTTGGGGATCGTATCGCCCGGGCAAACCTTGCGAGCGATAGGCAGCTATTCCAAAGGACAGTGTGAGGACGCTGGCGGCTAAGCCCAGCCCGAAGACCTGTCGCCGGGTTATGGGAGAACTCTTTCCTCGAAACGGCCGTTCGATGTATTCAAACGACACAAATGCCATGACGAGAGAGGACAGAAGCACAACCATGATTTCGGTTCTGCCGGTGAAACGGAAAGGCAGATGCTTGCTGAATACGATGATGGGCCAATGCCACAGATAGAGCGAGTAAGAGATAACACCGATGAAGACGAAGGGGCGTAAGCCGAGGATCGCGCGGACCGACGATGGGCCGGCTTCGCCGGCGTAGATGACAAGCCCCGCTCCCAGACACGGCAGCAATGCGAACCAACCGGGAAATAGCTCTGCAGGAATCTGAAATCGGAGGGCAAAGCAGATCATCGCAATCCCAAGCCAGCCTGCCAGCTCGCGGGCGACACGATTCGGCAGGGACGGGATTGCCTTCATTGCGAGAAGGGAACCCACCAGGAGTTCCCAGGCTCGAGGGATCAACCAGTAGAAAGCCACGATTGGGTAGTGGTGGATCGACCAGATACTCAGGGCAAATGAAACGATGGTGAGCAACAGCAACCATGGATTGATCCACCGCCGCTGCCAACGAAACAGCAGAAAGAGCGTGAGCGGGAAGAACAGATAGAACTGCTCCTCCACCGAAAGCGACCATGTGTGCAGCAGCGCCTGAGATCTGATGTTGGTGTCGAAGTAGCCGAGGGGACGCGCACTATGCCAGAAGTAGAAGTTACTGGTGAAGAGCGTGGTTGTGACGAGAGCTTTTCCGAATCCGATCATCTCTTGCGGATCGAAAAGAATGGCCGCGGCCAGAATGCAAAAAAACAACACTGTAAATAGGGCGGGAAAGATGCGCCTCGCTCTTCGTTCGTAAAACGACACGAGCGAGAATTTGTCTTCGAGCATCTCTCTTGCCAGAAGCGAAGTAATGAGATAACCGGAGATCACATAAAAGACGTCGACACCGACGAACCCGCCCGGGAAATTGAGGAACCCGGTGTGAAAGAAAAGAACGGCAAGCACGGCGATGGCCCGCAATCCGTCCACGTCCGGGCGATAACCGGCGGAGCGACTGACGCTTGATTCGAACGTGAGACCAGACCAGTTCGATCGCGCAGGCTCGAGTTGTTTCTGAACGCTCGGATTCTCCATCGAGTCGAGGAATTATACCGGATTAAGAGTTCCTGGACTTGAACGATGAGCCGGAGACGAGATCTCTCATGAAAATGAATGTAAATAATATTTGACATTGAGAACGAA